>JGI24140J50213_10001441_pt1 | contig 10352 bp, 1 predicted proteins | sample BarGraIncu00222A_FD_50213 | JGI IMG/M metagenome (IMG submission 50213) | reverse complement strand
GACCCCACCAACGGCGGATTCGGTGAACCGTTGAAAAGACAATATGCGGGGAGGCCGCCGTTCCGTCAGGGCGTTCTGAGCCTGGTCGGACTGTACCGGTTGGCCGACGTCTATCCGCCCGGTACCAAGGACGGCGAGGTACTGCATCGTGCCGCACGGGAGCTTCTCCCGGAATTCCTCGACATGGCCAGAGACGGCGTCTACCAGACCGGTATCGTCCGCGCGCTGAAGCGCTTTCCAGAGCAGATGCAATGGCTGCTACAGAATTCATACCCCGAACCTGAGGCGAGGCGCGGACTGCCGCTGGAGCCCCCCGCGGAACAGCCGCTGAACGACCCTGACAACGTGCAGGGTGGAATCGTGAACGCGTATCCCGATGTGCATCACGGATGCCTGCTTCTGCTGGGCTTCAAAGGGCCGACGGCAGTGGCAGCATTTTTGGGCGCCCTGTCCTTCACGTCGGAGGCCGATGAGCTACAGCAGGGGCAGATCGCCACCAATATTTCCTTCACGGTCGAAGGCCTGCGCGTCGCCGGTCTGTCGGAGAGCGAAGTGCTCAAACTTCCGGACGAGTTCGTGCAGGGCATGGAGCGCCGCGCCGGCCTGCTCGGGGATCTGCGGATCAACCATCCCCATCGCTGGCGTCTGCCGGCACTCAACTGGCATCTCGGAGTGGACGCCCCTGACCTTGCTGAACGCGATCCTGCGCAGCGCATCGACCTGAGTGCTGTTCATGCGGTCATCCAGATTCGGCTGCGCGGCCCGCATCAACATGCGACAGAGTCGAAGGCGAAGTTGATGGCTGCAATGAAAAAACTGGTTGCCATCGACCCCGGCGTGACGCCGCTGTCCCTGCAATGGATGAAACGGCAACGCAATTCGGCGCGCGACGTCGAGGAGCATTTCGGCTTTATCGATGGCACTTCCGACCCTCAACTAAGCAAGAGTAAAGCGGGCCGGCGCTATTCCAACCACGTCAATCTCGGCGAGATCTTGTGCGGCTATCCGAACCTGGCCGACAAGGTCGGCGATTATGCCAAGCGGGCCGACAAGACAGACGGTGATGTGGACGCGGACTTCATCCGGTCGCTNCTGCACGACGGCAGCTTCCTGGCGATTCGCAAGCTGCGGCAGGATGTCGAGGCGCTCGAAAAAGCCTTGAACGCCGCCCAGGCGCAAGCCGCCGACGCAGGGCTTGCGCTGACACGCGAAGACTTCATGGCCAAGATGATGGGCCGCTGGCCCGGCGGCCATCCGAAAGCCGGTCAACCACTGGCCGTGGTCCTCGATCCGCCTACCAAAGGTTCAAATGACTTCCATTTCGAGACGGACCCGGATGGTGAGCTATGCCCGTTTCATGCCCATATCCGGCGCGCAAATCCGCGGATCAGGAACCCTGAAGCTGGCAGCCGGCCGCCCCGCTTCGTTCGTCGCGGCATGTCCTACGGCCGACACGTCCGCCGCGAGCATGATGGGCGGACTTCGAAAGACAGCCTCGATCAGGAGCGCGGGCTTATCTTCATGGCATATAATGCCAATCTCGGCGAGCAGTTCGAACTGGTGCAACGTTGGCTGAACGGCGCAAACAGCTCGGGTTCGTATTCGGGCCAGAGCGATCCTCTGTTCGGCGTAGCCGAAGCCGGCCGGCAGCGCTATTTCCGCTTCGATCACGAGGGGCAGACCATCCGGATGGCGCTCGACGGCTCCGACCGACTTCACGACGAGCCTCGTCCGTTCGTGCGGCTGGAGTGGGGAGCCTATTTGTTCACGCCCTCCAGGAAGGCGCTTGCAAGCTTGCAAGAGCGAGCCGCGGCGCAGGGCAACAAGCGTGCGGTGATATGGAGTGCGGACGACGGCGAAAAGGAGATCGCCCGGCTGCGCGATATCGAAACCCGCCTCGGCCAGACGGAAGCCTTCACCGCCTGGAAAACCGCGCTGGAGGATCCTGATGCCGAAAGCAACTTTGCAACAGCATCGATCTGGGCAGCCATTCGCGAGCGTCACGGCGGCGTGCTGCGAACGCCGTATGGTATCCTGGCGGCCGATCGGCGCCTGCTCGAGCAGGTGACGACCGATATCAACCGCAACCTGACGATCACGGCCTACCTTCCGCGGATGCGGCGGTCGTTCGGCGTGCTCTATCTCGGGCTCGACCCTGGCCAGGAAGATGGCGCCTACGAACGCGAGTCCGAAGCCTGCAACCGGGCCATCATGGCCCTCGACAGGCATTCAACATTCGATCAGGCACGACAGCAGACGTCCGACAAGCTGCAATGCCTCGTCAACGAGACAATCGGCTATGCAAAGGACGACGGCGAGACGCGCTGGGACCTGACGGTGGATGCGCACGAACTCATCGATCACCTGCTCGGCCACTTTTGTGAAGAGTGGTTCGGGCTTTCGGAACACGGAGGTTGCTTCCGCCGCGCCGGTTATCGCTGGGATTGGCAGCCGGGCCAACCCCCCAATTATCCCGGACATTTCATGTCGCCTTCGCGCTATATTTTCCAGCCGCATCCTGGACCTGAAGTGGAGTCGATCGGAGCCGCGCATGGTGCTGCGGTACGCCGCGCCATGATCGCCTTTTTGGGACGTCCCGAAACGAAAAAAACGGATGCGCCGGTAACGCGCGCGGTACTTGACTCCGAAGCCGGCAAGGCAAGCCTCGAATGCGCCGCGAGCACCGTCGCCGGCGCCATGATGGGTTTTCTTCCCACCGTTGACGGCAGCCTGAAGCGAATCCTGGACGAATGGCTGCGCGAAGGCACCTTGTGGTCATTGCGCGGGCGCTTTGGCCGCAGCAAAGCAGTCGACTTCACAGATGCTTGCGACCGACTCGGTAACGACTTCATTCCGGCGATGCAATTGCGAACGGTCCCCGAACTGATATGGCGGACCGCAACCGTCACCCACACGATGGGTGAGGGTCCGCACCAGGTGACCGTCAATCCGGGTGACATCGTGGTTGCGGGCGCGATCTCCGCCGCGCAGCAAAACCTGCAGGAGGGCAGCCAAGACCTTTCTCCCGCCTTCGGCGGCAACCGCAGGAAAAAGGACCGCCCGACACATGCCTGTCCCGGAGCTGACCCGGCTCTTGCGGTGATGATTGGCTTCTTCAGCGCGCTGGTGGAATCACAGCTGCCCTTGCGCGCCGGCCCCGCTCCGCTCACGCTCGCTCTCGATGGGCGGCTGCCGCCTCCCGATGAAGACTTCAAGGCAGGGGTACGAGCCACCGTTTCGCCCCAGCAAACTCATGGTCCTGAGCTCAACGCGGCGACCAGAAAGCAGCAACGCGTTGCGGCCACGCCGCTACTGGCGATCGGGGATTCCTGGCTTTTTGATCAGTGGGACCGCGAATTTGGTGTCGTGAGGGCGAACCTGACCAAGTCGCTTCTCAAACTCGGGTACAAGGATAACGCGAGCGGTACTTCCGAGATCACGTCCGGCGGCCGGTTGTTGAGCGATATGGCCAAGGCGCCTTTTCTGAGAGACGTGACAAACTATCTCGCCGATCAACCAGACATAGAAGCCGTCCTGGTCGGTGCGGGCTGCAATGATTTGGTGGCTGGCCTTCCAGGTCAACAGCCACTCTACAAGATGCTGAAGCCGCTGAGAGAAGGAGATGACCCGCTGGATGAAGCAGCAGTTGCCGGCTTCATCGACGGCGCGTTGTTCACGTACTACGACACCGTCATCAAGACGCTGACCGCAAACTCCAAAATCCCCGTTATTATCCACGGATACGATCATCCAATTCCCGATGGCAGCCGGGATATCATCCTCATCGACCCGTCAGGACCGTGGCTACTACCTTTCTTCGAGGCTCGTGGCTACGACATCGCCGGCAACAAGCAGCGTTTATCCCTGGCCAGCGAGATCATGAAGCGCTTGTTCGACCGGCTCAATGCCGCGATAAAAAAAGTCGCGGCCGCCTATCCGAATCGCGTCTACTACGTCGATCTGACCGGAACCCTGGCCCAAAAATACGGCGATGCGGCCAAATACAACCTGCTATGGGCCAACGAGTTGCACCCCAATGAAGAAGGTTTCGATCTGCTGGCGGCGCGGGTCGCAAAACAGCTGAAGGAGCTCAAGATCGGCTGAGGGATGCGGTGGGTTCGAGCCCGCGGGTTGCTTGCGCTGCGTGCCAGTGCATGCCGAGCGCGCTCAGCTGCGCGGCGGCTTCCGCCACGGTCCGGCAAGCTGCGTCGGCATGGCCCTGCCGCGCGAGAATCTCTCCGCGTACGGCCTGGTTCAATGCAGCTTCGCGCGGCGAACCGCGCAGTTCCGCGGATTTGTCAGCCCGCCGCAGCCAACGCAGGCTTGCGACGAAATCGTCGCGAGCGGCCGCGATTCGTGCCAAGGCACGGCACGTCACCGCCTCACCCAACCGCTCGCCCTCGCGTGCGCGACGCAGCACCTGGGCGGCGTACCGTCGTGTAGTCTCAATGTCTCCCTCGGCCGCACTGGCCTCGACCAGCCATCCATATTGGACCGAACTGTAGAACCGAAAGCGCCGCCCCTCCATCCACTGCACCGCATCGCGTAGCTGTTGCAGGCCGCTGACGTCACCAGCCGCCGCCCAGCGTGCAAAGCCCGACGCAGCGCGGCAAGCGGCCAGCAGCAGCAAGCCGCGCATGTTCTCGGCAACGCGCGCACTTTCAACGGCGAGGCGTTCNGCTTCCTGCCAGCGGCCTTGCCAGATGAGTGAAACCGACATCCAATTGCGAACCGAGTTAGCTACCGGATGCGTCGAGCCGTCGAGCAATATCATCGCCTCGCCGAAACAAGCGTGGGCGCCGTCGAAATCGCCGCGGTCAGCCAGCACGCTACCCTTGCACGACAGTGCGTAGGCCGAGCCGATCGCGATGCCCCCGCTGGAGCGGCCGCGCTGTTGCTTGGCAGAGAGGGCGCCGTCCATAAGGACAATGGCTTCGTCATACTGACAGGTCGCAGCGAGAATCTGCCCCAGCGACGCCTGGATTTGAGCTGCCAGACGATTCTCACCGGCTTCACGGGCGACGACCAATGCACGTCGCGCATGCATCACGCCCTCCCGAAATCGTCCGAAGCCGTAGCACATATAGCCGAGCCAGTATTGCGCGCGTGCCAGCACGCTCGCATCGCCCAGCGAGCCCGCCAGCGCCACCGCGCGTTCGTAGACGGTGACATCGTCGCTGAGCGACAGGGGATCGAATATGCTGGCCATGCCCAGTTTGTTGGCCAGTTGACACCAGCGCAAGGACTGCTCGCGCGAACGATTCTGCACACGGTCCAGCGTTTCCATGGCGACCTGATATTGCGCGAACGCACGATCCAATGCGAACGCGGCCATGGCCTTATCGCCGGCGCGTTCGGCATAGTGAGCCGCATTCTCCCAATGGCCCGCACCGCGCGAATGGTAGGCCAGGGCTTCGAGCGTATCTTCGCGATCGGTCTGTTCGGAACGCGCCAGCAGCGTAATTTCGACACGCTGGTGCAATGCCTGGCGCTCGCGCAGTCCAATGGACTCGTACACCGCATCCTTGGTGATGCCATGTTTGAAGCGAAGCCCACCGGCCGCCGGCGCAGCATAAAGAAAATCCGCGTCCGCCAGCGCCCGCACCGTGGCCTGATCCGGCGCGCCGCCGCAAGCCGACACCAACAACCAGTTCGGCACCGTGTTGCCGATGACTGCCGCGGCGCGCACCACGTTTACCTGCTCCGGCGGCAAGCGAGCCAGCCGCGACGCTACCAGCGTGGCCACCCAACCGTGCGCAGCGCGGCCTTGCAACGAATCCGACGGATTTCCGGCAGAAATCGAATGGCACAGCTCCTCAATGAACAAAGGCACGCCGCCGGCATAGCTGTGAATGCGCGCCACCGTGAAGGGGTCGGCATGTGGCACCCAGCGTCGCACGGCAAGGTCAGTCTCCGCGCCTTGAAACGGCTCCAGCGACAGATGAGGCGCGCCATAAATCCACTCGGCGCCGTCGTCGCGCGGCCGGCTGGCTAGAATGACGCGCGGGCCGGCGTTCAATTGCAGCAGCGCCTCCATCAACTGGCGACTGGCATCGTCGGCCCATTGCCAGTCGTCGATAACGAGCACCAGCGGAGCCTTCGCGGATAATGCAGCAAAGAAGACGAGGAGGTCACCGACCACACCGCTGGCGGTAAAGCGGCCGCCGCCTGCTTCGGCACCGCCCGATACCAAGGCAAGGATCGATTCCATGCGCGGGCCGAGTTCAGCAAGCCACGGCTGCAGCGCGGTGCGAGCGGCCATGGCGGCCTCGCCTTCCGGCATATCCGCCTGCATTCCGAAGAAGGTCCGCAATATCTGTAAAAACGGCTGCAAGACCTCGGCACCGAGATAGCTTTCGCAGCTGCCCCGCATCACCGTGAGGACACCACCGTCGTGCTGGTGGAGCACTTCCTCCAGCAGCCGCGTCTTGCCGAGCCCGGGGCCACCCACGATGAGCACGCAGTTTGGCGCAGTTGAGGATGCCGCGCCCAGGAAATCCGTTAGAAAAGTCGCGGCTGCGTTGCGGCCGATGAAGGGCGTCAAACCGCGGCGGGCGGTGGCTTCGAAGCGCCGGGTGGCGGAACTGCGTCCGAGCACGGCACACACCTCGCTAAGCCCGAGCTCTCGACCTGCAGCGGCGGGCCCTTCGCCAAGCTCAAAGAAGTTTGCGTTTGGTCCCAAGGCGTCAAGGTTGGCCAGGATCTGGCCGGGAGCGGCATGCCGGGACAGATGGGCTGCCGTGTTGACCACATCGCCGATAAGATCAAACCGGCCCCATTCGATGGCGCCTTCAGCCAGGAGCAGAGTGCCGGCATGGATGCCCGAATGCATTCGCAACGGCAAACGAGCCGGCGGCACACCTTCGTGCTGCAACTGCGAAACCCATTCGTGGATGTCGAGAGTGGCCTCCGCGGCACGCCGGCTGTCGTCCTCGCCGGAATGGGGGTATCCGAAAATCGCCAGGACGCCGTCGCCCTGCGTTCTAATCACGAGACCGCCGTGCTTAACTGCGGCTTGATGCCAGATGTCGCGCAGTTTGCCGAGGAGCTCGGAGAAGTGCTCCGACTCCATTTCCCTGCCCAACACGGTGGACCCCACCAGGTCAGAGAAAAGGACCGTCAACCGATGACGTTCTCCCTTGGTGGGAACAACAGTTTGGCGGGACCGTTCGTTCATCGTCTGCCTTCCTCATCGGCACCATCAGACGGCGGTAGCCAGCGACATCCGCCCCAGCGACGGAAGCGAACTCCTGGATCGCCAATCGACGTCGCATCCGGAAGTTCAAATTCCATAAACGCGATGACGACAACCGCCTCGTATTCTTCACACAGGAAAAATCCCGATTCCGTTTCGGCTGTCGCCGGAGCAATCTCGCAGCAGTCACAGACCTTCATCGCGTCCACATCAGCCCATTAAGCCACACGGGGCTAAGGCCGGCTAGCGTTAGGAAATCTCGCTACTCCTGCGGCTATACGAGCGGATCGGTAGCTTAGACCCTTTTTTGAACTTTGTCGGATGACCATTAGCATGGCCGCTAGGGGGTCAAAAGCCGAAGTCTCGTCGCCTGACGGCAAATTCAGCCTTGGCCGGAACAGCGGACATGAGCGAGGCAAGGCAGACCGTCAAAACGGTTCCTGCAGCGGCGGGAACGCGGAGGTGTGTTTGCCTAACCGTCCGCTCGTCAACGTTACGGGGTCGCCGGCCGGCGGTCACGCCTTCGTGTTATGCGCGTTTGATGGTGTGGGTTACCGCTCCGGAGCGGGTGCCTCATTGCCGCCGTTGTGCTAGGGTGGTGTTTCGGAAACCCGGAGAGTTTGTTGAACGGCGCCACTCCCGACCCGTCAGCGCCCGTGCGCGACCCTGATGCTGTTTCGCGGCTGCAGCTGACGCAGGCCCTGCGGCGGGCCAAATATGCCATCGCGTGGGAGCGCTTCTGGCCGCACTTGGCGCGGCTGCTGACCGTCGTCGGCCTGTTCCTGGTGATGTCCTGGGTCGGATTGTGGCTGGTGCTGCCGTTTGCCGCGCGCGCGGTCGGCCTNGGGCTGTTCGGCCTGCTCGCGCTCGGCGCGTTGCTTCCGCTGGTCCGGTTTCGCTGGCCGAGCCGCGAAGAAGGCCTGAGCCGGCTGGATCGCGGTTCCGGCATTCGCCATCGCCCGGCGACCGCGCTGACTGATTCGCTGGCCTCCAGGGATCCGGTCGCGCTGGCGCTGTGGCAGGCCCAGCGTGAACGCACGCTGGCGTCGATCAAGCGTATCCGCGCCGGCCTGCCGTCGCCGCGGCTGGCGATCCACGATCCCTGGGCGGTGCGTTCGCTGGTCGTGGTGTTGATGGTCGCCAGCTATTTCGCCGCCGGCGACGAGCGCATGATGCGCACCGCGGCAGCGTTCGACTGGAACGGGGTGCTGGCGTCGGCCAATATCAGGGTCGACGCCTGGGTGACGCCGCCGAACTACACCGGCAAGCCTCCGATCATCCTGTCGGCTGCGAACAAGGAGGCCGGCGTGCCGGTCGCGGGACCGCTGCCGGTCCCAGTGGGCAGCACGTTGATCGTGCGCTCCAGCGGCGGCACCCTCGATGTGGTCGCCGCCGGCGGCGTCACCGAAGCCGTGCCGACCGAGCAGGCGCCAAAGGGCACCAACGAGCGGCATTTCACCATCGCCGGCGATGGCACAGCGCATGTCCGCGCACCCTCCGGTCAACCGCAATGGAAGTTCAGCGCGGTTCCCGACCGCGCCCCGACCATTGCGCTGACAAAGGATCCGGAGCGTCAGGCCCGCGGCTCGCTGCAGATGTCCTACAAGATCGAGGATGACTACGGCGTCACCCAAGCGCAGGCGCATGTTGCGGTCCGGCCCGGAGATGTGCCGAAAAGTACCGTCGAGCCGCGGCCGCTGTTCGACGCCCCGCAATTTTCGCTGGTGTTGCCGAATGCGCGGACCCGCAATGGCGTCGGGCAAACCGTCAAGGATCTCAGCGAGGATCCCTACGCCGGCGCCGACGTCACCCTGACCCTGACGGCGCGCGACGAGGCCGGCAATGAGGGCCGCAGTGAGCCGTTCAACCTGCGGCTTCCGGAGCGGCTGTTCACCAAGCCTCTGGCGCGGGCATTGATCGAGCAGCGCCGCATCCTGGCGCTCGACGCCAACCAGAACGCGCAAGTCTACACCGCGCTCGACGCGTTGATGATCGCTCCCGAATTGTTCATGCCCGAAACCGGTCAGTATCTCGGCCTCTACGGCGTCGCCCGGCAACTCGAAGCCGCCCGCACCGATGACGCGATGCGTGAGGTCGTGGCCAGCCTGTGGGCGCTTGCGGTCAGCATCGAGGATGGCGACATCACCGATGTCGACAAGGCATTGCGCGCGGCGCAGGANGCGCTCAAGCAGGCGCTGGAGCGCGGCGCCAGCGACGAGGAGATCAAGAAGCTCACCCAGGACCTGCGCGCGGCGCTGGATAATTTCCTGCGTCAGCTTGTCGAACAGCAGCGCAACAATCAGCAAGCATTGGCGCGGCCGCTCGATCCCAATACCAAGGTGATGCGGCAGCAGGACCTCAACAACATGATCGAGCGCATGGAGCGCCTGTCGCGCTCCGGCGACAAGGATGCCGCCAAGCAATTGCTCGAGCAGCTGCAGCAGATGCTGGAAAACCTGCAGATGGCACAGCCGGGCCAGTCCGCTGACGGCGACATGGAGCAGGCGCTGAACGAGCTCGGCGACATGATTCGCAAGCAGCAGCAGTTGCGTGACAAGACCTTCAAGCAGGGCCAGGATTCGCGGCGCGATCATGCGCGCCGCAAGCAAGGCGAGCAGGGCATGGGCGATCTGCAGCAGGATCAGCAGGGCCTGCGCGACCGGCTGAAGAAGTTGCAGCAGGAGCTTGCCAAGCGCGGCATGGGACAGCAGGGCCAACAAGGACAACAAGGCCAGCGCGGCGAGAAGGGTCAAGAGGGACAGGACGGCGACGGGCAGCAAGGCGACGGCGAGGATGGCTTCGGCGAGGCCGACAGCGCGATGGACGACGCCGGCGGCAAGCTCGGTGAGGGTAATGCCGACGGTGCGGTGGATTCGCAAGGACAGGCGCTGGAAGCCTTGCGCAAGGGCGCCCAGAAGCTTGCGCAGGGGATGCAGCAGGGTGATGGCGACGGACAGGGCAACGGCCCGGGCGATCGCGCAGGCCGTCAGCAGAACGGCGGCAATACCAACGATCCGTTGGGACGGCCGCTGCATGGGCGCGAATTCGGCGACGATCTGACGGTCAAGATTCCCGGCGAGATCGATGTGCAGCGGGTTCGCCGGATTCTGGAAGAACTTCGCCGCCGGCTTGCCGATCCGCAGCGTCCGCAGATCGA
>JGI24140J50213_10001440_pt1 | contig 10353 bp, 8 predicted proteins | sample BarGraIncu00222A_FD_50213 | JGI IMG/M metagenome (IMG submission 50213) | reverse complement strand
CCCCGACAGTGGTGCGGGACGTCCGGGCACGGCGCTTCTCGAGAGACCTCCAGGCCGGCGCATGCTCGGCCGGCGCGTGCTGGGTGGGGGCCGACGGCGGCCGGGCGTCCACCGACTGGCGGCTTCTGCCACCCGGGAGCAGTTCGACCGCAGGGAGTCCGGCCGACAGGGTGCAGCCGGGGCCGCCAGGTCACCGGGACGCCTGACGCTCGCAGCGAGGTTCGGCGTCGTCATCCCAGAACGACAGCAACTTGGCGAGAACCTCTACTGCTGCGGCCATCCCCCCGAGGTGACTCTCTCCCGGCCGGACGAACAGCTCGGCCAGGGGGATGAGCGGCACGACTAGGCGGGCCTGGGCCAGTGGCACGATGTAGTCGGCGTCACCGTGCCACCACACGACCGGAACCGAGATGTCGTTCAACAGGAAGCCCCACTGTCGGGTGAACAGGATGAGGTCGTACACGGGCGCGCTCAACCCCCGCCGGCTGTTGCCGACAAGGTCGTCGAGGAACATGGCCTTGACCTCCGGCCGTGCGAACAACCGCCGATCGCCCTCGGGGGCGAGAGCCGCGTACAGATCGAATGCGGACGATGCTGCCGGGCGGACGAGGTGGACCAGGGCGCTCAGGGCCAACGACATCGGCACCCTCAGTGGCGGAAGGATCGGCGCGACTCTGGCGAGCAGGCCGACGAGCCCACCTGCGATGGCCTCGGCACCTCGAGCCGGAGCCACTCCGCCGAGGACGCCGACCGCGGCGACCCGTGCCGGGAAGGCGTGTGCCGCGGCCAGCGCGTAGGGGCCGCCACCCGAGAGACCGACCATGGCAACCCGTTCCAGCCCGAGCTGGTCTAACACGATCTCCAAGTCGGTCGTGAAGTCGAGGATCGAGTCGTAGAGATGGGGCGTCGACAGCCCCACGCCCGGGCGGTCGATGCCGATCAGTCGCACGTCGAGCTCGAATGCGGCGACCCGGGCGGCTTCGGGGATCTGGCGGCGGGCTCCGGGAGTGCCGTGGAGCCAGATGACCGGACGTCCCCGGAGCGGACCGAACTCGGCGAAACCGAGCTTGCGGTCCCGCCGGACCACGACCGTCCCCTCGACTCGCGGCGCGGTGATCAGGTTCACAAACAGCCATTATGACTGGCGCGGGTGCCAGAGGTCGCTGCCCTGGCGATCGACGGGCCGCCGGCCGTCGTGCGTCACCACCGCGCGAGCGTCGCTCACCCGCCGTCGGCCGCAAGCGGCGTGACGGGGTCGGGGGCCCCGGACCTGGGCCCGGTGCCCCGGCCTGCCACACGCCGCGCCTTGGAAGAGCGGCAGGGAACGAGTATCGTCCGCGCCGACCGAGGAGACGAGCATGACGACCATCGACGGATCGACAGCACCGGGGTTCGAGGCGGTGCGCGAGGCGTTCCAGACCAACTTCGACGACGGATCGGAGGTGGGGGCATCCTTCGCCGCCTACCACCGGGGCGAGAAGGTGGTCGACCTGTGGGGCGGTATCGCCGACACGAGGACGGGCAGGCCCTGGGCCGAGGACACCGTCGCCCTCGTCTACTCGACCACCAAGGGCGTCACCGCCATGTGCGCGAACAAGCTCGCCCAGGAAGGTCTCCTCGACGTGGAGGCGCCAGTGGCAACCTACTGGCCCGAGTTCGCGCAGGCCGGCAAGGGTGACGTCACCGTCGCCGACCTGTTGTCGCACCGGGCTGGCCTGGCATGGACCGACGGCTCCCTGTCGTTCGAGGAGGCGCTGGCCTGGGACCCCGTGATCGAGGCGCTCGAGCGCCAGGCGCCCACGTGGCCGCCGGGCACCGCCCACGGCTACCACGCCACCACCTACGGCTGGCTGGTCGGCGAGGTGGTGCGCCGGATCAGCGGCCGCAGCCTCGGGACGTACCTGCGCGACGAGATCGCCGGCCCTCTCGGAGCCGAGTTCTACGTGGGCCTGCCGGCCTCCGAGGGGCACCGCGTGGCCCGGCTGATCTCGTTCCTCGAGTCGTTGGGGTCGGGACAGGCCCTGCAAGCACTCGGCACCGGCACAGGGTCCGTCGCCGGCCTCGACGTGGCCGACCTGCTCGAGCACGCGGGCGCCTACCTGGCAGCGGACGGTCCGCTCTTCAAGGCCCTGTCGGCGCCGGGCGGGGCGCTGTCGGACCCGGAGGCCTGGGACGACCCCCGGCTGCACGCGGCGGAGATCCCGGCGGCCAACGGGATCTGCGACGCCCGGTCCCTCGCCTGCCTCTACGGCGCCTGCGTGAGCGACGTGTCGACACCGTCGGGGGGCACGTTGCGCATCCTCACTCCCGAGCAGCTCGACCGGGCAGTGCGCCCGCAGACCCACGGGCCGGACCTGGTGCTACTGGGGCTCGACATCCAGTGGGGACTCGGGTTCATGCTCAACCGCGGGATCATCAGCTCGGAAGGCTTCGGGGGGCCGCGCTCCTTCGGTCACTTCGGGATGGGCGGCTCGGTCGGCTGGGCGGACCCGGACCTCGAGCTCGGGATGGGCTACGTCATGAACAAGATGGAGATCGGCACGACGGGGGACGCCCGCAGCTTCCGGCTGACGCAGGCCTGCGTGGACGCGGCTCGTCGGGCCTCGTAGGCCCGCGACCGCACCAGTCGACGGTCGGCCCCGGTTCGACCGAGTGTCGACGCCCGTGAAGCGAACGGCGGGCCCACTGGGGTGCCGACGCTCCCACCGGAGGAGTCGGGGACCTGGCCCTGCCACACTCCGTCAGGCGGTCTCCCGGGCGGTACCCGATGAGCCGGCAATCGCAGGGGCCACCGTTGGCCCGGATCGGGACTCTACGCTCCACACCAATGGTCCGCCGTGTCGAAGTCCGCTTCTCCTCCGAGCTGAGCGACCTCCTGCCGCCTCGTCGGCGCCACCGGCCGATCACGCTCGAGGTGGCCGCCGGCACCACGGTGAAGGATCTCGCCGAGTCGCTCGGGGTGCCGCACACGGAGATCGACGTGATCCTGGTGAACGGCGGCTCCGTGGGCTTCGCGCACCAGGTGCACGAGGGCGACCGTGTGGACGTCTACCCGATGTCCGAGGTGCCCGGCGTGTCGCCGCTCGTGCGGCTGTCCCCAGGCCCGCCGCGTGAGCCACGGTTCGTGCTCGACGTCCACCTCGGGCGGCTCGCCCGGACCCTGCGGCTCCTAGGATTCGATGCGGTATGGCGGAACGACACCGCCGACGACGAACTGGCTGCGATCTCGGTGGACGACGAGCGAATCCTCCTGACCAGGGATCGCGGCCTCCTGAAGCGGGCCAAGGTCACCCGTGGTCACCTGGTGCGGGAGACCGACCGTCGGTGCCAGGCGATCGAGGTCCTGCAGCGGTTCGACCTGTTCGCTTCGATCACGCCGTTCGGCCGGTGCCTCACGTGCAACGGCGTGCTCGAGCCCGTGGCGAAGGAGGAGGTGGAGCACCGCCTTCCGGCCCGGACGCGGCGGGAGCACGCCGACTTCCGCACCTGCCCGGGCTGCGGCCGGGTCTACTGGAAGGGGTCGCACTACGACCACCTTGCCGCCTTGGTGGAGGACCTCCGTCGCGCCGGCCCGACGGCGCACCGCGCTGCACCGGCCCCGAACGGGGTCCGGTGACAGCACCTGCGGGAGCCCGGGGCGGCACAGTGCGTCGGACCAGGGACTTCCGCCTCTGGACCTCGAGCACATGATGGGCGACCCTTGATCCGTGGAACTCGAGGCGACGCACGGCGAGGCGCTCGTTCGCGCCGCCCTCGATGCGGTGGCCCGGGGATGGTCGGTGGTCCCGTTGCACACCCCGATCGCGGACCGCTGCTCGTGCGGCGATCCGTCCTGTCCGGCGGTGGGAAAGCACGCGCGCATCCCCTGGAAGCTACGGATGAGCGATGCCGCCGGCAGCGAACAGGTCCAGGGGTGGTGGCGACGGTGGCCCCATGCCAACCTCGGTGTCGTCACCGGGGCGGTCTCCGGGCTCGTCGTCCTCGACATCGACCCCCGCAACGGGGGGGACGGCTCGCTGGCTGCCCTCGAGGGCACGCACGGCCGGCTGCCCCACACCGTCGAGTCGTTCACCGGGGGCGGTGGACAGCACCTCTACTTCCGCCACCCCGGCGTCGCCGTCCCCTGCCACCCGATCGCCCCGGGCCTGGACGTCAAGGGCGACGGCGGGCTGGCGGTCTGCCCCCCCAGCACCCACGTCTCGGGCCGCGACTACGAATGGGAGCCGGGGTGCGCACCGAACGAGGCCCCCCTGGCCGAACTGCCCCGGTCGGTCCGGGCCATGGCCCGGGGCCATGCCCTCCCCCCTGGGAGGGCAGAGGCGGCGCCTCACCAGGTGCCGGTGCGCACCATGGGGGAGCGAGCCGAGTTCGCAGCACTGTGGGACCACGTCGGCATCGGCCTCCGCCCCGGCGACCACACCTACCTCTGCCCGTTCCATCCCGACCACCACCCCTCGCTCCACATCGACTCCGTGGGGTGTCGCTTCTACTGCTTCGGGTGCGGGCGCGGCGGCGGGAGTGGCCGGCTCCGCCGGCTCGTGGACGGGCCACGCCGCCCGGAGACGGCTCCGGGCCGGGCCGGCGGCGGGAGTCCCGGGCCGGCGCCGGCGGCCTGGCCGACCCTGCCGGACACCACCGAGGTCCGTGTCGTGGGGGACTCCGCCCACCAGGACGCTCTCCTCGATCTCACCGGTGGCCGTCGACACTACGGAGGAGTGAGGATGGAGACGGTGGCCCGCCTCGCCCCCGAGCCGAGCAACACCGCCGACCCGGCGGCCATCGCCGTCACGATCGACGGGCGCACTGTCGGATACCTGTCGCACCCCGACGCGGTCGCCCACCGCTCGGCCGTCACCGCCGCCATCGAGCGCTCCGGGGAGGCGACCTGCCCTGCCCTGATCGTCGGCGGATGGGAGCGAGAGCGCGGCGACGTCGGTCTGTTCGGCGTGCGCCTGCGCCTCGGCGGCCCCTCGGCGGAGGACGAGCCACGCCATGCCCATCCCCCGCGTCGGTGACCCTCGGCCGCCCACCAGGTCCCCTTCCGGGTCGGACCGCCCGGTGCGGATCGACTGGACGGCCGGAGGGCAGCGAACCCGGTCAGTCGGTACAGGTGGTCCCGGTGGCCGGCAGCACCCCGGATACCAGGTAGCCCTGGGCGACCGAACGCACGCACGGACTGTAGAAGTAGGCCACGTGGCTGCGACCCTGCCAGGTGAGGAGCGCGCCGCCGGTCAGCTCCTTGGCCAGGTCGACGGCCCAGGTGTAGGGAGTGACCGGGTCGCCGGTGGTCCCGACCACCAGGATCGGGGGTGCCCCCGGGTCCGACACCGGCGCCGGGGTCCGGGTGGGCAGTGCGGGCCAGGTGGCACAGCTGAGAAGCCCCCAGGCCAGCAGGGGGCCGAAGACCGGGGCCGACGTTCCGACCTGGGCGGCCAGAGCCGGATAGCTCGACGGTTCCCGATCGACCGGGTGGTCGAGGCAGTCGATGGCCTGCTCGGCATCGGCCCCGTTGGTCGAGCCCCCGGACTCGTAGTGGTCGGTCATGGAGGTCACCGCCGAGCCATTGCCAGCTTCGGCCTCGGCCAGCGCAGCAGCCAGCGTCGGCCATGAGGACTGGGATCCGAGGCCGGGCAGCAGGGCGTGGTACAGCTCACCAGGCCCGGCCCCGCGTCCGCCGGACACCGAGAGGGGCTGTGCCCGGCTGCGTTGGATGAGACCGAGCAGGGCGGTCGTCGGGTCCCCCGCCGGACGCCACGGGCACCCGGCATCGGCGGCACACCAGGCGAAGAACGAGCGCAGTTCGGACTCGAAGCTCATCGCCTGGTCCGTGACATACCGGACGGTGTCCAGCGCAGGGTCGATGGCCCCGTCGAGCACCATGGCACGCACATGGGTCGGGAACAACCCGGCGTAGGTGGCCCCGAGCAGGGTGCCGTAGGAGTGCCCGACGTGCCGTAGGAGTGCCCGACGAAGGTCAGCTGGGCATCGCCCAGTGCCGCCCGGACCCGATCGAGGTCCCGGGCGGTATCGACGGTGCCCACGTAGGGCAGGATGCTGCCGCTGACCTTCTCGCACTGGGCGGCGTACGCCTGGTCGATGCCGAGCAACGCCTGCTCGGCGGCCGGAGTGGTGGGGACCGGATCGGGCTGCTGACCCGGAGACCCCGGGCCGCCTCCTGCACTGCAGGTCACCGGGCTGCTGCGCTCCACCCCCCGCGGGTCGAACGAGACGACGTCGAAGCGGGCGAGGACCCCGGCAGTGAGCACCGACAGTTCGTTGGGCAGGTCGTCGATGCCCGAGCCCCCCGGGCCGCCGGGATTGATCACCAGGGACCCGATCCGTTCGGCAGGCACCTCTGCCGGGTGCCGGGCGACGGCGATCAGAAGGGTGGGACCCTCGGGATGTTCGTAGTCGAGCGGTACGGTCACCGAGCCGCACTGCAGACCTCCGCACAGCGTCCACCGCACCGGGGTCACCGGCAGTGAGGGCTCGGTCGTGGTGGTCGGCGCCGCCGGCCTCAGGCGGACCGCCGGGTCCGGGGCGGTGCTGCTCCTCGGCGAAGCGGTCGAGGTGGGATCGGCGCAGCCGGCGAGGAGTACGACCAGGACGCCCACGACTGTTGACCGCCCGAGGGCGCGAGAGACCGCCGGTCGGATGGCGCGCCGGGGGGACACGTCGTCAGTCTGGCACCGGGGACCCCGTCCACGGACGGCGGCCGGTCCGGGTCGCGGTCGTCGGCGAGGGCCGGAGACCGAGGACTACCGCCAGTTCGTCGGTCTTGGCCTGCGCCAGACAGGTGGCGTACGTATCGGTCAAATGGTTGTCGTCGCGGTGGACGAGGAGGTTGTCCACCATGACGGCACACGTGGTCGTGGTGCAGAGACAGGGCAAGGTATCCAGACAGGTACCACCCGCCGCCGCGACCGGGCCACGTTCGGCCGCGAGTCCTGCCTCGTCGATCCCCTCATCCAGCGGCACCGTGAACGCCCTGGCCTTGGGCAGGTGGACGGAGAGGCAACCCGGCACGCCGCAGGGTGGCTTGGGCACCGGATCGAGCACCAGCACCCGGGGCCCGAGCCTGCGGATGGCACGTCCCGGCGCCATTCGTCGCACTCGACGAAGCTGCGGCCCAGGACGGGGTTGACGATGGGGATGATCAGCGGTGGAAAGGTGGCCTTGGTCCGATTGAGTAGATTGGATTCCAGTCGGTGGGCGGCTCCGTCGACAGCGGAGGACCACATTGCGGCCTGTGGGTCGCCGAGTCGCAGGCCGCCTGGGGCCTACGGGCATCACCGATGGGCCGGCTCGAACGGGCTGACGGCTCGGCGGGCGGCTCGGTGTCGTTCCTGCGGATCCCCCACGGTCCCAACCGTCGCAGCCTTGCGTGGCGGATCGGGATCACCGTGCTGCCGGACCGTCGGGATCTGCGCTTCGGGTTGCCGGCCCGGCAGCGGATCCCCGGCGCCGGGGAGATCGGGCCGTGCGAGCCGAAGCACGCATTCGCCCACGACCTCGACGGCTGACCCGTTCGCGGCGGGCACAGGACACCCGGCCAGAGGAGGTTGTCGCGAACTGTTCACCGAGTCTTCAGCGTCTCGTATCCCTGCGATAGCCGGGCCGGGAGCGGAGCGTCTCCGGGCCGGAGCACGGCGGAAGCACCGTTGTCGGGGCCCAGGGGTCGCAGCGCCCTGAGCCCGCGTCGTCCGCAGGCCGCCGTGAGGGCACTCCCCCGGTGGCGTGTGCAACCGGTGACCCTGGCGGGGGCCGGCCCCAGCGGCAATGCTGTCGTCATGGCTGTGGACGCCCGCACCCCGTTGCGGGAGCTCGACCTCGCGGATGCAGCCGGTCTCTCGCCCGATGACGTGCTCTCGCGCCTCGGAAGCGGCCGCGATGGTCTCTCCTCCGACGATGCCGCGGACCGGCTCCGGCGGTTCGGGCCGAATGCGCTCGGCACCCGTCGGGTGCGCGCCACCGCCGTCCTCTTCCGTCAGATCCGGAACCCGATCCTGATCCTCCTACTCGGGGCGGCGCTGGTGTCTGGCCTTACCGGTGGTGGCACCAACGCAGTGATCATCGCGGTGATCGTCGCCCTCAGCGTCGGCCTGGGCTTCTTCAACGAGTACCGGGCGGAGGTCGCGATGGCCTCCCTCCGCAGCAAGATCCGGCACGACGCCGAGGTCCTGAGGGACGGCGCTGCGATCCGGGTCCCCGTGGTGGACCTCGTGCCCGGAGACGTGGTGTCACTGCGCATCGGCGCCCTCATACCGGCCGACCTCCGGTTGCTGACGGTCGACGAGCTGGAGTGCGACGAAGGCGTCCTGACCGGCGAGTCGATGCCGGTGGCCAAGTCGGTGACGCCCGTCACCGACCGCCAGGCGCTGGACCAGCCGGGATGCGCCTTCATGGGGACGATCGTCCACCAGGGGTCGGCCCTTGGTGTGGTGGTCCGGAGCGGAGCCCGTACCGCCTTCGGCCAGATCGCTGCGGGCCTGTCCGAGAAGCAGGGCCAGACCGCCTTCGAGGCGGGCCTGTCACAGTTCTCGCGCTTCTTGTTCGGGGTGGCGGCCGTGCTCACCGCGTTCATCTTCATCGTCAACGTGGCGCTGTCACGGCCCCTCATCGAGGCACTGCTCTTCTCGCTGGCCATCGCCGTGGGCATCGCCCCTGAGATGATGCCGGCCATCGTGACGGTCAGCCTCTCCGCCGGCTCGAGGGCCCTCGTGGCGAAGAAGGTCCTGGTGAAGCGGTTGGTAGCCATCGAGGACCTGGGCAACATCGAGATCCTCTTCACTGACAAGACGGGCACCCTCACCGAAGGGGTGATCACCTTCGAGCGGGCACTCGACGCCGACGGGCGCGAAACCGACCGACCGCTGCTGCTCGGCCTGGTGTGCAACGAGGCGGCGGTCACCGACAATGGGCCGGTCGGGGGGAACGCGTTGGACCAGGCCCTGTGGTCGGCCCCCGGGGCGGCCGCCGGAGAGGAGCTCGCCGCCACGGCCGCCGGCTATGAGAGGCAGGGCGTCCTCCCCTTCGACCACGAGCGCCAGATGGGCTCGGTGCTGGTCAAGGACCCCGCGGGCAGCCTGCTCCTGATCACCAAGGGCGCACCGGAGGTCGTGCTGGACCGGTGCGCGAGCGTCCCCGCCGGCGCTCCGCCGGCCCTGGAGGCACTGTTCTCCGAAGGGGCCCGGGTGGTGGCCGTGGCCTCCCGCCCGGCCGAGGAAGTGGAGACGCTCACCGCCGAGGACGAACAGGGGTTGGCGCTGGTCGGGTTCCTGACCTTCGCCGACCGCCCGAAGGCCGACGCCGGCTCCTCCATCGCCGCGCTCGAACGGCTTGGGGTCGAGGTCAAGATCATCACCGGGGACAACGGCCTGGTGGCAGCCAAGGTGTGCTCGGACATCGGGGTCGAGTGCGCGGGGGTGCTCAGCGGTCCCGAGGTCGAATCGCTCGACGACGACCAGCTCGAAGCGGCGATCCTGACCACGACGGTGTTCGCCCGGATCAGCCCCGACCAGAAGTCGCGGATCATCAAGGTGGCCCGCCGCACCGGAAAGGACGTGGCCTTCCTCGGCGACGGGGTGAACGACGCGGTGGCGCTGCACCATGCCGATGTCGGGATCTCGGTGGACTCGGGGACCGACGTGGCCAAGGATGCCTCCGACGTGGTGCTGCTCGACAAGGATCTCGGGGTGCTGGCCGAAGGGGTGATGGAGGGGCGGCGCATCTTCGCCAACACCATGAAGTACGTCCTGATGGCCACGTCCTCGAACTTCGGCAACATGTTCAGTGCGGCCGGTGCCTCGGTGTTCCTGTCGTTCCTGCCGATGCTCCCGACGCAGATCCTCCTCAACAACCTGCTCTACAACACCGGTCAGCTGGTGATCCCGACCGACCGGGTGGACCCCGAGGCGCTGGCCCGGCCGGCGGCGTGGGACATGAAGTTCATCCGGCGCTTCATGTCGGTGTTCGGCCCGGTCAGCTCGATCTTCGACTTCCTCACCTTCTGGGTGATGCTCTCGGTCCTGCATGCCGGCCACGTCGAGTTCAGGACCGGTTGGTTCGTCGAGTCGATCGCCACCCAGACCCTGGTCATCTACGTGATCCGGACCCGACGGGTGCCGTTCTTCAAGAGCCGGCCCAGCATCCCCATGCTGTTCGTGCCGACCGGGGCGGCGCTGGTCGGTGCCGTCCTGCCGTACACGGGGCTGGCCAACCTGCTGGGCTTCACGCCACTGCCGACGACCTTCTTCCTCCTGCTGTTCGGGATGGTCGTCGTCTACCTGGTGCTGGTCGAGCTGGCGAAGACCCGGTTCTACCGCGCCCCCCATGCCCGGACCCCCCGCCCTG
>JGI24140J50213_10001439_pt1 | contig 10358 bp, 11 predicted proteins | sample BarGraIncu00222A_FD_50213 | JGI IMG/M metagenome (IMG submission 50213) | reverse complement strand
CACTGTACTTAACGGTTTTCATGAGCAGCTCCAATGATTTTGTTCCAAATTAATTATGTGTTACTTAAGTTATTTCGTAACGAGCCCTTAATAGCTTCTTCTGCTTTCTTACGTTCTGTAATATCACGTGTAGCAACAAAAATACCTATAAATTCACCATGCTCATCTCTATAAACAGAAGCATTGCATAAAACTGGTGTTGCGTGACCATCTTTATGTTGAATATCTAGTGGACAATCACGAAGTTCACCACATTCGCACACACGCTGAAAAGCACGAATGGCTTGATCAGGTTTAGTGAGGTATTGCGCAAAATAAGTCCCAATCAAATCATTTCTTGAGTATCCAGTCGCCTGTTCTGTAGCCTTATTCACATCTTTAACCTTACCATCATACCCAATGGTTACTAAAGGGTCTAAGCTAGCTTCAATAAGGCTACGATTATAAATATTTGATAATCTAAGAGCTTCTTCTGCTGCTTTGCGTTCGGTGATGTCAGTGAACATGCCCAATGAACCTGCAAATTTACCATCATCATCAAAAAATGCTTTAGCACTCACAAGTAGCCATAAGTATAAGCCTTCCTTGCGTACTAATTTAAGCTCATAGACCTCATCGATACCTTTCTTCCTATTTGATAGTTTAACTTGGAAAATACCCTTATCTTCTTCATCAGCAAAATCCCATATGAATCTACCAATCATTTCTTCTCGATTATATCCCAACATCTCAGCCATTTTTTCATTAACNTAGGTGGTCTCGGATACTGCGTTGAATATCCATACACCTTCATTAGTTGTCTCCACAATTTTGCGATACTTCTCCTCACTCACCTTCAATGCTTCTAAAATAGTATCGCGCTCCGACAGCGACTTAGCCAGCTTGATATTGCTGTAGTTTAGCTGTGAGAGCATATTGGCAAACGTCATGAAGAAGGACATGCCTATCTTCACAGTCTCCCTGCTCAACCGCGGAACTTTTTCAAGCGTTGCTACGTATGCCTCCTCATTGAAGCCGTATTTTCGAGCCTGGGATCGGAAAAGCTCATAGTCCAGAGGCTCGTCATCAAAAAAGAACTGACCTCCAAATACATAGCCGACATGGTGGCTACCCATCATGATAGGAGTCACTATGTCATACATATTGTTCTTGCACTTGTACAGCTTAAACTCTCCAGGGAGAACGCCCGCGGATAACTTTGAGTCACTTTCTACGCAGTGCTTGAAGGCTTCGGGGTGAACTCTGTGGAATTTTGTGCATATATCCTGCCAACCGACGCCTGCCAGAACATTTCCTTTGAGATCGTTTATACCAATGGGAATGTGAACAAGCTTATATAAATCATCCAGAAGGGGCTTGATAGCCTGAATATCAATAATATCTGAGAGTTCAACTTTAGCCATCTCGCGAGCATCACTTTCCTGAACTTTTTCTTCAACCTCTTTCTGGTCACTTACATCGAATCCATAAATGTTTACACATTCTTCTTTGGGTGAGGGATGAAACGCGACCAAGTATATCCGATTTCCAGCTTTAACTTCTATTCTTTCCGGGCTATTCCGTGAAATTACCCTCTGCACAATATCTCTAATACATGAAGGCAGTTTATCTCCAATTTCAACGCCCCACTCATGTAATAGGGGCTCACCCGCCATATTTGAGTAAAGAACCATCCAATCCTTTGCCACACAAAGCACAGGATTCGGGTTCTTTGCCGGAAATTGCTCCATATTTGCTTCCATTTTCCCTTCAGGCTCCCTTCTTTTGACGACAGTAACCTATTTTTAATATCATGTGGATAGATTAACAGTTTTATTGTTTAGGACTTGCGCAGTTGAACTGGAAAATAGATAGCTTCAAACCTTCAACTGTCTAACAAATAAATTAAAATAACGATGTCTACGATGCTCGATTTTTTATATAGTGCGTGAGTCTTATTGCTATATATTATTTCTTGTTTTTTTCGGTAATAAGTTGTAAAGATATCAGTTGAAGGAAAAAATCAGAAAAACAGGCACTTTTCTTCATAAATAAATAGCTAAAAATAGTGTTTATTTCAGTGAAATCCTTTGGTTATTGGTTAAGGAATGAATACCAAATCGAGATTGAATCTAAGACCTTCGACAACCTTGTTCGAGCCTCGTAGTTAACTCTTGCGAAAATAAAAGGAATTATATTCATTGGTCATCGGTTAAGGAGTTATTTCCTTCTCTCCTTACTCTTTTTTGGATCTGATCACATCGTTTCTTATTCAAACTGTCAATGGCGGTTAAGAATCTTCCAATTTCGGCGGTTTAAAACTTTCGGTCGTTCGTAGATAATAGGTTGATATTTATCCAGAAATCTCAGATACTCAATCTCTGCATATCATTTTCAGCCTTGAATAAATACAATTCCCTACAACCTATAAGTTTAGAGAACAGATGCAGTTAAGCAAATGTACTCAAAGACAAAACTTCAATCAATTATTCATGCACAACCCAAGCTTTAAAGACCGAATAAAATAACATATAACATAATTAATATTANATTGTTGTTCGATTTTATAATTTTTTATGTGGAAGCTATTTTTATTCAGAAACAATTTTTCATNTAATTAATTAGAAATAACTACATGGATGATTAGTATTGCATCTTGANTGAGCAGACCAAGAAAGTTTTAGGGGATGATATCAGTCTGTTCGCGTCCTTTGGGAAGGAATTCTGGAAGATGTTGGTCATATTCAAGTCATTTGAGGAGTTTATATTTAAAATGGAGGTATAACTATGGTATATGTCGTTTTGGATTATAAAGTAGCAGACTATGCTAAATGGAAACCTGTTTTCGATGGATACGGGGCAACGAGAAAAAAAGCTGGTTCTATGGGTGGTAAATTATTCCAACATTCAGATGATAAAAATCACATATGTATTCTCTTCGAGTGGGACACAAAAGAAAATGCTACAAAGTTCTTTGCATCCGAAGAAACGATAAAGACACAAAAAGGTGCAGGTGTCGTCGGTAAACCAATGATCGTATATGCAGATAAAATCGAGGACTTCAAGGTTTAATGGGTGACGAATATGGTATACTCAGTCGTAGATCACAAAGTCAAAGACTATGCAATGTGGAAACCGGCTTTCGACAAACACGCAGACGCACGAAGAAAAGCAGGCTCTAAAGGCGGCACACTCTTCCATATTTCTGGCGAACCAAATCATCCTTGTATCATTTTTGAATGGGACACACTCGAACACGCCAAAAAGTTCTATGACTCAGAAGACTTGAAGAAAGTGATGCAAGATGCCGGAGTACTTGGTAAGCCAGATATCTGGTTTTTAGATAAAGTCGAGGATTTTAAAGCTTAATAACACATATGCGGAGGAATATAATGGCAACTATGATATTATCGCCAGTTACTTGTATGTACCCTGACGACAATTATGAGAACCTTCTAATTGAAGTCGTTCTGCCAGGTGTTGAGAAGAAAGATATTTCTTTCAAGCTTACCGAAGATAGCTTTTATGTAGTCGCTAATAAGGCTGGCGTAAAATATGTAGACAGCTATTCAACCTGCTGCCCTGTAGACCCGAAAAAAGCAATTGCTAAGTACGAAAACGGAGTGCTTAAAGTCACAGTACCTTATATAAAGCCTCTCGATAACTTAGTTACTGTTAAAATTGAATAAGCGGCAGGGGAAAATATGAGAAACGGGATTGTTATTCTCGCAGTTTTAATTAGTACATTCTTGGCTATTGGATATGCTGGTATAACCAATGCACAAAATGCCACACCTAATGTAACAGAAACAATATTTGTACCAGCAGATACAGCTTTGTTGGGAACACAAAAAACCGTCACTGTAACCATACAGAATGGTACTTTTACTCCTGCATTAGTGAGTGTATTAAATGGTGATACTGTAGAATGGATTAACAAAGATTCAGTTCCACATAGTATATATGGCGATGTGCCTAACGCCATACCAGAAGGAAAATATTCTACAGACATACGCTATTATAATTATATACCTGCGTCGGTGCATTTGTCTGATAACATTGAATCTGGAACAATAGCACCAACTGGCACATATGATTATACATTTGATTCAACCGGAACTTATACCTACACTGATGTAAAGAATCCCTCTATGTCAGGAACTATAACAGTGACATGAAAAGTAAATAATAGTACAGTGACAGGAGCAATTTACATGGGAACCGTAGTTAAAACTAAATACAATCTGAAGAAATGTGTGTGCGTTAAATGTCCCATGTATTCACTTGCTTGTAAAATCAAAGCTATACCAGAAGGTATAGCTTACATGTTTAAAGAGAGATATCTCAGAAGAGAAACATGTAGAAATGATGTTTTGTGCTTTTGAACCAAGNAAATGCATTAAAGAAGAAAAGGGATGCATTTGTACTAGTTGTGCAGTTCATACAGAAAATAATCTCGATAAAACATACTATTGTGCTGTTACCGGTGGTAAATAATTAACTTACTGACGAGTGAATTACTCGTCAGTTCATTTATTGTGTTTTTGAAATCTGTCTGTTCTTATACTATTAACTAATTACTGAATTGGCATTGTTGCTAATTTGTGAGACTTATTATTATTTTCTCGGTTTTTGATTGATTGCAGTCAATAGCTATTGGAATTAATGGTAAATTTTGGTGATCCCAAAAGATCTTACAAAGTCTCATAATTCATCACACTTCATTTGTATTTATCTTAAGAACTAAGTGCTTTACGAATCGCCTGTTCGTCAAAACCCAATATTGATCTTTCATCATTTATGACTACAGTAGGAAAAGAAACTGATGGGTTGAAGCGTTTTACTTCCCGAATAGCTTTTTCTTCTTCGTCACCACCAAGTAAGTCAACATATACGTAATCAAAATCCACTCCAAGGTCGGTGATTAATTGTCTTGTCTTTTTACACCATACACAGGTACTTAGTCCATACATTATAACCTTGCCTTTGTTTATACCTGTAATGTGACCTCTTTTCACTTGACTCATGATTATCATCCTGCTTCCACTTTTTGTATTTTGATTTCATCATTTCATATCTCATGGTCGTCCACTGATACAGGATCGGTGTATTCAGGATAAAATCCCCAACATGACTTTTGATGGCGTTTTGATGCTTTTGAATACGATAGCTCAAAAAACTCCAAAGTCACAGGAAAAGAATGAGGGTAGACGTTCTTTTGATTATTGTGGAATAACAACAACTGAATACAAATGGACGACCAATGCCTGAAAGGACCAAGGTATTGTACAAGAATCCAATAACAATATTTATTATTATATTGTACCAATTATATAACATACGGGGAAAAAAAGTGATTAAAATGGAATCAAAGAAAACAAATAATTTAGATAAAGAAAAAATAACAATAAGTATAGCCGAGATAGACGAGAAGATATCTAAAATAATTAGAATTATTATGCATGACGTGTGTGTTTTTCATTCTCCTGTTGATAATGAGGAAATAGAGGAATTAGAAACGTGGAATCGGTATATAAGAGCTCTAAAGGAAGCTAGGTCTAATTTACAGGAAGCATGTAATAATGAAAAAGATTGAGTTTGTTTATAATATCATGGGCTTATAGTCATTTTTTGTACATCTCTACATGCCTAGTAAAATGATAAAGTAAAAGCGGCTTATGGGGTAGGTAGATGCTCTTTTCTAATCCTTATTAAATCACTAATTAGCGGGTTTGTACTATTCTTAATAATTAACTCAGCTGTGTGCTTCTAATGTTTTTTAGTGTCAATTATTAAGTTATTTTCTCATTTGGCTTTTCTATTAGTTCGCCAGTGGCCTTCTCACAATCAATCCAAAACCCACAGGAAGCAAAAGCCGTAATAATTTTGTGCTCTGATTTTTTAATTCTTGTCTTTTCTGCTGAATCTGGACCCGTGAGGAAATTTTTCCGNATTTTCTTCGAAATGGAAAATCCCTTGGGTCATATGGCAAACCTGGCNCTTCTTTCTTATATGAACCTCCAAATTAATTGAACCATCCCATTTTCCAAAGCTGCTCCCATGCCAGTGGCGCATAAACAGGATTTCAGGCTTTCCAGACGCACTTTTTTGCCTTCTTCATCTTCCCAGAAATAACTTCAATCTCCTTGTATGTTTCCCAGACACCATGGACATTGCAGCGTTCCAGAGCATGCAGATTTGTAATCACTGATTTTTTCCCACATATATTTACTCTGCACACTCTGCATGTCTCGATTTCCTTAGAGGCTGTCTTAAAATTTAGATCATTTTTACAATTGTATAATCAAATTTAATTCCAAGACAACCTCTAAGGTTTTAAGATATTTTGTCAGTTACGCTGCAACTGCAGAAGAATTATTTCCTGAAGCTAAAGCTGTTACGGGCTGCACCACAAAACTTTGATTGCTTTGTATAGGAATGGTGTCTACAATTTCTCCGTTGCTATTTAAGATAAGAATCTTCATAGAAATTAGCGGATTTGTAGACAGTTCCTGTTTAATGTTTGTCTGCCCATTTGAACTTATTGGATTATTATTTCCAATAAATATCTGGTCCAGTGCGCCTTCTACAGTATCTGCCCACTTGAGATTTCGTTCTCCAGTGACTGGATTCTCATAGAAGATTATCACGGCTGCCAATTCAGGCATTGAATTTGTATCTGAACTGGAAGCTATATAGATTGGTTTAATATTAATTACTCCTTTATTTACAGGAATAACCAATAAATTACCACGAATTACTGTAGAACCTTGTTGTCCCCATAGAGTCAGCTTACCCGAAAACTCTTTATCCTGATTGATAAAGGCATCAATCTGAGCCGGACCCGATAACGATCTGCCTTTATTAAACTTATAAAGTAGCATTTTCCCATAATTGGGATAGTTCTGATCAACCGATATCCAGGATACCATATTCGTCTTTTGTGGATCGGCAGGATTAAATGTCCTCATCAAAACATATGACGTGCCATTTTGCGATTCCAAAACCATATTATAAGGCATAGCAACTTGCGATTCACCGGAATCAGAAATTTCACTGGAGGGTTTCCACTGATCCTGCTTGGTATAATAAAGTTCAGGATCCTTCATATGAAAGGTGCTAAGCTCGTTAGTCTGCACATTAAATAAATCTTCAGAATATTTAACATGCAACTTTTGACTCTCTGGCATCTCTTCTATGTTTTTGAATAGCCCCGGATAAATACTCATATAAGTCTTCATCATGGGGTCTTTTTCTACGACATAGAAGTCCATTGTACCATTCACAGAGTCCACAACCACTTTGGCCGCGTCTCTAACATAATTAACGCTTGCATCTCCCAGAGTAGACGAATCAGAATATGGATAGCTATCAGAATACGCAATACCGGATATCATCCATTTCAGATTTCCCTCTCCCTTGTCGATGAAAACCGAGTTATCTTTGTCGTAATATAAGAAAGGAGCAACTTTTGTAACTCTTTCATCGACATTCCGATATACATGCAACCGGCTATTATCAGTAATATAATCAGATGTCATGATCTTTATAAAATCCGATATTTCCCATGCTATTACCGATTTTTTAAGAAAACCATCAACAGGCATTCCGCCTGTCCCGTTATACTGCGTATAAACATTTCCCGAGCTTGACGGATAATCAAGTTCAGCCCTTTTGGTATTTGTGAAAATATAATAGTTTGTGTTTTCACCATACCAAATCCCTTCTTCTTTTAATTTGAATTCAGGATTGCTAGAAACTGAGGGAATATTATATGAATAAAGCAAGGGCATTTTATCGGCACCCATTTTATTTACAGACCCTACAACGGCTCCGTATCCATGAGTGTAGATAACATGCATATTCTCCCAGGTCTGTGGAATCTGATTCGGATTCAGCTCCCGAGCAGCTATAATTACTTGCCCTTCACTCCCATCAACTAAGTATCTATCAACGTCGGGCGTATTAAATGTATAAATTCTTTCAATCGCCTGACTTCTTTGTAAGAATGGGATCATTGCCCGCCAGTCAAATATTCTGGCATTCATTATTGAAGGTGAATTTTTTATACTGTTGTTTAACTCTACGGTATTGGGATAATATGTCTCATCGATATCGGTCAGACCATATGCAGCTCGAGTATAGTTGATACTATCCTCTATATAGGCCATTTGTACCTGCTGCTCACTAGAAACAACATTTAATTTATAGTATGCGCCCGACCAAAGAGATGGCAAAAACACAGAACCCAAAATAAATACTACAAAGAGTGTAAGTATTGCAGAATATTTTTTGTCTACATTCCAGTTTTTTAACTTAGGAATACCTGAGAGAGTGATGATTCCCAGCATTATTATAAGTCCGCCAAAAACTGTAAGCCAAAACGGGAATGCAGCTATATCATTTTTTCCAGCTCCTGTTAGAAAGTTACTTCCGCCAGTCGCAGTAATAAGATTATACTTGCTTAAGTAAACTTTTAGTCCGATAATGAATATTATTCCAGAAAATAAAATTCGGGGAATAATCGGAAGATCACGTTCTCCTAGAATGTCTTCAGAGGATTTCGATGAACCCCTAAATTTCGTAATAACCTTATTGATATCTAAATAACTCGTTGGAACCAGAGGTTCATCGAAATCCACTTCAATTTTATTAGCAAAAAACCAGATTATTATGTCTGCCACAAATAGGATCGCAAAATTCCAGAAAACAAAATTCAGTAATTTATGAATTACCGGTAATGTAAATACATAAAAGCTGACATCGTTTCCGAAAATTGGATCAAGTATACCAAAAGGACTTTGGTTAAAATATTGCAAGAACATAAAATAGTGTTCGGCAAACAATGAAGACAAGATGGTAATTAAAATTACTGAGATAAATGCATACACGCTCCCAATCTTATCCGAGGAATCAGCACCAGCATCTCCCGATTTTCTCATAAATGATTTCGCAGCTTTCCAGTTTATATAGATCAATACACTGGAAACAATTGCAGCACCGATAAACATGCCAACATGTGATTTTAAATCTACCATAAATACTATGTCTTTGAATCCGACTGAGTCAAACCACCAAAAATCTAGCAATAAACTTTGTAATTTTAAAAGCTGAATGAAAATCATAAGCAGTACGGCTACAAAAGCAGCTGTTATCGGTCTCATTTTCGATATTTTTGTCAAAACATACTCTCCAGTATCAGAAAATGTATCTGACATATTTTTACCCCCCTGGTTTTTGTAGTCCCTTGGTATTTGGTTGATGTTATTTCCGAATCGCTCTTAATTCCCTCTCACACTGGGNTTTCTAAGAGCGTGTCTNAAAATTATTATCATTCGCTTCAATTCTTGGTAGTGTCCTTGAGTTATTGATCAATTCTGAAAAAACGAGTACCACTCTTGCATTTGAGGAAAATGCGGAGAGATTCTTTTGCTCACTGTTTTCATTAACTCGCAGACAAGACCGATTTATATAAGATACATTAATTCAAATTTCTGACTATAAGACCCTTATAATTATCGAAAAAAATATTATAAAAATATTATAAAAAATTATAAAAAAATTAAATTAAATTAAATTAAATTATATTAATAAACCATTTTCCAAAGTATCTTTTATTTCAGCAGTTTCAGAGCTTCTCTGCAAGCAGCTACAGCTGGAGCTCCTGAGGTAATAAAGATAACTTCCATGGTTTCCATAATTTCTTCTTTGGTTACCCCATGATTAAGTGCGCTTTTCATCTGCGCCACGGTACAGGATTCACATTGCTTGGATGCCACAACTGCAAGAGCCATAAGGATCTTTGTTTTTGCAGGCAGTGCTCCATCAGATAGCAATTTTCCATCACAACGCCTGTACTTTCCAAGAAATTCAGGGTCAAGTTCCCCAAGAGTTTCAAGAATATGGGGCTTGAATCCCAGTTTCTTTCCCATACTCTCCACTACTTCTTTATTTTCGGTCAAATTTGTCCTCCTCCCCTTAAATAATATTAATACGGATTTGTCAAACCGCTATTCACGATTTAACTGACTCAATAGAGATTTCTACGAAATTTGATATTGTTCCATGGATGTGTCGGCCTTAAACACAGAACTCATCTGCAAGAGTAGAGTCAATGCACTCCCGACACATCATTCTGGGAAGATCTTTTTTTAGCGTCAGATGGGGCAGCGGATATCCTCCTTTCATTGNCAATTCTACCTGTTTGACATGTTCCAGACAGAGGCCTTTTCCACATACGATGCAAATACCTACTGCTTCATTGACTTTATTCTCTTCAGAGCAATCGTAACATTTCATCATTCTTGGCCACCTCAACAAACCTCATTAAACAGGCAGTTATCCTTCAGGGCATCATGGCAGGGAAGGCAGACAATTCT
>JGI24140J50213_10001438_pt1 | contig 10361 bp, 9 predicted proteins | sample BarGraIncu00222A_FD_50213 | JGI IMG/M metagenome (IMG submission 50213) | reverse complement strand
GAGGTCGGCTTCGACGATACGCGCGGCGAGCTTCGGATTGATACCGATGCCGACGTCGCCGGCGTAGTTCGGATGCCGGTTGTCGAACACGTCCTGAAAGCGGAAAGCGCAGCCGACCGGAAGCTGCCAGCTTTCGACAAAGGCCTCGAGTGCGGCACACGCCGCTGCGTTCCAGCCGCTGCCGCCGGCGATGACGAACGGACGTTCGGCCGCCATAAGGAGGCCGCGCAATTCGGCCAGCGCGGCGGGCGCCGGCGCGGCGAGTGCCGGCTCGATACGCTGCAGTACCGGCGCGGCCGTCGGCGCGCGCAGCATGTCTTCGGGGAGCGCAAGGACGACCGGGCCCGGCCTTCCCTGCATCGCCGTGTGAAAGGCGCGCGCGACGTACTCGGGCAACCGATCGGCGTCGTGCACCTCGCCGACCCACTTCGCAAAGCCGAGCGTTCCCGGCCCGAACATCTGCCGGTAGTCGACTTCCTGGAACGCCTCGCGATCGCGCTGCTCGCTCGCAACCTGGCCGATGAAGAGAATCATCGGCGTCGAATCCTGGAACGCCGTGTGCAGGCCGATCGCCGCGTTGCTTGCGCCGGGCCCGCGCGTCACGAAGCAGATACCCGGGCGGCCCGTGAGCTTGCCTTGAGCTTCGGCCATGAAGCTGGCGCCGCCCTCGTGCCGGCAGGCGATGAAGCGGATCCGCCCGCGGTGCTCGTAGAAGCCGTCGAGCGCGGCGAGGTAGCTCTCGCCCGGGACGCCGAACGCGGTGTCCACGCCCTGCGCGAGCAGCGCCTCGACGAGGGCGTGCCCGGCGGGGCGAAGCGACGGAGCTGACGCGGTCATTGACGTGGACGGAGACATCGGAGCGGAAGGATACGTCGCGCTCAGGGTTCGCCCCGATTTCACAATTCACCGTTCGGTGAATTATCTCCGGCATGGCCTCCCGCGCTACCGCCGTCGTCGACATCCGCTCGCGCGACGCCGATCGCACTCAGCAGGAGATCCTGCGCGCGGCGATGTGCGAATTCGCCGACCACGGCTTCGGCGGCGCGCGCATCGATGCGATCGCCAAGCGCGCCGGGGTGAACAAGAAGCTCATCTACTACTACTTCGAGGGCAAGGACGAGCTCTTCCTCGCCGTGCTCGAGCAGACCTACGCCGACATCCGCGCCGCCGAACGCGAGCTGCACCTGGAAGAGAGCGACCCGCTCGAGGCGATCGAAAGCCTGGTCGCTTTCACCTGGAGCCACTACCTCGCCCACCCCGAGTTCCTGGCGCTCCTCAACAGCGAGAACATGCACCGGGCCGGCCACCTGAAGCGATCGCGCCGGATCCGGCAGATGAACTCGCCGCTGATCGAGGTGCTCGCGCAGGTGCTCGCGCGCGGCGAGAAGAGCGGCGAGCTGCGCCGCGGCATCGACGCGATGCAGCTCTACATCTCGATCGCCGGCCTCGCCTACTTCTATCTCTCGAACAAGCACACGCTCGGCGCCATCTTCGGCCGCGACCTGATGCAGCCGCAGGCGCTCGCGCAGCGCCTCGCACACATGACGGCCGTCGTGACCAGCTACGTGCGCGCTGCGTGAAGACCAGGATGGACGCGCTCGAGCTCGCCTTCTATCGCCATCAGGGCCATCTCACGATCAACGGCGTGTTCGCGGCGGCCGAGATGGACGCGGTCGTGCGCGACATCGAAGCCTGGGGCGAAGCCTTTCTCGCCGACCTGCCGCCGAGCCAGCGCGCCTGGTATCTCGACGGCGGCGTGAAGGCGCGCGCCGTGCTGCGCAAGCTCGACAACCCGCACGCGCAGCGCGAGGCGGTGCGCAGGCTCGCTCTCGACGCGCGGCTCGTCGGCCACGCCGAGTCGATCCTCGGCGCCGGCGTCTCGGTCTACTTCAGCCAGATCTTCTTCAAGGCGCCCGAAGGCGGCGGCCCGAAGCCGGCGCACCAGGACAACTACTACTTCGGACCGACCGACATCGAAGGCGTCGTCACCGCGTGGATCGCGCTCGACGACGCGACGCTCGAGAACGGCTGCCTCTACTTCGGCGACGGCACGAACCTCGGACCGGTCTACGCGCACTTCGCGCCGGTCGGCGAGCCCTTCAACCTGCAGCTTCCTGCCGCGCTGCTCGAGAAGCAGCCGATGACGCCGGCACCGGTCAGGAAAGGCGGAGTGAGCTTTCATCACGGCAACACCTTCCACCAGTCGGGGACGAACCACAGCGCGAGCTGGCGGCGCGCCTGCGCGTTGCACTACGTGCGCAACGATGTCGAATTCAAGACGCCCGCCCTGCCCTACGACACCGCATTGAAGCTCAAGGCTTCGTGATCGCGCGTTGCCTTCGAACGACCACCTCCAGGAGACGACATGAATCGATTTCTCAAGACCCGCGCCGTCTTCGTCGGCGCCGTCCTCGCGACGGCGGCGTGCGGCGCCTTCGCCCAGCAATGGAAGCCGACCCGGCCGATCAACCTGATCGTTCCGTGGGCGCCGGGCGGCTCGACCGACCAGATCACGCGCGTCACCGCGGCCGAGCTCGAGAAGGTGCTCGGCCAGACGATCGTCATCGTCAACCAGCCCGGCGCATCGGGCTCGATCGGAACGAAGAGCGCGCTCGACGCCGCCAAGGACGGCTACACCTGGACCGCCGGCGCGGCCCAGGACCTCGGGGCCTATGAGACGCTCGGATCGCTGAACACCCGGATCGGCGACTGGAACCTGTTTCTCACGGTCGCCAACATCCAGGTGATCGGCGTCAATCCGTCAACGCCGTACCAGAACGCGAAGCAGTTGCTCGACGCGATGAAAGCGCAGCCGGGAAAGGTCTCGGTCGCGACCGCGGGCGTCACGTCGGCCGGTCACAACGCGATGGAGCTGATATCGAAGGCGACCGGCGTCACCTACCGCCATGTGACCTACGACGGCGGCAACCCGGCGGTCGTCGCCACCGTCTCCGGCGAGACCGAGGTGACGACGCAGCTCGCCGTCGAGCAGGCCGACATGATCCGCGGCAAGCGGTTGCGCCCGCTCGCGACGGTGAGCGACAAGCCGCTCGACCTCGAGGGCTACGGCGTCATCCCGCCGCTCTCGAACACGCTGCCGGGTTTCTCGGCGCCGGCGAACTATTTCGGCATCTTCGTTCCCAAGGGCGTTCCCGACGTGGTCGTGAAGACGCTCGAGAAGGTCTGGGCCGAGAACATCGCCAGCAACGAGGCGATCAAGAAGTACGCGGCGAGCCGCGGTGCACTGTTCGCACCGTCGTTCGGCGAAGCGGCGCAGAAGGCCGTTTTCCCGGCGGTCCAGGCGAACGCCTGGCTCCTGTTCGGCAGCGGCAAGGCCAAGGTCTCCCCGGACACGGTCGGCATCCCGAAGCCCTGAGGCGGCGGTCCTCGTGAAGAAGCGATGACGGCCGACGACCCCGTCGACGCGACGCCGGACGGGGCACGGGCGCAGGCCGGGATCGACCTGCGGGCGGCGTGCGCCTGGGTCGCGTTCGGGATCACCGTCTTCGTCGGCTCGATCACCATGGATCGCCTCGAGCAGCAGGGGATCAACAAGTACACGGTCCCGGGACTGCTGCCGGGGTTGCTCGGCATTGCGATCATCATCCTCGGCAGCGTGCTCGGAGTGCGCAGCTGGCGGCTCGGCGGCCGCGACGCGCCCGGGTTCGTCGTCGCTCCGGGGCTGGTGCGGCGGCTCGCCTGGGTGATCGGGCTCGTCCTCGTCTTCACGGTCGGCCTGGTCGGGCACGGCATTCCGTTCTGGATCGCCTCGACGCTCTACGTCACGGCGTCGATCCTCGTCCTGCAGGCGCCGCAGCGCGCCGCCGCCGGTCGGCCTCGACCGACCCTGCGCGAAATCGCCTTCGCTCTCGCCGTCGGCCTGGGCTCGGGCGTCATCATCACCTACGTGTTCCAGGAGCTGTTCCTGGTGCGCCTGCCCTGACGGCCATGCTGAGCGGCCTCGTCGACCTCGGTCACGCGTACCTGGGCTTCCTCAATCCGACATCGATCGCGCTCGGCCTGGGAGGAGCGCTCCTCGGCATCATCGTCGGCATCCTGCCGGGTCTCTCGGCGACGCTCGTGATCGCCTTGCTGACGACGATCACGATCAAGCTGCCCGCCAACGACGCGATCCTCGCCCTCATCTGTTCCTACGTCGGCGCCCTCTATGGCGGCTCGCGAACGGCGATCCTGCTCAACATCCCGGGAACCGCCGCCAACGCTGCCTCGTGCGCCGACGGCTACGCGCTGGCGCAGCGCGGCGAGGCGGGCCGGGCGATCGGCATCGCGACCTCGGGCGCTTTCTGCGGCACGCTGTTCGGCGTCCTGTGCCTCGCCACCTTCACGCCGTCGCTGGCCGAGGTGGCGCTGTCCTTCGGCGCCTTCGAGTTCTTCTGGCTCGCCCTCTTCGGCGTGACCATCTCGGGCTCGATCGTCGGCGACGATCCGATCAAGGGCTGGCTGATGGGCGCGTTGGGACTCTTCCTCGCCCAGGTCGGCCAGGAGGGCATCTACGCATACAACCGCTTCACCTTCGGCTGGGACGATCTCTCGGGCGGCATTTCGCTGATCCCCGCGCTCGTCGGCGCGTTCGGCCTGGCCGAGGTGCTGACATCGCTCGGCGACCCGATGGAGAAGAAGCTGGTCGATCTGAAGGATTCGGTGCTGCCGCGCTTTCGCGAGGTGTTCCAGTACTGGCGCACCGTCCTGCGCTCCGGGGTGATCGGCGTGCTGACGGGTCTGCTGCCCGGCGTCGGCGAGGACTCGGGCGCCTGGATGTCGTACGCGGCGGCGAAGGCGACGACGCGCGAGAAGGAGCTGTTCGGCAAGGGGTCGATCGACGGCCTGATGGCTGCCGAGACCGGCGACATGGCGTCGGTGCCTGGCCACATCATCCCGGCACTGGCGCTCGGCATCCCCGGCTCGGCGCCCTCGGCGGTGCTGCTCGCGGCGATGATCATCCACGGCATCCAGCCCGGGCCGATGCTGATGATCGCGCACCCGCACTTCGTCTACGAGGTGGTCGCGATGACGTCGTTCGCGACCCTGAGCATCCTCATCTTCGGTCTCTTCCTGGTCCGGCCGCTGCTGATCGTGCTGCGCATCCGGCACACGGTCCTGATGCCCGTGATCTTCCTGCTCTGCACGGTCGGCGCGTTCGCGAGCGCATCGCGCCTGTTCGACGTCTACGCGATGGTGGCGATCGGCATCGGCGCGTACTTCCTGCGCCGCGGCGGCTATCAGATGGCGCCGTTCGTTCTCGGCATGGTCCTCGGTCCGCTGCTCGACAAGAGCCTGCGGCGCGGGCTGGTGCTGTCCGACGGCAGCCTGGCACCGTTCTTCACGCGGCCGATCTCGCTGGCTCTGGCGACCGTCACCATCTTCACGATGCTGCTCTACGTCCCTGCCTTCAAGGCCGCGGTGCGCGACGTGAGGGGCGCCGCGGTGCGCCGCATCGGCGCCGTCTTCGCCCGCCGCGCCTAAGATGCGTTTGTGAAACTGTCGCTGTGCAACGAAGTCCTCGGCACACTGCCGTTCGAGGACCAGTGCGAGCTCGCGGCACGGCTCGGCTACGACGGCCTCGAGATCGCTCCGTTCACGCTGGCCGAGGCGCCCGAACGCATCGCTGCCGCGGAAGCACGACGCCTGCGCGGCGTCGTCGAGGCGGCGGGCCTGTCCGTGACCGGGCTGCACTGGCTGCTCGTCAAGCCGGCGGGCCTCTCGGTCACCGCTCCCGATGCCGCGGTGCGGCGCCGCACGCTCGAGGTCGTGACCCGGCTGATCGGGCTGTGCGCCGAGCTGGGCGGAAGCGTCCTCGTGCACGGATCGCCGAAACAGCGGCAGGTCGCTCCCGGCGAGACGCCTGCCGTGGCGCGCGAGCGCCTGCGCGACTTTCTCGCCGAGGCTGCCGAAGTAGCAGCGCGACACGACGTCGTCTACTGCATCGAGCCGCTCGCGCCTCAGGAGACGGATCTCGTCAACACGGTGGCCGAGGCGGTCGCGCTGGTCCGCGAGATCGACCGACCCGGCCTGCGCACGATGATCGACTGCAGCGCCGCGGGAAACGCCGAGCGCCGCAGCGTCGCCGAGCTGCTCGACGAATGGTTGCCGACGGGACTGATCGCGCACATCCAGGTCAACGAGCCGAACCGGCGTGCTCCGGGCCAGGGGCCGATGCGCTTCGGTCCGATCCTCGCGGCGCTCACACGCAACGGCTACGCCGGCATCGTCAGCGTCGAACCGTTCGACTACGTCCCCGACGGGCCGGGGGCGGCGGCCTTCGCGATCGGCTATTTGCGCGGGATCCTCGACGCGCAAGGCTCCGGCGCGTCACCCTGAGAGCAGCTTCGAGGCCGACGCGGCGCGCTGCTTCGGGCGGAGTCGATCAGGCCGGCGCGGGCGCCAGCGCGGTCCGCCGCACGCGTCGCACGTTGAATGCGCTGGCGATGAGCAGGCCCTGGACGATCGCGATGCCGAGCCACACGTCGGCGGGCCGATGCATGTCCATCAGCGGGCCGAAGACGAGCGGCGCGGCAGCCTGGCCGATGTCGAGCCCGGAGTAGACGACGCCATAGACGCGCCCCGTCGCATTCGGGGGCGCGGCGCGCTTGACGATGAGGTCGCGCGAAGGCGCGGCGATCCCGGCCGCGACGCCCATCAGGACGAACAGCGCGGGTACCGCCATCGGCGCGAGCGGCGCGAAACCGATCGTCAGCGCGAACACTGCGGCGATGCCGAAGCCGACACCGACGATCCTCTCGCAGCGCGACGGGTCGACGGCGAGAAAGCCGCCGAGCACCATGCCGCCCGCGCTCGCGATCATGTAGAAGGTCAGGCACATCGCAGCCCAGCGCGTCGGCACATCGTGGAGCTGGCGCGCCGCTTCGGGCGCGAAGGCCTGCACGCCGCTGATGACGACGGCGTAGAGAAAGAAAAAGGCGAAGCACATCCAGACGGCCGGAATCGCGAGAAAGGCGAAGCTTCCGTCACCCGGCACGTGTGCCGGCGTCGGCCCTTCGGGGCGGGCCGCGCTTTTCATCTCGATCGTCAGGTGCCGCCGGTTCAGCCAGAGAACGCCGATGACGACCAGGACGAGCGCCCCGGCCGACGCGAGGGCGACGTGCCAGTCGAAGGCGAGCGTGATCGAGACCATCATCGCCGGCGCGAGCGCCCAGCCGAGGCTGCCGGTGATGCCGTGGACGCTGTAGGCGTGGCCGAGCCGCGACGGATGGACCTTGCGGTTGAGCAGCGTGTAGTCGACCGGGTGGAAGACGCCGTTGCCGGTGCCGGCAACGACGGCCCAGGCGGCGAGCATCGCATAGCTCGTGCTCGCGGCGAAACCGAAAGCGGCCAGCGCCAGCAAGGCGAGGCCGCCGAAGAGGACGGGGCGCGGCCCGAAGCGATCGACGACGAAGCCGGAGAGCGCCTGCACCGCGCACGAAACGACGAAGAAGATCGTCAGGAGCGCGCCGAGCTCTGTGAAGTTGAGGTTGAACGCATCCTTCAGCCAGGGAAAGAGCGGCGGCAGAAGGAGCTGGCTGAAGTGGCTGATGCAGTGCGCCAGGCCGACCAGCCCGATGACCGCCGCGTCGCGGCGAAGCGGCGTCGGCGCGTCGGTGGGCAGGGCTGCGGCGGACATGACAGGGGTCTCGAGGGTGCCATCGTAGCCGGGAGAGCGGCGTCTGGATTACGATAGGAAGCCAAATTATGTCGCGATCCCGCCAATGACGACTCGCCCCTCGATCGGCCCGCTGACGCCGCATCTGTTTCGCCCCGATCGTGCCCGCCCGGTGCGCGCCAAGCGCCAGCATCTGCTCGCGGCGACGCGCGTCGTGCCGCACGCCCACCCGTGGGGACAGGTCGCCATCTCGACGACCGGCGTCGTCCGCGTGACGATGCCGCACGGCACGACGATCGTCCCGCCGTCGCGGGCGCTCTGGATCCCGCCCGGCGTCGAGCATGCGGTGACGGTCGTCGAGGACGCCGATCTGCTCACGCTCTACGTCGCGTCCGGGCGGCGCGGCTCGGGCCTCGCGGCGAGCGCGGCCGAGGCAGCGCGCTGGCGCCAATGCCGCGTCCTCGACGCCTCGCGCCTGCTGCTCGCCCTCGCCCTGGAGCTCGACGCCCGACCCGATGCGGCGCAAGGCGCGCTCGACCACGAAACGCTGCAGCGCGAAAAGCGCATCGCCGCCCTGTTCATCGACGAGTTGCGGCGCGCTCCGCAGGTGCCGCTCGGCATCGCCTTGCCCGCGGAAAAGCGTCTGCGCCGCCTTTGCGAAGCAATGCTCGACGATCCTTCGCGGCACGCCTCGCTCGACGCCTGGGCCGCCGGCGCCGGCGCGAGCGCGCGCACGATCGCGCGGCTCTTTCGCAGCGAGCTCGGCACGACCTTCGTTCGCTGGCGCGAGCAGGTCCTGCTCGCCCGCGCCGTGCCCCTGGCGGCACGGCGCCTGCCAATGGCGGCGATCGCCGCCGAGCTCGGTTACGCCAGCCCGAGCGCTTTCGCCGCGATGGTTCGGCGTTCGGTTGGCACGTCGCCGCTGCGCTTCTTTCGCGCCGGGGCATGAAGCGGGCGAGGCACCGGCCATCGGCCTGCCGAAGCCGCGCATCCTTGTAACCAATCGTACGAAGGCGTAACGCCTAGACTCGCCGCGATGGAGCCGCGCCGCTTTTCCGGCGTGGCGCAGGAGCGTTCATGCTGACATCGCTGTTCGGAGACCTGGGGCCGGCGCGCGACAACAAGACGAAGTCGCGCGACTTCGACGACACCCAGCCCGACTCGCACGGATTCGCGGCGACGGCGATCATGGAAAGCATCGCCACCGAGGTCAACGACCGCGGCCAGATCATCGATCGCCACTTGAGCGATCTGGTCGTCATCGGCTCTCCGGCGCAGGCGATCCGCGAGCACTTCGCTGCGACCCGCGCCGATCTCGAGACCGCCTCGTCGATGATCACGCTGCTCGACCCGGTGGGCGTCTGGGCGTCCTCGGTCGTCAAAGCCCTGTCCGATGCCGGCGGCCGACCGATCGAGCGGCTGCACCTGCGCGAGAAGACGACCTTGCGAACGATCGCGATGATCGAGCGGACGACGCTGGTGCGCCGCCAGGAAGACACCTTGCGCATCTTCCACGCCGACGTCCGCGCGCCGGGGCCCGAGAATGCCGAGATCCCGGTCGCCCTGATGGAGCGCAGCCAGATGACGGCGGTCATCATCGGGCCGATGCAGCCGCACGCGATCGACGCGCTGCTCTCCTCGCTGCGCCAAGCGACCAGCCTGCCGACCTGGCGCTGCCCGCACCTGCTCTTCCAGTTGCCGCCGAACGCGACCTGGATCAACAACAAGGTCAGCGCCATTGTCTGGCCCGAGCGGTTGCACGTGCACATCGTCAGCGAGCCGATGACCGGGGCGTCTTCGGTGTGGAACGCGATGCTCGGCGTCTGGAACGAAGCCAAGCTGCAGCCGGGCTGGGATCCGTCGGCCGTCTCGCCGATGCTCGGCACGAGCGATTTCCCGATCAAGGTCGGCGAGATCGGCGCTTCGACCGCGGCTCCGGCGAAGTCGGCAGGCGCGGCGGCGGCGCAAACGACGAACGCCGCTGCAGGCACGCCGCAGGTAATGCGCGGCGTGCTCGACGCGGCGCGTGGCCGCCAGGCGCTCGCCGGCCTCCTCAAGCTCGACGGACTGCTCGGCTGCGCGCTCGTCGACGGCGCGACCGGCTTCGTGCTCGCCCACGAAGCGCGCGACGATCAACTCGACATGGAGCTCGCGGCAGCGGCCGCGGCGCAGGTCCTGCGCGCGCATCGCGAGTCGGCCCGCAGCATGGGCCTGCCGGACTCGGTCGACGAAGTGATCACCACCGCCGGAGCGCGCCACGTCCTGATCCGCGCCCTGCAAAGACACGCCGATCTGTTCATCGTCGCCCTGCTCGAGAAGCACCGCACCAACCTCGCGCTGGCGCGCTTCCAGCTGCTCGAGGTCGAGCGCAGCCTCGCCTGATGTCGCCGAGCGCCGCGCGCGCTCGGGTTCAGGAATCGCTCTTCGTCTTCAGCGCCAGCGCCCGGTTGGCGAGAGCGTCGGCCTTTTCGTTGCAGCGATCGCCGTTGTGGCCGCGCACCCAGCGCACGCTGACGCGGCGCGCGTCGGCCGCGGCATAGAGCTGCTTCCACAGCGCCAGGTTGGCGACCGGCTCGCCCTTCGAGTTGCGCCAGCCCTTGCGCTCCCAGCCGGCGCGCCATTCCGTCAGGCCCTTCAACACGTACTGGCTGTCCGAGACGAGCTCGACCTCGGCACCGACGGGCACCCGGCTCAGGCCTTCGAACGCCGCCGTCAGCTCGGCGATCTGGTTTGTTCCCAGGCC
>JGI24140J50213_10001436_pt1 | contig 10378 bp, 8 predicted proteins | sample BarGraIncu00222A_FD_50213 | JGI IMG/M metagenome (IMG submission 50213) | reverse complement strand
GCCTTCCGCAAGGACGTCACCGCCAAATGCTACGGCGGCGACGCCACGCGCAAACGCAAGCTGCTCGACAAGCAGAAGGAAGGCAAAAAGAAGATGCGGCAATTCGGCAAGGTCGATATTCCGCAGGAGGCCTTCATAGCGGCGCTGAAGGTGGATGTGTAGCTGCTCGAGCGGCATTTATCGATGGCTGAAAGGTACAATGAGGGAAAGGCGATAGATGCCGTGCTTCGGCGCATCGAGGCACGGGAGAATCTATCGCGCCGCGAAGACGGTCGATCTCCTGATGATTTGCGGGACTCTGATCCCGAGCGACGTGTCGATTACGTTTGCACGGTCGGACAGCAACTATACGCGTTCGAGCATACCGGCATCGAACCTTTTGAGAATCAGATAACTTTGGAAGAACACAACAAGAAGCTATTTGCGCCTGTAATCGAACGTTTCGATAATCGATCTTCGGACACAGAATTTTGGGAGTTTATCACCCTGTCGAAGCGACGAACGCAATGAGCAGTGCAAAGCTTAAGACGGTCCAAAATGCGCTGATTAGTTGGATAGGTTCGAACGCGGCGACGCTTCCTCTGGTCCGATACGGCGACCGATACCCATATTCTGCCTCCAGGGAATCGGCCGCGGACGTACCGTTTCGATTTTCGCTCTATCGCTGGTCGATGCACGACTTTCAACGCAGCCCACTTAGTGGTCGTTTCTCGCGGCATGCGCTTGTGAAGGGCGACGTGGAGACGGCGCGGCAAGTTCGCCTGAAGCGAACATGCGATGACAAATTTGGCAAACTCGCAAAGTGGAAGCGCGATGAAGGCGCACGCAGCGTGCTTATACTAGAAGAAAGCGATCTATCGCTGACCAATCATCAACTTGTCGCGAATGCCATGACAAGTGCAGAGGCCGGACGATCGGATACGCCCGACGAGATTTTTCTTGTGACCACAATTCGTCCCAACCCATGGTGGGTTACATGTCTTCGTCGGCCGGGCAAAACGTATTACGACGACGGCGAACGATTTTTTGAGTTGGATCCCGCGAACCTAATTCAGCTTACGAAGCGATAGTGGCGCTGAAGGTAGATGTTTGAGCGGTTGATCAAGATCAAACCATAAATCTACCGCCTGCCTAGAATAGCCAATCCGAAAATGGCAAGGCGGGCCGGTCATGGACCTCAGGGAAGCGATCTACAGCCGGCGCGCCGTGCGCGAATATACCGCCGAGCCGGTCGATGAAAAGACGATCCGCGAATTGATCGACGCGGCCATTCAGGCGCCAAGCGCAGTCAATCAACAGCCGTGGTCGTTCTGCGTGGTGCGCGACCAAGCGGTTCTCGCACGCATATCGAACGAAGCGAAGGCGCATATGCTGCGAACCTCGCCCGCGGCTCTATTGCCCCATTTTCAGGAACGGCTGAGCAATCCAACCTTCCATATTTTCTATCATGCGCCGGCGCTCATCTTGATATCGAGCGCGGCGGAAAGCCCGTGGGCGGTCGAGAACTGCTCGCTGGCGGCCGAGAACCTGATGCTGGCGGCGCGCGCCGCCGGATTGGGGACATGCTGGATCGGCTTTGCACAGAAATGGCTCATAACGCCGGAAGGAAAAGCGGCGCTGAAACTCCCGGCAAATTATATGCCTGTCGCTCCCATCATCGTCGGGCATCCGAAAGCCGCAGCCCCGGCAGTTCCCAGAAAAGAGCCGGATATACATTGGATCGACGCGTAAGCGTTTCGCCACCGGCAACGCGTCCCGCTCTGCTATAATGACAATCGGGGCGTACGAGGATTTGTGCTCATGCCGGACGATCAGGCGGACGCTCCAATTCCAGATGCCGCTGTACAAGCATTCACGCTCACTCGAAAATTCGGCGATCTGACCGCCGTCGATCGCGTGACGCTGACGATCAATCAGGGCGAGATTTTCGGCCTGATCGGCCCGAATGGCGCGGGCAAGAGCACGCTGATCAAAATGCTGACGACGTTGCTGCCGCCGACGTCCGGATCGGCCAAGATTGCCGGCTACGATATCGTCGCGCAGCCTGCCGAGGTGCGGCGGCACATCGGCTATGTCCCGCAGCTTCTGTCGGCCGACGGTTCGCTCACCGGTTATGAAAACATGCTGCTGTCCGCGCGCCTCTACGGCATCCCGCGACGGGAACGGACAGAACGCATCACGGAGGCGCTCGCGCGCATGGGGCTTTCGGAGGTGGCCTCCCATCTCGCCGGGCAGTACTCCGGTGGCATGATCCGGCGGCTCGAGATTGCTCAGAGCTTTCTGCATCGCCCGGTCGTGCTGTTCCTCGACGAGCCTACGGTTGGCCTCGATCCCGGTGCCCGAGAGACGGTCTGGGAGCATGTCCTCGACCTCAGAGACAGGTTCCAGCGGACGATGATCGTGACATCGCATCACATGGATGAAATCGACAAGTTCTGCGACCGCATTGCACTCATCGACCGCGGACGGATCGCGGCCGTCGGCACTCCCGCCGAATTGAAAGCGCGCGTCGGGCCTGATGCCACGCTCGATGACGTTTTTCTCCAACTCGTCGCTGAGACGAGCGAAACCGAAACCGAGGGAAACTATGGCGAAATCAGGCGCGAACGTCGGGCAGCCAGTGAGCATGGTTGACAGGTCGGTTGGCCAGGCGCTCGGCGACTATGTGATTCAGACCTTGGGTGTGGCCGCCGCCGAGGTGCAGAAGCTCTATCACGATCCGTTGGAGCTGCTCACCCGCGCGGTCCAGCCGGTGTTGTGGTTGATGCTGTTCGGCGAGGTTATGGCGCGCGTTCGCGGCGTGGCGCCGGGGAACATTCCCTACCTCGACTTCCTCTCCGCCGGCATCCTGGCGCAAAGCGCGTTGTTCGTGGCGATCTTTTACGGCATCTCAGCGATCTGGGAACACGATCTCGGAGTCCTGCAGCGCTATCTCGTCAGTCCCGCGCCGCGTTCGGCGCTCGTGCTCGGCAAGGCGCTGTCGGCCGGCGTGCGGGCCTTATCGCAAGGGCTGATCGTCTATGTGCTCGCGCTTCTTCTCGGCGTCGGCATNAGCCTTAATCCCCTGAGCATCCTCGGCGTCGCCGCCGCCATTATGCTCGGTTCGGCCCTGTTCTCCACGCTGTCGCTGATCATCGCGTGCATCGTGAAGACGCGCGAGCGATTCATGGGAATCGGCCAGGTCCTGACCATGCCGATCTTCTTTGCCAGCAATGCCATTTATCCGTTGTCGCTGATGCCGGACTGGCTGCGCGCGGTGTCGCACGCGAATCCGCTCACCTATGAAGTCGATGCGCTGCGGGCGCTCATGCTGACGAATGGAACGTCGGATTATGGATTGTTGCTTGATTTCGCCGTCCTGCTCGCCGTAACCGCGGCGCTGACCGCGATTGCCGCGAGAATGTACGGACGCATGGGGTATTGAGCAGCATGCGCCAGTTCGGCAAGGCCGCCATTCCGCAGGAAGCATTTATTGCGGCGCTGAAGGTGGATGTGTGAGGCTTCCGAGCCTCTTGACTTTATTCCTATATCACAATAACTACCATCCGCCTTGTTCGCAGAGGGCGTCATCTCGAGTGACGCTAGCGATGATGGAACAGGGTGCGGCGCGCCGACAACGCGCGCCGTCAGTGGAGCGCCGGGAGGCGCAGCCCCCTCCGTCAATGGGGGCGTGCGCCCCCGAAGCGGCTGACCCGGGTAACCGGACTCAGCCGTGGGCGCGCGGCGGGCTCCGTCAATGCCCGCCAAAGGGCGGCATAGCACCACCGCCCTGGCGCCTCCCGGCGCTCCATTCCCCTCTTGGGGAAACGGAAAAAGGGAACCATGCGCACCCCGCGCATCAAAGAACAGGGGCGATGACGCATGGCTGTTTGACAACCGGATCGGCAATCACGTGCAATGATTTTTGGGCGTGGGAGCCGCGCCGTCAGTGACGGCTATTGTGCCAGCTTCCAGCCTCGCCGAAGGACGTCTGTTGCCGGGGCGCCGTCTCGTGGACGCGATAGCTGCGACGCACGCGATGCGGCTCGTCCGGATCCGCCTCGCGCGCGCGCGTCTTCTCNGGCCGCTCGCCGGTGACCACGATGGTGGTGTCGTCCATCCGCTCCTTCACCAGCGCGAACAGCAGCGCGGCGTTTTGCGGGTGCAGGCGGATGCAGCCGTGCGAGGCCGGCCGGCCGAGATGCGAGATCTCGTAGCTGCCGTGGATGGCGTAGCCTTCGTTGAAGAAGATCGAATAGGGCATCGGCGACCATTCGTATTTGCGCGAGAACCATTTGCGCTCGAGCCGCTGCGGCCGATAGCTGCCGTTCGGCGTGCTATAACCGATGCGCGCGGTCGACACCGGCCATTGATAGCGCGGCGCGCCGTCGACCACGACCGACAGGCGCTGCGCCGATTTGTCCACGGTCACCACGATGCCGGCTTGCGCGGGCGCGAGGCCGCCGAGCAGGACGGCGACAGCGGCAAGGACAATGGCGAGACGCGGCATCGTGGGCTTTCCCGGGGGCGAGTTGCGGTGTCATCCTGGCAAGAATTGTTGAATTTTGCCTAAAATCCTGAGGTATTGGTTATTACCCGGCCCTCGCCGCTTTTTCCCCGCATTTAACCTGACAGTCGAAGACAGAATCGCTAAATCGGAAGCATCATGACCGCCCGAATCGCTACCGCGTTCGCCCTGTCACTCGCATTTGCCGGCGCGCTCGCCGGCAACAGCCGCGCGCAGACGTCGAGTCCGACACCGATGCCGCCGGCAAAGCCCGCGGTCGCGGAAGAAAAACTGCCGGCCAAGGTCCTGTTCTCGAAAAAGGAGCTGCCGAGCCTCGGCCACGCGATGGCCATCGGCTACTACCCGCGCGGCTGTCTGCAAGGCGGCGTCGAGCTGCCGGTCAACGGCCCGAACTGGCAGGTGATGCGGCTGTCGCGCAATCGTAATTGGGGCCATCCGGAATTGGTGAAATTCCTGGAGCGCTTCGCGCCGCTCGCCGCCAAGGCTACCGGCTGGAAGGGCGTCCTGGTCGGCGACATGGCGCAGCCGCGCGGCGGCCCGCTGCCGTTCGGCCATTTGAGCCATCAGATCGGCCTCGACGTGGACATCTGGTTCATGCCGATGCCGAACCGCGAACTCAGCAAGAAGGAGCGCGAGGACATTTCGGCCAGCAATCTGGTCGCCACCGACAAACTGCGCGTCAATCCGGAAACCTGGACGCCGGCCGACGTCGCCTTCATCCGCACCGCGGCGCAGCAGCCCGAGGTCGAGCGCGTGCTGGTCAATGCCGCGATCAAGAAGGAACTGTGCCGCGTCGAGGACAAAAAGCATGACGGCTGGATGGCCAAGGTGCGGCCCTGGTTCGGCCACGACGACCACATCCATGTGCGGCTGAAATGCCCGGCCGATTCGCCGAATTGCCGCGCGCAGCCGCCGGTGCCGGTGGGCGATGGTTGCGGCGCCAAGGAGTTGGACTTCTGGTTCAAGGACTCGATCCTGCATCCCAAGCCGGGGCCGCCGCCGAAGGTTCCGCCCAAGCCGATCACGCTCGCCGACCTGCCGCCCGCCTGCAAAAACGTGCTCGACGCGCCGGCCGCCAAGCTCAACGACGGCCGCTGATCAAGCCTGTTCGCTACTCGGCCAATCAAGTTCCTCGCGCGCGCCGATCGCGCTAGACTGCCGGCATGACCGACGGCGTCGAAACCTTACGCGAACTGGAAAAGAAGATTCTCTGGCTGGCCAGCTGGACCATCCACAACGCCAATCATCTGCGCGAAAACAGCGACGGGTTGAAGGTCGGCGGCCATCAGGCCTCGAGTGCCTCGCTCGCCACCATCATGACCGCGCTTTATCTCGACGTGCTGCGGCCGCAAGACCGCGTGGCGGTGAAGCCGCATGCCTCGCCGATCTTCCACGCCATCCAGTACCTGCTCGGCAAGCAGACTCAGCGAAGGCTCGAAACATTCCGCGGCTACAAGGGTGCGCAGAGCTATCCCTCGCGCACCAAGGATGCCGACGACGTCGACTTCTCCACCGGCTCGGTCGGCCTCGGCGTGGCGCAGACGCTGTTCGCCTCGCTGGTGCAGGACTATGTGCGCGCGCATGGCTGGGGTTTGAGCCGGCCCGAAGGGCGCATGGTGGCGCTGGTCGGCGACGCCGAACTCGACGAAGGCAACATCTTCGAAGCGCTGCTCGAAGGCTGGAAACAGGGCCTGCGCAATTGCTGGTGGATCATCGACTACAACCGGCAGAGTCTCGACGCCGTCGTGCGCGAAGGACTGTGGGAGCGCTACGAGCAGCTGTTCAAGAATTTCGGCTGGGACGTGGTGATCGTCAAATACGGCTCGCTGCAACAGGCCGCCTTCAAGGAGCCCGGCGGCGAGCGGTTGCGGCAATGGATCGATAAGTGCCCGAACCAGCTCTACTCGGCGCTGGTGTTCGCCGGCGGCGCCGCCTGGCGCAAGCGGCTCAACGACGAGATCGGCGACCAGGGCGACGTAAGCCGGCTGATCGAGAAACGCTCCGACGACGCGCTGGCGGCGCTGATGAACAATCTCGGCGGGCATGACCTNCCGTCGATGCTTGAGGCTTTGCATGCCGCCACCAGCGACAAGCCGACCTGCTTCATCTGTTACACGGTCAAGGGCTTCGGCCTGCCGATGGCGGGGCACAAGGACAATCATGCCGGGCTGATGACGCCGGCGCAGATGGAAGTGTTCCGCCAGGCGATGGCGGTGCGCCCCGGCCACGAATGGGATAAGTTCGAAGGCCTGTCGCTACCGGCAGAAAAATTGCAAAGCTTCCTCGACCGCGTGCCGTTCGCTGCCGACAAGGCGCGGCGGCTGAGCGCACCGGCGATCGCCGTGCCGGACAATCTCGCGGTCACCATTCAGCCCACGATGGCAACGCAGACCGGCTTCGGCGCCCTGCTCAACGAAATCGGTCGCGGCGATAACGCCTTCGCGCAGCGCATTGTCACGACATCGCCTGACGTGACGGTATCGACCAATCTCGGGCCATGGGTGAACCGGCGCGGATTGTTCGCGCGCGAGGCGATGGCCGACACCTTCAAGAGCGAACACATCCCATCGACATTCAATTGGGAATTCTCACCCAAAGGCCAGCACATCGAGCTCGGCATCGCCGAGAACAACCTGTTCGTGCTGCTCTCGGCGCTCGGCTTGTCTCACAGTATCAACGGCGAGCGCTTGCTGCCGATCGGCACGCTGTACGATCCCTTCATCGCGCGCGGACTCGATGCGCTCAATTACGCCTGCTACCAGGATGCGCGCTTCATTCTGGTCGCGACGCCGTCCGGCATCACGCTGGCGGGCGAAGGCGGCGCGCACCAATCCATCGCCGAGCCGTTGATCGGGCTGGCGCAAGACGGCCTGGCGGCGTTCGAGCCGGCCTATGTCGACGAGCTGGCGGTGATCCTGCGCTGGGCCTTCGCCTATATCCAGAAGGATGGCGACGCCGCTCCGTCCGAACGCAATTGGCTGCGCGACGAGACCGGCGGTTCGGTTTATCTGCGGCTATCGACGCGGCCGGTCGAGCAGATCGAACGCACGATGACGGCGGAGCTGGCGCAGCAGATCGTCGACGGCGCCTATTGGCTGCGCGAACCGGGGCCGAACGCTCAGGTGATGGTGGCCTTCACCGGCGCGGTGGCGCCGGAAGCGATCGCCGCCGTCGGCCTGATGGCGGAGGACCGCCGCGACGTCGGCCTGCTCGCCGTCACCTCGGCCGACCGGCTCAATGCCGGCTGGACCGCGGCGCAACGCGCGCGCGAACGCGGCCTCGTGCATGCGCGTTCGCATATCGAGCGGCTATTGGCGGACGTGCCACCGCATTGCGGCATCGTCAGCGTGCTCGATGGCCACCCGGCAACGCTGGCCTGGCTCGGCGCGGTTGCCGGCCATCGCACGCGCGCGCTCGGAGTCGAGCATTTCGGCCAGACCGGCTCGCTCGCCGAGCTTTACCGGCACTACGGCATCGACGCCAACGCCATCGTCGCGGCCGCGCAGGCAATCGCGCCCGGCCGGCCGATCCGGCACCTCAAGGCGCTGCCTTAGCCCTTTGCGTCCTCCAAAATCATCGCGGCGCCCTTTTCCGCGATCATCATGGTCGGCGAATTAGTGTTGCCGGAGGTGATCGACGGCATCACCGAGGCGTCCGCTACGCGCAAACCATCGATGCCGATCACGCGCAGGCGCGCATCGACCACCGCGCGCGCATCGTCGGCGCGGCCCATGCGCGCGGTGCCCACCGGGTGGAAGATCGTCGTGCCGATGTCACCCGCCGCCTTGACCAGCGCGGCCTCGTCGTCGTCGCGCACCTGCGCACCCGGGAGATATTCGACCGGCGAATATGGCCGTAGCGCCGGCTGCGCGACGATTCTGCGCGTCACGCGGATCGAATCGGCGGCGACGCGTCGATCTTCCGGCGTCGACAGATAATTCGGTGCGATGGCCGGCGGTTGCGCCGGATCGGCGGATTTCAGCGTGAGCGCGCCGCGGCTCGTTGGCTGCACATTGGTGACGCTGATCGTAAAGGCCGGGAACGGATGCAGCGGATCGCCGAATTTGTCGAGCGACAGCGGCTGGATGTGATACTGGAGATTGGCGCGATCCAGCGTGGGATCGGATTTGGTGAAGGCGCCGAGCTGCGACGGCGCCATGGTCAGCGGCCCGCGCCGGAACAAAGCATAGTTGACGCCCATCCATGCGCGCGCCAGCAGCGACGAATACATCTCGTTCAGCGTCCTGATGCCGGTCACTTTGTAGATCATCCGCAGTTGCAGATGGTCGTGCAGGTTGGCGCCAACGCCCGGTCTGTCTAGCACCACGGGAATACCGAGCTTCGATAAATCGGCGGCCGGCCCGACGCCCGACAGCATCATGATTTGCGGCGAGCCGATCGAGCCGGCCGCCATGACGATCTCGCCGCGGCAACGCGCCGAACGCACAACGCCATCCTGCCGCCAGCGCACGCCGGCGGCGCGCTTGTCGTCGAACGTCAGGCCTTCGACCAGACAACCGGTTTCCAGTCGCAAGTTTTGCCGGTGCAAGATCGGCTTGAGGAACCCGCGCGCCGCCGACCAGCGCCGCCCGCGCTTCTGGTTGACGTGGAAGTAACACGAGCCCTCGTTGTCGCCGGTGTTGAAGTCCTGCACCGGCGCAATGCCGTATTGCGCCGCCGCCTCGCGCCAGACGTCGATGATGTCCCAGCGAATGCGGGGAAATTCGACGCGCCATTCGCCGCCGACGCCGTGGTGCTCGCTCGCCCCGAGAAAATTGTCTTCGTGCTTCTTGAAATAGGGCAGGACGTCGTCCCACGACCAGCCGGGCAAGCCGAGCTGGCGCCAGTGATCGTAGTCGCCGGCCTGTCCGCGCATATAGACCATGGCGTTGATCGCCGAGGAGCCGCCGATCACCTTGCCGCGCGGATAATTCAGGCTGCGCCCGTTGAGACCTCGCTCCGGCTCGGTCTTCAACATCCAGTCCGAGCGCGGATTGCCGATGGCGAACAGATAGCCGACCGGAATATGAAACCAGATCCAGTTGTCGTTGCCGCCGGCTTCCAGCAGCAACACGCGGTTCTTCGGATCGGCAGACAGCCGGTTGGCCAGCACGCAGCCGGCCGAGCCCGCACCCACCACGATATAATCGAACTCGGCGTTCATGGACTGCAATTCCGCCATACGGCCCGTCTTCTCGCAAGGCCGACCGGCAGAATCAATACACGCCGATCAGTTTTAGCCCGGCGATAATCAAGACGACCCCAAGCGCCCGGCGGATGTAGATTATCGAGAACTTCGTGCCAAAGGCAGTTCCAATCAAGGCCCCTAGCATGACGGCAACGACGTACATCGGCAATTCATCTGGCAGCGAGCGGACAATCGCGTAGTTGCCAAGCAATCCAGCGATCGAATTACCGAAAATAAATACTGCCGCAATACCGGACGTCGTTCGTAGGTCGGACCAAGCGAGAAAAATGAGCACCGGCGACAAAAAGATCCCGCCGCCCGTTCCGGTAAGCCCCGAAAGAAATCCAATGCCGACGCCTAACAGCACGCTCAGCCAGATCGGAGGATCATGGATCTCGCGCTTGGCATAAAGATGTACCGCCCATAGCATCCTGAGCCCGGCCAGAATCAGGACGCCGCCGACGATGGCCCGATAATATTCGCCGGGCAGTTGGATTCCTCCCCCGATGAACGCAAAAGGCAGCGAGCCGAGCAAAAACGGCCAAACAACGCGCCAGCGAAAATAGCCAGCCTGTGCGTATCGATAGGATGCGAAGGTCGCGACGAATATATTCAAGGTCAGCGCCGTTGGCCGCATGACCGCGGGTGGAACGGAAAACAGCGCCATAAATGCAATATACGCC
>JGI24140J50213_10001435_pt1 | contig 10395 bp, 11 predicted proteins | sample BarGraIncu00222A_FD_50213 | JGI IMG/M metagenome (IMG submission 50213) | reverse complement strand
GATGCGTCGGCGTTCGCGTTCGGCTCCGTGCCGGTGCCGGTGCCGGCCCGCGCGCCGCCCGCTTCGTCGTCTTCGATCACCTGCACGAGCAGGTTCTTGCGCCGGTAGAAATCGGGCGAGATCAGGGCCTCGCGATCGGGGATCAGATCGCGGATCCGCATCCCGGGCGTGAACGGATAGCGCAGCGGCTGCGCGACGTGCCCCTTCAGCGTCACCTCGTTGGCAAACTGCGGCGAGATCTCCAGCAGCGTCAGCACGTCGCCATCGCGCAGGCTCTTTTCCAGGCCCGCGGAATCGAGGCGGAAGGTCTCGACGAAGCGCGCCGCCGTCGGCTGTGTCGGGTCGATCCGCTCGAGTTGGACGCGGTTCGGGTTGGCGAGCACCGGCGCCCCGCCGGCGTAGCGAAGCAGCTGACGCAAGGGCTCCTGCGCCGTCTTCAATTCGTAGATCGCCGGCGTGTCGATCGATCCGGTGAGGGCGACGCGCGGTCCCGCCGGCTGGAAGACGACGACGTCGCCGGCGGCGAGCTGCACGTCCTTCGACTTGTCGCCCTGGACCAGGAATTCGTAGACGTCGAGCTCGGAGATGACGCGCCCGTCGCGGCGCAGCAGGATCTTGCGCATCGATCCGTTTGGCGCCGGCCCGCCCGCCGCGACGACCGCCGAGAGCAGCGTCGACTGGCTCGCCAGCGTGACGACGCCGGGCCGTTGCGCCGGCCCGACGATGAAGACGCGCAGGCCGCGCAACTGCCCGAGCGAAACGCTCAGGTCGAAGTTGGTATAGAGGCGCCCGATCTGCGCGCGCAGGTTCCGCTCGAGGTCGGAAGCCTTGACGCCGGCGACGTTGAAGCTGCCGACCTTCGGCAGGTTGAGCATGCCGTTGCGGTCGACCGTACTGCGATAGTCGACGTCGATCGAGCCCCAGGCGCGCGTGACGATCTCGTCGCCCGGGCCGATCGTGTAGTCGGCCGATACCGGAACGTTGTCGAGCGACTGGAAGGTGTCGGCGGCGTCAGCGAAGAACGTCGAACCGAAGATCGGCAGGAGCCGGCCGGTCGCGCCCTCGACGAAGCGCTGGAACTCGCCGGGCTTGGCGGGCGGCATCTCGGCGCGGCGCGGCACCAGGTCGTTGGCGTTGCCGGGCCGCGTGTCGTTGCCCCTGCCGCGCAGGTTCGTCGCTCCGTTCGGCGTACCGGGCGTGCGGGCAGAGGTGCCGGACTGCTGTGCGTTTCCGGTCCCGGCGCTTCCCGCCGCAGGCGATCCCGCAGGCGGCGTGCGCGGCGGATAGCCCGGCGTCGTGAAGGTGCCGCTGGCGTCAGGCTCGTCAGCGGCGCGGGCGGACAGGACGCCGCCCAGCGACAGGGCGGCCAGGCAGGCGAGCAGCGTCGCGCGCAAGCACACGGCGGCGGGGCGGGGAAGCAACATCATCGAGGCGAGGCCAGGGCAGTCGGGCGACCGCGAAGGCGGGGCAATTCAGGGCCTGCCGATGGTAGCGTCACTCCTTGCGGTAGACGTCGTGGCAGGCCTTGCAGGCCTTGCCCGTCTCGCCGACGGCGGCCTTGATCGTGTCGATGTTTCCGGTCTTGGCGACGATGTTGAGCTTGGCCATTTCTTCCTGCATCTTCGCCGCGGCGGCGCGGAACTTGTCCATCTCGCTCCAGATCTTCGGCTCGGCGCGGGTCTCGCCCTTGTCGGTTCCTTCGACGAAGCCGGCATACGGCAGCTTCGACATGATCGTCGCGATCTCGGCGTTGTCAGCGACGGCCTTGGCGTCGAAGGGGACGCGGCCGTTGGCCATGGCGGCGACGCGCCCGAAGTGCGTCGACATCACGGTGAACGCCGCGCGCCGGTAGCGGATCGCGTCCTCGGGCTTGCCGAATTGCGCCGCCGCCGGCAGCGAGACGGCGAAGGTGGCGAGCCCAGCGGCTACCATCAGCACCGGCATGAACGATCGGGTCATGGTGGTCCTCTCCTCGACGGCAAGTCAGCAACGTGCTGCTGCGCGCCGGCGTGAGTGTACGCAGCCGGACGCGCGTACGCAGGAAGGCGCGTCATCCGTCACCGTCTCGAGCAAGCGCCGACCCGTGGGGCCCGCATGAGCGACGCCGCCGTCGCGGCGCTGCAGCCGATCCGCGTCTGGGATCTGCCGACGCGCACCTTCCACTGGTTGCTCGCCGTTCTCGTCGTTGCCTCCATCGTCAGCGCGCACATCGGCGGGGGGGCGATGATCTGGCACATGCGCAGCGGCTACGTCATCTTCACGCTGCTCGCCTTTCGTCTCGTCTGGGGCTTCGTCGGCGGACGCTGGTCGCGCTTTGCGGCCTTCGTCTACGCGCCGGCGACGAGCCTGCGCTATCTGCGCGGCGCGAGCCTGCCGCACGAGCACCATCACGTCGGCCACAACCCGCTCGGCGCGTGGTCGGTCTTCGCCCTGCTCGGACTGCTCGGCGTCCAGGTCGCGACCGGCCTCGTCGCCGACGACGAGATCGCCGCGAACGGGCCGCTCTTCAAGTACGCCAGCTCGGCGACCAGTCGCACGGCCAGCCACTGGCACGCCGACATCGGCCAGTGGATCATCGTCGCGCTGGCCGTGCTGCACGTCTGCGCCGTCGCCTTCTACTGGCTCAAGCGCCGGCAGAACCTGGTCGCGCCGATGCTGCACGGCGACAAGCTCCTGACCGCCGACGTGCCGGCGGCGATCGACAGCACCGGTTCGCGGATGATCGCGCTGGCGATCGCGGCGGCGTGCGCGATCGGCGTCGCCTTCGTGGCGAGCCTCGACGCTTGATCGATCCCGCGGCGACGATGAAATCCGGCGGTGCATCGGCCCAGATCGAATTGCGCCGCGCCGAATCGGCCGACGACCTTTTGCGCGTGGCAACGATCTTTCGCGAATACGCGGCGAGCCTCGCGATCGATCTGTGTTTCCAGAACTTCGACGCCGAGCTCGCCTCGCTTCCCGGCGAATACGGCGCGCCGCACGGGCACCTGCTGCTCGCCTTCGTCGACGGCAAGCCGGCCGGCTGCGCGGCGCTGCGTCCGCTCGGCGACGTTGACTATGCCAATGCCTGCGAGATGAAGCGACTTTTCGTGCGCCCGGGATTTCGTCGCTTCGGCCTCGGCCGGGCGCTCGCCCAGGCGCTGATCGACGAAGCGCACCGCGTCGGCTATTCCGTGATGCTGCTCGACACGCTCGACGACATGGAATCGGCGCGCGAGCTGTACGCCTCGCTCGGCTTTACGGAGATTCCTCCGTACTACTTCAACCCCATCGCGGGGGCGCACTACTTGAAAGCCGAGCTCGGATGAAGAACACGGACAGCGTGGGTCTCTTGCGCGGCGCCGACGCCGATCGTTCCAGCTTCGAGCTGCACGCCGGGGCGTTGCGCCTGGCCGTGCGTCCCGACCTCGGCGGTGCGGTTGCGGGCTTGTGGCATCGCGAAACGCCGATCCTTCGCTCGACCGAGCCGATGCAGCTCGGCGAATCGCGCAGCGCCGCGATGTATCCGCTCCTGCCGTATTCGAATCGCCTCGGCTACCGGCACTTTCGCTGGAAGGGACGCGACTACGCGATGCGCGCCAACGTCGCCGATTCGCCGCACTCGATGCACGGCATCGGCTGGCAGCGGCCGTGGCGCATCGTCGCGTCGAGCGCGATCGAGCTCGTGCTCGGTCTCGACCATCCGGGCGACGAGGACTGGCCCTTCGCCTTCGAGGCGCGCCAGTACTACACGCTGGCTCCGGAGTCGTTCTCGGCCCGATTGCAGCTCACGAACAGCGCCGCGATCGAGCAACCGGTCGGCCTCGGCTGGCACCCGTACTTCGTCAAGCGTCCGCGCAGCCGCCTGCACATCGAGCTGTCCGATCGCTGGGAGTGCGACGCGACCAGGCTGCCGACGCGCAAGGTGGCGCAGCCCGGCATCGACGCCGATCTGGCGCACCTCGACTTCGACCACTGCTTCGAGGGCTGGCGTGGCCCGGCGCGAATCCGCGACGAGCGTTTCTCGCTGCAGCTCGTCTCCGAGCTCGCCTATCTGGTCGTCTACACGCCGCCCGGACGCGACTACTACTGCGTCGAGCCGGTGAGCCACGTCAGCAACGCGATCCACATGGCCGAGCCCGTCGCGCACGGCCTCGTCGCGCTGCGCCCGGGGGCGACGATCGAAGCGGCGATGCGGCTCGAGATCGCCGTCGTCTAGCGGATTGCCGCAGTCGACGCCGACGGCTGCTACCGGGTCGCGATGCTCCAGGCCGCATGGCGCGAGCGAGCGCAGCGGCAGTGTCATCGCCGGGCACCTGCGCGCGCCGGGCGAGTGCGGGTTCATACGTATAATCTTGGGCTGTGCTGAAAGTCGCCCTCCCGCGCCACTCCTCCGACGCGGTGTACCGCGGCGACGGGCGCGGCGCTTCCCGATCCGCTTTCGACGACGCCGAAGAACCGCCGGTCCGTCGCCTGACGCGCGACGAGGCGGCAGCGCTGCTCCGGCGCCAGCCGACGCTCTCGCCCTGGTGGGTCGTGGCGGCCCAGGCGGCGGTCGGCGCCGTGGTCGCGGCGATCGTCGGGGCGGTGTCCGGCAGCGTCGTTGCGGCGCAGTCGGCGCTCTACGGCGCGGCCGTCGTCGCTCTGCCGGGGGCGTTGATGGCGCGTGGCACGACGAGCCGGCTCAGCTTGCTGTCGCCGCTCGCGAGCACGCTCAGCATGCTCGGCTGGGGCGGGTTGAAGATGGCGTTGTCGGTCGCCTTGCTCGTCCTCGCCCCGCGTATCGTCGTCGGGCTGAGCTGGCCGGTCCTGCTGGCCACGCTGGTCGTCTGCATGCAGACCTACGGGTTCGCTCTGCTCTGGCGCGGCCGCGCCAAGTGATCGACGGAACCGCAAAGATATTCGAGTAGACATGGCAGCCGAAGAGCAAGCGCCCACCGCCGGCGAATACATCATCCACCACCTGACCCACTTCGGCACCGGCAAGCCGAAGGGTCTGGTCGATTTCTCGGTCGTCAATTTCGACTCCGTCATCTTCTCGGCGCTGCTCGGCGCGCTCGGCTGCTTCCTGCTCTGGCGCGCCGCGAGGAAGGCGACCTCGGGCGTCCCCGGTCGCTTCCAGGCCGCCGTCGAGATCCTGTTCGAGCTTGTCGACAACGAGGCCAAGGGCATCGTCCACAACGCCAACAGCCGAAAGCTGGTCGCACCGCTGGCCCTGACCGTCTTCGTCTGGGTCGTCCTCCTCAACGCGATGGACCTGCTGCCGGTCGACCTGCTGCCCGGCATCTGGAAGTGGATCTATGGCGCCACCGGGCACGACGCCGAGCACGCCTACCTGCGCGTCGTGCCGACCGCCGACCTGTCGATCACGATGGGCCTGTCGGTTGGCGTCCTGATCCTGTGCCTGATCTACAACGTCAAGATCAAGGGCCTCGGCGGCTGGCTGCATGAGCTCTACGTCGCGCCCTTCGGAACGGTCAAGATGACGGCCAACCCGCTCAGCTGGATCGGCTTTCTGCTGCTCTCGCTCGCCAACGTCGGGATGCAGATCGTCGAGTTCGTCTCCAAGACCGTTTCGCACGGCATGCGGCTGTTCGGCAACATGTACGCCGGCGAGCTGATCTTCCTGTTGATCGCCCTGCTCGGCGGCGCCTTCACGCTGTCCTTCGGCGGCTTCGTGCTCGCCGGCCTGCACATCGTCGCGGGCACGGTCTGGGCGATCTTCCACATCCTGATCATCATCCTGCAGGCGTTCGTCTTCATGATGCTGACGCTCGTCTACATCGGCCAGGCGCACGACTCGCACTGACGGCGACCGGCGCACTGAATCCTTCCTCTTTCCTCACCCCCCAATCAAAACTCTGGAGTCATCATGGAACTCATCGGTCTCGTCGCGGTCGCCGCCGGCCTCATCATCGGCCTCGGCGCGTTGGGCGCTTGCGTCGGCGTCGGCATCATGGCCAGCAAGTACCTCGAATCGGCGGCGCGCCAGCCCGAGCTGATGGGCGTGCTGCAGACCAAGGTGTTCCTGCTCCTCGGCCTGATCGACGCCTCGTTCATCATCGGCGCCGGCATCGCGCTCTGGTACACGACGGCCAACCCGTTCCTGGCCCAGATCGCCAACCTGCCGAAGTAACGGCTTCGTTCGCGAGCGGGGCGCTGCGGCGCTCCGCCGCCGCTTCGCCCACTCCACCGAGTCAGCCCCGTGAGCATTACCTCCACCTTCTGGATCCAGATGATCGTGTTCGTGATCCTGGGTCTGTTCACGATGAAGTTCATCTGGCCGCCGATCACCGCGGCGCTCGACGAGCGCGCCGCGAAGATCCGCGAGGGCCTGTCGGCCGCCGACAAGGCCAAGGCCGAGCTCGCCGCCGCCAACCTCCGCGTCGAGCAGGAGCTTTCGTCGGCGCGCAACGACGCGGCGCAGCGTCTCGCCGATGCCGAGCGCCTGGCCCAGTCGATGATCGAGGAAGCGAAGGGCCGGGCCAGCGACGAGGGCGCGAAGATCATCGCCGCCGCCCACGCCGAAGCGCAGCAGGAAGCGACCAAGGCGCGCGAGGCGCTGCGCGAGCAGGTCGCCGCGCTCGCCGTCAAGGGCGCCGAGCAGATCCTGCGGCGAGAGGTCGACGCCCGCGCGCACGCCGAGCTGCTCGGGCGCCTGCAGGCCGAGCTATGAAATCGAGCCCTCGCGCGCTCTTCGTTCACTGCCCCGCAAGGGGACACTCAGCGCCCTGCGGGCGGCCGGGCGGGCGCTGACATGGCCGAGCTCGCCACGATCGCGCGCCCCTATGCGGAAGCCTTGATGAAGGCGTCAGAAGAGAGCGATCCCGCGGCGCTCGCCGCCGAGATAGGGGCCCTCGGGCAGGTCGCGGGCGACGCGCAGATGCGCTATTTCGCCGACAGCCCGAAGGTCTCTGCGGCGCAGGTGTTCGACGTCATCGTCTCGATCATGAAGACATCGTCCGGCGCTGCGCTCGGCGACGCCGCGAAGAACCTGCTTCGAACCGTGATCGACAACGGCCGCCTTGCCGTGCTGCCGGAGATCGCGGCGCAGTTCCAGGCGCTCGTCGACGCGCGCAGCGGCACTTCGCAAGCGACGATCGAGAGCGCCTTCGCGCTGACCGATGCACAGCTCGCCGACGTGAAGGCGGCGATGGAGAAGCGCTTTCGCAGAAAGCTCGATCCGCATGTCGTCGTCGAGCCCGAGCTGATCGGCGGCGTGCGCGTGATCGTCGGCGACGAGGTCCTCGACACCTCGATTCGTGCCCGCCTCGAGCAGATGAAAGCGGCGCTGTCCGCTTGACGCGACGCGTTCACGGCCCCGAATCCCATCCGAAGACCCAACCAGCCTGCCCACATCGCAGAGCGAAAGCCCGGCCATGCAACTGAACCCCGCTGAAATCTCCGAGCTGATCAAGAGCCGCATCCAGGGCCTTGCGGCGTCGGCCGACATCCGCAACGAAGGCACCGTCGTCTCGGTGAGCGACGGCATCTGCCGCATCCACGGCCTGTCGGACGCGATGCAGGGCGAGATGCTCGAGTTTCCGGCCGCGCCCGACGGCTCTGCGACGTACGGGCTGGCCCTGAACCTCGAGCGCGACTCGGTCGGCTCGGTGATCCTGGGCGAATACGAGCACATCTCGGAAGGCGACACGGTCAAGTGCACGGGCCGCATCCTCGAAGTGCCGATCGGCCCCGAGCTGAAGGGCCGCGTCGTCAACGCGCTCGGCGCGCCGATCGACGGCAAGGGCCCGGTCAACGCCAAGCTCACCGCGCCGATCGAAAAGATCGCTCCCGGCGTGATCGCGCGGCAAAGCGTCAGCCAGCCGATGCAGACGGGCCTGAAGTCGATCGACTCGATGGTGCCGATCGGCCGCGGCCAGCGCGAGCTGATCATCGGCGACCGGCAGACCGGCAAGACCGCGGTGGCGATCGACGCGATCATCAACCAGAAGGGTCAGCACATGACCTGCATCTACGTCGCCATCGGCCAGAAGGCGTCGTCGATCAAGAACGTGGTCCGCTCGCTCGAGCAGGCAGGGGCCATGGAATACACGATCGTCGTCGCCGCGTCGGCGGCCGAAAGCGCGGCGATGCAATACGTCGCCGCCTATTCGGGCTGCTCGATGGGCGAATACTTCCGCGACCGCGGCGAAGATGCCCTGATCGTCTACGACGACCTCTCGAAGCAGGCGGTCGCGTACCGGCAGGTCTCGCTGCTGTTGCGCCGCCCGCCGGGCCGCGAAGCCTATCCGGGCGACGTGTTCTACCTGCACTCGCGCCTGCTCGAGCGCGCCGCGCGCGTCAACGAGAAGTACGTCGAGGACTTCACGAAGGGCGCGGTCAAGGGAAAGACCGGCTCGCTGACGGCGCTGCCGATCATCGAGACGCAGGCCGGCGACGTTTCGGCGTTCGTTCCGACCAACGTGATCTCGATCACCGACGGGCAGATCTTCCTCGAGACCTCGCTCTTCAACGCCGGCATCCGGCCGGCGATCAACGCCGGCATCTCGGTGTCGCGCGTCGGCGGCGCGGCGCAGACCAAGGTGATCAAGAGCCTGTCGGGCGGCATCCGCACTGACCTGGCGCAGTACCGCGAGCTCGCCGCGTTCGCCCAGTTCGCGTCCGACCTCGACGAGGCGACCAGGAAGCAGCTCGACCGCGGCGCCCGCGTCACCGAACTGCTCAAGCAGGCGCAGTATTCGCCGCTGCCGATCTCGCTGATGGCGGCGTCCCTCTTCGCCGTCAACAAGGGCTTCATGGACAGCGTCGACGTCAAGAAGATCCTCGCCTTCGAAAGCGGCCTGCATACGCACCTGAAGACGAGCCACGCTGCACTGCTGGCGAAGATCGAGGACACCAAGGTGCTCGACAAGGACGCCGAGGCGGAGCTGTCGAACGCGCTCACCGCGTTCAAGAAGTCGTTCGCCTGAAGCGGCTTTCGGACCGGTAAGGAGATCGAGCCATGGCAGCCGGCAAGGAAATTCGCGGCAAGATCAAGAGCGTCGAGAACACGAAGAAGATCACCAAGGCGATGGAGATGGTCGCCGCGTCGAAGATGCGAAAGGCGCAGGAGCGGATGCGCACGGCGCGCCCGTACGCCGAGCTCGTGCGCAGCCTCGCCGCCAACCTCTCGCATGCGACCCCGGAGTACAAGCACCCGTTCCTGGTCGCCAACGAGAAGGCCGCGGCCACGGGTTTCATCCTCGTGACGACGGACAAGGGCTTGTGCGGCGGCCTGAACACGAACGTGCTGCGCGCGCTGACGGCCAGGCTGCGCGAGCTCGATGGCCAGGGCGTGAAGGCCGACGCCGTCGCCATCGGCAACAAGGGGCTCGGCTTTCTCAACCGGATCGGCGCCAGGGTCGTTTCGCACGCGACGCACCTGGGTGACCGGCCGCAGCTCGAGCGCCTGATCGGCCCGGTCAAGGTCCTGCTCGACGCCTATGCCGCCGGCCAGCTGAAGGCCGTCCATCTCTGCTACACGCGCTTCATCAACACGATGCGCCAGGAGCCGGTGATCCAGCAGCTGCTGCCGCTGACCGACGATCAGATGCAGCACGAGCCGGGCAAGCACAGCTGGGACTACATCTACGAGCCCGACGCGAAGACCGTGATCGACGAGCTGCTCGTCCGCTACATCGAGGCGCTCGTCTACACGGCTGTGGCGGAGAACATGGCGTCCGAGCAGTCGGCGCGCATGGTGGCGATGAAATCGGCGACCGACAACGCCGGCAACGTGATCGCCGAGCTGAAGCTGATCTACAACAAGACGCGCCAGGCGGCGATCACCAAAGAGCTTTCCGAGATCGTCGCGGGGGCTGCCGCTGTCTAGCGGCATGCCGTCGACGGTCCGAAACGAATCGAGGATTGAAGGAATCGAACATGGCTGACATGCAAACCACCGCGACGCAGGCACAGGGCAAGATCGTCCAGTGCATCGGCGCCGTCGTCGACGTCGAGTTCCCGCGCGACGCGATGCCCCACATCTTCGACGCGCTGAAGATGGAAGGCACGGCGCTGACGCTCGAGGTCCAGCAGCAGCTCGGCGACGGCATCGTCCGCACGATCGCCCTCGGCGCCTCCGAGGGGCTGCGCCGCGGCATGATGATCACGAACACCGGCGCCGGCATCTCGGTGCCGGTCGGCCCGGCGACGCTCGGCCGCATCATGGACGTCCTCGGCAACCCGATCGACGAGCGCGGCCCGATCAGCCAGGAGCTGCTTGCCTCGATCCACCGCCGGCCGCCGGCCTACGACGAGCTCTCGCCTTCGACCGACCTGCTCGAGACCGGCATCAAGGTGATCGACCTCATCTGCCCGTTCGCCAAGGGCGGCAAGGTCGGCCTGTTCGGCGGCGCCGGCGTCGGCAAGACCGTCAACATGATGGAGCTCATCAACAACATCGCCAAGGCG
>JGI24140J50213_10001433_pt1 | contig 10397 bp, 11 predicted proteins | sample BarGraIncu00222A_FD_50213 | JGI IMG/M metagenome (IMG submission 50213) | reverse complement strand
CGTGCATCCAGACGGCGACCAGCCGCTCCCGCTCGATCCAGGCGAGCACCTGCGCGCGCTCGCGCCGTGCCGGCTGCTCAGGCCACGACGGGTACGCGGGCGGGCGCGGCTTCGAGCGCATCGACGGTGTCCGCGAGGCGCGCCTCGAATCGCGTCAGCACCTCGTCCCAGGTGGCGCGGCGCGCCGCGGCGATGGCGGCGATGCCGTACGGCGCCAGGGCCAGCGGCGTCAGCGCAAGATCGCAGGCTGCGGCGATGAATCCGGCCGCGTCGCCCGGAACGGCAAGACGGCCGCTCTGCCCGTCGACCACATGCTCGGCAGCTGCCGCGCAATCGAACGAAACGACGGCCAGGCCCGAGGCGAGCGCTTCCATGACGACGTTGCCGAAGGTGTCCGACAGGCTCGGGAACATGAAGACATCGGCCGAGGCNTAGTGCACCGCGAGCTCGGCGCCGCGCAGCGGACCGGTGAAGACGACGTGCGGATAGGCGGCCTCGAGACGCGCTTTCGCCGGACCGTCGCCGACCACGACCATGCGCGCCTTCGGTTGCCGCTGCCGAACGGCTTCGAATGCGCGCAAGGCCAACTCGACGTTTTTTTCCGCGGCGACGCGCCCGACCGCAAGATAGACCGGCGCATCGTCGCCGGCCTGCCAGCGCTGCCGCAATGCGCCGCTGCGCAGCGCCGGCGTGAACTGCTCGGTGTCGACGCCGCGACCGACGATCGTCAGGTTGCGAAAGCCCGACGCGCTGAGCTCGCGCTGCGCTGCGCGCGTCGGCACGAAGGTGCGATCGGTGCCGTTGTGCAGGCGGCGCAGCATCGCGAGCACGGCGCCGGACAGGAAGCCCAGGCCGTAGTGGCGGCTGTACTGGTGGAAGTTGGTGCGGAAGTCGGACGTGGCCGCGACACGCAACGAGCGCGCGGCGGTAAGCGCCGCCCACGCCAGCGGCCCGGGCGTGGCGAGATGCACGAGCTCGGGGCGGCTTTGCTCGAAGCGGCGCGTCAGCGTCGATGCGCGCGCCAGGCCGAAGCGCAGGTCGGGATACATGGGAATGACGCAGCCGGCGGTGCGCAACTCGTCGGCCGCATCGAGCGCCGGCTGGCCGGGCTGGCGCGGCCGGATCAGCTCGACGATGTGGCCGCGCGAGCGCAGGAAACGGACCGTCCGTTCGACCGTGAGAGACACCCCGTTGAGCTCGGGCGGCCAGGTTTCGGTGACGTAAGCGATTCGCATGGGCCTTGTCGGCAGGGTCATGGGCGGTCGGGCAACCATCATGCCCGCGAATGAGTTGTCGGAACAGACCACGGAATGCCGACGATGTTCCCCGAGCGCCGTGACCGGCCGGTGACGGTCAGCGTCCTTCGAGGTAGACGCAGACCAGCCGCAGCCGGCGATCGCGCTTGCACACCGCGCGCAGCGCCAGCAGCAGCGGCACGGCGATGAAGGCGCCGGCCAGGCCCCACAGCCAGCCCCAGACCATCACCGAGAGGAAGACGAACACCGGGTTCAAACGCAGGCGATGGCCCATGATCATCGGGCTCAGGAAATTGGCCTCGATGCCGTGCAGCACGAGAAACGCCGCCGGCGGCCCGAGCATGGCCAGCCCGGTGCCGAAAGTGACGCTGCCCGCCAGCAGCAGCAGCACCGTGATGAGCAGCGGGCCGAGGTAGGGAATGAAGGCGAGCACGCCGGCGGTCGTCGCCCACAGCACCGGGTTCGGCAGGCCGATCGCCCAGAGCGCCAGGCCCGTCGCGACGCCGAGGCCGACGTTGACGAGACTCATCGTGCTGATGAAGAGGCCGATGTCGCGCTGCGCCTGGCGAAAGCCCGAGAGCACGAGCGAGCGCGTGCGCGGACGGCGGATTGCGGCGACCGTGCGCGCCACCAGCCATTGCTCGGACGCGAGCAGAAAGTACAGCAGGATGACCGTCGCCGAGGCCGACAGCGCGAACGAGATCGCCTCGCCGATCGCCAGCCGCGTGAAGGTCCAGCCCTCGCTCGCCAGGCGCTCGGCGAGCGGATCGGGCGACGCCAGCATGGCCGGCGCGCGCGCCAGGGCGGCAGGCGTCGAATACGGAAACAGCGCATCGCGCCATCGCTGCACCGACTCGATCAGCTCGTGGACGATGAGCGGCGCGCGCGACCACCAGGCCGCCGCCGGCGCGGCGATGAGCATCGCCAGCAGACCGACCACCGCCAGCACCGCGAGGATGACAACGCCGGCGCCGATGTACTCGTGGATGCCGAGGCGGCGCAGCGCCCGCACGGGCGCGGCCAGCACGAACGTGAAGACGATCGCGATGGCGACCGGCAGGAGCAGCGGCCGCGCCTGCTCCAGAAGCAGCACGGCCGCGACGAACAACAGCGCCAGGCCGACCCACGACGTGGACGGCTTGCGCGCTTCGGATTCGATGTCGATCATGCGGGCTGAGACTGGACGGCGGATCATGGCACGCACGCGGCCGCGTCGCGCAAGCGCGCCAGCAACGCGTACCAGTCGATCCGGCGCGTCGCGACCATGACCGCGGCGAGCACCGCGAAGAGCAGCACCGAGCCGAGCAGCAGCGCCGTCTGCTCGAGCTGCAGCAACACGTAGAGCACGCCGTACAGCGCGGCGATGGCGGCGCCGAACGCGAGCCCGGCGCGCACGCCGCGCAGCACGTGCGCTGCGTAGAACGCGAGCAGTGCAGTGCAGGCTCCGCTCGCCGCGAGATAGGCCCAGGCGAACGACAGGTGCTCGCTCAGGCTGACGAGCAGCAGGAAGAAGACGGCGAGCGCGCAGCCGACCAGCAGGTACTGCATCGGATGGACGCGGATCCGTCGCATCACCTCGACCGCGGCGACGCCGACGAAGGTGAGCGCGATGAAGAGCAGCCCGTACTTGGTGGCGCGGTCGGCGAGCGTGTAGATGCTCACCGGGTCGATGAAGGCGACGCCGAAGGTCTCGACGCAGCGCGTGTGCTCGCGGCCCGATGCGTCCGGCGTGGTCTCGCCGAAGGGACAGGCCGGCGCGCCGTCGACGGCGGCCTGCGGCGCGCTCGTCGCCAGCGCGGTGAGCTGCCAGCGGGCCTGAAAGCCGTCGGCGCCGACGCTGCGCTCGACCGGCAGGAAGCGGCCGCCGAACGAGGGATGCGGCCAGTCCGAGGCAAGCTCGACGCGCGTGCTTTCGGCGACCGGCGCGAAGGCGAGATCGCCGGTGCCGACGAGCTCGATCGCCATGCGCACGTCGAGCGGCCGCGTCGCGCCGGCGTAGCCCTCGGCGACCTCGACATGGAAGCCGCGCGGATGCGCCGCATGCGCGGTGCCGGGCAGAACGCTCGCCTCGGCGCCGTCGATGCGCACGGCGGCACTGCGCACGCCGCGCGAATCGCCGAGCGCGACGAAGACGGTCGGCGCGTCGCACTGCATGCGCGAGCCGGCGTGCTCGCGCTGCGGCACGAGCGCCGTGCCGTCGCGCCAGGTCGCGGCCAGAGCTGCCTTCAGCACGTACCCATTGACCTTGAAGATGCCGCGGTAGCGCGGCTCGATCTGCGCCTTGGCGTCGATCTTCAGCGTGGCCGGGGCGATGGCGATCTTTTGCGTGCGCCGCTCGGTCACGGTCTTGCGATCCTTGCCTTCGCCTTGCGTCTCGTCCCAGCTCTCGACGCAGTCGCGCTGCAGCATCGGGCCGAGCAGTGTCTGGCCGGAGGCGAGGCTGGCGGCGACGCTCGCTTCCGCCTCGCGCAGGCGCCCTTGCCGCTCGGCGACGATGCCGCTCACGGCGTCGAGCGCGACCGTCAAAGCGACCAGGACAAGGCCGAGCGCGAGGGCCTTGAACAGCAAGGGGAGGCGAGGCAAGGAAGGTGGCGATGCAGGCATGCGAGGCTCCGGGCAAGTGAGGAGCCACGACGATGAACGGAGCATTCGAAGGCGGTGCGAAGGCAGCCGGCGGGCCACGCCTTGTCGGTGAAGGGAGCATGAAGCCGCGCTGCCGCCGAACTGGATATGCGCCGCTTCCGCCGCCCTGTTTCCGGCTTCGCAGCAGCGCGGCTTCAGTAGCCTCGATGCTCCTTCCACGCATCGATCGCGACACCATGAAGCTCCTCGGCATCGCCCTGCGCAAGCCCTCGTTCGGCGAGATCACGGCCGCGGCGATCATGGCGCTCGGCGCGTGGATCGCCGTTGCCGGCCTGGCCAAGGCGAGCGGCCATCCGCTCGATCGCGGCGATGCCGGCGCGCTGCTCATCGTCATCGCCTGGGCGGCGATCGGCACGCGGCTCGGCCTGCGCCTGGACCATGGGCCGCGCCACGTCGCTGCGCACGTCGCGATCAGCGCCGTGCTGCTCGGCGCCTACCAGGGCGCGCTGGCGATCGGCGCGGCCTGAGCGCCCTGCCCGGTGCGGGGCATCGCGCACCGTAGGAGAGCGCCGACGTCGTTTTGCGCCCGACGCCCGCAGAAGCGGCGCATCCTGCCGGAATAATCCGCTCAGTCGTCAGCAGGCACGCCCGCCAGACGACGGGTCTCCAACTTGTCGTCTCAAAGGATTCCAACATGAACTTCATCATCTGGCTCGTCGTCGGCGGTCTCATCGGCTGGGTTGCAAGCATGATCATGCGCACCGACGCGCAACAGGGCATGATCATCAACGTCGTCGTCGGCATCGTCGGCGCCATGCTCGGCGGCTGGTTTCTTTCGCCCATGTTCGGAGCGGGCACGATCAACTCGAACGACTTCAGCATCGCCGGCCTCGGCCTGTCGCTGCTCGGCGCGGTGATCCTGCTGGCCATCGTCAACCTGATCCGCCGCGGCAGCGCCCGCTGAGCGTCGGCCTCGCGCCACGGCGGCGGCCTCGGCCGCTGTCGCGACGACGAGAAACGGAAAGCGCCTTCGGGCGCTTTCTTTCGTTGCGGCGCCTTTCTTTCGTCGCAGCGCCGCTGGGCGCGCCGCGTCTCGCGGCGTGTAGCATGAAGCGATGATCGACAAGGAAGTCGCGAGCGTCGAGGCCGCCGTCGCCGATGTGCCAGATGGCGCGACGGTGATGATCGGCGGCTTCGGAACCGCCGGCCTGCCGAACGAGCTGACCGATGCGCTGCTCGCGCAGGGCGCGCGCGACCTGACCATCGTCAACAACAACGCCGGCAACGGCGAGAGCGGCCTGGCGGCGCTGCTGGCCGCGGGGCGGGTTCGCAAGATCATCTGCTCGTTCCCGCGCCAGGTCGACAGCCACCATTTCGACGCGCTCTACCGCAGCGGCGAGGTCGTGCTCGAGCTGGTGCCGCAAGGCAACCTCGCCGAGCGCATCCGCGCCGCCGGCGCCGGCATCGGCGGCTTCTTCACGCCGACCGGCTACGGCACCGAGCTGGCCAAGGGCAAGGAAACGCGCGAGATCGGCGGCCGCATGTACGTGCTCGAAGCGCCGATCCATGCCGACTACGCCTTCATCAAGGCCGAGCGCGGCGACCGCTGGGGCAACCTCACCTATCGCATGACGGCGCGCAACTTCGGCCCGGTGATGGCGATGGCGGCGAAGACCACGATCGCGACCGTGCACGAAATCGTCGAGCTCGGCGCGCTCGATCCGGAAGCGGTCGTCACGCCGGGCATATTCGTGCAGCGGGTCGTGAAGATCGCGCGCGTCGCGACGACTGCAGGCGGCTTCGCCAGCGCGCCGAAGGCCGCCAGCCAACGCAGCGGAGGCGCGGCATGAACGCCGTCAAATGGAGCCGCGCGCAGATGGCGGCGCTGGTCGCGGGCGACATTGCCGACGGCGCCGTCGTCAATCTCGGCATCGGCCTGCCGACGCTCGTCGCCAACCACCTGCCGGCCGGCCGCGAGGTCGTGCTGCACAGCGAGAACGGCGTCATCGGCATGGGCCCGGCGCCGGCCGCGGGCGCCGAAGACTTCGACCTCATCAACGCCGGCAAGCAGCCGGTCACCCTGCTGCCCGGCGGCTCGTTCTTCCACCACGCCGACAGCTTCGCGATGATGCGCGGCGGCCACCTCGACGTCTGCGTGCTCGGCGCCTTCCAGGTCTCCGCGGCCGGCGATCTCGCCAACTGGCACACCGGCGCGGCCGACGCGATTCCCGCCGTCGGCGGCGCCATGGACCTGGCCCTCGGCGCGAAGAAGACCTACGTGATGATGGAGCACACGACCAAGACCGGCGAGATGAAAATCGTCGAGCGTTGCAGCTATCCGCTGACCGGCGTCGGCTGCGTCGCGCGGATCTACACCGATCTCGCGGTGATCGACGTGACGCCGCGCGGCCTGGTCGTCCTTGCGATGGCCGACGGGCTCGATCACGACGCATTGCAGCGCCTCACCGGCGCGCCGCTGGCGCCGCTGCGCTGACGCCGCCGCACCGAACACGCGCCGAGCGCGCGAAAGGAAAACCGCCATGGACCTTCAGCAAGCCTTCATCTGCGACGCCATCCGCACGCCCTTCGGCCGCTATGGCGGCGCACTGGCCTCGGTGCGGGCCGACGACCTCGGCGCGATCCCGATCAAGGCGCTGATGCAGCGCAACCCGAAGGTCGACTGGGGCGCGGTCGCCGACGTGCTCTACGGCTGCGCCAACCAGGCCGGCGAAGACAACCGCAACGTCGCGCGCATGGCGCTGCTGCTCGCCGGCCTGCCCATCGAGGTGCCCGGCGCGACCATCAACCGACTCTGCGGCTCCGGGATGGACGCGGTCGGCACGGCGGCGCGGGCGATCCGCGGCGGCGAAGCCGAGTTGATGATCGCGGGCGGCGTCGAGAGCATGAGCCGCGCGCCCTTCGTCATGCCGAAGGCCGAGAGCGCGTTCTCGCGCACGAACGCGGTCTACGACACGACCATCGGCTGGCGCTTCGTCAACAAGCTGATGAAGGAGATGCACGGCGTCGATTCGATGCCCGAGACGGCCGAGAACGTCGCCGCCGACTTCAAGATCGGCCGCGAGGCGCAGGACCGGATGGCCCTGGCGTCGCAGCAAAAGGCGGTGGCGGCGCAGAAGAGCGGCTTCTTCGATGCCGAGATCACGCCGGTGACGATCGCGCAGAAAAAAGGCGATCCGATCGTCGTCGCGAAAGACGAGCACCCGCGCGACACCAGCCTCGAGTCGCTCGCCAAGCTCAAAGGCGTGGTCAGGCCCGATGGCACGGTCACGGCCGGCAATGCCTCGGGCGTCAACGACGGCGCCTGCGCGCTGCTGCTGGCGAGCGAGCGCGCGGCGGCGCGGCACGGCTTGACGCCGCGAGCGCGCGTCGTCGNCATGGCGACGGCCGGCGTGCCGCCGCGCATCATGGGCATGGGTCCGGCGCCGGCGACCAGGAAGGTGCTCGAGCTGACCGGCCTTGCGCTCTCGCAGATCGACGTCATCGAGCTCAACGAAGCCTTCGCCGCGCAAGGCCTGGCCGTGCTGCGCGACCTCGGCCTGGCCGACGACGACGCGCGCGTCAACGCCAACGGCGGCGCCATCGCGCTCGGCCACCCGCTGGGGGCCAGCGGCGCGCGGCTGGTGACGACCGCCGTCAACCAGCTGCACCGCAGCGGCGCTCGCTACGCCCTGTGCACGATGTGCATCGGCGTCGGCCAGGGCATCGCCATCGTCGTCGAGCGGGTCTGAGCGGCGCGGCTTCTCCCACGCGCATGCCGCGTCGCGTCCGACCCTGACGGTGGCCGGGAGATGACCCTCGCGGCGCGTCGCTTGCTGCACGATGGCTTCTTCCCACCGACAAGCGAATCAGGAGCCCCCATGTCACAAAGCAGCATCCTCGGCGGCGAGCGCGCTCCGCAACACGCCAAGGGACGCAGCGCCGACACGCTGGGGCCCAGCGACACCTCCGACAGCGGCAGCGACATCCAGGGCGCGACCCGCCTGAAGACCGACGCCGAAGAAGGCGAGATGGGCGGCGCGACACCGGTCGATACCGACAGCGACAGCGATTCCGGCGGCACCGGCGAGCGTGCCTCGGCGGTCCCCGACCGTGCCCGCGATGGCGCCGACATCGGCCCCGATCGCATCGCCCGCTCGAAGGATGCGCTCGACTCGGCCGAATCGATCAGTGGCGATGACGATTCGATCGAAGGCCTGGCCGATGACGAGACCGACGAGGAAGCCGACGAGGACGACGCCGACGCGTGACGCGCGGCGCTGCTAGACGTCGACCAGCCCGGCGCGCAGCGCCTTCGCGACAGCGTGCGCGCGCGATTGCGCGTCGAGCTTGGCGATGATCTGCGCGACGTGGAATTTCGCGGTGTGCGCCGAGATGCCGAGCGCGCCGCCGATCTCGCGGTTGCCGAGGCCGTGGCTCATCTCGACCAGCACCTGGCGCTCGCGCGGCGTCAGCACGCCGGCGCTGGCGCCGCGCCGTTCGCCGACGCGCTCGAAGCGCAGGGCGTCGGCCGCGAACGCGGGCGAGGTCGCGACCAGCCCGACGAGCGCGGCCTGCGCCGCGCCGGCAATCGCCTCGATCGATGCGCCACGCGGCAGCACGCAGCAGCCATCGATGAGCCACTCGCCGATGCGCTCGTCGCCCGCATCGACCAGGACGACGATGCGCGGCCCGTCGGCACCGAACGGCTCGTCGCTCGCCGAGGCGGGCTCGGCGTCGCCAGCGCCGTCTAGCTCGACGACGACGACCCCGGCGCCGCCGTAGTCGGCCTCGCGCAGCGCCTGCCACGACTCGGCGATCAGCGTCACCGAGCAGCCGTCACGCGCGGCGAGTCCGGCAGCGAGGCCGGCCCGCACAAGCGGCGATCCGGCGGCGATGGCGATGCGCGTCTTCATCAATGGCAGCGCCGTTCGGTCGGCCATTCGCCGACCTCGACCTGCAGATCGCGTGGTGTCCCNCCNCGCAGGATCGACAGCGTCGCCGTCTTGCCGACGTGCGAGGNGAGCGTGCGCCGCAGCCCGTGCAGGTCGCCTGCTGGCTCGCCTTCGGCGCGCACGACGATGTCGCCGATCAGCANGCCGGCGCGCTCNGCCGGCCCTTTTGGTGCGAGCGACGAGATGAGCAGGCCGGTGTCGTCGGCGGCCGGCGACGGCAGCGGCACCGGCTGCGCGCCGATGCCCAGCCACGGCCTGGCGACGTGGCCGTTGGCGAGCAGCGCGGCGACGACGCGCGACACCGTCGCGGCCGGAACGACGATGCCGTAGCTGCGCGACAGCGCCGCGGTGGCGATGCCGATGACGGCGCCGCTCGCATCGGCGACAGGCGCGCCCGAGAGGCCGTCGTAGACGCCGCCGTCGAGACGGATCAGCCGGTCGACGCTGCCGCCGAGCCAGGTCTGCCAGGCGCCGCCGACGCGGTTGACGAGGCCGGCGCTGGCGAGCGCGTCGCCCTCGGCGCTGCGGCCGACGGCCATGGCGAAGTGGCCGGCGCGCAAGCCGGCCGCGTCGCCGATGCGCACCGGCGCCGGCCCGGTCTCGCCGGCGATGCGAAAGAGCGCGAGGTCGGTCGACGAATCGATGCCGACCAGCGCCGCTTCGACGCTTCGCCCCTCCGCGCCGACCAGCGTCACCGCGGCCGGAGTGCGCCGAAAGACGTGCGCCGCGGTGACGACGAGGCCAGCCTGCCAGACGACGCCGGAGGCGACGGCGTGGCGCCGGCCGCGCACCGCGACCGTGCTGGCGCCGACCTGCTCGACGATGGCGGCGAGCGCCTCCGAATGGGCGACGAGCGGCTCGACCGCGGCGCTGCCGATGCTGTTGTGGTTCATGTCGGGACACTTTCGTTCTGGAATGGACGAAAGGTACGCCGCGCGCTGCAGCGTCGAATCCGCCGAACGGCCGGCAAGCCGCTCCCAGCCTGCCCAATTGGGGCGGCCGGGCCGGCTTTGCAAGTGCGGCGTGAGATGCCTTGTTCGCGCCTGGTTTGCGCCATTGGCGACGTGTCGGCGTCGATTCGTCGCTTCCTGCCTGACAGGCGCCGTGCCGGCGCTACAGTGAGCCGCATTCCTCGGGAGAGACGGATGCTCGAAGCCCATGGCCTTTGCAAATCGTATGGCGACCGCACGGTGGTCTCGGAGCTGTCGCTCTCGGTGCGTGCCGGCGAGATCGTCGGCCTGCTCGGGCCGAACGGCGCCGGCAAGTCGACCACCGTCGCCATGCTGTGCGGCCTGCTCGCGGCCGACCGCGGCCAGGTCTTCGTCGGCGAAGGCGGCACGCGCGAGCCCCTGTGCGAAGAAAGCCGGTCGGCGAAACGCCGCATCGGCGTCGTGCCGCAGGAGCTCTCGCTCTACGAGACCCTCGGCGCCGCCGCCAACCTCGAGCTGTTCGGCGCGCTGTACGGCATGCACGGCGCGGTGCTGCGCGAACGCGTCGATGCCGCACTGGTGCTCGTCGGCCTCGCCGATCGGGCGAAGGACAAGCCCGCCACGTTCAGCGGCGGCATGAAGCGGCGCCTCAACATCGCTGCCGCGCTGGTCCACGA
>JGI24140J50213_10001432_pt1 | contig 10399 bp, 12 predicted proteins | sample BarGraIncu00222A_FD_50213 | JGI IMG/M metagenome (IMG submission 50213) | reverse complement strand
AGCCGTGGGAGATCGGCAGCCTGGTGTTCAGCGCCGTCTTGTACGGTTCAGGCCTGTGCCGCGTGTGGCTTCGCGCCGGCATCGGCCGCGGCGTGCGGATCGCCCAGGTTGCGGCGTTCTTTCTCGGCCTGCTGGCGATCGTCGCCGCGCTCGTCAGCCCGCTCGATGCCCTCAGCGATTCTCTGTTCTCGGCGCATATGGTCGAGCACGAGCTGCTGATGATCGTCGCCGCTCCCTTGCTCGTGCTGGGCCGGCCGCTCGCGGCCTGGGTCTGGGCGATCCCCGAAAGGTGGAGGCAGTCGATCGGCGGCTTCTTTCACCGGCCGGGCTGGCGTCGGCCGTGGCTGGTGTTCACCGGCCCGCTGTGCGCCTGGGTGCTGCACGCGCTGGCGCTCTGGCTGTGGCACGTGCCGGCGCTCTTCGAGGCGGCGCTCGAGAACGAAGGCGTGCACGCCCTGCAGCACCTCTGCTTTATCGGCACGGCGCTGTTGTTCTGGTGGAGCGTGCTGGGTAGAGCGAGCCGACGCGACCGGGGCGTTGCCTTGCTCTCGGTCTTCACGACCATGGTGCATACCGGCGCCCTCGGCGCCCTGCTCACGCTCTCGACCGTTACCTGGTACTCGAGCTATGTAGAAACGGCGCAGGCTTGGGGCCTTACTGCGTTGCAGGACCAGCAACTCGGGGGAATCATCATGTGGATCCCTGCAGGTATGGTGTACATCGTCTGCGGGCTCGTCCTTTCTTATCGCTGGCTCTTCGGCAGCGCAGACAACCGTCCGCTTCCAGCGCATTGAGCGGGCCAGGCAGTCAACGCGAGCGGCGCCAAAAGGAAGAAGCCAGCGATTGCGGCGCAGCGAGCCCTTTCATACGCCTCCTCAAGAGGCTGGAGCAACGCCGCAGTCTCCCCCACCGAATCATCACCCCGGAGCCAGGGTGCTGTTCTTCGCTGAACCTCGGCTTCCTGCAGCCACTCCTGGCCGTCCAGTCCCGCGAGGGACGCAAGGAGAAGCGATGAAGAGACGGCGATGCCCGACAGGTACAGCCACATGAGCAGCACGATGAACGCGCCCACCGATCCGTAGCTGAGGGTCAGGGTGTCGAAAACGCTCAGGTAGAGCTTGAGGCCGGAGAACAGCTCCATGCGCTGCAGGGCCGGCCGTCAGGCGTGCTCCGCATCAACGCAGGGCGCATCTCGATTGCGATGGTCCGCGATCATCGGACGCGCTACGACGCGTGTCTGTGCGTTGACACCCGCCCCGGCTCATGCCGGGGCGTGGCTGGTGGCGATCAGGCCGTTCCTCGAACGCCGAGCATCTGATACACGTTCGGGACGATCTCGAACAGGATCAGAAGCACGATGGCGATCTCCAGTCGCAACGAGCGGGCCGCGTCGATCAGGTCGGTCAGCGCCTGCGCCGTTTGCCGGATGAAATCGACTTTTCGGGTCAGCGTCGCGGCCCGTTCCTTCAGCTCGTAGGTGTCCTCGAGGCGCGCATAGAGGCGCTCGGGGTCGAACCGTTCCCACAGCACGTCCGGCTTGTCGTCGATGGCGACGCGGCCGGACGGGCGGTGCTGCACCTGGAGGGACATGCCGATCATCCGGATGACGTCGCGACGCGCTCCCGGCGAGCGGCCGCTCGCCGCCAGTCTGCGCGCGAAGGGCTCGATCAGGTCGAGCACGTGCGCGACCTCGTGCTCGTCGCGGGCCAGCGCGACGCTCTTGGCCAAGGCGTCAGCCACCAGGAGCAGCCGATCGGCGGAGAAGCTCCTGAGAGCGATGTTGCCGCCTGGGGGAACGCGGTCCTCCTTGTCGCCGGTCAGCTCCAGCTGCGCACGCTCTTCTTCCGCCCGCGCGTTCTCGCCGGAGACGCGCACTTGCAGGCCGCCCAGGAAGTCGCGCTCCTCGAGCGGCGTCAGGTTGATCATCACCACCACGCCGTAGCGAAAGATGGCGACGTAGCCGGCATCACCGACCCTGAATGCCAGCGGCGTGCTGGAGAGCATGTCCGCTCGCTCCAGTCCCGAGGTGTCGATCCGGTGTCCGAGCAGCATCGCGCGCGCTGACATCTGCCTTCGCCCCTCGGGCGGCACGACGAACGAGCGGTCCGTAGCGAGCGGGTCGTCCGGCTCGAGCATGCGAGGGTCCCGCCAACGGCTGTTTGCTAGAAGCTGTAGCGGCCCATCAGGTCGACGCGCGACAGCGTGCCGACCTGTCCGCCGAAGGTCCTGCGCTCGCCGTAGATCCATTCGGCGCCGAGATCGACGTTCTTGATCGGCGTTTAGATGAGGTCGAGGAACACTTCCTTCAGTGTCCGGTTGTCCGCCGACTGCGCGGTCTGTCCGCGATTGAAGCCCGTGGAAACGTTGCTGCGCAGCTTGTCGCTGAAGACGTGTGCGTAGCCCAGGACAAGACCCTGGTTGTGGTCGAAGGTGATGACGCCGGTGCCGGGGTCGATGGCGTAGCCGTTGGAGCCGTAGAGTGCATCGACGTCGCCGTCGACCCGTGTGTATTGGCCCATGAACGAGTCCTTGGCGCCGAGCTTGTAGCTGCCGCCGACGGCAACGCCATAGCCACGCTTGGTCTCGGTGGGTGAGCGCTTCTCGTGGGTCATGACGCGCAGGTTGACAACCCCCCAGTCGAAGGTCTTGTCGAGGCGCGCGACGAATTCCGGGACGCGCTCGTTGGCGCTGGGGCCTCCCGATGCATCGGCGGGATCTTCCGCGTCGCGGCGGCGCAGCTGGCACGAGTGGCCTCGGGGAACGATCTGGTCGTCACGCACGGCAACGGCCCGCAGATCGGATTGCTGGCACTCCAGTCAGCCGCTTACGACGCCGGCGATGTGTACCCGCTCGATACGCTCGGCGCAGAGACCGACGGCATGATCGGCTACCTGCTCGAGCAGGAGCTGACGAACCGGCTGCCGGCATCTCGCGCTGTGGCCACCTTGCTGACCCGCGTCGAGGTCGACCCGCGCGACCCGGCATTCGCGAAGCCGAGCAAGCCGATCGGACCGATGTACTCCGAGGCGGACGCCAGACGCCTGGCTGAGCAGCGGCACTGGACCGTCGGGCCCGACGGCAAGGGCATGCGCCGCCTCGTGGCCTCGCCCCTGCCGCAGCGCGTTCTCGGCCTCGACCCCATTCGCTGGTTGCTCGAGCACGGCGCCCTGGTCATCGCCGCCGGCGGCGGCGGCATCCCGGTCGCGCTCTCGAGCGACGGTCACGGCCTGCATGGCGTCGACGCCGTCATCGACAAGGACGCCTGCAGCGCGCTGCTGGCGCGACAGCTCGGCGTCGACTGCTTTTTGATCGCGACCGACGTGTCCGCGGTGTTCCTGGACTGGGGCTCGCCGCAACAGCGCGAGATCCGCAAGATCGCGCCGAAGGCACTGGCACGGCACGCGTTCGCCGCCGGCTCGATGGGCCCCAAGGTGCAAGCCGCTTGCGCCTTCGTGCTCGCCACCGGCCGGCGGGCGGTCATCGGCTCGCTTGACCACATCGACGACATGCTCTCGGGCAAGGCCGGGACCGAGGTTTGCGTCGATGGCCCCGACGATTGAGGGCGTGGCACGGTAGACCGCGCGCCCTCCGGGGCCGAGCGAGAATGCTCCCGTCGTATGAGCACCTTCCAGGTCGTCAGCGTGGTCGTGTGCATGGTCGCCGTCTTCGGCTACCTGAATCATCGGTTCGTGCGGCTGCCGGACGCGATCGGCATCACCGCGATCGGCGTCGTGGTCTCGATCGGCGCGGTTGTCCTGGCCCGTTTCGATGCGGCCGTCGCGACCGAGATGCGGCTTTCCGTCGCTCGCATCGATTTTCCCGGCATCCTGCTGCACGGCGTGCTCGGCCTGCTGCTCTTCGCCGGCAGCCTGCACATCGACATCCGCGATGTCGCCAGGGAGAAATGGCTGATCCTGTCGCTGGCGACGTTCGGCGTCGTCGCATCGACGGCCCTGGTCGGCGCCGGCTTCTTCGCCGTGACCCATGAAATGGGTCTGGCGATTCCGTGGCTCTACTGCCTGCTGTTCGGAGCGCTGATCTCGCCGACAGACCCGGTCGCCGTGCTCGCGGTGCTCAAGCGGGTCGGCGTGCCGAAGAGTCTGGAAACGCGCATCGCCGGCGAAAGCCTCTTCAACGACGGCACCGGCGTCGTCGTCTTCCTGACCCTGCTCGCGCTGGCCGGCGGCGGCGCCAAGGTGAACTTCGGCTCGACCGCGCTGCTCTTCGCCACCGAGGTGATCGGCGGCACGCTGTTCGGGATCGCGGCCGGCTATCTGGGCTATTTCATGCTGCGCGGCGTCGACAGCTACCCGGTCGAGATTCTCATCACGCTGGCCCTGGCCACGGCAGGTTACGGCGCGGCCGAGGCGCTCCACGTGTCGGCGCCGATCGCGGTCGTACTCATGGGCCTGATGGTCGGAAACCGGGCCAGAAAGGACGCGATGTCCGACGAGACGCTGAAGCGTCTGTTCGGATTCTGGGAGGTGCTCGACGAGCTGATGAACCTGCTGCTATTCGGCTTCATCGGGCTCGAGATGATGGCGCTCAGCTTTTCGCTCGACCAGTTGATCGTCGCCGCGGCCGGCATCGTGATCGTCCCGGCAGCCCGGTTCGCCAGCGTCGGCGCGCCCATCCTGGTCACGCCGCGCCTGCGCAAGTTCAGGCGCGCGGCGATCGCCATCATGACCTGGGGCGGGTTGCGTGGCGGCATCTCGATCGCGCTGGCTCTATCGCTGCCGGCCTTCGCAGGGCGCGAGGTGGTGATCTCGACGGCCTACGCGGTAGTCATCTTCAGCATCCTCGTGCAGGCGACTTCCCTGCGTGGAGTAATCGAATCGGTGCTCCCGGCCACGGCCAGCATCCCGAATACGACGCAGCCCGGGTGAAGGAATTTCGATCCGGCAGTCGCTCCGGGGACCTGCGCGCGACGATGCGGATCATTGCGGTGGAGCTGTCGGATCGCCAGATCCAGGCTGTTGCGCAATTCCTGGCGACGTTGCCGTCATCGAGGCTTCCCGAGGGGCACGCTGCAACGCCAGCAGGGCCTGCAATTTGTCGAGCGCGTCGACGCACTCGAACATCGTGCCGAAAGCGTGGCGAATCGCGGTCGGCTCGTGTTGCTCGGTTGTGGCCGCGAGACCCACGACCACAGAAATTCGCAGACGCGCCCTGACGGCATCAAACAGCACGTCGAACTCCTCGATCGATAGAGCGGATGGCATCGCTCCTCCTTCGCAGGCGAAGATAGTGTTTCTCACGGCGCAGGTGCGAACATGTTCCAGCTCGAACAACGTGTGCGGGCAACTGCAGCCAGTGCCGGGCAACGGTCGGCTGGAGATCGAGGCCGCAACGCGATGAGGGTTTGCCACAAGACAATTTGTAGATACCCTCTGGTGCGCGGTCTGTGCGCCAGCCCACGAAAACTGCCGCGCCCCTTGCAAAGACTGAGGCGGGCTGACCGCGCTTCGCGATTGTTCGATCGGATCGACGTGCCTGCACACCTACGAAAATTCCTCGGCCAGCTGGGCGAATCCTTCTGGATCCTGCCGGCCGCGCTGACCCTGCTCGGCATCGTCGGCGCGGTCGGCATGGTGAGCCTCGACCGGAGCGGCAAGGTTCCGCAGTGGCTGCTCGAGAACGCATGGGTGTACAACGGCGGCGGCACGGGCGCGCGGACGTTGCTCGGCGCGGTCGCATCGTCGACGATCGGGGTCGCCGGCACGGTGTTCTCGATCACGATCGCGGCCCTCTCGCTCGCCGCGGGGCAGATGGGCCCTCGGCTGCTTCGCAACTTCACCCGCGACCGCGGCGTGCAGATCACCCTGGGAACCTTCCTCGGCACCTTCTCGTATGCCCTGATGGTGCTGCGCAGCGTGCGCACCCAGGACGAGGGCGCCTTCACGCCGCATCTGTCCCTCACCGTCTCGATCCTGCTGGCGTTCGTGTGCGTGGGAACGCTCATCTATTTCGTCGGCCACATGGCCGGGCGGATCAACGTCGATACCGTGGTCGAGCTCGTCAGCGACGATGTGCGATCGGCCATGAAGCGGCTGACGACCGACGAGCGCGGGCCGATGCCGGCCGGCGACGGATTCTGGGCCGATGCGGTCGCCATTCCGGATCCGCGCCGCGGCTACCTCCAGGAGCTCGACGCCGGAGGGCTGGCGGACTGGGCGGCGAGCCAGCGCATCGCCATCCGCCTGCTCGTTCGGCCCGGCGACTACGTCTTTCCTGGCACGCCGATCGCACTCGTCAAGCCGCCCCATGCGGGCGCCGCCGCCGCAATTCGCAACGCGACGGCGCTCGGCGACTCGCGGGTCAGCTCCGACGACCTTGCGTACCCCTTGCGTCAGCTGGTCGAGGTGGCCGTACGTGCGCTCTCCTCGGGCATCAACGACCCGAACACGGCGATGAGCGTGCTCGACCGGCTCGCCTCGTCGCTCTGCGAGCTCGCAGCCATGTTCCTGCCGAGCGGCGTCCACCTGCGCAACGGAATCACCGCGCTCGTCGTGCCGTCCATCGACTACGACGGGCTCGTGGACGCGATGTTCCACATGATCCGGCAAAACGCCGCGGGCAACGTAGCCGTCCTCATCCGCATGCTCGAAGTCCTTGCCGCGGTGGCGAGCGTCGAGCATGCGCCGCAACGCACGAGCGCGCTGCAGCGTCACGCCGACCTGGTGCTCGCCGATGCCAGCCGCGATATCTCGACGCGCCTCGACCTGGCCGAGCTTCGCAGGTGCCACGCCGAGTTCAAACCGATCAAGGTCAACGACGCCGTTGGTCTTCCGCAGGTCGCGACTGCGACTTCAGCGGGCATCGCGCCCGATTGTTGAGTTCCCGGGGCAGCGGTTGCCGGAACGGGCTTTGCCCATCTGGCCCTATGCGCCTGAGCCAGTGCGGCCGGGGCTTCCTTGCGGGCGATCGCCGGGGTCCCAGGTGCGGGAGTCATCGGACCGACGACGACCGTCCGGTCGGTCACGACGGTCGGAGGCAGGATGCCTGGCGCGGGACCACTGAACATTCGCTCCCATGTGCGCTGCAGCACAGATTCGCCGGCGCGTCGGGTTCAATCTTCCAGGTCTCTCAAGATTGCCGGAGTCGTCGAAATGCTCGCCTTCATCGTCAGCCACCGGATTCCATGGCGCACCTGGCGTGCCGCGGTCAGGGATGTGAACGTCTCGATCAAGGCCCTCTGGCGGCGACGGAGCTGACGACGCCAACGAGGCCGGCCGAGTCGGCCGCACGTCAAGACAGGGAAGAACATGTTCAAGCATCTGCTACTGCCGACGGATGGCTCGCCGTCCAGTGAAGACGCGATTCGCCAGGCCATCGCATTCGCCAAGGGGGCACACGCCCAGGTGACCGGCCTGTACGTCATGCCTGAATTCCACGTCCTGACCTATCGCGCCGAGATGGTGGAGGACACGAAGGCGGAGTTCGCGGCCGACTGCCGGGCTCACGCAAAACAATACCTCCACGTCATCCAGCAGGCGGCTGGCGATGCGGGCGTCTCCTGTCGCACCGTGTCCGTCAGCAGCGATCACCCGTTCGAGGCGATCATCGAGTCTGCCGAGAAGAATGCCTGCGATCTCATCGTCATGGCGTCGCACGGCAGGCAAGGGCTGCGAGCGTTGCTGCTGGGCAGCGAGACGCTCAAGGTGCTGACCCACAGCAAGATTCCCGTGCTGGTGTTTCGCTGAGCGGTCCGCGAAGTCCGCGCGGAGGACGGCGTCGGCCATGCGGCGAGCAGGCGACTGGTCTTCAGGGAGCGAGCGAACTGTGGGCTCAAGGTCTCGGCGGATCGAGTGGATCTGCCGACTGAACGCTCGCAAATTGCTGCCGTTTTCACGTCGCGAACTCGCGCCTTCGGGGCGGTTGCAGCGGCGCCCGATGTTCGCTACCGAACGGAATGTGCAGGCGGCGACGGGTATGGTCAAAGCACCCCTTGACTCGACCGGAACCCGATGAAGAACGAACCGACAGAACCCCGCAAGACCGGGCGGATCGAAGGCACCCTGCACAAGCCGGGATACGCCCATCCCGCTCCCCGGCAGGACGCAAACCTGCCTCGGGAAAAGACCGAAGAAAGCGAAGTTGCGGGACGGCACAAGAACACCGGCCAGAAGGATCACAAGGGCGCACGCTGATCGCGGGCGTTCGTCAGGCCCTCGCCCGTTCATGCTCATCTGGAGACCATCATGCAAGTCCTGCTGAACACCGATCCCCATGTCGACGGGCGCCAGGCCATGTCCGACTACCTGGCGTCGCTGGTGACCGAGGCGCTCGGGCACTACGGCGAACGGATCATCCGCGTGGAGGCGCACCTGTCCGACGTGAACGGCGCGGCCAAGGCGGGCACCGACGACATCCACTGCACGTTGGAAGCACGGCCGGTCGGGCTGGATCCGGTCGTCGTGAAGGAGCGCGCCGGCACGGCACATCAGGCCATCCACGGCGCGGTCCGCAAGCTCGAACGTGCCTTAGGCAGCGCATTCGACAAGCATGATCCGCGGCACGCGGCGAAAGCGCAGAACGACGGGTAGGCCCGCGGCCACGAACGAGCCTATCCGCCGGCTTCACGGGCTCGGTCCGAGCCTCTGGCTCGACGGCGTCAGCCGCACGCTGCCCGTCGACGCCGGCCATGCCGACGCCATCCTCGAGGAGTTCAGGCGCGAAGGCGTCGACGATGCTGCGCTCGTCGAACGGCTGCAGCGCGAAGGCGTCGAGGACGCGCCGTCACCCGGGATGCCACTTCGTCGCGAATCCGCGCGAAGGGCGTGGCGACGAGCGCCATCGTACGAAAGCAAACGCGAGTCTGAGGCCGCAGGAGAAGTTGGCCGTGGCCCGCGTTGACCAGCGCACACTTCGCCGACGGCGATTTCGCCCCGGCTTGGAGACACCCATGAGGCTGCGCACAAAGTCGCTCGAAGAGCTGCAACGGCACCGGATGCTGCGCGAGACGGCACCGCCCGATTTCCTCGACTCGTCGGTCGAGTGGCGGCGACTCTTCTCGGAAGTCTGGGGGACGTTTCTGCTCGTCGTCGTGGCCGCCGGGGCCGACGTGGTGGCAACCAGGAGCGACGGCGCGGTGACCCTGGGCATGGCCGTCGTGGCGCCCGGTCTGATGGTCATGGCCATCATCTACTTCATGGGCACGGTCAGCGGCGCGCACCTCAATCCCGCCGTCACGCTCGCCTTCGCCATGCGGGGGAATTTTCCGTGGCGTCGCGCACCCGGCTATGTCCTCGCCCAGGTCGTGGGCGCCATTGCCGCCGCGGCCTTCCTGCGCGCCATGTTCGGCACCGCCGGCCATCTTGGCGCCTCGCTTCCCGGCGTGGGCATCAGCCACCTGCAGGCGCTGTTCATGGAAGTGCTGCTCACGGCCGGACTCGTGAGCACCGTCCTGGGCACGGCATCGGGAGCTCGCAACGTCGGCAGCAACGGCGCCATCGCCATCGGCGGCTACATCGCGCTGGCTGGCCTGTGGGCCGCGCCCATCAGCGGCGCTTCGATGAACCCGGTGCGTTCGCTGGCGCCCGATCTGGTTCGCGGGAACTTCGATGCGGCATGGGTCTATCTGATCGGGCCGCTCGTCGGTGCGGCGATCGCGGTTGCCTTCGAGTGGATCCTGAAGGGCCCGCCCACAGCCCCGGGAACGATCGCGGCCCAGGGCTCGCTCGAGCGGCGCCAGGCGTCGCCGGGCGGGCGCTGAAAGCCCGCACCCGGCACGACACGTCCCTATTTCGCGAGCTGTTTGCGGATCGCCTGCAATTCCTTGAGGCGCTCCGCACTGGGCTTGGGGTAGGCCATGTCCAGGCCGTCGAACGTATCGATGAGGATCTGGGACACGATCAGCCGCGCATTCTCCTTGTCGTCGGCGGGAACCGCGTACCACGGCGCCGTGGGCGTGCTCGTCGCCGTCAAACACTCGCCGTAGACCTTCATGTACTGGTCCCAGAATTTTCTCTCGGTGATGTCGGCCAGGCTGAACTTCCAGTTCTTGTCGGGCTCGTCGATTCGGTCGAGGAAGCGTTTGCGCTGCTCTTCGGCCGAGAGGTGAAGGAAGAACTTGACGATCACCGTGCCGTTGCGATGAAGATGGCTCTCCAGATCGACGATCGACTTGTACCGCTCCTGCCAGATGGCTTGTGGGTCGATCAGGGCGGGAGGAAGATTCTCGCCCTGGAGAATGGCCGGGTGCACGCGGGCGATCAGGACTTCTTCATAGAAGGAACGGTTGAAGATGCCGATCTGGCCGCGTTCGGGTAAATCGCGGGTGGTTCGCCACAGGAAGTCGTGCTCCAGCTCGTCAGGAGTGGGATGCTTGAAGCTGTACACCTTGCAGCCTTGCGGGTTGACGCCGGACATCACGTGCCGGATCGCGCCGTCCTTTCCC
>JGI24140J50213_10001431_pt1 | contig 10400 bp, 11 predicted proteins | sample BarGraIncu00222A_FD_50213 | JGI IMG/M metagenome (IMG submission 50213) | reverse complement strand
TGAGCAGGCTCTCCATGTGGTTGAGGTCGGTGCGCATTTGCGCCAGATCGTCACCCGCTTCGCCAGGGGAGGGCCGCATCTCGGATTGCCCCGCAGCGTCTGCCTGACTTTGCCCGTTCTGAGCCAGCGGAATGGGCTGCCCGCCAGCGCTCTGGGCGCATAGTGTCGAACTGAACAGAAGTAGAAAAAATATTTGCCGCATCATCGCCGCACCCCTCCTAGAGTGTAATAGTTTGAACTCGACCTTGGGGACAGCGCCTGCGAGTTACCAGTTGGGAGAGACCGGACAAGCATTCCGGGTCCGAGGTCCCAACTTCCCGATTGCCGACCCCTCGTTCAGAATCGCCAACCCGCCGGGCTGGTGCGTGAGCCACATCACATCTTCCAGTGCGATTTCTGTGGGACTATGTGCCAAACACTAAGCTTCTGATCCAGAGATACAGAGCGTGCCTACGCAAGCCAAGCTTAACTCCGCACCACGAAGAGACGAACGGGAGATGCGTGATGCGCGCTTCGCCATGCGTCTCTCCCTGATGTTTGGTTTGGCAATGCTGATCGGCAAGACCACGGCCTATCTCATGACGCATTCGGCTGCCATTTTTTCCGACGCGGCCGAGTCGGTCATCCACGTGATAGCCGTGGGGTTTGCTGGTTTTAGTCTTCGGCTCAGCACAAAACCAGCTTCCCCTCATTTCCTCTTCGGTTACGAACGGATCACCTTCTTTTCCGCTGGATTTGAAGGAGCAATGATCGTGGTGGCCGCGATCGCAATTCTGTTTGAGTCCGTCCGGAGGTGGATCGCCGGACTACAACTGGAGCACCTGGGAACAGGCGTATTGCTGATCCTGATGGCTGGAATTCTCAATGCGGGTCTCGGTTACTATCTCCTGCGCACCGGCCGGCGGACCAATTCACTCATTCTCGAAGCCAATGGCAAACACGTCTTGACCGATAGCTGGACCAGCTTTGGCGTTGTGGGAGGACTAGGGCTGGTGCTACTGACGCACTGGAAACCGTTCGATCCGCTGGTGGCCATCGCGGTTGCCGTAAATATCCTCTGGTCAGGAGGCCACTTGGTCTGGCGTTCGGCAGTCGGGCTTCCGGATTATTCCGATCCGGAAGCCGGTCGGAAAATTCGGGACAAGCTGGATACAATTTGCTCGGAACTGAGCATTCAATACCATGGCGTACGCTTCCGAACCACCGGATACCGCCAGATCATCGAAGTACACTTGTTGTTCCCGCGCGTGACGTCGGTCAGCGAGGCCCACCGCCTCGCTACCATGCTGGAAGAGCGCCTGCCGGCCGAACTAGGGATGCCCGCCGAGGTCATGACTCACCTGGAGTCCTTGGAAGACCATGCCGATGTCCACCACGAACAACACTATACCGGGAAACCTGAGTGAAGGGCAGCACGATGGGTCCTTCAGGTCATCGTGTTGAGGATCACCGCAGCCAGATAATCGCCGTCAGATAGGCCCCCTCCGCCCGCTTTGTAGCCTGCCGTGCTGATTCAGTATGATCGGAAAACCAACTTCTTGTGGAGACAAGCCAGTGCACCGAATCACGCTAGGCGATTTTGAACTCACAGTTCTTTCCGACGGGACCTACCGCATGGATGGCGGCGCCATGTTCGGCGTCATTCCCAAGGTGATGTGGGAAAAGCGCATCCAGCCCGACGAGCGCAACACCATTCCCTTGGCGCTCAATTCGCTGCTGGTTCGCACCGGCAAGCAGAACATCCTCATCGAGACCGGCATCGGCAGCAAGCTCAGCGAAAAAAGCCAGTCCATCTACAAGAACCAGCCGCGCATGCTAAAGAGTTTCGAGGAGGCCGGCGTTTCGCCCGACGAGATTGACGTGGTCATTAACACCCACCTGCACTTCGACCACTGCGGCTGGAACACCTATTACAAAGACGGCAAGCCCGTGCCCACGTTCCCGCGCGCCAAATACTACGTGCAGGAGGGCGAGTGGCGGCACGCCCGCGAACAGCACGAGCGCGACCGCGTCAGCTACATGACCGACAACTACGATCCCCTGGTGTCGAGCGGACAGATGCAGTTGCTCAACGGCGACGCTGAGATTGCCCCTGGCATCTCGGTGAAGGTTTATCCGGGCCACACCCGCCACTTGCAGGCGGTCGTGGTGCGCAGCGGCGGCCGGGTGGCTTGCTATCCCAGCGATCTGGTGTCGGACGCGAAGCACCTCGATCCCGTTTGGACGCTGGGTTACGACCTCTATCCGCTGGACAGTATCGCCAACAAGCACCGCTTCTATGAGGTAGCCATTCCGGAGCAGTGGCTGGTGGTTTTTACCCACGACCACGAGACGCCGTGGGCCTACCTGGAGATGGGCGACAAGGGACGGCCTGTGGCCAAGCCGGTGGGGGAGCGGACCGGCGTCACACCTTCGCGAGGGCATGTCGCCACCTAAGGGCCATTTACGCGACGACCCACAATGTCATACATTGTCTGATGTGCTACATTGTGGCACCCAAGGGTGAGCCATGAGCAAAAAGAGTAAGAAGAAAGACAAGAAAGACAAGCACAAGAAAGCGGCGGCTTCGCCTGAAAACGCCTCCACCAGCCTGGACCTGCGCTCGGTCGAGATGCCGCCTCGTCCCAAGCCGCTGAAGCCGGCCGAGATCCAGGCCTTGCGTACGGCCCTTAATGCCAGCCAGGCGCTGTTCGCGCGTCTGCTGAACGTGAGTTCCAACGCAGTCGAGAGCTGGGAGCAGGGGATCCGCCAGCCGCGTCAGGCCACACTCAAGCTGCTGCACATCGCCCGCAAGAATCCCAGCGCGTTGCTCAGCTAAGAGGGGGCGCACCTAGATCCTCGCGCCAAGACCGCCTCAACGCCCGGCGAGGTTCTGTGCGATCTCTCCCGCGATCGGCAGCATGAAGCGCGACCCCTGCGCTGCCTTGATCATGCAGACGATCCACAGTACGAAAGTGAGGATCCCGAGCAGGCTAATCAACGCCAGGCCAAGTCCGAATCCTCCCAAAGTCCCGTATCCCCGGTGGCCGTAGCCGCCACCGAAGAAAAAGCCGAAGCCAAAAATCATGGCCAGCACCACGCGTATGATGTGCAACCCGCCAAACGTCACGATGGACTGCGCTGCGTGGAAGCGCACATAGGGCCGCTTGTCGATCAGGAAAAAGATGATGCCCGTGAGCCAGCCCAGCACATAACTCAAGGTCGCGGCTGTGTTCTCCGACATGCCCGCGCCGGCAGTAGCTGCCGGCGGTTGGTACGGCGTCGCCGGTTGAACTGGAGCTGCGGGTTGCGTTTGACCGCAATTGGGACAGAACTGCGCGGTGGCGGGAACTTCGGTGCCGCACTTGGTACAGTGAGCCATTTCAGCCTCCTCGTTGACGCACGTCATGCTACACCAAAATCGCCACTTTATTCGCCCTTAACTCCCCTGCGCAGGCGCCTTGCTCCACATGGCAGGCTCGGCGCGATGCAACTTCACCATCTTCCACAGGAAGAAGAGCGCCGCGGCCAGGCAGACCAAAACAGCCACAATCGAGGCTTCCGGGCCGAACTCGCCGCCCGTCAGAATTCCGCGGCCCGCTCAGCGATCCCCGCAGCAGGCCCACCCCCATGTTGTTACCGGAGAGCGTCATCCCGAACAGCGAGCCTTCGGTGAAGTTCCAGCCGGCGTGGAGCCCGATCGGCACCCACAGCCGCTGCGTCGCAGCATAGGCCGCGCCCAGCAGAACGCCGGCTTCCAGGGCAATCGCCACCGAACTGCCGATGGTCGCTCCGGGATTGAGGGTGTGTGCCAGGCCGAATAGTCCCGCCGTGAAGATCAAGGCGCCCCAGGTCCCGACGATCTTCGAGCTCAACCGGAAGAGCAGCCCGCGAAACAAGATCTCTTCCATGATGCCCGCCAGCACCGCGAAGAACAGTCCGTTGGCGAGCCCGCTGGTGGTGCCCCATCCCGCCGGATGATAGACGCCTGCGGCCAGNAGGATCGCCATCACGACCCCGAACAGCACAATGCCGATGGCGATTCCGGCNGCGCCTTCAGGCAAGGCGCGATTGGCGGCGAGCTCCGTGGGGATGCGCCGCTCGATCAGTCTCGCAGCCGCGATGTAAGTGGCGAGACAGAGCACTGCCAGCACGGCCGCTCCCGCCGAGCCCATGTGCTTCCGCAGCACCGGCTGGAACAGCGCTATGACCAGAACGACGGCCACCAGGTTCAGCAGGCCGAGGCCCACTTTTTTCCATTTATTGCGCAGGATGTCCTCCAGCAATCACGAGGTGATACGTCAGCGTGTCGGATGAGGTTCCGGAATTGTACAGGATGGCGTTGGTGGCGGTGGGTCAAACCGCTTAGGCTGGAAGCGCCGCGGAGCTTACGTCGTCCTCAACGCTCTGCGCTGGGCTCGGAACTTTCCCGTTGAGCAGCGTTTCGAAGAAACGGTCCACCGCGTCGAGAATCTCGATCTCGCGCTTGGACTCATANACCGCTTTGCGCAACTGAGCGCCATGCGGCACGCCGTGGGTGAACCACGCCGCGAACTGCTTCATTTTGCCTTCTGCGCCGCCAACTTTCTCTTCCACCAGCATGCTGAAGTAGGTGCGGATCATNTNNTAGCGNTCGGCATCGCTAGGCAGGTCATACGATCCGGTGCGGGTGAATTGCTCGATCTGCCGGAAGATCCACGGATTCGACGCCGCGCTGCGCCCGATCATCACCGCGTCGCATCCGGTCTGCGCCACCATGGCGGCGGCGTCCTCCGGAGAGCGCACGTCGCCATTGCCGATCACCGGAATNTTGACTGCGTCCTTCACCGCCGCAATCCACTCCCACTGCGCCTGTCCGCTGTAACCCTGCTCGCGAGTGCGAGCGTGCAGCGCGACCGCGGCCAGTCCGCAGTCCTCCGCCATCTTCGCCAGGTTGATATGTACGATTTCCTTATCGCTCCAACCGGCGCGGAACTTCACCGTGAACGGAACCTTCACCACCGCCCGCACCGACTCGAAGATGTTCTTGATGAGCGGCAGATCGCGCAGTAATCCGGAGCCGCCGTTGCACTTCACCACTTTCTTCGCCGGACAGCCGAGGTTGAGGTCGACCAGATCGAAGCCCAGGCCCTCGACGACGCGCGCTGCCTCGGCCAGCGTCGCCGGATCGCTGCCGAACAGTTGCGCCGAAATCGGGTGCTCATTCCCGTAGAACGTAAGGTACTGCTTGGCCTTCTTGTCTTTGTGGCGGATGATGCCGTCCGCCGAGGTGAACTCGGTCATCATCAGGCCGCAGCCGCCCAGGTTGCGGATGAACCGCCGAAACACCGTGTCGGTGATGCCGGCCATGGGCGCCAGCACGGTCGCGGGCCGGATTTCGACTCCACCCAGCGACACCGACGCGGGCACGCACGCGTCAGTCGGCGCGATGCGCTCAGCCGGATTGTCGAAATACTTGTGCATTAGCTAATCAGCTGATTCAGATTCGTACTTCTATGTCCGGACGTACCTTTTTGTTGTTGATCAAGTTCTTCTCGATCTTGGTGAGTTTAGCGGCGTCAACCCGAAAACGCTCGGGCGCGATCACGATCTCGGCCCTCGGAGGCTCTTCTCCTTGATCCGTAATCGAGATAATTCCAATCCTGCCGATTCCGTCAGGAGAATATAAACGAGGTTCCATCTCCGTTAGCACCAAGTCGCAGTCACTTTGCGACACGGCTAAATACTTATAGTGCGCTGGCAAGGACATAAGCTGCCTTCGTATTTCCGCTATGTTTCTCTTGCTCCGGCCCTTTATCTGTTGATTCAATGCCTTCAAACTCGAAGGGTTCTTGACCCTGAGATCATCCCGTACCTTAATCTCTACGCCGTGCAAATCACCCGAGCCTGCCCGATCTACGGCAAGCACGTCAACCGCGAGCTTCGGGGAGCGCGGCTCAAGGTAGATATTGGGCACAGACAGCGTCTTTCGCAGCAATTCCGCCACGGCATTCACCGCACGTCCTTCCTTCTGGCGAAGCGTCAAGGTTCGCCTCTTACCCTCGCTTATCACTGGCATACGCTTCCCCTTTCATCTCCTATTGAGGACGTATCCTTCAGCCCAGGCCTCGAATCGATCCGCAGCCACGCACAGAGCCTCGGCAAGTTGGTTATCCACTTCCTTGTCACCGTACGAAATGTCCGTTTTCATGCTCAAGAGTTTCCCTAGATGCGCGATGCCACGCGGCTCAATCTTGGCCGTCCCGCACGCCCTTTTAATCGCTGCTATCGCCTGACCGTGATCCTGACTCCTCCAGCGGTCACCCGTTAACTTGATCTGAACAGCGTCGTTGTACGCGATCGCGCTGTGTACCGCTAAAAGGGCGGCGGCCGAAGGATAAGCAGGGTGGTTGTACCGGCAGAGCCTCATCGCTTTTGCCAGTTGTGATCCGCGATCACGATAGACCCTGTCCCTAATCTCACCCATACGGTTAACGGTCAAGACCCATTTTACCTGTATGCGCAAAAAGCCTCCGCCGCTGCGGAGGCTCTGTCTTAAACACTTGCAGACGTTAGTTCTTCGTGGCTTCGACTTTCGCGGCCTCGACTTTCGCGGCTTCGGCCTTCGCTGCTTCTGCTTTGCCTGCATCGCTTTTGGCGTACTTGCGGCGGAAGCGCTCGACCCGGCCCGCGGTGTCCATCAGCTTCTGTTTGCCGGTGAAGAACGGGTGGCACGCGGAACAGATTTCCACATTGATGTCGCCCTTGTGGGTCGAACGGGTCATAAAGGCGTTGCCGCATGCACAGTGCACGCGTACTTCGTCATAAGCCGGATGGATGGCTGCTTTCATAGAAACTCCCTGACTCGCTGGTCGCAAACTTTGATTCTACCGGAAATTGGCCAATGGCGGCAATCGTCGCATTCCAGCGGAGGCCAATGTTCAAACGATTTGGATTCCCGATCAGGAGAAAACGATTCGTCGAGGCACGCCTAGTGCTTGACTTCGTCTTTGCGTACATCCTCTGCTTTCATCCTCGACCTCGCGACTGAAAATAACGCGGCAGAGCTTTCGCCCTGCCGCAAGTCGCCCGCCGCGGCGGGCTGCTCGAATGAAATTGATTCAGCTATTTCTTGTTGACGGCCTTCTTCAGCACGACGCCCGGAGTNAACTTGGCAACNTTCCGGGCCGCAATNTTAATGACGCCTCCCGTCTGCGGATTGCGTCCGTTGCGCGCCTTACGCTGCGAGACGGAGAAGGTGCCGAATCCCACCAGAGTCACNCGNTCGCCTTTTTTCAGCGCNGCCGTGACCGCATCAATNATTGTGTCGATCGCGCCGCCGGCNCTGGTTTTGCTGATTCCGTGGGCGNCTGCGATTTTCTCAACCAGATCCCCTTTGTTCATGCTCGCTCCTCGCCAGGTCAGAACCTGTGGCGCCAGTATTTACTTGCGAAACCGGGCCCATGTCAAGAAAAACCGTGAAAATTCGCGGTTTTCCACAGATCAAGCCGCAAACCAAGGGAGGAGTACGCTCAGTTGAAGGAGTCCTGCAATGGATTTGAAGGGGCGCACCTTCAGGCGCGCCGGTAAGTCTTGTTGTTTTTTGTCATCCTTAAAGCTCGTTTTATAAGCTGCTGAAAGAGTCCGAGAAGCAAGCCTGCCGTCGGCTGAAGCCGTACTCCATCTGACAAAAACAAAAGGCTTGGACGCGGAGCTGAATGAAGGTCCGCACTACCCGAACGTCGCTTTTTCAGCAGCCTCTTTAGTTCGGGCAACCGACAACTGACACCTGCCAGTTCCTACGTCGTCTCGACTGCCACCGGTTCCACGCACACTCCCAGCTTCTCGCCCAACCCTGCAAACTCACTGACCCAGCGTTGCGAGGACTCGTCGCCGTCCAGCGCGACGGTTGGGTACACGTTCTGCAAAAGCTGGTAAAACACGTTTTGCACCGGTCCCAGGTTTACCTCAAAGGGCAAAGAGCGCACCAGGCTGACGGCGGCATTGAAGCGCTGCAGCCGTTCTTCGCGAGGATTCACCGCCAGTTCGTCGGCCATGCGGACCAGACGGCGATTGAGCGCGTAGCCCAGCCACGCTTCATCCCATTGGATTTTCTCCCGCGCGGCCGTATCCAGCAGGGTCTGGATGCGTTCCAGGTCGATTTCATCGGCGAGGAACTCCTTGCGCAGCGCGGTGTTCAGCACGAACTCCGCCGTCAGGTGCAGCATCTTCGGCAGAGGCGCTCCCATGTCGCTGAGGAATCCCATTAGCGGAGCATGATGCTCGTAGATCTGGCGGTAAGCCGCCTCGGCTTCATCCATGGTCGAGCCCAGGATCTTGCTGACAACTTTTTGCCGCTCGTCGCGGAACAGCGATCGCAGACTGTAGGTCGCGCCCTCGAAATGCTTATCGAGCAGGCGCAAAACAGCGGGTAGGTCGGCCGACTGGAAGCAGTCACGCAGCTCCCGCGCCGCGGCCTTGAATTCCTGCTCGCCTCGAAACCCGCGCACTCCCGCAATGATGTTGTGGTCGCCGAAGTGCAGCACCCCGAAGCTGATCTCCTGCTGCTCGTGCGTAATGCGCGAGCGGATGTGCGCAGCGCCTATGGCCAGCCGCGCCCGTCCCGACTCCAGGCGGACGTCGTCGCGCTGGTGCACTTCGTAACAGTTGATAGAGGTGCTCTCTCCAATTCGCTCGAACATGGAAGCGATCGCGAAGTGGGCGGCCACGGACAGCAGGTTCACCTCGGCCGGTTCCACCCACTTCTCGAAGATGCGCGCGCCGTCGCCGTCCTCGGCAAGATTGCTCTTCGCCAGCGCCAGCAGCTGCTTGAACTTTTCTTCCCGGTGGTCGGGAAACAGCATCTGGGCAAGCTGCAACGCGCGGCCAGCGTACATGATCGTTTGCACGGTTTCGATACCCGACAACTCGTCGAAAAACCAGCCGCAGCTGGTGTACATCAGCATGGCGTGGCGCTGCATTTCCAGCAGGGCGAGGGCGGTCACNGTNTCTGCNTCGGTCAATTCGGCCTTGCCGTGTTTGGNGAAGAAGGCTTGCAGGCTGCTCTCGCTGCGGTCGAGCACCACGTTGATGTACTCATCGCGCGCCTGCCACGGATCGCGCAGTAACTCGGAAGCTTTGCGTTCATACTCCGGGCGCAGCTCCTCACGCAGGTGATCGAACGCGTCGCGCAGCGGAGCGCGCCAGGCCTGGTTCCATCCCGGCTTGCCGCCACTGTTACAGCCGCAGTCCCGGCTCCAGCGGCCCACGCCGTGGATACAGCTCCACGCCGTGTTCTCCACGATCTCCACTTCGTGGGTAGGCGGATTGATCTCCAGATACTCGCCGTAGTTGGTGAGCTTCGCCAGCTTATTGCTGTCGATGTGGTGCAGCGCGTAGGCCAGCGCCATGTCGCCCTTGGAGTGATGATGGCCATAGGTCTCGCCATCCGTGGCGATGTGCATGAGTTGAGGCCAACGCCGGTTGTCGGAAAATCCGCTGAGCAGCCGGTTAGCAAAGGTCTCGCCGTCGCTCAGCAGCCCTTCGAAAGCCACCGCGCGCGAGATGGGTCCGTCATAAAAAAACAGGTTAATGCTGCGCCCTGACGGCAGCCTGCAAACATAGGCGCGCGTTGGGTCGATCTTGCCGCCTTCCACATTCTTGAACTTCGTGGTTCCGGCGCGCCGCTCGTGCAGGGCTTGCGATGGAGCCAGTACTGTGAACTTGATGTCATGCTCAGCCAGAACTTCCAGCGTCTCCACATCGACTGCGGTTTCCGCCAGCCACATGCCTTCGGGCTTGCGGCCGAAGCGATGCTCGAAATCGCCAAGGCCCCAGACCACCTGCGTCTGCTTGTCCCGCCGGTTCGCCAGCGGCATGATCATGTGGTTGTATACCTGCGCGATGGCGTTGCCGTGCCCGGAAAAACGCTGCAGGCTTTCCTGGTCGGCGGCCAGGATCGCCTGGTACGTGTCGGGCGCGTGCTCCTCCAGCCACGACAACAACGTGGGTCCAAAATTGAAGCTGATCCGCGAATAGTTGTTGACGATGTGGGTGATGCGATTGTCGCCGGTCAGTATGCGCGAGGTGGCGTTAGCGGCGTAGCACTCCGCCGTAATGCGCTCGTTCCAGTCGTGATAGGGATACGCCGAGTCCTGCAGCTCGATCGCCTCGAGCCAGGGGTTCTCGCGCGGCGGCTGATAAAAATGGCAATGAATGCAAAGATATCGGTCCATGTATGAGGTGGCGCTGTCAAAATGGTGCGCCCTGAATTATATGCGAGTAGGCCGGGTGGAGTCGCGGCGATGCTGAAAGCCAACTTTGGAGAGTGCTCGTGTCCAGCCAACATCTTTTGACCACGGATTTACGCGGATGAGCACGGATCTAACCAGAATCTTTAAGAGTTTATCTTCAGAGACTTATCTGTGTCCATCCGTGAAATC
>JGI24140J50213_10001429_pt1 | contig 10418 bp, 8 predicted proteins | sample BarGraIncu00222A_FD_50213 | JGI IMG/M metagenome (IMG submission 50213) | reverse complement strand
CCTCGACCGGGGTTTTGTCCTGGCCGACGAACGCTGCCAGACCAATGTCGAAGGCATCTACGCTGTCGGCGACATTGTGCCCGGGCTGCAACTTGCCCACCGCGGCTTCGCCCAGGGCATCTTCGTGGCCGAGCACATCGCCGGGCTCAACCCGCCGGTCATCGACGAGATGGGAATCCCCCGCGTCACCTACTGCGACCCCGAAATCGCCTCCATCGGCTACACCGAGGCCCAGGCCAAGGAGAAGTTCGGGCAGATCGAGACCTACGACTACAACCTCGGCGGTAACGGCAAGAGCCAGATCCTGGGCACGACGGGCTTCATCAAGCTGGTTCGTCAAAAGGACGGCCCCGTCGTCGGCGTGCACATGATCGGCGCCCGGATGGGTGAACAGGTCGGCGAGGCACAGCTGATCTACAACTGGGAGGCCCTACCCAGCGATGTCGCGCAGCTGATCCACGCCCACCCGACCCAGAACGAAGCCCTGGGCGAGGCGCACCTTGCCTTGGCCGGCAAACCCCTTCACGCCCACGCCTGATGGCATCCAACCAGGAGACCATAAATCATGTCTGAACGCGTCACGATGCCGGCCCTTGGGGAATCCGTTACCGAGGGGACCGTGACACGCTGGCTGAAGAACGTCGGCGACACGGTCGCCGTCGACGAGCCGTTGCTCGAGGTCTCGACCGACAAGGTCGACACCGAGATCCCCTCACCCGTGGCCGGCACGCTGCAGGAGATCCTTGTGGCCGAGGACGAGACCGTGCCGGTGGGCACGGATCTGGCAGTTGTCGGTGGTGGCGCCGCGGCGCCGGCTCAGACCCTCGCCCCAGCCTCCCAACCAGCCCAGGAGCAGACGCAAGAGGTGCCCGCAGCGGCAGCCCAGCCGGCTGCTGCCGGCCCGGCTGCCGAGGTGCCCGCGCCGGCGCCAGCAACCTCAGGTGATCCAGTCGCCGGTGGCACCACTGTCTCGATGCCGGCATTGGGCGAGTCGGTGACCGAAGGCACGCTTACCCGCTGGCTCAAGTCCGAAGGCGACCAGGTCGAGGTCGACGAGCCGTTGCTCGAGGTCTCCACTGACAAGGTGGACACGGAGATCCCCTCGCCAGTAGCAGGCACCGTCACCAAGATTCTGGTCGGCGAGGACGAGACCGTTCCCGTCGGCGCAGATCTGGTCATCATCGGTGGCCCAGCCGCGGTGTCACCCTCCCCGGATGCACCAGTCCAGCAGTCCGCGCCAGCCCCGTCCGCGCCGGAATTTGCTGCCCCGGCCGCAGCCACCGCCACGCCCGCACCCACTGCGCCTGCGCCGCCGTCGCCGGCATTCTCAGCGCCAGCTGCTACCCCGGCACCCGCTGCGTTGGTAACACCCGCCCCCGCCGCCGGCGGAGCTGATGCCGGCGCCTACGTCACCCCGCTGGTGCGAAAACTGGCACACGACAACAACGTGAACCTCGCCTCGGTCAAGGGCACCGGGATCGGCGGCCGGATCCGTAAGCAAGACGTGCTCGACTCCGCCGCGGCTGCCAAGGTCGCCGTGGCTTCAGCACCCGTGCCCGCTCCTTCAGCCTCCCCGGCCAGCCCGGCCGTCTCGAGCAAACGCGGCACCACCGAGAAGATGAGCCGCCTCCGTAAGGTCATCGCCGCCCGGATGGTCGAGTCTTTGCATGTCTCGGCGCAGCTCACCAGCGTGCTGGAAGTCGACGTCACCAAGATCGCGAAGCTACGCGATCGGGCCAAGCGCGACTTTGAAGCGCGTGAAGGCACCAAGCTCAGTTTCCTGCCGTTCTTCGCACTGGCCGCGGTCGAGGCCCTCAAGGCCCACCCCACCGTTAACTCCAGCGTCGAGGGCGACAAAATCATCTACCACGGATCTGAGAACCTCGGCGTGGCAGTTGACACCGACCGCGGGCTGCTGGTGCCCGTGATCAAGGATGCGGGTGACCTGAACATCGCCGGGCTGGCCCGCAAGATCGCCGACCTGGCCGAACGAACCCGCACGAACAAGGTCTCTCCCGATGAGCTTGGCGGCGGCACCTTCACGCTGACCAACACGGGCAGCCGGGGTGTCTTGTTCGACACCCCGATCATCAACCAGCCCAACGTTGCCATCCTCGGCACCGGAGCGGTCGTCAAGCGTGCCGTCGTCGTCAAGGACGCAGACGGCGGCGAGACCATAGCCATCCGATCGATGGTCTATCTGGCACTGTCCTACGACCACCGGGTCGTGGACGGCTCGGATGCTGCCCGCTTCCTGAGCACGATGAAGGCCCGCCTGCAAGAAGGAGCCTTCGAAGCATCTCTGGGCCTGTAGCACACCCTCATGTCCCAGCCGCGGTCGCAGCCAGCTCGCGTTGCCATCACCGGTGCCTCCGGCCTGATCGGCGGCGCCCTGTCGGTGTTCCTGAGCGCCCGCGGCGACGAGGTCGTGCACCTGGTCCGCAGAGTGCCAAGAGCCCCCCACGAAGTGAGCTGGGACCCCGGCTCCCGAAGGCTCGATCCCGGCCACCTCTCTGGCCTCACTGCCGTCGTGCACCTGGCAGGGGCGGGTGTGGGCACCCATCGCTGGACGAAGGCATACAAGCAAGAGATCCGTGACTCCCGTGTCAATGGCACAGCCACGATAGCTTTGGCACTGGCTGAGCTTGGAGAGCCGATCGCCTTGGTCAGTGGCTCGGCGATCGGTGCCTACGGTGACCGCGGCGACGAGATACTCACGGAGGCTAGCCACCCCGGGCAGGGATTTCTGGCCGACGTGGTCCGCGAGTGGGAAGCGGCGACGGTACCAGCCCAGAAGGCGGGGCTTCGTGTCGCCCTGGCCAGAACGGGACTGGTTCTGACTCCCGACGGTGGCGCCATGGCAAGGGTCCTGCCGCTGGCCAGGTTCGGGCTGGCCGGGCCTCTGGGTACCGGCAGGCAGTACTGGAGCTGGATCACGCTGCACGATGAGCTCAGGGCGCTGGCGCATCTGATCGACCATGAGGTATCCGGGCCCGTCAACCTCGTCAGCACGCAACCGCTGCGTCAGGGCGAGGTCATGAAGGCCTTGGGCGCCCAGCTGCGGCGTCCCACCGTGCTGCCGGCCCCTGCCGTTGCTCTCAGGGTCGTGTTGGGCGAGTTTGCCAGCGACGTCCTGGCCAGCGCACGGGTCCTTCCGAGTGTTCTGACTGCCGCCGGCTTCGTGTTCGACCACGAGGACATCCACGCCGCGATGCACTGGCTGGTCGAGCAGATCTAGGTACCGCTCACCATTCTGGTGTCCGCCGCTGCGAGCCTGACCTCGGCAGGTCGGCGCACCCAAACTCAGGGTCTTGCCACCGTCGCAAGCAGGTCAGGACGGGCGACCCGGCCGACCTTCGCGCCGACCCGGCATCCGGACCTGAACCACCCTATGGTGGGCGGCGCTGGCTCGAGCCGCGTCAATGACCGCAAGGGTGTGCACCGCGTCAAGGGGGTCGACCGGCATGGCGCTCGCAGGATCCTGAGACCCAAGTGCCCTCTTCACCGCGCGATAGAAGTCGACCTGTCCGCCAGCAGGTCGGGTCACCGGTGTGCGCCCGGCCGTTGCGTAGACCCACCCGCACTGGGCTGTGTCGGCGTCCGCCAGATCCGGGTAGATGCCGCCACCGTCGCCTTCGAAGGCGTTGAGTACGAACGCACCTGCCAGTCCCAGGACACGCACCCGGGGTCCTGGGGCGGCCGCCACGGACGTGGCACTCAGATGGGAGACCACCCCTGAGAGGTGCCGGCAGGCAAGGAACGCATCGTCCTCCGCGGCCGTGGTGCGGGCTGCGACCTCCGCATAGACAGTGTCGATCGGGCCGAAAAGGTCCACTGCCGCGTCGATCATGTGGCTGTGCAGGTCGAGCAGGATACCGCCGCCGTCAGCTGCCGTCGCGTTCTCCCGCCACCGGTCCTTGGGCCTCGGGCGCCAACGTTCCCATCGGAACTCATGACGGAACACCTCACCCAGCAGACCGGAGGCGACCGTCTCGCGCACCGCCACATGCTCGGCGTCGAATCGACGGTTCTGGAACACCGTCAACGCGACACGGGCCGCCCGGGCCGCCTCGACCACCGCGAGCCCCTGGGCACTGTTGGTAGCCAGCGGCTTGTCGACCACCACGGCGATCCCCGCGTCGATACACCGCCGGGCCTGCGCGGCGTGCAGACCGCTGGGCGTGGCCAGCACAATCAGGTCTAGGCCAGCCACGGTCAGCAGAGCGTCAAGATCGGCCACCACCCGAGCCTCAGGCACCTCCTGTCGCACCTGGTCAGCGCGCGACGGATCAGAGGTCGAGACCGCCGCAATCGTCATGGCGGCCTGCTGCAGGAGCGGGGCGTGAATGCCCCGCCCGGAGGAGCCGAAGCCCGCGAGCCCGACTCTGGTCATGTCCACAGATCTGAGGTCCTTCCGGTTGTCTCCAGGCGGGTTTCCCACCGTGGCACTGACTCGACACCCCGACGGGTTCCCGCCTGCCAAGGCGCCACCGGGACATGCTCTGCCCGAAGGCCGCCATCACCGGCATTCGCAGTCCCGCCCAGCCCGGCAGCAAGCGTGCTCGTCGGTGGCATGGCCCGGTGGGTGGCCCGGGTCTGCGCTGGCAGCAGGAGGGTCCGCCACCGGTCGCGACAGGGGGCCTTCCCGGCCGCTGTGGCGGGAGGTGTGCCTGCCAGACACCGTGTCGTCATCAACGATCCTCAGCCCCGGCCGGGCTTGTCTCCTGGTCGAGCCGGCTTGGCAGCCAGATGCGCCGGCCAAGCTCGTAGGCAACAGCCGGCACCAACAGGGACCGGACCACGGTGGTGTCCAACAGGACACCGAAGGCGACAATGAAGGCTATCTGGACCAGGAACAGGATCGGGATGATCGCCAACGCCGAGAACGTCGCCGCCAGCACGATGCCGGCGCTGGTGATGACCCCGCCCGTCACCGCCAGCGCGACCAGGATTCCGGGCCGGGTGCTCCGCTCGGCTGACTCCTCGCGGACCCTGGTCATCAGGAAGATGGTGTAGTCGATGCCCAGAGCCACCAGGAACACGAAAGCGTAGAGCGGTGTCGCCGGGTCGGACCCCGGAAAGTCAAAGACATGGTTGAACACCAGGGCCGACACGCCAAGGGTTGCCGCAAACGAGAGAACATTGGCCAAGACCAGGATCAGCGGCGCGACCAGGGAGCGCAGCAACAGCATCAACACGATGAACACCACAGCCAGGATCGCGGGGATGACGACCCGCAGGTCCCGCTCACTGGCCTGCCGGACGTCGAAGTTGACGGCGGTGCTGCCGCCAACCAGGACGTCGGGACCGATCTTATGAAGGGTGGCGCGCAGTTTTTGCACCACGGCCTCGGCCGCCGGACTGTCAGCGGCAGGAGTCAACGTCGCCTGGACCATGACGTTGCCGTCCACGACCTTCGGTGGCGCTGCCGGTGTCTGCCCGACAAACGCAGAGGCGACCCCGTCGGTGGACTTCACCGACGCAAGGACGCTTTCGGCCTTGGCCTGCGGTGCGATGATCTGCACCGGCGAACCCGAGCCGGCGGGGAAGTGCCGTGCAAGAACCTGCTGGCCGGTGACGGAATCAACCTTGTTCAGGAAGAGCTCTGACTGGGTAATACCCCCTGCCTTCAGGGTCGGGGCGAACGCAGCGCAGGCCAGCAGCCCGACCAGTGTCAGAACCCAGGTGCGCCGCGGATGACGCCCCACCATGGCCGCGACTCGACCCCAAATGCCTCGTCGCCCGAGCGAGTCCTCCGAATGGACATGATCGACCCTGGGGATCATGGGCCAGAAGATGCGCCGCCCGAACAGCAGCAGGACCGCCGGCAGGAAGGTCAGCGCGGCGAGCAGGGCGCCGGCAATGCCCAGCGCACCGACCGGCCCGAGCCCGCGCGTACTGCCAAGCTGGCTCAGGAGCAGGCACAGCAGACCGAGGATGACGGTGGCCGCGCTTGCACCGATGGGTGAGACCGCGGCCTTCCACGCCGTCGCCATGGCCGCCCACTTACTGGGGTGCAGATGCAGCTCCTCGCGATATCGGGAGACCAGAAGCAGCGAGTAGTCCGTTGCCGCGCCGACGACCAGGATCGACAGGATTCCCTGGCTCTGGCCATTGAGCCCGATCGTGCCGTTCTTGGCCAGCGGGTAGATCACCGTGGCAGCGACGGCCAGCCCGAAAACGGCCGTCAAGAGCACGGCCACGGGCAGGATCGGGCTGCGGTAGACGACCAGCAGGATGAAGAACACGACCCCCAGAGCGACGAAGAGCAGGATGCCGTCAATGCCGCTGAACGCGGTCACTAGGTCGGCCAGAAGCCCGGCAGGACCTGCGACGTATACGGTAAGCCCGGCAGGCGTCAGCGTCGTGGCCGCGGAGGCCTTCAGTGCCTTGGCTCCCTCGTACAGCGGACTGGACGAGCCGATGACCTCAGCGGCCTTGGTGGCGTTCAGCGCTACCGGCACCAGGATCGCCGTGCGGTCCGCGCTGGGTATAGCCACGGCAGGGGGGCCTGCGAGGTATGGCCCCATGGTGTAGCCCTTGATATCAAAAGGCAGGGACGCAATACCGGCGATGAACGTCTTCACGGCCGCCGCGTCCGACGGCTTCAGGCCGCTCGGGCGTTCGATCACCACGAAGTAGGGCAGCGTGTTGGTCGAGCTGAAACTCGCCGCAAGCCTGTTGACCTGCGTGGACTCCGCCGTCTTGGGCAGGAACGAGGCGTTGTCGTTCTTCTGCACCTCCGACAGCCGTCCGACCAGCGGGCCGCCCACCCCCGCCAGGCCAAGCCACGCGAAAAGCACCAGAGCCAAGCCGACAATGCGGACCAGCCTCGTGCGACCACTGGTCCTCGTGCGCTCGGCGGCCTCTTGCTCAGGTGTGACCTCGTGACGGTTCAACGGCTCTGCTCCCCTGCTTGCCCCGCGGCGGTTTCGTCCACGCTTACTCAAGCATGCCGTGGGCCCGCGTACTGTGGCGGTATGCGCTTTGAGCACGTGGGTTTCGCCCCAGACTATGTGGACTACCAGGCTGCCTGGGACCTCCAGCGCGAGACCCATGCCGCTGTGGTCGCCGGCGACCAGCCCGACACCGTGCTGCTATTGGAGCATGCCGCCGTGTACACCGCCGGCAAGCGCACCGAGCCGCATGAGCGCCCCGTTGACAGCACCCCGGTCATCGACGTCGACCGCGGGGGCAAGATCACCTGGCACGGTCCGGGTCAGCTGGTTGGCTACCCCATCATCGCTCTCGCCTCCCCCGTCGACGTCGTGGCGCACGTGCGCCGCCTCGAGGAGATGATGATCCGGGTCTGTGCCGACCTGGGGGTCACGGCCGAGCGCGTGCCGGGACGCAGCGGGGTATGGATCCGGGCCGATGAGTCCGGACCCGATCGTAAGATCGGCGCCATCGGTATCCGGGTGAGTCAGAACGTCACGATGCACGGTTTCGCGCTCAACTGCTGCTGCGACCTGTCGTGGGCGCAGGTGATCGTGCCCTGCGGCATCGCCGACGCTGGCGTCACCTCGCTGAGCAAGGAGCTGGGGCGCGATGTCCCTGTCCAGGCGGTGCTCCCCTACGTCGAGAAACACGTGAGCGACATCCTGGGCTGAACTACGGGCACGCAAAGCCGGTCCTCAGACCCTGTGACGGCACAGCGCGAAGCTCATCACGGCGTACGCTGGGGGCTGTCTCAGGTTCGCGTTTGCCCGGCCGACCCCTGACCTGCCCGAACCTCTCGCACTCGTATCTACCCACCCGAACATGGCAAGGGAGCCTTTGTGAGCGTCGCACCTGATGGTCGCCGCATGCTGCGCGTAGAAGCCCGAAATGCGCAGACGCCTATCGAGCGCAAACCAGAATGGATCCGCACCACCGCCAAGATGGGGCCGGAGTACACCAANCTCAACTCGATGGTGAAGTCTGGCGGCCTGCACACGGTCTGCCAGGAGGCTGCCTGCCCCAACATCTTCGAGTGCTGGGAAGACAAGGAAGCCACCTTCCTGATCGGCGGTGAGCAGTGCACCCGACGCTGCGACTTCTGTCAGATAGACACCGGCAAGCCCCAGGACCTGGACCGTGACGAACCACGCCGGGTCGCCGCGTCGGTCCAGCAGATGGGTTTGCGCTACGCCACGATCACCGGTGTGGCACGCGACGATCTGCCCGACGGCGGGGCCTGGCTCTACGCCGAGACCATCAGGATGGTGCATCGCCTCAACCCCGGCACCGGCGTCGAGATCCTGGTCCCCGACTTCGACGGCGTCCCAGAGCTCGTCGGTCAGGTGCTGGAGGCCAAACCCGAGGTGTTCGCGCACAACGTCGAGACGGTCCCCCGCCTGTTCAAGACGATCCGCCCGGCGTTCCAGTATGAGCGGTCGCTCGCCGTGATCACCATGGGGCGCGACGCCGGCTTGGTGACCAAGTCGAACCTGATCCTAGGCATGGGCGAGCAGGAGCACGAAGTCGAGCAGGCACTGCGAGACCTGTACGCCGCCGGCACTGACCTGATCACCATCACCCAGTACCTGCGGCCCTCGCCACGCCACCATCCGATCGACCGTTGGGTCGAGCCCGAGGAGTTCGTCCGGTGGTCCGACCTGGCTGAGGAGATCGGCTTCAAGGGCGTCATGAGCGGGCCTCTGGTGCGTTCGTCCTACCGCGCGGGTCGTCTCTGGTCCCAGGCCATGAAGCGCTGGGGCCGTCCGGTGCCCGAGGCGCTGTCCCACCTCATCGCGGCCTCGTATACCCCAGCCCGCCAGGAGGCCGCCTCGCTACTGAAGCGCAGCCTCACCAACGTTTCGCAAAGGTAGTCTGATCCCTATGGCCCGCAAGGAATCCCCCAAGTCGACCACGCCCAAGAAGCGCGGGCGTTTCCGCCAGCTCGCCCAGATCCGGGAGGTCTTCACCGCTGCCCACGGTGTCGATCCCGTCATCGGATGGTGGATGGCCTTGGCCGCCGCCGGCACTCTGGTGGTCATGGTTGCCATCGGCCTGCTCGTCGGGAACTGGATCTACTTCCTGATTCTCTCGGTGCCGCTTGCCGCCCTTGCTGCCTCGATTGTCTTGAGCTTCCGGGCCAAGCGAGCGGCCTACAAGTCCATCGAGGGTAAGCCGGGGGCAGCCGGGGCGGCACTGTCCTCCCTGCGAAAGGGATGGTACTTCGAGCAGCAGCCGGTGGCCGCTGAGGCTGGCCGAGCAGGCGACATCGCGTCGGCCGCCATGGTATTTCGGGCAACCGGACGCCCCGGGGTTGTTCTGGTCGCCGAAGGCCCCCCCGCCCGAGCAGCCAAGCTGGCTGAGGCCGAGCGCAAGAAGATCAGCAGGATCGCAGGAGCCAGCGTCCCCGTCACTGTCCTGCGTATTGGCGAGGGCGGTGGCGATGACGAGGTGTCGGTTCGCAAGGTGACCAACAAGATCCAGCGGATGAAGCCGGTGCTCACCAAGGAAGAGGTCGCGGCGGTCAACAAGCGCCTCAAGGCAATGGGCGGGATGCGTCCGCCACTGCCAGCCGGGATCGACCCCAACCGGGTCCGGATGGATCGCAAGTCCATGCGCGGCCGCTGACCGCGCAGGGGCAATCCAGGCACCGTCGATCAGCCATCGCCCAGTCGGCTGACCAGCCCATGACCTCGCGCGCGCCGGCAGGCGACACGAGGACAGATGTCAAGAGCTCACAGGCGCACCGTAACGGTTCCGGCCATCTTGTCGTGGAAGCCGCGGGTGTCACGATCCCAGACCAGCGCGGGGACCACGACAGCCAGCAGGACCGTGCGAACCATCGCGAGAGACGGCCCGGTGTTTGCGCCGTTCAGGCGCACGACCCGGATGCCAAGCAGGCGGTGCCCCATGGTGGACCCCAGCGTCCCCACCAGCAGCAGGTTCATCAGGACGAAGACCACCAGTGGTTTGAACGAGCCGAATCCCCCCTGGCCAAGGCGGTAACCCATGAATGCTGCTGCGATCAGCTCGCAGAGGAACCAGTCCACCGTCACCGCAACCAGTCGGCGCCCAAAGCGGGCAAGTGAGCCCGGGCCATGCTGCGGCATCCCCAGCCTTCGTCCCGGATAGTCATCAGGATCACGGCGTTCGGCACCGGAGCCATTGAGCCAAGAGGCTACGTCCGTACGATCGACCACCAGCCAAGGCTATGTTGAAACCACGCTGCGCGTAACACCGGTGAAACATCAAGGTGTTGGCGCCGAAATCCGGCCCGGCTAGGGTCTGTCCCGATGCAAAGAAAGGCCCGCCACGATGTGCCGGGCCCCACAACAGGAGGTTGCATGTTCAGCAAGCCTGAAGAGGTGCTCGAGTTCATCAAGAGCGAGGACGTCAAATTTGTCGATGTTCGCTTCTGCGACCTGCCCGGCGTGATGCAGCATTTCAACGTGCCGGCTGCCTCGCTGACCTTGGACTTCTTC
>JGI24140J50213_10001428_pt1 | contig 10420 bp, 8 predicted proteins | sample BarGraIncu00222A_FD_50213 | JGI IMG/M metagenome (IMG submission 50213) | reverse complement strand
TTATCATTGGTTCCCTTATTGGTCTGGCAGCAATATTCGTCCCCCTGATTATGCATCAGGCAAAAGTTATTGCTGCTATTGATGTAAATGCAATAAGCGTTGATATGCGGCTACGTTTAAAGGGTATTCAGGATATGCTACATCAGTATGGCATTTTGCATTATTATGAAAATCTGGATACAGTGCTCATCAATAGGGCTAAAGAAATTGTTACACTCTCTTCATTTTCAGATATATTGGGAAGTATATTTAACTTTGCCTCAAACCTCTTTATAGGATTGTTTTCAGTGATTTTTATCTCCTTCTTTTTCCTTAAGGACGAAAATCTTTTTTCACATATCATCCTGATGACGGTTCCGGAGCAGTACGTTGATAAAACGAATGTGATTCTGACAGACACACGAAAATTGTTAACCCGTTATTTTACAGGAATTGTAATGCAGTTGTGTATCATGATGACGATTGAGGTAACCGGTCTTTCAATATTTGGAATTCCGAATGCCTTATTGATAGGTACATTTGGAGGCATGATGAATATTATACCTTACATTGGGCCATTGATCGGTGCTTCCGTTGGCATATTATTGGGCATTTCTTCAATTGTTTCATTTGGAAATTATAATGATATTATTCCGACTGCCTTAATCATTATTGGTGTTTTCTCTTTTGCAAATATGATCGACAATTTCGTGATCCAACCCTTCGTGTTTTCGAAACGGGTTAAGGCACACCCATTGGAAATCTTTTTTGTAGTATTGATGGCCGGTAGTATGGCCGGAGTTCCGGGAATGATATTGGCCATTCCCTCCTATACAGTCCTGAGGGTTATCGCCAGGGAATTCTTTGACAAATTTAGTGTGGTACGCAACCTGACCAAAAATCTGTGAGTTGATGATAAAAATTCGATCAGTTTTCACTGACTCAATCAGGCTATTGACTTGTCTGACTTTTAAAAAAGTAATAAATATTTTTCAACTCGGGTTTTCTTACTTCATCTCCCGGCTTAAGCTTGTTCCATTTCAAAAGGGATCACCCTTTGCTATGTCAATTGAGGTGTCGACTTTCTGTAACTTACAATGTACAGAATGTCCTTCAGGGCTGCGGAAGTTTACACGCCCTACCGGAAGGATAGATCCGGATTTCTTCCGACAAATTATTGATCAGGTCAAAGGATATCTTGTTTACCTGACCCTTTATTTTCAGGGTGAACCTTTCACTCATCCTCAATTTCTTAATCTGGTTCGTTATGCTCATGATAATGGAATATACACCGCCACTTCAACCAATGGACATTTTCTGACTATTGAAAATGCACAGGAAACAGTTAATTCAGGTTTGGACAGGATTATTGTTTCGCTGGATGGATTGGATCAGGAGACCTATGCGACTTACCGTGTATCAGGAGACGTTGATAAAGTCAAGGACGGGATCAGAAATCTGGTAAAGGCAAAAAGGGAAAGTCGTTCCAAAACGCCCTATATCATTATTCAGTTCATTGTGTTTGCCCATAACAAAAATCAGATCGAAGATGTTAAGGCTTTTGGTAAAAAGGTGGGAGTTGATGAAGTTCAGATCAAGAGTGCACAGATCTATGATTTCAACAAAGTGACCAAATCATTGATTGATGACAGTAAATATTCCCGTTATAGCCATTCAGAAGATGGTAGCTGGAAGATAAAGTCAAAACTACCCAACAGGTGTTGGCGATTATGGAGTGCCTGTGTGGTCACGTGGGATGGTATGATCGTGCCCTGTTGCTTTGATAAAGATGCTGACCACAGGCTTGGAAACCTGAATGAAAATACGTTTCAACAAATCTGGAAAAGTAATTCCTATAAACAATTTCGCAGTAAGGTTTTTGCCAACCGCAAGCAAATAGAAATCTGCAGAAATTGCAGCGAAGGGCTCTAAATAAAAACCCCTCCATCATTGATGAAGGGGTTTTTTAAAAAAAAGTTCTGAGATTTTAAACCTGCATGATATCTTTTTCTTTGTGCTCAAATATCTTATCAACCTTGGTGATATAGTTGTCGGTTAAAGTCTGAATTTCTTTTTCCAGTTCCTTTATTTCATCCTCTGCAATCCCATCTTTTTCCAGTTTCTTAGCTGACTCATTGGCATGTCTGCGAATATTACGTAANGCGACTTTGGCAGCTTCTCCTTCTGCTTTGGCTTTTTTGACCAATTCTCTACGACGCTCCTCAGTTAAAGGGGGTAGACTGATGCGTAATACTTCACCATTATTGCTGGGTGCAAATCCGAGATTTGCATTGATAATGGCTTTTTCTATAGCATGCAAAGTAGTTTTGTCCCAGGGTTGGATGATAATCGACTTAGCATCCGGAGTGTTGATATTCGACATCTGGTCAAGTGGAGTGTGAGCTCCATAGTATTCTACTTTTACGCCTTCGAGCATAGCAGGGGTTGCTTTACCGGCTTTGATTTTGTGAAGTTCAAACTCGAAGTGGTGAATGGCAATATCCATGCTTTCGATGGTCTCTTCTACCACAAAATTAGATTCTTCGGTCATATGATTAGAGCTTAGTGGTTGTGATACAAATATAATTGGTTTTAATAAACTTGGCAAAAAAAGAAAAAGATTATCTATCGGTTCAAATTAAACTTGAACCAAAGTCCCTATTTTCTCACCCCTGACTACTTTAAGAAGGTTTCCGGCCTTATTCATGTCAAACACAATCAAGGGCATGGCATTTTCTTTGCAAAGTGTAAAGGCAGTCATATCCATGATGTTGAGCCCTTTTTCATAAGCCTCGTCAAAAGTCAATGTGTCATATTTTACAGCTTTTGGATCCTTTTCTGGGTCTGCAGTATAAATACCATCAACCCGTGTTCCTTTCAGGATAACATCAGCCATTGTTTCAATTGCTCGCAATGCACTTGCTGTATCAGTAGTGAAATAAGGATTGCCGGTTCCGGCAGCGATAATGACTACTTTCCCTTCGTCGAGAGATTGGATTGCACGTTGACGGCTCATCGACTCTGCGATTGCTTCTATTGCAATACCTGAAAGTAGTTTAGTGGCAACGCCCAGATTATTTAAAGCGCTTTGGAGAGCCATACTGTTGATTACTGTGGCCAGCATCCCCATATAATCTCCCTGAACCCGATCGAAACCCTGAATAGACCCTTTTAAACCTCTGAAGATATTGCCTCCACCGATAACGATTGCGACTTCTACCTTTTGATCTATAACTGCTTTTATTTCAGTAGCATAATCATTTAGTCGTATAGCATCAATGCCATATTGCTGATCACCCATCAGGGCTTCACCGCTCAGTTTGAGTAAGATCCTCTTGTACTTCATTCTTTACACATTTAATTATTCTTCACGGCCATGACAGTTTTTGAATTTCTTCCCGCTACCGCATGGACATGGGTCATTTCGACCAACTCTCTTTTCAACATGAATCGGTGCAGTAATTTCAGGTTGTGAAGTAGGCGCAATGGCAGCTAATGGGTCCTGTCTACCTTCTCTGATTTTACTGCGTTCAGTATTCTTTGGCACTCTGGCTTCTTTAACATCCTCTCCTTCAACCAGTGGCAGATTGCCCTTGATGAGAAATGAACTGATATCACGATTCACCTTTTGGATGAGTATTTTAAAGAGGCTGAATGATTCAAATTTATAAATAAGTAATGGATCTTTTTGTTCGTACGAAGCATTTTGTACACTTTGTTTCAAATCATCCAATTCGCGCAAGTGTTCTTTCCATGCATCATCGATAGCCGATAATGTAATTCCCTTTTCAAAAGAAAGGATAACTTCACGACCCTTATCCGAGTATGCTTTTTTGAGGTTGGCAACTACTGAAATCGTTCTACGGCCATCTGTAAATGGAATGGCAATATTTTCATAATGAGGATGATTTTCATATACATCCCTGATAACCGGTGTGGCACGATCGGCAATGAGTTTGGTCTTGGTCCTGTAATTAGCATAAAGATCGAGATAGATTTTATTGGTCAGCTCTTCTTTATTTGTCTTGAGGAAATCATCTTCATTGACATTGGGATCATAAGCAAGTGTTTTCAGCATCTCGTTGATGAATGCTTGATAATCTTCAGTCTCCTGATGATCGGTTATAATCTGTTCGCAAACATCATACATCATATTCGAGATGTCAATAGCAAGCCTTTCACCAAAGAGAGCATGACGTCTCTTTTTATAAATAACCTCACGTTGCTGGTTCATAACGTCATCATATTCCAGCAAACGCTTACGGATTCCAAAGTTGTTCTCTTCAACTTTTTTCTGAGCACGTTCAATGGACTTGGTGATCATCGAATGTTGAATCACCTCACCTTCCTTCAATCCTAATGTGTCCATTACACCGGCAATACGGGCAGAACCAAACATTCGCATCAGGTCATCTTCAAGCGAAACAAAGAATTGTGAAGAACCCGGGTCTCCCTGGCGTCCGGCACGACCTCTTAACTGACGGTCTACTCGTCGTGACTCATGACGTTCGGTACCAATGATGGCAAGACCACCAGATTCTTTTACACCTGGTCCCAACTTGATGTCGGTACCACGACCTGCCATGTTTGTTGCAATCGTAACCGTTCCTGCTTTACCGGCTTCGAGGATAATCTCTGCTTCGCGCTGGTGGAACTTGGCATTCAAAACATTGTGTTTGATCTGACGAAGACTGAGCATTCGACTCAATAACTCTGATGTTTCAACTGAAGTTGTACCAACCAGTACAGGCCGCCCGGCTTTGATGAGCGCATCGACTTCGTCAATTACAGCATTATATTTTGCCCTTTTGGTCTTGTAAATAAGGTCTTCACGGTCAGAACGAATGACATCCCTGTTTGTTGGGATTTCAACAACATCCAGTTTATAAATATCCCAGAACTCACCTGCTTCCGTTATGGCTGTACCGGTCATACCAGCCAGTTTTTTGTACATACGGAAATAGTTCTGAAGGGTAATCGTTGCATAAGTCTGTGTAGCAGCTTCAATCTGGACATTTTCCTTGGCTTCGATTGCCTGGTGCAGACCATCTGAATAACGACGTCCTTCGAGGATACGGCCAGTACCTTCATCAACGATCTTAACCTTGTTGTCCATTACGACATATTGGATGTCGATTTCAAACAAGGTATATGCCCGTAACAACTGGTTGACAGTATGAACACGTTCTGATTTGATGGCATAGTCACTCAGTAGAGCACTCTTCCGTTCAACCTTTTCTGCCGGTGCCAGACCCAATTTCTCAATATCTGCGATTTCAGAACCTACATCGGGTAAAAGGAAGAAGTTGGTGTCATTGTATGATTGATTCAACACATCAATACCCTTATCCGTCAGCTCAATCTGATTATTTTTTTCATCGATAACAAAGAAAAGTGGTTCATCAACAATATGCATATTGCGGTTTTGTTCCGCCATATAAAAGTTCTCCGTTGTTTGAAGCAGCGCTTTCATACCCGGTTCACTTAAGTACTTGATGATGGGTTTGTTTTTTGGGAGGCCACGGTAGGCTCTCAATAATAACAGTCCACCCTCTTTTTTCTTGTCTGAATCAGGCTCACCTTGTAATAAACGTTTAGCTTCAGCCAGAACGCTGGTTACCAGTGTTCGTTGTAAATTATATAACTTTAAAATTTGTGGCTTTAAATCATCAAACTCCTGGTGATCTCCACGGGGAGTTGGACCGGAGATGATAAGTGGTGTACGGGCATCATCAATCAATACAGAGTCGACCTCATCCACGATAGCGTAGTTGGGCTCCCTTTGTACCATCTCATCAGGATCATGCGTCATATTGTCACGCAGGTAGTCAAAACCGAACTCGTTATTGGTACCGTAAGTGATATCTGCGAGATAAGCATTTCGGCGTTCGAGCGAATTGGGTTGATAGCGGTCTATGCATTCAACCTTAAGTCCATGAAATTCATAAAGCATCCCCATCCATTCCGAGTCACGTTTGGCCAGATAATCATTGACTGTAACGATATGAACACCTTTACCCGGTAGCGCATTCAGGTAAACGGGCAAGGTAGCCACAAGTGTTTTTCCTTCACCTGTTGCCATTTCAGAGATCTTACCCTGATGAAGAACAATACCTCCTATCAGCTGCACATCATAATGGCACATATCCCAGGTGATAAGGTTACCACCGGCCATCCACTTATTATGATATAAAGCTTTATCGCCAACAATTTCTATGTTTGATCTTTTAGTCGCCAGTAAACCATCAAATTCGGTAGCCGTAACTTCGACCACTTCATTTTCTTTCAGCCTTAGAGCCGTTTCTTTTACTACTTGAAAAGCTTCAGGTAAAATCTCGTTGAGTACGACCTGCGTTTTGGCATAACTTTCTTTTTCAAGACGTTCGATGGTTGTATAGAGCATTTCTTTCTCTTCCACATCCATATCAAACTCTTCTTCTATCCTGTCCTTGATGGATTTAATCTCATCTTCTTCAGCTTTCACTCTTTCACGAATGGCCTCTTTGAACTGAATCGTTTTGGCACGAAGTTCGTCATTAGAGAGCTTTGCAATCTCGGGATAGGCTTTAATTGCAGTGTTCAGTATTGGTTTCAGTTCTTTTAAATCCTTTTCGGCTTTTGTTCCAAAAAGTTTTGAGAGCAAGTTCATCATGATGCTATTATTTTATTTGTTGGCAGTCAGATAAGTTCGTATCAAATCCGGTGCCAACGACACATTGTCAGTTTAAAGGGTAACGGTTTCATTTATCAGGTCATGACACAAAAACGCTTCCTGAAGCAAAGTTACTTGATTTTCATGAAATAATCTACACAAGTGCATGTAAAAGCAAAAGGCATCCGGAACAGGATGCCTTTTGATGACTCAATATTCGTCTTCGTGGAAAAAAAAGTCTTCCTTCGTTGGGTATTCAGGCCAGAGGTCATCTATACTTTCGTACATTTCGCCTTCATCCTCAATTTCCTGCAGGTTTTCGATTACCTCCATAGGTGCTCCTGATCTGATGGCGTAGTCGAGCAACTCCTCTTTTGTAGCAGGCCATGGTGCGTCTTCGAGTTTTGATGCTAATTCTAACGTCCAATACATATGTATGAAGATTTTGGGGGTTGTTTCATTTTGCAAAAGTAATTTTTTCTTTGTAGAAATCAAGTTCTTTTTTTTCAGAAGCCTGATATTTTTTTTGACACATTTAAATTATTGGAATCCAGGGAATTTCTTCTGCCTTAAAATCTTTGCTTAATTTTCTGGCTAATACGAAAAAGTAATCAGAAAGCCGGTTGAGATATTTATAACAGATTGGATCTACCTCATTTTCAGGAGACATCCTTAGGATGGTACGTTCGGCACGTCGACAAACCGTACGAGCTACATGAGCATATGAAACGGCAACATGTCCTCCCGGTAGAATAAAAGAATTTAATGCGGGAAGGGTTTTGTTCATTTCATCAATTGCATCTTCCAGACCAATAACTTCCTTGTTGTTAATTACAGGGAGTTTGCGCGAACCGGAATGAGTGTCATCAGCCAGTAAAGCTTCGAGCACAAAGAGTTGTTCCTGAATCCTGATCAGAAACAACCGGGTTAAAGGATCGATATCCTGATCCCTGATGAGTCCAACGAATGCACATAACTCATCAACGGTACCGTAAGCTTCAATTCTTTCATGATATTTTGGAACACGCCTGCCACCAATAAGAGAAGTCTGTCCCTCATCACCAGTACGCGTATAAATCTTTCCCTCCTGACCCATATCCGACAGTTTCAAAAGCAAACACGGTTGATTATGAAATGTTCAGTGAATTGCTAAATCTCGTTACCATAGTAGGAAACTGTCCGGATATCCAGATTCATTTCATCAGATGATATTTCTCCATCCAGTAACCGGACTATCCGGTGAGCATGTTTTGCAATATCTTCTTCGTGTGTAACTAGCACGATGGTATTTCCGGCCTTGTGGATATGCTCTATCAGGCCCATGATTTCATGCGATGTCTTGGAGTCGAGATTTCCAGTAGGTTCGTCGGCAAGTATGATAGAGGGTTTATTAACTAGCGCGCGGGCTACAGCAACACGTTGACGCTGACCTCCCGAAAGTTCATTGGGCTTATGATGCATACGGTCTTCAAGTCTCACGTCGAGCAACACCTCTTTGGCACGTTCGGTACGTTTTGCTTTTGTGACCCCGGCATAAATCTGGGGTAACATTACGTTTTCAAGCGCACTCGATCTTGGCAATAAATTAAAAGTCTGAAATACGAAGCCGATTTCACGATTACGGATTTCTGCAAGAGCATTGTCATCAAGTTTACTGACATCGTTGTGATTAAGCCAGTATTCACCGCTGGTTGGGGTATCCAGACAGCCCAGTAAGTTCATAAGCGTTGATTTACCTGAACCTGAAGGGCCCATTAGAGCTACAAATTCACCCCGTTGAATCGTAAGGGAGACTTTGCGCAATGCATGTACAGTTTCTGTTCCAACACGGTAATTTCTGACGATATCAGTCAGTTTGATGACTTCCGTTTCCATGGTTTTATGTTTAGTTCTTTGTTATCCTTAGAGTGATGTGTAGTGTTAAAAAAGGCTATTAAAATCATACAGTCTTTCAGTTTCAAAAATAGTGATTTTAATAGCTGTTTTTGCAAAAGTAATATATTTTGATATTAACTAATACGAAATTATAAAATCCTGTTTGCTAAGTTCTTTCTTAAAGAAAACGATTCCAAACTGGAACAAATCAAGCGTGAGTGTCACGGATTGATGTTTCTGAATGATATTCCAGACTTCGTTCATTTCTTCTGACCAATGAATATCATCGAAAATTAACACTGTATCATTATCGGATTTCCTTAAACAGCTTTCAAAATATCTCAATGTTGGATCTTTTCGGTGGTTGCCGTCTATAAAAGCAAAATCAATTTTAGGAATTGCAATGATGATGGTATCCAATATGTTATCAAAATTGCCAATTTCTTGACGGATATTTTTCAATCCCAGTTGTTTAAAATTGTCATCGGTTCTTTCAGCAATGCCTCGACACCCTTCAATTGTTATAATATTAGCGTCAGGATTAGCCAATGCCATATANGTTGTACTGATTCCCAAACTGGTTCCCAGTTCCAGAATAGTAGAAGGTTGCAGATAATTTACCAACCTGTATAATAACTCTCCATATTTTGACCTGATACTGTTATTGCTGAAAAGGGAAGTAACACTTTTCCGTTTTGTTGCATATTCCAGTGTACCTGCTCCTGCTCCAAAATCAATCACCTCTATTTCTGAGTGATCATTGTGAAGCTGTTTGCGTAAAACATCAACTTTAGAATAATCAGGATAACGATATTTTTCATTAATCACATTCTTTACTAAATCATAGGTAAATGGCGAATGCAAATGATGAATATTGATCGCTTTTAGTTTGTAGTTGAGAAAGTTTTTTAGTTGAAATATGATTTTTCCCATTGTATGATTTTGGAAGTAGTCAGATGTCCGAATCAAGATCCGGTATTAATTTGTTGCCCTGATAAAAAAAGGGTAAGTAGAGTCAGACAAATGTAATCAAACCACCTTTTTTATACAAGGTAAGATCTGAAGAAAGATGAGACAATTTTTAATAAAAATGCTTACCTTGCAGAGGGAATCAGTTTTATGGAAAAGTTAGAGTTGAAAAAGGTCCTTGCATGGACTGCAATTTGTATTTCAGGAATCTTTGCCAACTTATGGGCTTATTGGGGGATCAACGAAAACTTTCATGAAGGATGGTACTTCATCAAATTTTGGGATAATGTCATGCTGATGTTTGGTCAGTATCTGCTTATGCCATTGGNATTTATGCTTCTAGCCTTCATTTCNATAAGATGGNATAAAGTCGGAGCTGTATGTCATTTACTAGTAGCCGGTGGAGCATTTTACCTTTTTGGTAAAATGAATGCCGGATTTTTTCTTGTGACGATCCCTTTAATAGGATTGGCAGTATTATATTGGTTTGGAAGCATCCAAAGAAGAAAATTTGCCTACATTCTCATCATTGGATTGCCACTTATTCAAATGGTGGGTATAGGAACTTTTCAGGCTGTTAGAATAGACAACAGGTACAATGATGGCAATTTTGGTGAACGATTGATAACAGGGAATGGAGTAGAACTGATATGGGCTCCACAAGGTCCTGGTTGGCCAGATAACGGTACTTCCTGGGATGAAGCTACCAAAATCTGTGCGCACTTAAACGATGATGGTATAACATTAAGTAATAAGAAACTTAACATCTGGCGTTTGCCAACTATAAACGAAGCCGTACGTTCAATGATCTATCATGGATACAATGCCGGTGGAGTTTGGGATAGTATTACCGGAAAAGCAATATATAGCAATCAACCTGACAAAGAATCACCACTTTGGAATATTCATATGAAGACAATATACTGGTGGACATCAACCCAGGCT
>JGI24140J50213_10001426_pt1 | contig 10439 bp, 9 predicted proteins | sample BarGraIncu00222A_FD_50213 | JGI IMG/M metagenome (IMG submission 50213) | reverse complement strand
CGATCCGCGCAAGCGAAAACGGGCACCTCTGTGAGTGCCCGTGGCCGCATTCTACGCAAGGTGCGGCTCCTAGAATGCGTCGATGAACCTGTCCCCCGCGGGCGTGCGGCCTTCGCCGCTGCTCGAGCACCTGAATCCCGAGCAACTGGCAGCCGTGACGTTGCCGCCCGAGCCGGCCCTGATCCTCGCCGGTGCAGGCTCCGGCAAGACCCGCGTGCTGACGACGCGGATCGCCTGGCTGATCCAGACCGGCCAGCTCTCGCCCGGCGGCGTCCTCGCCGTCACCTTCACCAACAAGGCCGCCAAGGAGATGCTGGTGCGCCTCGACGCGATGCTGGCGATCCCCGTGCGCGGCATGTGGGTCGGCACTTTCCACGGCCTGTGCAACCGCTTCCTGCGCGCCCATTGGAAGATGGCGGCGCTGCCGCAGGGGTTTCAGATCCTCGACACGAGCGACCAGCTCTCGGCCGTCAAGCGGGTGATGAAGGCGATGAACCTCGACGAGGAGCGCCACGTTCCCAAGCAGGTGACGTGGGCGATCGCCGGCGCCAAGGACGATGGNCTNCGCCCGAAGGACATCGAGGTGCGCGACGAGCAGAGCCGGGTCATGGTCCAGGTCTACGCCGCCTACGACGCGCAATGCCAGAGGGAAGGCGTCGTNGATTTCGCCGAGCTCATGCTNCGCACCTNCGAGCTGATGCGCGACAACACGGCGCTGCGCGAGCACTACCAGCGGCGCTTTCGCCACATCCTGGTCGACGAGTTCCAGGACACCAACAAGCTCCAGTACGCCTGGCTCAAGATGTTCGCCGGGCCGCCCGAGCACGGCTGCGCGCTCTTTGCCGTCGGCGACGACGACCAGAGCATCTACGCCTTTCGCGGCGCGCAGGTCGGCAACATGGCGTCGTTCGAGCGCGAGTACCACGTCAAGACGGTGATCAAGCTCGAGCGCAACTACCGCTCGTTCGGCAACATCCTCGATGCCGCCAACCAGCTCATCTCGAAGAACTCGCGCCGCCTCGGCAAGAACCTGCGTACCGAAGCGGGCCCGGGCGAGCCGGTCCGCATCCACGAGGCGCCGAGCGATTTCGCCGAGGCGCAATGGTTCATCGAGGAAGCGCAGCAACTGCACCGCGAAGGCACGCCGCGCCACGAGATCGCGCTGCTCTACCGCAGCAACGCGCAGAGCCGGGTCATGGAGAGCGCGCTCTTCAACGCCTCGATTCCGTACAAGGTCTACGGCGGCTTGCGCTTCTTCGAGCGGGCCGAGGTCAAGCACGCGCTCTCGTACCTGCGGCTGATCGAGAACGCCAACGACGACACCAGCTTCCTGCGCGTCGTCAACTTCCCGGCGCGCGGTATCGGCGCGCGCACCATCGAGCAGCTGCAGGACGCGGCGCGTGACAGCGGGCGCAGCCTTTACCAGAGCGTCGGCTCCGTGACCGGCAAGGGTGGCGTCAACCTGTCTGCGTTCGTCGCCAGGATCGAGGCGATGCGCGACGCGACGCGCGGCCTGACCCTGCGCGAGATCATCGTCCACATGCTCGAGGCCTCGGGGCTGGTCGACTTCTACAAGACCGATCGCGAAGGCAAGGACCGGCTCGAGAACCTCGAGGAGCTCGTCAACGCCGCCGAGGCGTTCGTGACGCAGGAAGGCTTCGGCAAGGACGCGATCGCCTTGCCGGTGGACGAGGTCGGCGCCAGCAGCGGTTTCGCCGCGTTTGCCGCAGCCGCATCTGCCGACGCCGCGGGCCGCGCCGAATACACGACGCCGGGAGCGGAGACCGTGACGACGGGCGAGATCGTCGCGCCGCCGCGTATCGTGCCCGACGCCGAGACCGGCGAGATCATGTCGCCGCTGGCGGCGTTCCTCACCCATGCGTCGCTCGAGGCCGGCGACAACCAGGCGCAGGCCGGGCAGGACGCGGTGCAGCTCATGACCATCCATTCCGCCAAGGGCCTGGAGTTCGACTGCGTCTTCATCTCGGGTGTCGAGGAAGGTCTCTTCCCGCACGAGAACTCGGCAACCGATCTCGACGGGCTCGAGGAAGAGCGCCGGCTGATGTACGTCGCCATCACACGGGCCAGGAAGCGCCTCTACATCAGCTTCTCGCAGACGCGCATGCTGCACGGGCAGACGCGCTACAACGTGAAGAGCCGCTTCGTCGACGAGCTTCCCGAAGCGGCGCTGCGCTGGATCACGCCGAAGAACCAGGGCTTCGGCTCGGGCTTTTCACGCGAGTACAGCAACGCCTGGCAGCGCGGCACGGGGCTGCATTCGATCGTCGGCGCCGGCCGCGTCACGCCGTTCGGCGCCTCGCTCGCACCGTCCGCGGCAGCGACGCACGGCTTGCGTTCCGGGCAGGGCGTCTTTCACGCCAAGTTCGGCGAGGGCGTGGTCCTCACGCTCGAAGGCAGTGGCGACGACGCGCGGGCGCAGGTCAACTTCAGCCGGCATGGCATGAAGTGGCTGGCGCTCAGCGTCGCCAAGCTGACGCCGGTCGATTGAGCGCCGCACGCCGGCACACCATTTGCCTGTGAGTCGCATGAACCGGCCTGTGCCCGACAGCGTCTTGCCTCGCGGTCGCTTCCGGCGCGCAGCGCTGGCGTCCGTCGCCATCGTCGCGCTGGCCGCTTGTGCGAGCGGGCCGCCGGTCGATGCCCAGTGGACGGATGCGCAACTCGGCGCCCGGTCCGGCTTGTTGCACGGCGCGCGCGTGCTCGTTGCCTGCGATGCGTTCGATCTCGTGGTTCAGCGGATCTGCCAGGACCAGGTCGCCAGCGAGGTGGTCGCCCGCGGCGCGACGCCGGTGTTCGTCGCGGCGGGAACACCGCTCGCGACCGATCGTCCAGTCGACGCGCAGCTGCTCGACGCGGCACGCAGCGCCGGTGCGGCGGCCCTGCTGGTCGTCAGCGTCGCGCCAGCGGCCACCGAGGTCAGCCCGGGCTTTTCGCTCGGTATCGGCGGCTTCGGTTTCGGCAGCCGAAGCGCCGTCGGCGTCGGTGTGGCCGCGCCCATCGGCGGCGGCAAGGTGACGACAGGCTATGCCGCGAACGGCCGCATCACCGAGGTCGCCGGCGGGCGGCTGGTGTGGACGGCGCGGGCCACCTCAGCGCCGACGGCCGATGTCAACGCTCAGCTGGGCGAGTTGTCACGGGCCGTGCTCGACGCCGCTGAGCGCGCCGGCCTCTTCTGATCCCGCCGCGCCGCCGCGTCCTCCCATGAGAAGGCGTCGGCGCCGACAACCGGTGCACGAGCGCCGTCGACGCGATCGGTCAGACGCCGACCTCGTCGAGCTCGCGGTAAACGTCGCGCAGCCACATCTTGACGCGCTGCCGGTCCATCAGGCCGAGGCCGCTCGAGTCCTTCTCGGTGCTCTTGGCCTTCCAGAAGCTGCTGCTGGTGTTGTCGATCTTCTGGATCACGCTCTCGTTCAGCTTCTTGATCGAGACGACGTGGGCGCCCATGCCGATCGCGCGCGCCTGTTCGCCCGACTGCTCGAGCGTGCCGAAGTCGCTGCCGCGCACCTGGTTGCGCACCAGCACATAGGTGAGGCCGGTGCCGAAGCGGTCGAGCACGCGGCGGAGCAGATCGACCGAGTCCTTGCCGGCGTCCATGACGTGCCAGTAGAAGAGCTTCATGCCGAGCTCGTCGGCCAGGCTCAGAACGCCGGCCTCTTCCATCCAGGTGGCGAGTGGGGCGTGCGTCTGTGCCGCCAGGTCGACGAGGATGCGCCGGCCCGGCTGGTCGACCGCGGCCTCGACGATCGCGTCGAGCGACTCGACCTTGTCGACCGTCACCGGCGACGCATAGCCGGCGTAGAAGCGCATCAGGGCGCCGTGCGAGCGGTCGGTGTCGAAGCCGAGAAAGGGCAGCTCCTTGTCGATCAGGTACTGGGCCAGAACCCGCGCCATCAGCGACTTGCCGACGCCGCCTTTTTCGCCGCCGATGAAATGGATGTTCGTTGTCATCGGGCGATTGTCACTTGGGAGCCGGAGCGCCGCCTGGCGTGGCGACGTCGATGGTCTTCTCGACGACCTTGCCGGCGACGCGGACGGTGCTGCCGACGACCGCCCCGCCCACCGACACTGCCGCGCCGCCGACCGATACGGCGGCGCTGCCGACCGTCGCGGCGACGGAGACGACAGCGCAGCCGGACGAGCCGGCCGCGACGAGCAGAGCGGCAGCGAATCCGCAGGAGCGCTGGAGTGTCGACGTCTTCATGGAACGATTTTTACCCCAAGCCTCCATCGGAAACGGTGACTTTGCGTCAGCCGTGTCGCTTCGACGCCGCAATCCGTCACGGCGCAGGCCCGTGTGCGGCACCGCCGCCGGCTCAGCCGCGGCCGATCAGGGGCATCTTGGTGGCCATCACCGTCATGAATTGGACGTTCGCATCGAGCGGCAAGCTGGCCATATGGACGACCGCATCGGCGACGTGGCGCACGTCCATGCGCGGCTCGACCGCCAGNTCGCCGCTCGGCTGCAGCACGCCNTTGGTCATGCGCTGCGTCATCTCGGTGGCGGCGTTGCCGATGTCGATCTGGCCGCAGGCGATGTCGTAGGCGCGGCCGTCGAGCGAGGTCGACTTGGTGAGGCCGGTGACGCCATGCTTGGTCGCGGTGTAGGGAGCGCTCAGCGGACGCGGCGAATGCGCCGAGATCGAGCCGTTGTTGATGATGCGGCCGCCGCGCGGCGACTGCGCCTTCATCAGCCGGAACGCTTCCTGCGTGCAGAGGAACACGGCCGTCAGGTTGATGTCGACGACGGTTTTCCACTGCTCGAAGCTCAGGTCCTCGAGCGGGATCGCCGGCGCGCCGGAACCGGCGTTGTTGAAGAGCAGGTCGAGCCGGCCGAAGGCCGATTGCGTCGCTGCGAAGAGGGCCTTCACGGCGGCAGGATCGGTCGCATCGGTCGGCACGGCAAGGGCGCGATCGGCGTTCGCTCCGGCTGCTTCCCGCGTGGCTTGTAGCGCATCGGCGCGGCGACCGGCAAGCGCGACATGCCAGCCCGCGGCGATGAGTGCGAGCGCCGAGGCGCGGCCGATGCCGCTGCCGGCGCCCGTGACGATGGCGACTTTTTTCATCGAGACCTCCAGAAGGGTTGTCGGGCAGGGCCGATCAGGCCACCGGCGCAGGCGCCGCTGGGTCATCGGGCCCGAAGCAGTCGGCGAAGGTGAAATAGAGGCTGGCGCCCACGGCGGTCCAGAAGGCGAGCGTCAGCGGCAAGACGATCACCACCATGGCGGCCGACTGGAACAGGCTGAGCAGGANGGCGATCACGGCAGCCATGAGCACCCAGACCGAGATCCAGCCGAANGCGTAGACGATGAAGGCGCCCTTGTTGCGCCAGCAGGCGTAGCTGCTGAAGAANAGGGCGCGCAGCCACGACTGGTCGCCCCAGAAAACGAGCGCCGGCGCGTGCCATGCGGGAATCGAGAGCAGCGCCATCAGGCAGAGGCGGGTGAGCATGCCCGCCTGCANGGTCGGCTCGGCGAGATGCTTGGCGATCTCCTCGGTCGATCCGGCGTACTGCTGCAGCGCCTCGAGTGCACCGCCGTCGATGGCGTCGCCGATCCAGAGGATGGCGAGCATCGCCGCGCCGCAGGCCAGGCCGAGCTTGAGGAGGGCGATCAGGCGCGCGCGTCCGGCGCCTTTGAGCTCGGCGAACGTTCCCGGGAATACCGGCAGGCCGTCGAGCGCGCGACGCGTCGCGATCATGAAAAGCAGCGCGGCCACCGGCATCGTCGCGAACATCATCAGCCCGGCGATCGGAATCATGCCGATGAACATGAGGGCGAGAAAGCACGCCGTGAACAGGCCGGCGAATCCGAGCGGCTGGCGGGCCAGCACGCCGAACGCGCCCCGGATCCACATGAAGCCCTGGCGCGCGGCGACGTCGTGCAGCTTCATGGCGAAAAACGCTGCGGCCTGGCGTGCCAGGGCGCTTCGCGGCGCTCGCGCAGGACGCGCTCGAAGTGGTCTGGATCGTGCGCCGTCAGCACGACCGCGTCGCGCGGCAGGTGCACGTCCCAGGAGCGCGAGAGCCAGAACCTGAACGCCGCAGCGCGCATCAGCGCCGGCAGCAGCCGCAGCTCGCCGGCCTCGAGCGGACGGACGCTTTCGTAGCCGGCGACGAGCGCCTCGGCGCGATCTTCGGCGAGGCGGCCGGATTCGAGGTCGATGCACCAGTCGTTCAGCGCGACGGCGATGTCGAAGAGCAGCGTGTCGACGCCGGCGAAATAGAAGTCGAAGACGCCGGTCAGCGTCAGGCCCTGGAACATGACGTTGTCGCGGAACAGGTCGCCGTGGATGGCGCCGCGAGGCAGCGCCGCGTAGGCAGGCGTCGCGGCGAGGCGCTGTTGCCAGGCGAGCTCGTCCTGCATCAGCTCGGCCTGCTCCGGCGACAGGTGCGCAACGACAGCCGGCACGGTGGCGGTCCACCACGCGAGCCCGCGCAGGTTCGGCTGCGCCATCGCGTAGTCGGCGGCGGCCAGATGCAGGCCGGCCAGGATCGTGCCGACGCTGGCGCAATCAGCCGCGTCGGGCGCGAGGTGATGCTCGCCGGGCAACCGGTCGACCACGGCCGTGGGCTTGCCGGCGCAGGCGAGCAGAAGGGCGCCGGAGACGTCGGCGTGCGGGCCGGGAACGGGCAGGCCGCGGTCGGCAAGGTGCTTCATCAGACCCAGGTAGAACGGCAGCTCGTCGGCAGTGAGGCGCTCGAACAGGGTCAGCACGAAGCGGCCGTGGCTGGTGTCGGCGAAGTAGTTGGTGTTCTCGATGCCGCCTGCGCAGGGCGCGAGCCTGGTCAGCGCACCGATGCCGAGACTGGCGATCAGACGAGCGGCTTCGTCGAACGAAACCTCGGTGAAGACCGCCATCGACCTGAATCGACCGGCGCGCTCAGAACCTGAAGACGTTCCAGACGCGCTTGCCGCTGGCGCCCCGAGAGCCGGCCTGGCCGGCGCTGAACGCCTGCTCGTGCGAGCCGTCGCCGCCGACGATGATCTCGTAGCCGGGCGCGCCGTCCTTCGGCAGGACCGTCACTTTCTGCAACTGGCCGCGCACGCGCAACTCCTCGATGCGGGCACGGCTGTCGTCGATGACGGTGAGCTTCACGTTGGGCTCGTTGGCGGCCTTCTCGGCGGCGCGATCGGACGCGGCGATGGCCTCGCTGTCGGCCTGGAGCTTGGCTTCGGCAGAGCGCGCCGGTGCGGGAGGAGCCGGATCTGCGGCCTGCGCGGCGCTTGCCGCGAGCATCGTCGCAGCAGCGGCAGCGATGGTGAGGCTGGCGAGCGTTTTCATGTCCGCCATTCTAGGCGTTGAGACGCAGACCATCCTTCACAATGGACGAGATGGTGGACCGGACTTTGCTGCTCGTCGACGGCTCGAGCTATCTCTACCGCGCGTACCACGCGCTTCCCGACCTGCGCTCGTCGAGCGGCTTTCCGACCGGAGCGATTCGCGGCGTCGTCTCGATGATGAAGCTGCTGCGCGAGCAGTACCCGGCGATGCACGGCGCCTGCGTCTTCGACGACAAAGGCAGGACTTTTCGCGACGACCTGTACCCGGACTACAAGGCGAATCGCTCGCCGATGCCCGACGACCTGGCCGTGCAGATCGAACCGATCGTCGAAGCCGTCAGGCTGCTCGGCTGGCCGGTGCTCACGGTGCCCGGCATCGAGGCCGACGACGCCATCGGCACCATTGCGAGCATGGCCGCCAAAGGCGGCTTCAAGGTCGTGATCTCGACCGGCGACAAGGACCTCGCGCAGCTCGTCGACGACAACGTGACGCTCATCAACACCATGAGCAACGAGCGCCTCGACATCGCCGGCGTCACGGCCAAGTTCGGCGTGCCGCCGGAGCGCATCGTCGACTACCTCGCGCTGATCGGCGACAGCGTCGACAACGTGCCNGGNGTCGACAAGGTCGGCCCGAAGACGGCGGCCAAGTGGATCGCCGACCANGGCTCGCTCGACGCGCTGATGGAAGCCGCGCATTCGATCAAGGGCGTCGTCGGCGACAACCTGAGGAAGGCGCTCGANTGGCTGCCGCAGGGCAGGCGGCTCGTCACTGTCGTGACCGACTTCGACCTGTCGGGCCACGTCCTCGGCTGGCCGGAGTTCGATGCACTGGTCTTCGCCGACATCGACGCACCGGCGTTGATGTCGTTCTTCGACCGCTACGGCTTCGGGGCGATGAAACGCGATCTCGAGAACGCGCAGGGTGCGCGCGCCGGCGCAAGCTCAGACGACGCGGCGACGGTCGCCCTGCCGGCGGTCGTGCCGAGCGAGTCGATCGTCAAGAACTACGAGACGGTGACGACGCTCGAGGCGCTCGAACGCTGGGTCGCCCGCACCATGGCGTCGGAGCTCACGGCGCTCGACACCGAAACCGATTCGCTCGACGCGATCCGGGCCCGGCTCATCGGCATCTCGCTGTCGACGGCGCCGGGCGAGGCCGCCTACATCCCGCTGCGCCACGACTATGCTGGTGCGCCCGACCAGCTGCCGATCGAGCTGGTCCTGGAACGCTTGCGGCCCTGGCTCGAGAACGCATCGGCGCCCAAGGTCGGGCAGAACGTCAAGTACGACACGCACGTCTTCGCGCTGGCCGGCGTCGAGGTGCGTGGCTACGTCCACGACACGATGCTCGAGAGCTATGTCTACGAGGCGCACAAGCCGCACAGCCTCGAGAGCCTGGCCTTTCGCCATCTCGGCCGCACCGGCCTGACCTACGAAGACGTCTGCGGCAAGGGCGCCGCGCAGATCCCGTTCGCGCAGGTCGAGATCACGCGCGCCGGCGAATACGCGTGCGAAGACAGCGACATGGCGATGCACGTGCACCAGTCGCTGCTGCCGCGCATCGATGACGACAAGGGCCTCGCATTCGTCTACCGCGAGATCGAGATCCCGACCTCGGCGATCCTGGCCCGCATCGAGCACACCGGCGTGCTGATCGACTCCGCCCTGCTCGCGGCGCAGAGCCAGGAGCTCGCCGAGCGCATGGTCGCGCTCGAGCAGGGCGCCTACGAGCTCGCCGGCCAGCCGTTCAATCTCGGCAGCCCGAAGCAGATCGGCGAGATCCTGTTCGGCAAGCTCGGCCTGCCGGTCGGCCGCAAGACCGCGAGCGGCGCGCCGTCGACCGACGAGGAAGTGCTTGCCGAGCTCGGCAAGGACTATCCGCTGCCGGCCAAGCTGCTCGAGCACCGGAGCCTGTCGAAGCTGAAGGGCACCTACACCGACAAGCTGCCGCTGATGGTGAACCCGGCGACCGGCCGCGTCCACACCAACTACGCGCAGGCTGTCGCGGTGACGGGGCGCTTGTCGAGCAACGACCCGAACCTGCAGAACATCCCGATCCGAACCGCCGAAGGCAGGCGCATCCGCGAGGCCTTCATCGCGCCGCCGGGATCGCGCATCCTCTCGGCCGACTACTCGCAGATCGAGCTGCGCATCATGGCCCACATTTCGGGCGACGCCGGCCTGCTCGCCGCCTTCGGCGAGGGCGTCGATGTGCACCGCGCCACCGCCTCCGAGGTCTTCGGCGTCACCGTTCCCGAGGTGTCGAGCGAGCAGCGCCGCTACGCCAAGGTCATCAACTTCGGCCTCATCTACGGCATGAGCGCGTTCGGCCTGGCCGCCAATCTCGGCATCGAACGCAGTGCCGCGACGGCCTACATCGATCGCTACTTCGCGCGCTATCCCGGCGTCAAGCGCTACATGGACGAGACCCGCGCCTCGGCGATCGACAAGGGCTACGTCGAGACGCTCTACGGCCGGCGCGTGCATCTTCCCGAGATCAGGAAGCCCGGGCCGCGGCGTGCCGCCTCGGAGCGCCAGGCGATCAACGCGCCGATGCAGGGAACGGCCGCCGACCTGATCAAGCTGGCCATGATCGCGGTGCAGGGCGAGCTCGACCGCGGCGCCAGGGCGACGCGGATGATCATGCAGGTCCACGACGAGCTCGTCTTCGAGGTGCCCGAGGCCGAGCTCGACTGGGCCCGCGAGGCNGTGCCGCGCATCATGGCCGGCGTCGCCTCGCTGGCGGTGCCGCTGGTCGCNGATGTCGGCGTGGGCGTGAACTGGGACGAGGCGCACTGACGAGACGCACCCCGGGCCGCGCGGGAAAGTCAGCGCCAGAGGGCGCCGTCAACTAGGGCAAGACCCGTTTCTTTCGACCCGCCGCGCCCTAAGGTGCGCAGATCGCGACACGGCCGGGGGGCACGTCATCGCTGCATCGCTCCTCGAGGTCGAGAACGTCACGGTCCGCTTCGGCGGCATCACCGCCCTCGACGGCATCTCGTTCGGCGTTGCCGCGGGCCACATCGTCGGCTTCATCGGCCCGAACGGCGCTGGCAAGACGACGATGTTCAATTGCCTGTCCCGGCTCTATCCGTTCAGCGAGGGCGCGATCCGCTTCGAGGGCCGGTCGTT
>JGI24140J50213_10001424_pt1 | contig 10458 bp, 6 predicted proteins | sample BarGraIncu00222A_FD_50213 | JGI IMG/M metagenome (IMG submission 50213) | reverse complement strand
ACCCTGCCGGTATTTCGCTCAATAGCAACGATTGAAGGCTCATCCACCACAACTTTGTCGTTGTAAATGATGATGGTATTAGCAGTCCCGAGGTCTATCGCAATTTCTTTGGTTAAAAAAGAAAAGAGTCCCATCTTAGTTTATTTGTAATATTTTGCACAAAAGTACTATTCAATTAGTAAACAATGACTAACATTTATATAAAAAAATATAAATGAGCCAAATATTTTAATGTTTAAAATGTCTGACACCGGTAAATATCATTGCCAGATTATTTTTATCGCAGTAATCGATCGAATCCTGATCACGAACCGAACCTCCCGGTTGGATGAAAGCATTGATCCCTGCCTTATGTGAAATTTCCACACAGTCAGCAAAAGGGAAGAACGCATCCGAAGCCAGAACAGATCCTTTGAGATCGAATCCGAATTCATGTGCCTTGTCAATTGCCTGACGTGTAGAGTCTACCCGTGAAGTCTGTCCCACACCGCTTCCAATCAACTGTCTGTTCTTCACAATAACAATAGCATTTGATTTGGTGTGCTTGACAACAATATTTGCAAACAAAAGATCATCTATGATCGCATTATCAGGATTGGTTGCAGTCACTACTTTCAGATCTTCCCTTGTTTCTGTTTTCAAATCCTTATCCTGAACAAGAACCCCGTTTAAAACTGAACGGAACTGTACAGGGCTGAATTCGGTCACTTTTCTCTTGAGAATAATCCTGTTTTTCTTCGATTTGAGTACTTCCAGCGCATCATCATGATAAGCAGGGGCACAAATAATCTCGAAAAAAAGCTTATTGATTTCCAAAGCTGTTTCCAGATCGATGGTACAGTTTGTAACAATTACACCCCCGTATGCCGAAACCGGATCACCCGCGAGGGCGTCTTTCCAGGCATCGAGTGTCTTTGTACGACTGGCAATACCGCAGGCATTGGTATGTTTGATAATTGCAAAAGTATGTTCACTGAATTCCCTGACCAGGTTATCGGCTGACTCGAAGTCAATCAGGTTGTTATATGAAATAGCCTTTCCATGTAACTGATCGAAAACCTGATCAATGTCACCATAGAAAGCACCCTTTTGATGCGGATTCTCGCCATAACGCATCTCCTGTTTTTGTTCGATACTGCATTTGAAAGCATCCACACCGGTTTGTTTTTGAAAGAAACCAAAGATGGCACTATCATAATGCGAGGAGACATTGAAAGCCTGTGCTGCAAGATACTTGCGGTCTTCGATAGTCGTGAAGCCCTTTTTCTCTTTGAGCAAATCGATAAGATAATTATATTGAGCCTTTGAAGGAACAATTGCAACATCAATAAAATTCTTTGCGGCGGCCCGGATCAGTGAAATCCCTCCGATATCAATCTTCTCGATGATCTCCGACTCATTGGTTGTCTGCGCCATGGTCTCTTCAAAAGGATAGAGGTCAACGATAACAAGATCGATTTCAGGGATGTCGTATTCGGCCATCTGTTGAAGATCTTTTTCGTTATCACGTCTTGCCAGGATCCCACCAAAGACTTTTGGATGCAACGTTTTCACCCTTCCTCCAAGTATTGAGGGATAAAGTGTAAGTGCTTCCACCGTTTTTGTTTCAATCCCCATACCCTTAATAAAGTTATAAGTACCCCCGGTAGAATAGATGGTGATGCCGTTTTCAACGAGTAATTTCACGATTTCATCCAGACGGTCTTTGTGATATACCGAGATCAGTGCACTGTTAATTTTTTTCATACTCTGCATGTTTATCCCCTGAAAAATTGTAATTTAGTCCACCCGGACACCAAAACCGGTGTGCTGCATTCGGGTGATTTTCAATTCTAAAGCAAGCGATGGGATTGATTATTAAAAGTTTGCAAATTTACTTAAAATCACATCAATTAACAAGTACTTTGAAGGATTTGTTGTATTTTTACATGGTCACAACTACCCGAATTTAACTGACGGAAACTCAATTAATGGATATATAGCTATGCGAAGATTAATATTGATACGCGTAATACGTGAAAGTATTATGTTTGCTGTTGATGCCCTGCGGGTGAATATGGTAAGGACTATTCTGTCACTACTTGGAATTACTATCGGAATCTTCTGCGTGATCTCTGTATTTACTGTTTTTGATTCTATCGAACGAAATTTCAAGAAGAGTCTTTCTGAAATCGGCAGCAATGTGTTATTCATCCAGAAATGGCCCTGGCAGATGGGCGGAGATTATGCATGGTGGAAATACATGAAGCGCCCTCAACCAAAAGTGGATGAACTGACCGAAATTCAGGCCAGGTCGAATGCATCTGAGCTTGCGGCTTACTATATTGCAGTGAACAAGAAAGTGCAGTATTTAGGCAATTCTATGTCGGGAACAACCATTCTGGCCGTTTCCCAGGATTATAATCAACTGACTGTTTTCGATATCGACCAGGGGCGTTACTTCTCCCAGCAGGAATCCACCCTGGGAAGGAATGTTGCCATCATTGGATACAATATCGCTGACAATCTCTTTGGACAGATAGATCCGATCGGTCACGATGTAAAGATCGCCGGATTAAAAGTGGAAGTCATCGGTGTCTTTAAGAAAGTTGGAGACAACATGTTTGGCAACTCCACTGACGATCAGGTATTGATACCAGTGCTCTTTGGCCGTAACTTCATCAACTTTGATGGTGACGTCGAGTCCTGTCTGATGGTTAAGGCAAAGCCCGGTGTTTCGAATGAAGAGCTTACAGATGAATTAAGAGGTATAATGCGATCGGTCCGTAAATTAAAACCTACAGCCGAAGATAACTTTGCCATCAATGAAACCAGTATAATTTCCAAAGGATTTGATTCAATCTTTGGCGTCATCTCGATGGTTGGATGGGTCATTGGAGGCTTTTCACTGCTTGTAGGGGGATTTGGAATCGCAAATATCATGTTTGTATCCGTCAAGGAGAGGACCACTATTATAGGTATCAAAAAGTCAATGGGAGCCAAGCGATCTTTTATCCTGCTCGAATTCCTGATCGAATCCATCTTCCTGTCTGTGATGGGAGGGGTGATCGGTTTGTTGATTATATACATCGGAACATTGATAGCTTCAAATGCTTTCTCTATGCCATTGGTATTGACCCAAAAGAATATCATCCTCGGTATTTCGATTTCAAGTATCATTGGTTTGGTCTCCGGATTCATCCCTGCCTGGATCGCTTCCCGCCTCGACCCCGTCGAAGCTATGAGGTCAACATTCTAATATTTAGGCCATCAAAAACAATTTAGGCCATCAAAAACTCCGTAGGAGTTGCCTGTGAATAACCCCCAGTGAAACTGGGGGCTATTCATGTATCTCATCCATAACTCCGTAGGAGTTACCCACTGTATCATGTTATTGTTTATTTTGGGAAACCCCGATGGGGTTGAAAAGTCGGAGTTTGCTGGCCCCCAGTTTCACTGGGGGTTATTCACAGGCAACTCCTACAGAGTTCAAGCCAACATGATTTCACTATATCTCCAAATATTCCTTGTTCTTTATTTCTCTCTTAATTCAATCTTCGTATCTTTACAATTCTAAAAAATGAAAATGGAGAAACGCTGGGTATTGAAAGAAAAGGGTGATCCCGAGATTGTTGCTCGGCTGTGCCAGGAACTCTCGATCGACGAGAACCTTGTACAGTTACTGGTACAACGAGATATCACCACTTTTGATGAAGCCAAAGATTTCTTCCGTCCCTCGCTCGATAAACTCCACGATCCATTCCTGATGAAGGATATGGACAAGGCCATTTTCCGTATCGAAGAGGCATTCAAAAACAAAGAACACATACTTATTTACGGCGACTACGATGTTGATGGTACAACAGCTGTCGCCTTGGTCTACACCTTTTTAAAGGAGCATTATGACGAACTCGATTTCTATATCCCTGACCGTGATAAGGAAGGATATGGTATCTCGACAACCGGAATAGACTATGCAGCCGACAACGGATTCACCCTAATCATTGCCCTTGATTGCGGCATCAAGGCTGTCGAGAAAATCCAGTATGCCAAAGATAAAGGCGTCGACTTCATCATCTGCGATCATCACAGGCCAGGCGATACCGTCCCGAACGCGATTGCCGTTCTCGATCCAAAACAGGTCGATTGCGACTATCCCTTTAAAGAACTTTCAGGTTGCGGCGTTGGATTTAAACTCGTCCAGGCCTTTGCCTTGCAAAATAACATCCCCTTCGAATCCTTATACCCCTTGCTCGATCTGGTTGCAGTGAGTATTGCCTCAGATATTGTCCCTATCACAGGAGAAAACAGAATCCTTGCCCATTTTGGATTGAAGCTGTTGAATTCTAATCCCCGTCCGGGGCTCGAAGCCATCCTGGCTTACTGCAGGATCCTGCGCAAACCGGGTAATTCCAAAACCTACGGTGACGAATTTGCTTTCACCCGCGAGATGAATATCAACGACATCGTCTTCCTGATTGGACCCAGGATCAATGCTGCCGGTCGCATAGAAAGCGGTAGGAATTCGGTCTTGCTGTTGGTCGCCAAATCGCTGGAGGAAGCCAAAGAATCTGCGGCCACTGTTGATGCCAACAATACCGAACGCAGAACGATGGACATCAACACTACCCTTGAAGCCCTGACCTCTCTCGATGCAGATCCCCTCAGCCTTTCCAAGAAATCCACCGTCATCTATAATCCCGAATGGCACAAAGGGGTCATCGGAATCGTCGCTTCACGCCTAACCGAGTCTTATTACCGGCCAACCATCGTCCTTACAATTTCAAATGGAATGATTACAGGCTCGGCAAGGTCGGTCAAAGACTTTGATGTCTATGATGCGATCGATGCCTGTAGCGACCTTCTGGAGCATTTTGGAGGACATAAATATGCTGCCGGACTGTCGATGAAACCTGAAAACCTGACTGAATTCGTTCGCCGCTTCGAGGAAATCGTGAGTGCAACCATTCTGGATGAACAACTCGTTCCCGAAATTGAAATAGACCTTGATATCAAACTGAATGTCATTAATACTAAATTTCTGCGCATCCTCAATCAATTTGCACCCTTTGGACCCGGAAATATCTCTCCTGTCTTTCGTACCGGCAAGGTTGTAGATACCGGAAATGCAAAGATAGTCGGCAAGAATCATCTAAAGCTCCATGTGATCCATTCAGATATCACTTGTTTCCCCTATTCTGCCATCGCGTTTCACCAGGGCGAGTTTGTGGATGACATCATGAAAGGCAAATCGTTCAGCATCTGTTACAACATAGAGGAAAATGACTTCAACGGTTCCAAAACCATCCAGCTCAACATCAAAGACATCAAGCTGGAGAACTAAAACCACCTTTTTTATTCCACCCGAATCACCGATTTCCTCACCATCATCTCCGGCATAATCTCTATCATACGTGGCTCATAATTCTTATCTCCGAACTCATCAAAGAAAAGCTGTGCCGCAGACTCCCCCATATTATATGGAAACTGTTCAATTGATGCCAGTGGAGGGTCTAAAAGCTTTGTAAACGGTTCATTCGAAAACCCAAATACCGCAATATCCCCCGGAACATTAAACCCATTCTCCTTCAGATACATGATAGCACCCAAGGCACAATAATCACTTGCACAGAAAACAGCATCCGGCCTATTAACCATCTTACTTAATACCCCCGCAGCTTCATAACCCTTCTCCTGTGTCAGACTGTTTTCAATGATAATTGACTCATCTACCTCCATCCCGTAATCTCTCAACGCCTTGAGGTAACCCCTTCTGCGTTCTGTATACATCTGAAGATGCAAAGGTCCCTGGAGATGAGCAATCCGTTTATATCCATTCAAGATCAGGTATTCGGTAGCCATATACGCACCCATGTAATCATTCAGTGTGACTTTACTGGCATTGATTTTCCCAATCGGGATCCGGTCGAACAAGATCAGCGGCACCTTTTTATCCAGAATCATCTGAAGGTGAGCCAACTCACGGGTCTCCCAGCTGATCGAAATGATAATCCCATCCACCCTGGCATTCAGCAAGGAATCGATGCACTCCTGTTCTTTTTTCTGGCTCTCGTTGCTTTGGACAATGATCAGATGATACCCGGCCTTGTTCAGCACTGCCTCGATACCTTCGATGGCACTGGCAAAGAAATTTCGGTTTACCCTTGGAATGATCAACCCCACCGTTTTGGCCGAGCCTTTTCTTAACGAAGAAGCAAGGGCATTGGGCCGGTAATTCATTTCTTTGGCAAGCTTGCTAACAATAATTTTTGTTTCTGCACTAATTTTAGGATGATCGCTTAAAGCCCTGGAAACGGTCGATGCATTGAGATGTAAAACTTTTGCTAGATCATGTATGGTGATATGGCCTTTACCCATCAGAAGGAATACTTATTAAGATATAAATAGTAAATCAGTCTTCAAAGGTATAATATTCTTCATCACTCTTTATAGGTAATGCAGAAAATGTAGTGGCTGCCTTAGTGGCCGCCCATGGGTAATGTAGACTTTCGATGTTACTGCCCTGGAGACCCACAAGGGACTCCCTATATCACATTCGTTCGCTTTAAATTATTGGAATCAGAAATATTTATTAATCAAGTCCATCAATTGCACACTGTTCAATGGCTTAATAATGTAATCATTACATCCGGCATTTATCGCCTTTTCTTTGTCATCTTCAAAAACATAAGCAGATTGGGCAATGATGATAACATCTTTATTAAACTGCCTGATTTTTTGCGCGGCAATATAACCATTCATGACCGGCATATTCATATCCATAAAGATGATATCAATATCCGAACATTTACTGAATTGTTCTACTGCTTCCGCCCCGTTTATTGCATACAATATTTCTCTGGTATGACATTCCATCATATGCTGTAAAAGCATTGCTGAATTTTCATCATCTTCAACTATCAGGGTTTTGAGTTTCTTTGGAAGAATTTTATTTTCAATGGAGGTTTTACAGACAATATCCTTATTCTTTTCAACTGATTCGTGATTATAAGGAAGGGTGAAATAAAATGTAGATCCTTTTCCAGGCTCGCTTTGCACACTTAATTTACCACCAAGCATTTCCACATAAGCTTTACTTATCGCTAACCCCAAACCCACGCCTTCATAAGCCATGTTGTTTCCCTTTTCAATTTGGTCAAAACGATTAAAAATATGTTCCTGGTCTTCCTTTGCGATACCGATCCCGGAATCCCCTACAAAGATCATCAACTCCGGATGTGTGTTCTCTTTCTCTAGGACATAACCTATTTCTATAACACCCTCTTTGCTGTATTTTATCGCATTTTTGACCAGATTGGTGAGGATTCCATATATTTTTTCACGATCCGAGTGTATGATTGCTTCATGATCTGGCAACCCGTTTTTAAAGAAAATCAACATCCCTTTCTTTTCCACTTCAGGCCTGTAAAATGTAGTGATATATTCAATCTTTTTGTTTATATTACACGGTGCCAGCATTACTTTGGTGGACCCTGACTCAATTTTAGATATCTCTATCAGGCTATCAATGATATTCAACAATCGTTTACCCCCATTTTCTATCATGCTGATACAAAGCTGTTGACGATCTCTACTCAGCTGGTCATTCTTTAGTAATTCTGAATAGCCAAGAATCCCGTTCATGGGTGTTCTGATTTCATGGCTCATATTTGCAAGAAATGCAGATTTCAGTCTGTCGCTTTCCTCTGCTTTTTCTTTTGCAAATATCAGTTCCCGTGTTTTCTTTTCCTTTTCTTCGATCTGTAAAGCCAGTTCTTTGTTCGTGCTATATAATTCCTGTTCAGCCAATTTCTGGGCCGAAATATCGACCACATTCATAGAGCACTGTTCACCACCTTTAATTGCTGAGCCGGTCAGGAGAGCATATATATGAAGATTATCCTCTGTTGACAAGATCACGTTGCAGGAATGTTTTCCTCCTTTTTCAATGACATCAGTGAGAAAGCGATTAAAGACAGGCTTATCTTCGTTTCTTACAAAAAAACCAAACCGGCTGTTTTTCAATACAGCACGTTCTTTTCCAAGCATAATTGCTCCAGCCAAATTGATATCTATAATTTCGCCCTCCCGAGACAATGTAAAATATCCGGTTGGCGCAAAATCATACAACTCTATATATTTGTCATTGTTTTGTTGTAGCAATGACTTGGCGTAACTGAGTTCTTCATTTTGTAGTTCGAGTTCGATCTGATGCAATTCGAGTTCATGCATGAGTGTCCCAATATCATTGGTAAGGTTATATTGATCAGATGCAAATGGTTTTTTTATTAGTTTTTCAAATGCCTTCTTACGGAGATCATTAAATTCTTTCTTATCAAAAAAACTTTTTTCTGTTTGCATGATTTTCGAATCAGGGTATAGGACCAATTATTAATAAGTTAGAAATCCAAATAGTAAATCAGTTTCCTTATAGAACCTTAACGCTCAATTGCCCTATAAAGTTTGAAAAAAATTAAATGAATGTCTGTTTAATTGCCTAACTATTTCATTCAATCAGCTGTAACAGATTTGTAATCTGAAAAAATCGAATAATTATTATTTGCGTTGAATGATTATTCCTATCTCCATTTTTTTGTATATTTATGGCACTGTAAAATAGTGGTTTGGAATGAATGCAATAATGGTATTGAAGTTATTTTATTTTTGAAAATTGATTGAGTGAATTAGTATGAAACTACCCGTTAAAGGAAATATTGAAACTATTTTAATCAAAACAAAAATTAAAGAAGATGAAAAAAATTAATCTATTATTTATCGCGTTAACCGGAATACTGGTTATTGGTTTGACTACAAGCGCATTCTCTCAGGATTGGTCTCAATGGCGCGGGGCTAACAGGGATGGAAAAGTTACAGGCTTTAAGGCCCCAAAACAATGGCCTGCCGAATTGGATGTAAAATGGAAAGTAGCCGTTGGACTTGGTGATGCTTCTCCTGTAATGGCAGGAGGAAAACTCTATTCTTTCGGACGTGTGGGCGCTGATGAAGTGACTATGTGCCTCGATGCCACTACCGGAAAAGAAATTTGGCAGGATAAGTATGCTGCTTTGGTTATTTCCGGCCCTTCCAGTTCGGTACATCCTGGTCCCAGAAGTACTCCTGCTGTTGGAGAGGGCAAAATTGTTACATTGGGTATTGGAGGAGTTATCTCCTGTCTGGATGCTTCAACAGGCAAGCTTGTTTGGCGAAATGAGGATTTCACCAAGGATCTGCCGCAGTTCTTTACAGGCGTGTCTCCGCTCATTGCTAATGGGATGTGCCTTATTCATTTAGGAGGGAAAATGAAAGGCCAGGTTATCGCATTTGATCTGAAAACAGGCAGTCAAAAATGGGTATGTGACAGCGACGGTCCTTCGTATGCTTCACTTGCGATGATGACTATCGGTGGTAAAAAACAAATCGTTGATTTAACGTCTAAAAACCTGATTGGGATTGATCCTGAAAATGGTAAGATTATGTGGCAATTCGCTGCACCGATCAAAGGGATGTTTTACAATGCCCCAAGTCCTGTTGTTGATGGACAGACAGTTTTTATCACAGGTGCTGGGCAAGGTACCGTAGCTGTGCAGGTTGAAAAACAAGGTGATGTATATTCTGCAAAGGAACTTTGGAACAATGCTGAGTTGGGTACAAAATGGAATACACCGGTTTTAAAAGATGGTTTTCTTTACGGATTATCCAAAGAAAAGAAATTGTATTGCATGAATGCAAAAACAGGAGCAACAGCCTGGGTTGACACAAAAATGCAAAATGATTTCGGAGAAATTGTGGATGCAGGTTCTGTATTGATCGCTTTGCCACAATCATCCAGTCTTGTAATCTACAAACCTGATGAAAAAGCTTATTCGGAAGTGGCTGTAATTAAAGCATCTGATGCTCCAACATTTTCATACCCAATCTTATCCGGGAAAAATATATGCGTCAAGGATAAAGACTCTTTGGTAATGATGGCAGTAAAATGATTTTGAAGATACGAATGAAACGAATCGAAGATCAGCGAAGTTAATTTAGACAAATTAAACGAAGGATTGGAGAGGTTTTAAGCCGTTAGGCTAATGGGAATTAAAAGTGTCAGGAACCATTTAACACAAAAAAGGTTCCTGACACCTTTTTTTTCCTACTCACTACCGTGTTCAGAATCATTTGAACTTCATCTCTGACTACATTTACAGTGAAGCCAATCGTCGGTATGAGCCAATAAGTCTATTGAATTCAATGAGTGCTTTTGAATATTCTGCTTACACGCCTATTGAAACTGCACTGACTGATTAACTTATTCTCTGGATAATCGTTTTAAGAAAAATTATATCTAAGTTTGCTGAATAATTCAAAACGTTTTTAATTGTCGGTAACAATTGTATAACACCATGAAAGTCAATAATAAAATCCTGCTATTGTGCATCCTGATTCTTGTTTCTTTCTCGTTGAAGGCCCAGATATACAATCCTGTGAGCTGGACCT
>JGI24140J50213_10001423_pt1 | contig 10467 bp, 8 predicted proteins | sample BarGraIncu00222A_FD_50213 | JGI IMG/M metagenome (IMG submission 50213) | reverse complement strand
AGGTTCAGTAGGGGAATCACGATGGGCACGATGACAAGGAACGAGAGGTAGGGGATCGCCAGCAGCGGAACGAACGGGATCTTGGCGTCGAGCCAGCTTTTGAGCACGAGCGTCTGATAGGGCGCGGAACCGCTGAGGGGTTGCACGAGCTGTCCCGTCGGCCTGGCCGCGAAGTAGCCGGGCCAGCGGTCCAGCGGGGGGGCTGCGTTCAGGAGCTCGTAGGAGTAGAAGACAAGGCCGACCGCAGCGAGGACGAGAGCGACCCACATCCACTGCGTCCGTGAGAGGTCCCAGGGACGTGTGGTTTCGCTGACGTCGGTAACGGTGTGGCTTTGAAGATTCATCTGTCCCCCCGGGATGCGAAGAACGCTTGTGGTCCATTTGTTCGTGCCTATTTGTTCTTGCCTATTCGCCTTTGCCGTCCGCGCCGGCCCTGGCGGGGGCGGCTCACTGTTCGCCCCGGAGACCGGCGCCGTACGTGTTCGACACAGACCAGGCCGCGGACCTGGCCAAGGCCGGCGCCGACGTCCTGGTCCCGCACATGGGCACCATCGGCGCCCAGACCACTATCACGCTGCAGGGCGCTGCGTTGAGCGTTCAGGGTATGCACGACGCCGTCAAGAAGGTCAACCCGGACAGTGGTGCTGCGGACACCTCCTTCTCGACAGCGATCTGCATACGTAGGTACCGGATAAAGTGCCCGTGCGCCGATCGGTCAGTGCATCGGTCGGTGAAGGTCAGCGACCGTCTGGCCCTTGACCTCGAAGAGNAGCCAGTTGGGTGCCTCTCCGGTGGGGAGGCCTGCAGCGGCGAAGCGCAGCCCGAACTGGGGAACAACCGCAGACAAAGAAAGCTCTACCTCAGTGCCGTGGTCAGTTACGGCGACGATTCTGTCCACGGTCGGGTCGGCGCGGGCCATCACGAAGCACGGCCACTGGTCGGTGCGGCCACGCCAGTCGTGTATTAGCTGACCTAGATACAGGGGTGGGCCGCCGAATCCGGATCCGATCACCCGCTTGGTTCCCTCGAAGCCGTGCAGCATGGTCATCAGTTCCCGGTCTTCGACAGGATCTGTCCTCGGTCCCCCCCAGGTCGCGACGACCTTCCAGCGAAGACCGTTGTGCTCACCGGTGAGCACAACGACGTCTTCTTGGGTCTCGTCCACGCCTGGAGTGATCGTCATATTGCTAACCCTCACACCAGCGCTAGTTGAGTAGCAACAACACCAAGAACACGTCCCGTGTGACGATCCTTGATGGGCCAGGAGTGTTGCTGAATCGGCCGGGGTTAGATCAACGTCGCGCGCGAGCATCGAGCAATGTAGGGCATCTGGATGTCCTGTTCGCCCGAGAGTGCCGGGTGGGTGTCTAGGAGATGCCTCACCTTGGCGTCCAAGGCCTGGCGTTCGGTGGTTGGAAGGGTGATGACGTAGCTCCTGGAGGCGACGAGGTCGAGTAGGTCTTTTGGTTTGAGGTGGTAGGTCCACTCGACGTCGAAGCGTTCGACCGGTCCGAATGGAGGCCCAATTCTCGGGTTTGTGCTGCGCATGTCTTGCTCGATGCCTTGGTGCATGATCTGTCCGAGTTGGGCTACCCAGTCCTTGCGCTCATCGCGGATGTTCCATATCAGCCCGAGTCGGCCGCCCGGGGAGAGGACGCGTGCCACCTCGGGCACCGCGCGCTCGAGATCAACCCAGTGCCAAGCCTGGGCGACCAGGACGGCATCGACTGCGTGGTCGGTCAGGGGAATCCTCTCCGCGCTACCGGCAAGTGAACTGAGGGTTGGCAGAGCTTGGGTGAACTGCTCGCGCATTCCTTCCGAGGGCTCGACGGCCACCACCTCAAGGCCTCGCGCGATGAGGCGTCGAGTGAGCTGGCCCGTGCCAGCTCCCAAGTCAAGGACCTTGCGTGCACCACCGGGCAGCAACCAGTCGACTGCGTCCTCAGGGTAGGTAGGTCGACCTCTGTCATATTGGCCAGCTACGGCACCAAAGGAACGAGCCTGGGCAGTGTGCTGATCGTTGAAGGCCATAGCCACATTCTCGTGGCACACGGCCGCGTGCCTGCCATCCGCATGAGGAACGGTCAGCAGAGCAGAAATCGCACCTTGAGTTCGTCCCGTAGCGCGATCCTCAACTGCGATTCGAACGCGCACTGTATGCGGCTACTTCCGGATGCTTCGTCTGCCTGGATTGATGTCCGTGGGCATCTGCGTCGAGGGGCGTCGACCTTGTGTGCGACGAGACGAGTCGCGTTAGGGTTCGGTGCGCCGGGTTCGGCCTATCCGTCCAGGATCGACATCAGCGCAGTGGTGAAGGGTGAGGGGTCGAGGTCGCCCCGGACTGCGAGTTGTTGGCTGTAGCCGACGCTGACGGCGGCAACGCCTTCGGCGATGCGTGCTGCGTCTGTGTCCTTGCGGTGAGGAAGCAGGTCGATGACTGCGGCGCGTAGGTCAGAGAGTTGCTGTTGGACGACGACGCCCAGCGCAGGCGAGATCGCTGCCTCGGCGTAGATCTGCGCAACCAGCCGGGCGTGGTCGTGGTCGCGGGCCATGGTGCGGACGTGCTCCAGGAAGCCCTGGATCGCATCCGCGGTGAGCTCGGTCGGAAACGCGCCGCTGGACTGCTCGCAGATGGCGGCGACGATCTCGTCCTTGCTGGAGAAGTACCGGTAGATCGCTCCGATCGAGAGCCCGGACTCGGCGACGAGGTCGGTCATGGAGGTCCCGGCGAAGCCGTGGCTGGCAAAGCGCGCGCGGGCCGCGTCCACGATCTGCTGACGTCGGGCGTCGAGGTGGGCCTGGCTGACCTTGGGCATGAAATAGAACGACCCTTCGTTTTAGATGTACCATGACTGACTCTACCGCTGCGAACTGCAAGGAGCTTCCTCATGCGCTACAAGATCTTTGGAGGACAGACCGGCCTCCGGGTGTCCGAGTACGTCCTGGGCACTGCGAACTTCGGGTCGGCCGACACCAGTGCCGGCCTGGAGGGATCTCGTCAGATCTTCGAGAGGTACGTCGCCGCCGGGGGCACGACGTTCGACGTCTCGAACATCTATCAGGGCGGGGAAGCGGAGACCGTCCTCGGCGGACTGCTCGGCCGGCAGCGCGNCGAGTTCGTGGTCATCACCAAGTNCAGCGGCACCAGCCAGATCCGGCCACGCCCGGGAACTACCGGCAACAGTCGCAAGACCATGGTCCGATCCCTGGAGGAGAGCCTGCGCCGGCTGAACACCGACTACGTCGACGTCTTCATGCCGCACTTCCCCGACGGGACCACTCCCATCGCTGAGATCCTCGCGGGCTTCGACGACCTCGTCCGCGCTGGCAAGATCCTCCACGGCGGGCTGTCGAACTTCCCGGCTTGGCGGGTGGCTGGGGCGGCTACTCGTGCCGACCTGCGCGGCCTCGCTCCGCTGGTCGGCATCCAGACCGAGTACAGCCTGGCCGAACGAACCGCCGAACGGGAGCTGCTTCCGATGGCGCAGGCCCACGGTCTGGGAGTCGTCCTCTACTCACCGCTCGCGGGCGNCCTGCTGACGGGCAAGTACCGCACCGGCGAGCAGGGCCGGCTGAGCGCTCGCGGCCCGGATGTCGAGGCCGACGCCCAGAAGACCGCCGTGGTCGACGCCGTGCTGGCTGTCGCCGACGAGATCGGGAGCAGCCCGGTCCAGGTGGCCCTGGCCTGGCTGCGTCGACGGGGTGCACTCGCGTCGACCGCCATGATCCCGATCGTGGGCCCCCGGACGCCGGCACACCTCGAGGAGTATCTACGGTCCCTGGGCTTGGAGCTCGACGACCAGCACTACCAGCGCCTCGACGAGGTCAGCGCGGTCCGCCTCGGCGCCCCTCATGACAACGTCTCGGCCGCACTCGCCAACGGTTTCGACGGCGACCGCAGCATGCTCGACGCCTGCACCCCAGCCCGGTAGCCGCCAGCTTTACGGTCTTCGCAAGCGGATCCGTCCGCGGTGACGGCCGAGGGCTGGGCAAAGGTCGCGACTTTCGCCGCTGGCCGTTCGTTCAGCGGGCGGGCCACCCCGCGCCTGGGACAGTGACCCGAGTGCGCTGCACTTGGCCCTCCCAGGGGGCGCCGCCGCCGAGCCCGGCCATGCCNGGCCACCGGGCTGCGNCGACGNAGAGGTTCGGTCCATCGGTCCCCGCCGAGCATGCAGGCGAAGCCACCGCGATCCAGNGGGACAGTCGCCAGCCGTTGGCCACCTTCGGCCACCCGAACGCAGTGCTGGTGCGGCACGTCGGCGTACCAGGCCGCTCCCTCGGCATCGAGGCAGATGCCGTCTGGCGCGGCCTCGCCGAGGTCGGCCCACACCCGGCGACCGGACAGGCTGCCATCCGCGCCGATGTCGAAGCCGAGTAGCTGATGCCGATAGGAGTCGGCGACAACCAGTGTGAGGTTGTCCGCGGTGATGGCCATGCCGTTCGGAAACGCGATGTCCTCGGCGACCGTCCGGGCGATGCCATCGGGTGTCACGAGGGCAACGAAGCCGGGCTGAACCGGGCCTGCCGGTGGACCAGCGGGGAACTCGAAGTTTGCGCTGTTGACGTAGGCGTTACCGTGACCGTCGACCACGATGTCGTTGAACCCGAACGGGGACAGCGCGGACAGGTCTGCGTACGTCACCAGGCTGCCGTCGTCCTCAAGGGTCAGCAGTGCCATCTGCCGGTTGGAAACCAGGACCAGGCGACCGGCGGGCAGAAAGTCGAAGCACAGCGGCAGCGNCTCATGCCGGACGATCAGCTCGGAGACGCCGGCGTCGTCAACTGCGATGATCTCGCCGGCGATCCAGTCGCTGAACCACAGGCGGCCCTCGTGCCAACGCGGCGACTCCACCAGACCGAGGCCCATGCGAAGTACGTCCATGTGGGTACCCCCTCTCCTTTCGGGCATAGACCAAGGATGTCGCCTCCCAGCCTCACCGGCTATCGAGAAATGGGCCGTACCGGCAGTAGCATGCATGAGCCAACTGAGGACAAGATGGCCCGTGTGGGGCGCAACGCCCGCCGCCAGCCAGGGAGACCGGATGCCACAACCTGTCGTGCATTTTGAGGTGATAGGCAAGGATCCGATTCGGCTTCGCGAGTACTTCGGCGAGCTCTTCGGTTGGGAATTCGACGTGCCCTCGCCCGTGGCTCAAGAAGTATCGGAACCGGCGAACTACGGGTTTCTGGACCTGGTCACTTCTGAAGACGGGACAGGAATCCGCGGAGGCGTAGGCGGCGGAGCGGGCTATGCGAGTCACGCCATCTTCTACGTGGGCGTCCCGGATGTCGAGGCAGCGTTGCGGCGCGCCGAGAAGCTCGGCGGAACACGGGTCATGGGTCCCGTTACGTCACCCAACGGCCTTGTCGTCGGGCATTTCACCGACCCCGAAGGCACGCTGATGGGCGTCGCTGGCGTCGCCTGACGGCTACGCAAGCCACGCCCTTGGTGTCCGGACATCGATCCTGTTGCGGGAAGGTGGTAGGTGCCTGGTTCGACCGAACGCGAGTCCTCTCCGTTGGTTGGGTGATCTCACGAACAACAAGTTGATTCTCGGTCCGCCTTCGGCGATTCACGGCAAGCCAACGCGCAGTCAGGACGCCGGACATTACGCCCACGCCGAGTGCGCCTCAGTTCCCTGCCCGACCTGCGCCAGGGCGCTGGCCTGCTGANCCACGAGTTGAGCGCGCTGGACACCCGTGACCGGTCCGCGCCCACGCGCNGGACGTGCNGTCGCTCGAACCTGACCCTGAACGGCGCTTTCGCCTTGCCCATCGCCGACCGCAGGCACGCGGCGTGCATCGGCGCCCGGGCGCAGTTCATGGACCAGGCGGTCGAGGCGGTGGTAATTTTTGAGAATGACAGAGCCGGCCGGCCCCGCCCTAGCCTGCGCAACGCCCGGCAACGCCCACAGGAAGGGCCACACGTGACATCCACATCGCGACATGACTCGGACGCGGTGGTCGTTGGCGTTGACTTCGGAACGCTTTCCGGTCGAGCCGTCGTGGTGCGGGTGCGCGATGGTCAGGAGTTGGGTAGCGCCGTTGCCGAGTACCCCCATGGGGTGCTTGACGGTGCGCTGCCGAGCGGGGAACCCCTCCCGCCGGAATGGGCCTTGCAGGTGCCAGCCGACTACATCTCGGTGCTGCAGGTCGCCGTGCCGCAGGCTTTGGGCTCATCGGGTGTCGACGCCGCTGACGTGATCGGGATCGGTACCGACTTCACCGCCTGCACCATGGTCGCAGCCCTGGCCGATGGCACCCCCTTGTGCGAGGTGCCCGAGTTCTCCACGAGCCCGCATGCCTTCGTCAAGCTGTGGCGTCACCACGCCGCACAGCCACAGGCTGACCGGATCAACGACCTGGCCCGCGGGCGGGGCGAGACGTGGTTGGCGAGATACGGCGGTCTTATCTCCTCGGAGTGGGAGTTCGCCAANGGACTGCAGATGCTCGAAGAGGCCCCGCAGCTGTATGTCGCGATGGACGCCTTCGTCGAGGCCGCGGACTGGATCGTGTGGCAGCTGAGCGGCACCTACGTCCGTAACGCCTGCACGGCCGGTTATAAGGGCATGTTCCAGGATGGCGCGTATCCGGACGAGGCGTTCCTGTCCGAGCTCAACCCGCAGTTCGCGTCGTTTGTCAGCGACAAGCTCGAGCACACTATTGGCCAGCTCGGCGATCGGGCCGGGTCGCTGTCGGCGCGGGCCGCGGCATGGACCGGTTTGCCCGAAGGGATCGCCGTTGCGGTGGGCAACGTTGACGCCCACGTGACGGCGCCGGCAGCCCAGGCGGTCGAGCCCGGCCAGATGGTGGCCATTATGGGCACTTCGACGTGCCATGTCATGAACGCCACCGAGCTGCGCGAGGTGCCGGGGATGTGCGGAGTCGTCGACGGTGGGATCGTCGCCGGCCTGTGGGGGTATGAAGCCGGCCAGAGCGGGGTCGGCGACATCTTCGGCTGGTTCGTCAGGCACGGGGTCCCGCCGGAGTACTACGACCGGGCCGACGCGGCCGGGGTGACGGTGCACGAGCTGCTCACTGAGCTTTCACGCGGGCAGGCCATCGGTGAGCACGGCCTGGTCGCACTCGACTGGCACAGCGGCAACCGATCGGTGCTCGTGGACCACGAGCTCTCCGGCCTCGTCGTGGGTCAGACCCTGGCGACCCGGGCCGAGGACACCTACCGTGCGCTGCTGGAGGCCACGGCTTTCGGGACCCGCACCATCATTGAGGCGTTCAACGCTGCAGGCGTCCCGGTCNNTGAGCTCATCGTGGCCGGGGGCCTGATCAAGAACACCCTCCTCATGCAGATCTACGCGGACGTCACCGGCCTGCCCCTGTCGATCATCGCATCCAGTCAGGGCCCGGCCCTGGGCTCGGCGATCCACGCCGCCGTCGCGGCCGGTGCCTATCCTGACGTCCGTACTGCTGCCGTCGCCATGGGGCACTGCGATAAGGCCGTCTACCAGCCCATCGCCGCAAACGTGTTGGCCTACGATGAGCTCTTCGCCGACTACACCGAGCTGCACGACTACTTCGGCCGCGGATCGAGCGAAGTCATGCACCGGTTGAAGGCACGCAAGCGCGAGCTCGCAGCCAGCGTGCCCAGACCCTTGTCGGGCGAGCCCTTGCAGCAGCAGGAGAGTGGGACCACATCGGCCCCGGTGGTCGGCGTGCCCGCACAGGCCCGCAAAGCCGTTGACGAGCTCCGTCAGAGCGTCGCTGACCTGCATAGTGAGCTCACGCGGTACGGCCTGGTCATCTGGACCGCCGGAAACGTCTCGGCGCGGGTGCCGGGACACGACCTGATGGTGATCAAGCCCTCGGGAGTTGCCTACGACGACCTGAGAGCGGCCAACATGGTCGTCACTGATCTCTTCGGGACGCTGGTCGAGGGCGACTATGCACCATCCTCGGATACTGCCGCGCACGCCTACGTCTACCGGCATATGCCCGAGGTCGGTGGCATTGTCCACACGCACTCGACCTACGCCACCGCCTGGGCCGCTGCGGGCAAGCCGATTCCCTGCGTGCTGACCATGATGGCCGACGAGTTCGGCGGCGATGTGCCTATCGGTCCCTTCGCCCTCATCGGTGACGACTCGATCGGACGCGGCATCGTAAACACCCTCGCCGGTAGCCACTCCGACGCGGTGCTGATGGCCGGCCACGGTCCCTTCACGATCGGCAAGGACGCCCAGGCTGCAGTCAAGGCGGCGGTGATGGTCGAGGACGTCGCGCGGACCGTCCACCTGGCTTTCCAGGCGGGTACGCCCAAACGCATTGCCTCACAGGACGTCGACAGTCTCTATGCGCGGTACCAGAACGTCTACGGACAGAGCCAAGGAGCCAACTGATGACCGTCGGTCCAGCACTGGAGAGCACACAGATCTGGTTCCTGACCGGCAGCCAGGGCCTGTATGGCCAGGACGTCATCAAGCAGGTAGAAGAGCACTCGCGCGACATCGCCGAACAGCTCGACGCCGCTGATGCACTCGCCTCCCGCATCGTCTGGAAGCCGGTACTGACAGACGCCAACGCGATCCGGCGACTCGCCCTGGCAGCCAATGCCGACGACGTCTGCGTCGGGATCATCGCCTGGATGCACACCTTCTCGCCGGCGAAGATGTGGATCTCAGGACTGGACGCGCTGCGAAAGCCATTGCTGCACCTGCACACCCAGGCAAACGTCGAGCTGCCGTGGGGCGAGATCGACATGGACTTCATGAACCTCAACCAGGCGGCCCACGGGGACCGGGAGTTCGGCTATATCCAGACCCGCATCGGTGTGGTGCGCAAGACCGTCACCGGTCACGTGAGCGATCCGAGCGTCTCCGAGCGGGTCGGGACCTGGGCGCGCGCAGCTGCTGCCNGCACGGCGTTGCGCTCGACGAAGCTGGCCAGGTTCGGCGACAACATGCGCAATGTTGCCGTGACCGAGGGCGACAAGGTCGANGCCGAGCTACGGTTCGGGGTTTCCGTCAACACCCACGGAGTCAACGACCTGGTTGAGTCAGTCGACGCCGTCACCGACGCCGGTATCGACTCCCTGGTTGCGCAGTATGAGGACCTGTACATCGTGTCGGCCGAGCTGCGCGCCGGCGGGCAGCGACACGAGTCGCTGCGGTATGGCGCCCGCATCGAGCTTGGCCTGCGATCCTTTCTGACCGGCGGCGGGTACACCGCGTTCACCACGAACTTCGAGGATCTGGGCGGGCTTCGCCAGCTGCCGGGCCTGGCCGTCCAGCGCCTGATGGCCGATGGATACGGCTTCGGCGCCGAGGGCGACTGGAAGACCTCTGTGATGCTGCGCACCTTGAAGGTGATGTCAGGCGGGCTCCCCGGGGGTACCTCGTTCATGGAGGACTACACCTATCACCTGGTGCCAGGGCAGGAACGGATCCTGGGCGCCCACATGCTCGAGGTCTGCCCTTCGATCGCGGCCGGCAGACCGACCCTGGAGATTCACCCCCTGGGCATCGGCGGCCGCGAAGACCCGGTCCGTCTCGTATTTGACGCCCGCCCGGGCCAGGCGGTGATTCTCGGCATCACCGACATAGGCGATCGCTTCCGGCTCGTAGCCAACGAGGCTGAGGTGGTCAAACCCGATCACCCACTGCCGAAACTGCCCGTGGCTCGCGCCGTCTGGAAGCCGGCCCCCGACCTGCGCACCTCCACAGAGGCCTGGCTGACCGCCGGCGGGCCGCACCACACAGTCCTGTCGACGGCACTGAACGCCGAGCACCTGTGGGACTTCGCCGAGATGATCCGCACCGAGCTGGTCATGATCGACGCCGACACCCGACCCCGCAGGTTCCTGCAGGAACTGCGATGGAACCAGGCGTACTACCGCCTGGCCCAAGGCCTCTAAGCCCACACAAGACACGTGACAGCCGAGTTGACCTGGACGGTCTGCCACCTCCATTCGAGTTGTCATCACCTTCCGGCGCAGGTGGGGGAATCCGAGCTGAGATGCTAAGGACGATCCCGAGCTTCATTGAGCAGTTGACCACGAGTACCCGAAAGCTTGCCGCCTCGCCGGTACTCCTTCGCCACGAGGTCGAGCAGCTCCTCGACCGACGTCTCGGACGTCTTCTTGTTCAGTGTTATCTCGCCATGCTGCAGGAGATTCACCCGATCGCAAACGTCAAGCACCTGCGCATAGTTGTGAGCGATCAGAATCATCGAAACCTCACCTCGCTCACGCAGCATGGAGATCAGATCGAGGATGATCCCACCTTCCTTGGCCCCCATGGCGGCGAGCGGTTCATCCAGTAAGAGAATGCGCGCATGTGAGTACACCGATCGAGCGACCGCGATCGCCTGACGCTGGCCTCCGGACAGACTGGCGACCTCATCGTTGACAGATCCGATCTGAATGCCAATATCGTCCAGATAGCGACGCGAATTCTCTTGCATCACGGACCTGCGCAGGAACGGCCCGAATCGAGGCTCCTTGTTCAAGTA
>JGI24140J50213_10001419_pt1 | contig 10491 bp, 12 predicted proteins | sample BarGraIncu00222A_FD_50213 | JGI IMG/M metagenome (IMG submission 50213) | reverse complement strand
TTGGGTGATGTGCCGGCGGTCGAAGCCGGGGACGATGCGGAGCAGCCCGCGACCGGAGCGCCGCGAGGCCGATCGCCGCGCACGCTATGAGTCGGATCCATGTCTTTCTGGGGCGCATCGGACCTCCGGTGTCGGGCCTGATCGTGGTGAGCTTCATGCTAGCCGCGCCCGACCCGCCTGCCATCCGGATNCGACGGGCGGAGCAGCGCGGCGGCCGCGCGCTGCGGCGCGCACCAAGCGAAGTGTGGTGCCCGGGGTGGGAGTCGAACCCACACGGGGTTTCCCCCAAAGGTTTTTGAGACCTCCGCGTCTGCCATTCCGCCACCCGGGCGCCTGCAGGCGGACGAGAAGGCCCGCCGGGGCAGAGCGATTATAGGCGATGTGCGCGGGAACGCACCTGCACGAATCCTCGCTGGCGGACGGGCTCCCGCTAGAGGACACCGCGCGGTCTCCGCGCCTGCTGGGACATGGCGCCCGCCTTTGCCATGGCGAAGACCTCGACGAGATCGGCGTCATAGTGCGTCCCGGCGCTCGCGCGCAGCACCCCGATCGCCTCGTCCTCCGAGATGCGCGGCCGGTGCGGACGGTCCGAGATGAGCGCCACGAACGCGTCGCACACGCTGAGGATGCGGCTTGCGACCGGGATGGCGACGCCGGCGAGCCCGCTGGGGTATCCGGTGCCGTCGACGCGCTCGTGATGCGAGCGTATCGCGTCCTGGACGCGCGGACCGAATGCGGCTACACGCGTGAGCTCCGCACCGTGCTCGGGATGCGTCTTCAGCACCGCAAGCTCTGCGGGCTCGAGGCGCCGCGGCGTGGTGAGGATCGACTCCGGCACGGTGAGCATCCCCACGTCGTGCAGCAGCCCGGCGGTGCGGAGGTCCTCGAGCTCGTCGTCGGGCATCCCCATGGACCGGCCGACCGCCACCGCATAGTTCGCGACGCGTTCCGAGTACGCGCCGTATTCGGGGAGGCGCTTTTCCACGAGGTCGATCATCATCTGCAGCGTGCCGGAGAGCCGGTTGCGTACGTCCGCCAGCAGCTCACGGTTCTCCATCGACAGCTCGACGATGCGCGCCACCAGGCTGAGCCCGTCGAGGTCATCTGCGGAGAACGGCCCGCCGCGGCGCCAGAGCACGACCACGTGCTTGAGCTGTCCACGGATCCTGAGCGGGATCGTCAGGGTGCTGGAACCGTCGTCCTCAAGCTCGTCGGCAACGGCACGGCCGGCGCTGACGGTGCGAAGCGCCACACGAAGGACACTCGCCTGCGCGTCGGCGCGCTCGACCCCCTCAGCGGTGACGATCGTGAGATCGTCGCCGACCAGCGCGGCGGCCTCTGCACCGTAGCGCGCGAGCGATTCCTCGAGCAGCGCGCGGAGCCCCGCGCCCTCCGGCATCGACGTCATCAGCGCCGCGGCGTGGCGAGCGAACGAGAGCCGTTCGTGGGCAGCGACCTCGCTGGCGAACGCGACTTCGTACGCCTCGGCCCGTTCACGGGCGGCCCGGTTCGACCGCAGCTGGCGGATGGCCGCGAAACCGGTGGAGGCGACGAGGCAGGCCGATGCGACCGTCATGTAGTAGGGGTCCACGCCGCCGCTGTCGGAAAGTCCTTGGATCGCGAGCGCCGTCACGGCCAGGGCTGAGGCGGTGACCGCCGCCCACGCGGCGATGTCGGAGGCAATGCTTGGTTTGATGGGGACGCGTTCCATCCTCGTATCCTCCAACGCAGTGCATCGCGGGCAGACGTGTCGGTTGGCATCGCGCATCGCTCGTGCGGCCTACACGCACGATACGACGAACCCGCACCGAGTGCGACAGCGAGGCGGCGGCTCGCGCTTGGACTCGTGTGGCGAGCAGCCCGGAAGGTCGGGCGATGCGGCGCGTGAGCGACAGCATCGCTACGCTAGAATCGCGGCATGGACATCCTCGAGAAACTGACAGCGGACCTTTCGGAACCCTCGCGCGCGCACCTCGTCAACATCGCGACGAACCTGCAACTCGTCGCGGACCTCGGGTACGCGGATGTCGCGCTGGCGGTCGCGCCAGCGGACGGCGCGGCGACGGTCGTCGCAGACGCACGCCCGATGACCGCGGTCGCGGCCGTCGCGGGTTCACGTGTCGGCAGGGAGCTCCCGGAGGATGAAGAGGAGGCGCACGAGGCGCTTCGCACCGGCGCGCCGGTAGCGGGGGAGCGTCGGCGCACCACCCGCGGCATCCAGTACACCACGTCGGCGACGCCTGTCGGAAGGCCGCCGTTCGGCGTGCTGCTGCGGGACCTCACGCAGCAGGTCGCGGACGCGCCGGGAACGATGGAGAGCCAGTTCATGGCGCTGGCCACCGATCTGCTCGACGTCATGGGCAAGCGTCCGCTCCTTGCCATCGACACTGGCGCACCGTTCTCCACCACCCGCATCGCGGGCGATGGCGTGATGCGTGTCGACGGCGCGGGACGCATCGCCTACGCAAGCCCGAACGCGGTGAACATCATGCGCCTCGCGGGCGTTGACGGCCCGCTCGGAGGGACCGCCGCGGTCTCGCTGCCCGGCGGAGCGATCGCGGTGGGTCCGGTGATTCGCAGCGAAGGCGCGCTCAAGACCGAGGTCGCGGCCGGCGGACGCGTGCTGCTGTACCGCGTGATCGCTCTCGAACCGGGCGCGGCGCTGCTGGTCGAGGACATCACCGACGCGCGGCGCCGCGACGCGGAACTCAAGGTCAAGGAAGCCACCATCCGCGAGGTCCACCATCGCGTGAAGAACAACCTGCAGACGATCTCGTCCCTGCTCCGGATCCAGGCCCGACGCTCGACTTCGGAAGAGGCGTCACGCGCGCTCGCGGAAGCTGTCGAGCGCGTCGGGTCGATGGCGGTCGTGCACGAGATGCTGTCCTCGTCCACCGACGAGAAGGTCGCCTTCGCGGATGTCGCGAAGACGGTGGTCGACCTCGTGCGGCAGGGGCTTGCGGGGTCCGCGGGTACCGTCCGCGTGTCAGTCCAAGGAACGATGGGCGAGGTCCCGGCGGCGGTCGCCACGTCGCTCGCGCTCGTGACCGCCGAGCTCGTACACAACGCGATCGAGCACGGCTACGGGCCGGGAGAGACCGGCAACGTCACCGTGACACTGAAGCGGCCGCGCGGAGAGCTGCGCCTGCTGGTGCACGACGATGGCAGCGGACTGCCTGAGGACTTCGACATCGAGGACTCCGCGCACCTCGGACTGGCGATCGTGCGCACGATCGTGGAGGACGACCTGCATGGTACCCTCGCGTTCCGCGGCGGCCGGGGAACGACCGTCGCGGTCACCGTCCCGGTAGAGGAGTAGCGCCGACACGATGCGGGTGCTCATCGCAGAAGACGAAGCGCTCATCCGCATGGATATGCGGGAGATGCTGATCGAGGAGGGGCACGAGGTCGTCGGCGAGGCTGCGAACGGTGCCGAGGCGATCGAGCTTGCCCGCGAGCTGAAGCCCGAGGTGATCTTCATGGACGTGAAGATGCCGGGCATGGACGGCATCGCCGCGGCCGCGGTGATCGGCGCGGAGCGGATCGCGCCCGTCGTCATGGTCACCGCCTTCTCGCAGGCCAAGTACGTCGAGGACGCCTCGACGGCCGGCGCGATGGGCTATCTGGTCAAGCCGTTCTCGAAGAAGGACATCCTGCCGGCCATGGCGATCGCCTCCGCTCGCTTCGCCGAGGCCCGCGCGCTTGAGGACGAGGTCGCCGACCTCGGCGAGCGGCTCGAGACCCGCAAGGCGGTCGAGAAGGCCAAGGGTTTGCTGATGGCGCAGGGCGTGAGCGAGGCCGACGCGTTCCGCCGTCTGCAGAAGCTCGCGATGGACCGCCGCAAGTCGTTGCGGGATGTGGCCGAAGCGGTGCTCATGGCTGCCGAGGCGCAGTCACCGGACAGGGAGTAGGAATGCTGGATCGGCTCGATCGCATCTCCGATCGCACGGCGTACCTGTTCGTGGCGCTCGGCCTCGGCATATCGCTGGTTGCGGCGTTCATGGCGCCGCAGGAAGCGCAGCTGGGCGCATGGGTCCGCCTCGTCATCTGGCACGGGATGCTGAAGTGGGCCTGCATCGTCGGCATCTTCGGCATGGGCATCGTTGCCGTCGCATATCTCGTCCGCGGCAGCGACCGTGTCTACGAGTGGGCGCGCGCCCTGCAGGTGGCCCTTCTCCCGCTGTGGGTGTTCGCGGTCTTCATCGGGACGATCGCGGCTCGCCTCATCTGGAACTCCTGGCAGCTCGGTGAACGGCGCATGGTGATGAGCGTGGCTTACACCGCGGTTGCGGCGATCGCACTTCTGGTGGCGTTGTTCGTGGACAAGCGCCGCGTCGGCGCGATCGGACAGGTCGTCACCGCGATCGCGATGGCGGTGGGTCTGGCGTGGATCGAGCTCGGGCCTGCCGGGGACGACGTGCATCCCGCGTCGGCGGTCATGTCGTCGCCGGACATCGCCTTCAAGGTCTACGCGTTCATCATGATGGGCGGCTGTCTGCTGGTGGTCCTCGCGCTCGCGGTGCCTGTCAGGCGCTGGCTGGCACGGTCGGAGACCGCCGACTCGTAGCGCGCTAGGCTCGCCCCATCCGGGGAATCTTCGCCCCGAGGCGAATCGCCGTCCGTGTGTCCATGGGGAGGAAGAACGATGTCTGCCACGTCGCAGGGTTCGCATGATGACTGGCGCGCACGTCGCCACGGGGGAGAGACGGCGAGTTGGGTCGTCGGCGTCATCCTCATCCTCCTTGGTGTCGCGTTCATGCTCGAACGCGCGGGGATCTTCGTGCTCACCGGCAACTGGTGGTCGGTCTTCATCTACCTCGCAGCGGCGGCGTGCTTCGTGAACGCGTGGCGCTCGTATCGAGCGAAAGGCGAGGTCCGCACCGCGGCGGGCGGTTCGCTGACCTGGGGGCTCGTGCTGACGGCCATCGCGACGATCTTCCTTCTCGACCTCGAATGGAACATGTGGTGGCCGGCGTTGCTCATCGCGCTCGGCGTGGGCATGGTGCTCAGCAGTTGGCTCAGGAACATGACCGGGAAGTCGGAGGGCGGCACCCAGTAGTCGTGGTCTGCGCGGCGGAGTCCTTCGAAATGACGCGAACGCGCGGGGGGCGGGCTCGCGTCCAAGCATGACGAAGGCGACTTCTGACAGGGGGAGTGCGCGATGGAACGCCGCATCTGGTTCGCGATCGTCGGCTGTTTGTCCCTGGGCGCGGGCGCGGCAGCGCTTTCGGGCTGCACAACACCCGCCGCGCTCGGCACCGAGCTCGTGTCCGGCGGGAAGCCGGCGATGGTCGCGTCAGCCGCGGTCGGCGAGCAACTGCCGCCCGCGATCAACGCCTTCGGCCTTGGCCTGCTCAAGGCCACTGCGGCCGCAGCCGAACCGAACGGAAACGTGGTCGTCTCTCCACTCTCGGTGCACGCCGCGCTGTCGATGACGGCCAACGGAGCGGTCGGGGACACGTTGAAGGAGATGCGCACCGTCCTGCGCACCGACGCGATGGATCCGGCAGATGCGAANGCCCAGTGGGCAGCCTTGCTGGCCGGGCTCGCATCGCGGAGCCCTGAGCAGGAGCTGGACATCGCGAACGCGCTGTTCGCGAACAAGAGCGTCGTGTTCAAGCAGCCGTTCCTCGACGCNGACCGCGACTACTTCGGCGCGCAGATCTCCGAGTACGATCCTGCGAAGGACGANNTNCTCGGGATNGTGAACGGATGGGTGTCCAAGAACACCAAAGGGATGATCCCGAAGATCCTCGACACCGTCGACCCGAACGCGANCCTCTACCTCGCGAACGCCGTGTACTTCAAGGGCGATTGGGTGACGCCGTTCGCGCACGAGTCCACCTCGAAGGACAAGTTCACACGCGCGGACGGGACCACGGTCGGCGTAGACATGATGCGCATGTCCGAACGACTGCCGTACGCCGAGAACGCCACGATGCAGGCGACGAAGCTGCTGTACAAGGGCTTGGACACCTCGTTCTACGTGATGCTCCCGCGCCCGGGTGTGAGCCTGGACGCGGCGCGCGCCAGCCTCGAGGGCATGGGCTTCTCGGATATGCGGGCCCAGATGATGGATCCGAACCTGGGCGAAGTGATCCTGGCCCTGCCGAAGCTGAACACCTCGTTCGGGACGACCCTTAACCAGCCGCTCATCGATATGGGGATGCCGAAGGCGTTCGACAGCAAGCAGGCCGACTTCTCCGGGATGGCCGGCCTCGACGTGCCGATCTGGATCGGCCGGGTGCTGCACAAGACGAAGGTCATCGTGGACGAGAAGGGGACCGAGGCGGCCGCCGCGACCGTTGTGGAGATGACCGCCGGGACGGCAGCACCGGGAGAGATGCAGATCCCTGAGATCATATGCGATCGGCCGTACCTGTTCTCCATAGTCGACGAGAAGACCGGCACGATGCTGTTCCTCGGCGAGGTCGGCGACCCGACGAAGTAGGCGCCGCCATTCGCCCCTGAGCGTGACCTCGAAGAAGGGCCGGGACCCGATCGGGTCCCGGCCCTCAGTGTTCGTGAAGCGGTCGCCTAGCGGCGGGGTCCGCTGCCCATCATGCCGGACGTGGAGCCACCCATCATGCCGCCGGGGGTGCCGGCGGACGCCGGAGGACCGGCGGGCGTGGTGACGATGGGGCCGGTGGTCGTGCCGGGATCAGTGACGACGGGGGCCACGGATGTCATGTGGCGCGGGCGCGGGCCGGTCGTGGTCCTACCGGTCGTGGTACCCATCATCCCGCCTGTGCCGCGCGGGCCGACCGTTGGTGTGGTCATCACACCGGGGCCCGGGGTGAAGGTCGCGACACGCGAACCGTTGGCGCCCATGGGCGCCGCGTTCAGCATCGTCTCGACGGCTGCGCGCATGCGGTCCAGAATGGCCTGTTCCTGGGCGCCGGTCATCGTACCGGCCGCGACGAGCGAATCGAGCTGTGCCTGGCGCGCGGCCACGACCTGGTCGACGACGGCCGAGGGATCCACGCCGTTGTCGCTGGCGATCTGGGCGAACGACGTTTCCTGCGTGTGGAGGGCCATGATGTCCTGCACCGACAGACCGGTCAGCTTGGCGAGCACCGCGACCGGGCTGGTGCCGCCGATCATCGTGCCCGCGTAGGCGGCGTTCGTCTGCGCCTGACGGTTCGCGGCGCTGGCGATGCCGATGCCGCCGAGCGTGAGTCCGGCCACGAGCGCGCCGATCACGAGGATCGCGACTCTGCTTCTCTTCATCTACGTGCACCTTCTTCCGTGACTTCCGGATGCAACGAGTTCGGCACCGGTTCTTGGAGGTCCGAGCCGCTTGGGCGACTCGGGAGGTAGGACGCGGGGGAGGGCGGAACCTTACAGAACTCGTCCGAGCGCCTTCGGGCGCTACTTGTCACCCATGGACGAAGTGCCGGTCGGGGTGCCGCCCATCGACGAGACGCCCATGGGCGCGGTCCCGGTACCGGACGACGTGGATCCGCCGCTCGTGCCGCCCGAGGACATGCTGGATGGCTGGGAATCGGAGCCGGCGGAGGTGGAGTCCGACATCGTCCCGCCGCTGCCGCCGCCAGGCGAGCTCGGCTTGGTGGTCATCGACGTGCCGGAGCCGGACGTCGTGGACCTCGGGCCGGAGCCGGACATCGTCCCGCCGGTCATGCCGCCGGCATTCATCGATCTTGGGGTCGCCCCTGGCGCCGTCATCTGTCCAAATGTCCCGAACCCGGAGGAGCCGCCGGGCTTGCTGGTGGCTGACCCGGGCGCGGTCGGCGCCGCCGGGGCTGCCATCGTCGCGTTCGCAGAAGCAGCGGCCGTGTGCCTCGCCGTGGTCGCCGCGATCGGGGCGGTGATGAGCGCCACCGCGATGAGCCCCGCCGCGATCTTGGTAGCGAGGTTCCAGGTGTGCGGCTGGGTCAGCACCGGCGCGGTCTGCTGGACCGCGACGTCGGGGAACGTCCGCACGGTCATCGCGGCACGGTGCAGAAGACCCTGGGCCCACTTGTTCACCGGGAGCAGGAACGGCAGGAGCGCCCCGAGATGCTTCGGGTTCTCGGCACGCTTCGCTTCGGCGCGGCAGCGGGCGCATTCGCCCAGATGTGCGTCGAGCGATGCCTGCTCCGCCTCGGTGATCCCGGTGCCGGTCTTGCGGTAGACGAGCTCGACGCTGGCGCGGCATGCCGCCGGCAGATCGCCGACGGAGGCGTACGCCACGCCGAAAGCGTCACGTGCCCGGCTCACGAGCGTGTCGATCGCGCCCGGGGTGGTCTCGAGCGCCTCCGCCATGTCGGCGGACGACTGCCCGTGTACCTCACGCATGATGAGCGCAGTACGGTATCGCGGGCGCAGCGTCCGCAGCGCCAGGAAGACGTTGCGCGCATCGGAGCGAGCGAGGACCTCGTCCGCGGTGTCGGCCGATCTCAGCTTGTCCCATGCGAGCGACTCCTCTTCGATACCGGAGTCCTCCGGGGTGCGGTGGCGCTTGCGGGCCGCGTCGATCACGACGTTGCGCGCCACCGTGAACAGCCACGCGCGCGGGTTCTCGATGCTGCCGGGCTCGGCGCGCAGCAGCTTCATGAAGACCTCCTGCGTGGCGTCGGCGGCGGTGTCGGGGTCCATCGAGCGCGCCAAGCAGAAGCCATAGATGCGCTTCTGGTAGCGGCGGTAGACCTCGGAGAACGCGACAGGATCGCCGCGGAGCGTCCGGTCGAAGACGTTCTCGTCCGGAAGGCGACGGGCGTTCAGCGCGCTGAGTGTGAGTGTATGAGTGGCCATGATGCCTGCTAAGACGCAATGCGCACGCCAACCTTACGGTTCCGATGTGTTGTTCGCGTGTCGTCTCGCTCACCACGCGCGGACTCCCCGAGACGCCAGATTCGGGTGTCACTTGACGCAGGGACGAACGAATCGTAGGTTGTTGTAGCCACGAACCGATGATTCGAAGGAAACCAGCGATGGATGCCGTCGACCACACGATACTCACCGTGCTCATGGAGGACGGCCGCGCCACGTGGGCGGACCTCGCGGAAGCGGCGGGGCTGTCCGCACCCGCCGTCGCGGAGCGCGTGCGCCGGTTGGAGGATCGCGGCGCGATCAGCGGCTACGCCGCGCTCGTGAACGGATCGCAGGTGGGCGCACACCTGACCGCCTTCGTCGCGGTGACGCTCGAGAGCCCGGCGGCGCGCGACGAGTTCCTGCGCGTGGTGCGTGAGACACCCGAGATCCAGGAGTGCCACCATACCGCGGGCGACGACGACTACCTGCTCAAGGTGCGCTGCGGCGGCACCGCCGGCCTCGAGCGGCTGCTATCCGATGTCATCAAAGCCGTCCCGCGCGTCGTTCGGACACGAACGACGGTCGTGCTGTCCACTGTGAAGGAGTCCGCGGTGGTACCGCTTCCGGAGGTGCAGCGATGAGCCTGCGAACGACGTTTCGCGAGTGGCTCGGTCTGGGACCGGCGGCTGTTAAGACGCCGGTCCGCCTCGGCCTCGCGCTCGGCGGCGGGGGAGTCCGCGGTGCTACGCACCTTGGCGTTCCGGCGGTCGAAGAGGTCAGTCTTCGCATCTCAGCGAGGCGTTCGAGGTGCGCCGCCTCCACTGCGCTCGAGACGCAGGCGGTCAGTGGGACTCCTCTGGAGTTCAGCGCCCGCTTGGCTTGGTGGACCGCGTCGGGGATCTTGATACCGCGCAGTTCGTCGACGGGCATGCCTCGGGTGTCCAGCACCCCATCCGTCCATCGCAGCGGCACGTGACGGTACTCTGCCATCAGGTGGGCCTCGGCGCGCTTGTAGTCGTCAGGCGTCAGGTCCGCTCGTCGGAACAGCGTGCAATGGCACCACCCGGTCGTGTCGATCTCGGCGTGCGCGTATGCGCACGGGCAGACAAGACTGCGGTCACGGTCGCGATCACCGGTCGGTTCGAAGCGGGCAGTATCTCAAGCCGTACATCGTCTCGCAGTCGGAGAGCCAAAGCCTCAGGTTGGCGTAGACCATGGCGCGCGGATTGACCGACCAGCCTTTGTTTGCCGCGTGCTTGCGTATCCAGCTGTCTTGACGCTTGAGGGTCGACCCGTACTCCACGAGGTCGCGTGCGAAACCTTTCATCATCGGCCACATGTTGCTCACGTTCGGCACCTTCCGTCGGACTACCGCATCATCAGTATTCTGCATCAAGTCGATTGAACACGCTTACCCAGGAATCTTCGTGCCCTTCGAACGGCCGCATCGAACAGAACGCCACGAGTTTCGGTTTCCGCCCCGTTTCGTCCGTCCCTACCCGGATCGCCCTCCACCTGCTAGAATCCGACTACCGGCGCAACGGCGCTCCGGCAACCTCAGAATCACGAGCAATGGCGCTCGCATCGGACCCTCGGGTCCGGGCGGGCGTTTTCCGTTCTTCAGGGCACGAGTGGCAGAGAGAAGAGCGACATGAAGGACTTCGCGGTCTTTTGGGGGTGCACGATCCCCGCACGCTTCCCGTTCATCGAGAAGGCGACGCGGCTCGTGTTCGACGA
>JGI24140J50213_10001418_pt1 | contig 10491 bp, 10 predicted proteins | sample BarGraIncu00222A_FD_50213 | JGI IMG/M metagenome (IMG submission 50213) | reverse complement strand
CGAACATGGCCTCGAGCACGACGGTGTGGGGGTCGATCACCACGAGCCGGTCGGCACCTGCGGAGGCGATCGCCGCCGCGACCACCCGTGCCCCAATNGCCTGTCCGTCTCGGTTGCGCCGGTCCTGGCGGGCATAGCCGAAGTAGGGCACNACCGCGGTCACCCGGCCGGCGCCGGCGCGCCGGCAGGCGTCGATCAAGAGCAGGAGCTCGACCAGGTGGTCGTTGACCGGCGGACCGGTGGGCTGCACGACAAAGACGTCGTCGCCGCGTACCCCAGGCATGATGGGTCGCAACTCACCGTCGGGGAACCGCTCCACCTCGCCCACCAAGGTGTCGGCACCCAACGCGGACGAGACACTCGACGCCAGCGCACGATGGGCGGTCCCGCAGGCGATCCTAAGGTTCACCGTCGTTCCAGACCGGGTTCGGCCTCCTGCGTTTCCTCGGCTCGGGGCCCGGCGGCCAGGTGGTCTGTGAACCAGTCGCGGGCCAGTTCGGCCGCGGCCTGAAGGGTGTCGCCTTCCTCGAAGAGATGGGTGGCACCGGGGACGACAGCGAGGCTGTTCTCGCAGTGGAGCTGTGCCTTGGCCTGGCGATTGAGGTCGAGGACGACGTGGTCCTGGCCGCCCACGATGAGCAGGGTAGGAGCGGTCACCGTGGCGAGCCTCGGGCCGGCAAGGTCGGGTCGGCCGCCTCGGGACACCACGGCGGCGATCTGGGCGTGAGGCTCGCCGGCGGCCCAGAGGGCGGCAGCAGCTCCGGTGCTGGCACCGAAGTAGCCCACCGCAAGCTCCCGTGTCTCAGGTTGGGTCCGCAACCAAGCGGTGACCTCGCCAAGCCGACGAGCCAACAGCTCGACGTCGAAGACGTTGGCCCGGTCGAGCTCCTCTTCGGGGCTGAGTAGGTCGAACAGCAGCGTGGCGAGCCCGGCCTGGTTGAGCACGGCGGCGACATAACGGTTGCGGGAGCTGTGGCGGCTGCTGCCGCTGCCATGGGCGAACAGGACCACCCCGACGGCCGCTTCGGGCACGGTCAGGTGTCCACCCAACCGCACGGGTCCGGCCTGGACGTTGACGTCCTCGTCGCGTACCGGCGGGTCGTCCGCCTGGCCCGGGGCGGTCACTGCCATCACGGGTGGACGCCCACGCTCCAGGCACGCGATGACCTCGTCGTCAGTCGTCTGCGAGAAATCCGCATAGAACTGCCCGACGCCGAAGAACGGCTCTGGCGTGTCGACACAGGCGAACTCGTCGGCGTCGCTTGCGAGGCGGTCGATCCAATCAGGTGGCGCCACCGGGACGGCCAGGATGACGCGGACCGCGCCGTGCGCCCGGGCCACCTGGCACGCGGCTCTGGCGGTCGACCCTGTGGCGATCCCGTCATCGACTACGACGACCGTCTTTCCGGTGATCGGGACAGGGAGCCGATCACCCCGGAACCGCCGGGCCTGCCGCTCCAATTCGGCCCGCTCCCGTTGCTCCACCGCAGCTAGATCCTCCGAAGAGACGCCGGCCAGCCGGACGACCTCGGCGTTGAGGACCCGCACGCCACCCTCACCGATGGCACCCATCCCCAGCTCCGGTTGGAACGGCACCCCCAGCTTGCGAACAACGATGACGTCTAGTGGCGCCTGCAGCGCCCCTGCAACTTCCAGCGCGACCGGCACCCCGCCCCGAGGTAGCCCGAGGACGACAAGATCCTCGCCCCGCAGGTACTCCAGCCGGGCGGCAAGGCGCCGACCTGCATCGACACGATTGGTGAAACGCATCCGACCTCCTCGCTTCTGTATCCAGTATTCGCGCAGACATCCTCGGGTACCAGGGCCAATAGTCCCGTTGTGGCTGAAGGGCACCAAGATTCGAAATGGCGCGTGTCCAATCCGTGTGGGTGCCGAGTACCCCATCCAAGACCTCCAGCTGGGCTTTTGCCGAGGGCCACCCGAGGGGGAAGATGGGCCATGGCATCGTCCTTCTTGTGTCTGGCTGTCCGTGGCCTTCGTGCGGATGCTTCAGCAGTGCCGGCTGCGCCGTGCCGAACGGGACGAGCTGGCGATCGAGGTCGTCATGTTCAGCCAAGAGGTCTTGGTCCTCCGTCGTCAGATAACACGCCCGGCGTTACGACCAGCCGACCGTGCGGTCTTCGCTGGGTCGAGTCGGCTGATGTCGAAGGTTCACCGGGGTGGTTCTTCGTTCAGCCCGAGACGTTGCTCCGCTGGCATCGAAACCATGTTCGGCCCAGTGCACCACCATCGCCCTGACCTGCTCCCTGCGAGGCTGGCTCCGCCACTGGTCGTAGTCGAGGTCGGGCAGCGACGGCTTGATGAGTCCCATTCGGTCCCCNTGTTCAGTGGCGGCCGAGCCAGCGTGACCAACATGTGTGAGACTGGGGTCACAACGGCCGAGGGTTGAGTTGAGGTCTNCTCGGGCCGGTAACCCGAACCCACGAGGAGATCACGATGGCTCGACGCGATATCGAGTTCGACGCCGAGGGCGTCACCCTGCGTGGCTGGTTCTATCCGGCCGAGCAAGCCAGCCGCACAGCCCCGACGGTCGTGATGGCCCACGGCTTCTCCGCGGTCAAGGAGATGTATCTCGACAGCTACGCCGAGGTCTTCGCCGCCGCAGGCCTCAACGCGCTGGTGTTCGACAATCGCAACTTCGGCGCGAGCGACGGCGAACCACGCCAGGAGATCGACCCGTGGGCACAGGTCCGCGACTACCGCCATGCCATCACCTACGCCACCACGTTGCCCGAGGTCGACGGCAACCGCATCGGCATCTGGGGGAGCAGCTACTCCGGTGGCCACGTCCTCGTCGTCGCCGCAATCGATCGCCGGGTCAAGGCCGTCGTCAGCCAGGTTCCTCTAATCAGCGGGCATGCCAACTTCCGCGCCCTGGTCCGTGCCGACTTCATCGCCGGGTTCCAGGACGGGTTCAATGCCGACCGTCTGGCCCGCTTCCAGGGCGAGCCACCGGCCATGGTTCCCGTCGTCGCCGAGGACCCGCTCGCGCCGTCGGCGCTGCCCACCCACGACTCATGGCAATGGTTCACTGAGACCGGCGCGACCCGTGCCCTGTCGTGGCGCAACCAGGTCACCCTGCGCAGCGTCGAGATGTTCACCGAGTACGAGCCGATTGGCTACATCCCCTACATCAGCCCCACTCCGCTGCTGCTGCTCCCGGCCATCGGCGACCACCTGTGTCCCGCTGAGCTCGCCATCGCCGCCTTCGAGACGGCCCGCGAGCCCAAGAAGCTCACGATCCTGCCCGGTGGCCACTTCGACGCCTACGTGAAGGGCTTCGAGCCCTCCAGCGGTNCGGCGCGCGACTGGTTCGTNCAACACCTCGCGCCCTGACCTCGCCGATCCGGCCAACTCTGCACACCACCGAGAGGACAGACATGGGTAACCGCCTCGAGAACAAAGTCGCCGTCGTGACCGGATCGAGCTCGGGCAACGGGCGCGCGATCGCCTTGGCGCTCGCTGCCGAGGGAGCAGTCCTCGTGTGCTCCGATATCCGGCGCGAAGCCCGAGAAGGCGGCTACGAAACCGACATCCGCACCCCCACCGACGACGTCATCCGCGCCAATGGGGGCAGGGCGGAATACGTCGAGGCCGATGCCGCCAGCTACTCGGCCGTGGANGCACTGGTGGCCTCCGCAGTCACTAGCTTCGGCCGGCTCGACGTGATGGTGAACAACGCGGGCATCTTCACCGACCTGCACACCATCGTCGACGAGACCGAGGAGGAGTACGACATGACGATGGCGGTCAACGCCAAGAGCGTGTGGCTCGGCTGCAAGTTCGCAATCCGCCAGATGCTGGCCCAGGAGCCGGTCGGCGGCTCGCGCGGGCGGATCGTCAACATCGCCTCCATTGGAGGCCTCGTCGGGCTGGCCGCTGAGCCGGCCTACTGCGCGGCGAAGGGCGCCGTGGTCAACCTGACCCGGCAACTGGCCGTGGACTTCGCGCCGGAGCGCATCAACATCAACGCCGTCTGCCCCGGTTTCCTCGCCACCGCCATGGTGCGGCCGTTCCTGGACGACCCAGAGCTCAACATGGCGCTGCACGACAAGTCACCGTGGCCCGAGCTGGGCACAGCCGAGGACGTCGCCAAGGCCAGCGTCTTTCTCGCCTCGAGCGACGCCCGCTGGGCCACCGGGACCCTGCTCACCATCGACGGCGGCTTCACCGCCCCCTGACAGGAGAACACCATGAACCGACTACAAGACAAGGTCATCGTCGTCACCGGGTCCAGCTCCGGCTTCGGCCGCGGGATCGCCACCGCGTGCGCGGCCGAGGGCGCCAAGCTCGTCGTCAGCGACGTCCACGAAAACCCCAACGCAGGCGGCTTCGAGGACTCACAACTCACCACCACCGAGCTGATCCAAAAGGCCGGCGGCCAGGCCGTCTACGTCAACTGCGATGTCACCAAGTCCGACCAGGTCGCCCACCTCGTCGCCGAGGCCGTGGCCGCGTTCGGCCGGCTCGACGTGATGGTCAACAACGCTGGGGTCTACCGCAACGGCAAGCGGCTGCACGAGTTCAGCGAGGCTGATCTCGACGTCTGCTTCAACGTCAACGCCAAGGGGACGTTCTTCGGCTCGCAAGAGGCGATCAAGCAGTTCCTCACCCAGGGCGGCGGCGTCATCATTAACCTGGTTTCCACGGCCGGTCTGCAGGGACACCCGAACCAGTCCGTCTACAACATCTCCAAGGGCGCCCAGGCCAACCTCACCCGCTGCCTGGCCATCGAGTACGGCCAAGACGGGATCCGCGTTAACGGCATCTGCCCAACCTTCGCGAAGACCTCACTCACCCGCGAGCTATTCGACGACAAGGACTTCGACCAGACCTTCACTGACTCCATCCCACTCAAGCGGTGGGGCGAAGTCGCCGACGTCGCCAACCTCGCGGTGTTCCTCGCCTCCGACGAGTCGACCTACATCCACGGCGACCTCATCAAGATCGACGGTGGCGAGACACTCTGCCGCTACTCGGTCTAACGACACCGGCCCAGCCGTTGTTGGTCTCGGTGATCGCGACCTCGATGTGTCGGGTGTGGATCTGCTCGGCGCCGTCGTCGCAGGCGATCGCGAGGGCCGCGTGTGCGGTCAGCCGGACGTGGTGCTCGAAGAGCTCTCCCACAGCATCGACGGCGGCCGACTGGTCCAGGGCCCACTGTTCGTCCTTGAAGTCGAGTGCCAGCCCTGCCCGGCGGCCGAGGATCTGTCCGACAGCCGCAGCTACGGGAATCGCCGGCACGTGGATCGTGGTGTCCAGGAACCCGGCGGCCGACTGGTACTCGGCGAGCTGGTTCCCGGGGCTTTCCTGGCACGATAACCGCAGGTCAGGCCACCACCCTCCTNGAGCANATCGAACCGGTAGGGGCAATCGAACTGGCCTGCTACGAGCTCGCCTACGAGTTCCTCTCCGACCTCGCTCGCATCGACGAACAGATGCGTCAGACGAAAAGACGCATCGGGGTTGCAGTGGTTGCGTCGGGCACAACTGTCACCGAGATCTATGGCGTCGGCCCGTTCGTCGCCGCGGTGGTCATCGGCTACGTGAGAGACGTGTCGCACTTTGCCGACCGTGATCACTTTGCCNCCTACAACGGCACGGCCCCGATCGAGGTGTCCTCGGGGAACCGCAAGATCCACCGGCTCTCCCGACGTGGCAACAGACGGCTCAATCACGCCATCCACGTGGCCGCGGTCACCCAGATCCGTCATCGCGACAGTGAAGGGCGCACCTACTACGACAAGAAGATCGCCGAGGGCAAGAGGCCGAGGGAGGCGCTCCGGGCACTGAAGCGCCGGATCAGCGATGCACTCTTCGCCCACCTCCAAGCCGATGCTCGAGCCGTGGTCACAACGACAACCGACGAGGGTCCGGGAGGGCAAACGGGGAACGACTCTGTCGCCAGCGCGGCCGGCTCACACCCCAAAACACCGGATCTTCGGCCAAGCCACTCCCGGACCCGACCCAAGGCTACGACCCGACCGGCGCCACTGCCTTCCCGGCCAGCACCTGCTCCGAAAAAAGTTCTGAAAGCATCTTGACAACAAAGAGGCCTCGATCGGGGTAGCGCTCCAAAGTTCAGCGGTGAGCGTTCGGTACCGCGAATCTGTACCCGGGAGGTCACTGGCCCAGCGGCGCCGCACCGCTCGGGAGGCCGACAANGCGTCGCGTCCCCCGTCGATCAGGGACGCGGCGAGCCATGGGCCGCTACTGGGCCGCTACTGGGCCGCTCGGCGTTCGTACCAGCCGACGATCATGCCGCGGGCGATTGCGTGGCTGAAAAGGTTGAAGCCGAGGTACGCCGGGGTCGCCTCCGGGTCGAGGCCGAGCGAGTCGACGTCGAGGGCGTGCACGACGACGTAGTAGTGGTGCACGCCGTGTCCGGGTGGCGGCGCCGCGCCGATGAACCGGCTCAAGCCGGCGTCGTTGCGCAGGGTCAGCGCTCCTGGCGGCAGGCCTTTGCCGCCCTCGCCGCCCACTCCGCGTGCCAGCTCGGTGACCTCTCTCGGGATGTCGGCGACCGCCCAGTGCCAAAAGCCGCTCGCAGTCGGCGCGTCGGGGTCGTACACCGTGACCGCGAAGCTTCTCGTCGCTTCGGGATAACCGNTCCAGGACAGCTGCGGCGAGAGGTCCTCGCCGCCGGCACCCATGAGACCACTCACCTGGTCGTTCGCAAGACGCGCACCGTCAGTGACGTCTTGGCTCGTCACCTGCAGTGTGGGCAGCTTCGGCAGCCGGTCGTACGGGTTGTCGCTCATNACAGCCTCCTCTGGCAGTAGCACGTTCCCGCGGCCCAACNCGCGCCACAGGACCAGCGGGGCCCACCGGTTATCGNCCAGTGTACTCGGCTCGTGCGCCGAGACCTTGCGGTGCCGTGAGAGTCTTCGGGCACGGCCGACCGGTTGTCGCGATCGAACGGCTGAGGGGCGCACCCCTCTGTGTCCCCGTCTGGGCGGCTACTGGCTCAGCGCGACATGGCGTTCGGTAGCGGCGTTCTGTCTCTGGTCGCCGCCTGCGAGCACTTCCGGATCACGCCACTCCCACAGCGAGCAGATGCGCGCTCGCATGCATCAGCAATGGATCTTCCTCGACGGGCTAGGCACAACGAAGGGCCGCGTCTCGCCGTGCCTCGAATTCGCCCTCACCGACCGCGTCGAGTGTCGGCCACGCTGGTCCTTCGATGCCGTGCACCGTGACCTCCCGAAAGCCGCTTGAGCGAAGCTCAGCTTCAGGCTCGCCGGCCGTGTGCCAGTGCCCGGCGACGAAACCCACATGGCCGTCGTACGTGCCTGTGACGATCAACGCCGCGGTGCCGTCGCGCAGGTCCGACGTCAACCGTCCGCTCGTCCCTAGTTCGAGAAGTTCGAGGTACCTGCTGATGGCCGCCGCGTAGACGACACCGCCTGGACGTAGCACCCGGAGGCATTCGGCGAGGGCGAGCGCTCGATCTTCCGCCTCGCCGAGCCGGGCGGGCGTGCCGAACAGGATACCCAACGGCCGCTTCCGCCCTCGGTACCGTCAGGAGAGCTACCGCGACCGAGCCGAGAGCCCGACCTGTCAGCCGGCGAGGGCAGGGTTCGGTGCCGCCACATCAGGGCCGGCGTCTTCGTCTTCCCGGTCGACCAGGTAGTCCTCGGGGGAGGTCTGGTCCACCCCGGCACTTGTCGGGTGTACGACCCGGAGCACCAGGGTGCCGACGATGGCGATGATCAGGTTGAGCACCAGAGCGGTCAGNCCCAGGTAGGCGCTCTGGCCGAGCAGCGGCACCTTGGCGACCGAGCTGGCGAAGTGGGCCACCGTCGGGGTGGACTGCTGATAGGCCTCGACGGTCCCGTAGACCATGGCCACGGCCCATCCGGCAATAAGCGCCCAGCGGTGCAACCAGCGAGTGAACAGGCCAATGGCAATGGACGGGAACGTCTGCAATATCCACACCCCGCCGAGGAGCTGAAGGTTGATGGCGTTTTGGGTGTTGAGGCCGAGCACGAACGCCAGAGCGCCGAACTTGACCACCAACGACATCAGCTTGGCCACCTGGGCCTGTTCCTTGGGGGAAGCGCTCCGGCGGAAGTACTCGCGGTAGATGTTGCGGGTGAACAGGTTGGCGGCGGCGATGGACATGATGGCCGCGGGGACCAGGGCGCCGATGGCGATGGCGGCATAGCCCACCCCGGCGAACCAGCTCGGGAACATCTGGCGGAACAGCAGCGGCGCCACCAGCCGGTAGTTGGTGGTCTTGATCCCCGAGTCGATGGCCATGTACCCGAGCAGGGCGATGAAAGCCAGCAGCAGGGTGTACAGCGGGAGCGCGGCGGTATTGCGGCGGACGGTATTGCGCCGCCCACTGGCCAGCACGCCGGTGACCGAGTGCGGGTACATGAACAGCGCCATGGCCGACCCGAGCGCCAGCGTGGCGTAGGACCAGTAGGCCGCGTGACCGGGGATCAAGGAGAAGGGCGGCGGCTTGTGCTTGGCCTTGGCGGCGGCGGCGAGGGTATGGGCATGGGTGTTGACGGCGGAGAAGATGTGGCCGTAGCCGCCGAGTCGGATCGGGATGTAGATGACCGCCACCAGAATCACGATGTAGACCAGGGCGTCCTTGACGAAGGCGATCATGGCCGGGGCCCGCAGGCCCGAGGTGTAGGTGTAGGCGGCCAGAAGGACGAAGGCGATAACGAGGGGGAGGTCCTTCACGAACCCCGACGAACCCGCGCCGAGGCCCATCACCTGAAGTACCGATTGGATGCCGACCAGCTGCAAGGCGATGTAGGGCATGAGGGCAAGTATCCCGGTGAAGGCCACCACCAGGGCCAGCCCCGAGGAGTCGAACCGGCCCCTGACGAAGTCGGCCGGGGTGACATAGCCGTGTTTGTGGGCCACCGACCAGAGCCGGGGCATGAGCACGAACACGATCGGCCACACCATGATGGTGTAGGCCACCGCGAACCAGCCGGACACGGCCCCGGCCGCGTACATGGCACCGGGCACCGCGATGAACGTATAGGCGGTGTAGAGATCACCACCGAGGAGGAACCAGGTGACCCAACCACCGAACCCGCGGCCGCCGAGCCCCCACTCGTCGAGGGTGTCGAGCGACGCCGGACGACGCCAGCGGGCGGCCACGAAGCCGAGGATGGTGACCAAGGCGAAGAGTGCGATGAAGACGGTGAGGGCGGTGCCGTCGAGCTTCACAACGCCACCCCCGTCCGTGCCCCCCGGGCCCGCCGGCGACGGGGCCGGGCCACCAGCAGCTGGTAGGCGCCGAACTGCATGGCGGCGTTGATCAGCAACCACAGCAGCGTGTACCAGTAGAAGAACGGAAAACCGCCGAGCGCCGGGGTCGCCTTGGCGTAGGACGGGACCCACAGCAGGGCCACCAGGGCGGCGCCCTGCATCACGGCCGTCAGAACATAGGTCCAAGGAGCGTCGCCGAATCGCAACGGCGCATTGCGCGAAACAGGACTCGAAGTCTTCGCCATCAATCCCCCCCTACTGTTGACTGCGAGGAACCCTAGCCCACGCCGGGAAATAGCCGAAGTTCGATTCTCCTCCCAGGCACCATGTTCAGGACCGGATGAGCCGGTCCGGCCTGCAAATACCCTTCAAAATGTGACCGGATCCCGATTGACGAGCCATGTGGTTCAGTTCGAGCGGGAACCCGCTCCTGGGCACCGCAGCGCGGGCACTGGCGCCGTGAGGAAAGCCCCTCCCCCGGTGTCGAGAGCCCGGACAGGTCTCAGCCCTTCACGGAAGAGGGATGGTGGCTAATTGAGCCAGCCGTTGGTGTTCCTCCATCTGGAGGTCCTCACGATCCGTTCGAACCCTTTGCGGCTCTTCTCGATCGAGATGTGTGCGTGCTACCCCGGACACACCATCAGCATCCACCGCAGCTTCCCGCCCCCCCCCGCCCTCGTCGGCCGCGTCGCCCTCGTCGGCCGCGCCGCCCTCGTCGGCCGCGCCGCCCTCGTCGGCCGCGCCGGCTCCCCGAGTATGCGGCGATGGGACCGGAGCCCGGGGTGCGGTCCCGGCGTCGATGCGACAGACTCAGGCGGGTGAGCCGCGAAACCATCGCCTACTTCTCCATGGAGATCGCCATCGGCGACGAGATCCCCACCTTCAGTGGGGGTCTGGGAGTGCTGGCCGGTGATTTCCTCAGGGCCGCCTCCGACCTGGGGCTCCCCGCCGTTGGGGTCACCCTCGTCTACCACCAGGGCTTCTTCCGCCAGGAGATCGACGAGGCGGGCCGCCAGGTCGAGCATCCCGTCCGCTGGGCACCCAGCGATCACCTGGAGCGGCTGGACGCCCGGGTGAAGGTCACCGTGGCGGGCCGGACCGTGGTCGTCGGGGTGTGGCGGCGCGTCCTCACCGGCGTCGGCGGCAGCACCGTCCCGGTGTACTTCCTCGACACCCGGCTCCCCGAGAATGACCCGAACGACCAGGCCATCAGCGACCGGCTCTACCCCGGAG
>JGI24140J50213_10001416_pt1 | contig 10494 bp, 9 predicted proteins | sample BarGraIncu00222A_FD_50213 | JGI IMG/M metagenome (IMG submission 50213) | reverse complement strand
GAAAAATATGGCTGGGTCAAAGATAGATTTGGCGTATCATGGCAACTGATTTTAATGGGTCAAAAGCAAATAATAACACCCTGTCTGTTGTTCACAGGCGATCAGTTCAAAAAGGCAGAAGAAGCAATTAATTTCTATATTTCAGTATTCAGAAATCCAAACTTGCCTGCAGAAAGTTCGGGGATCGTTCAACTATCGTATTATCCTGCCGGAATGCCTGATGAAGGTGCCATTATGCATGCAAAATTCTCACTCAACGAACAGGAATTCGTCGCCATGGACAGTGGTATGAACCATAAATTTAATTTCAATCCGGCTGTATCATTAGTTGTAAACTGCAAAAATCAGGAAGAGCTTGATTACTACTGGGACAAGCTTTCAGAAGGTGGTTTTGAAGGGGCACAACAATGTGGATGGCTTGCAGACAAATATGGAGTATCATGGCAGATCGTACCTGCTGTTTTGGGCGAGTTGCTGAGTGGTTCTGATCCTGCAAGATCGGGAAGGGTCATGCAGGCATTGCTACAAATGAAAAAGCTCGATATTAAAACTTTGCAAAAAGCATTTAATCAGTAATAACTTTAATAATTTATCAATCATGAAAACTAACATAAATCCAATTCCCAAGGGTTACCATTCGCTAACCCCATATATCAATGTCAAAGATGCCCGTAAAGCGCTCGAGTTTTACAAAAACGCTTTTGGAGCAAAAGAAATTGAACGAATCACAATGCCGGATGGTTCTATAGGCCATGCTGTAATCGAAATTGGCGATTCAAGAATAATGCTCGCTGATGAGAACATTGAATGGGGCAACAAAAGTCCTCTGACACTCGGCGGCACACCTGTTGCTCTATGTTTATATGTCGAAGATGTAGATGCCGTTTTCAACAGTGCATTGAAGGCCGGGGCAAAAGTAACCGGGGAAATGGTTGTTAAAGATCAGTTTTATGGTGACCGTTCCGGAACCCTAACAGATCCTTTTGGTCATCAATGGTCAATCATGACACATATTGAAGATGTTCCTCTGGCTGAGATGCAAAAGCGAATGAATGAAATGTTTGCAATGAGTCACCAGCATTCATAAAAGTTAAAATCTAAAAAATGAAAAAAGAAAAATGGATTTTTTGGGTAACTACGGGTATTATCGTCATCTTCGATGGGGTAATGCCCGCATTTTCTTTTCAATCTGAAATGGCCAAAGAAGGCATGAGGCATTTAGGATATCCCGAATATTTTGGTGTCATACTCACGGTATTTAAAGTATTGGGAGCACTGGCTTTAATTATTCCTGCTATTCCTAAACGAGTGAAGGAATGGGCCTATGCAGGCTTTGCAATTGATTTTATTTCAGCCTTTATAAGTACCGGTGTAGTAGATGGATTTCATGGTCCAACTTTTTTTCCGATTGTCTTCATTGTAATTCTGGTATTGTCGTATGTTTACTGGAATAAAATCAATGGTACTACTGGTGTCAATGCATGAAAGTAATCAATGCTGTATAATCATTTCAGGTTTATAGATCAGACCTTCTGCCAGTTGTCAGCAAGCCTGTAGTATGTTTCATTTTCCTGGAAATCTATTTCAGCGATCCCCAATGAAATAAAATTCACCAGGATATTTTCAGCAGTATGCTTGCTGATGCTTGCCTTTTGAATAAATTCCCTCACTGTGATCTGATTATTTTCACTTAGGTAAGTCAATAAATTTTTTTCGGGTTCTGTATATCGCAGAATCGTGCCATTGGCTTGCTTCTTTCGTTTCCAAACCTTGAGTAAAATCCGGTTAGCCAGAAAGTTTTTATCCTTCACCCGGATATAGATCATCCATTTATCCTCTTTGTCTCGTGCATAATGTGGGCCGGATTCACTTCTTGGTACACAAATTTCCAGTATTGACTTTCCATCGATCAGATGTTCAGCTACCGTGAAGTCCACGGGAGGGTTGCAATAGAGCTGAGCAGCCATCTCGACCATATAAAACTCTTCATTCGACCTCACCCCGGCAATAGCACCATTGTCTTTCACCCCGACCAATAGTCTGCCGCCATCAGTATTGGCGAATGCCGCCAGAGAACGCGCAATCTTTCTGGCATCAGAGATCTCAAACTTGAAATCCTGTTGCTGATGCTCCCCCTGTTCAATAAGTTTCCGGATATATCTTGACATTGCGTTTCCAGTGATAGTGTCGTTGCTCAAACTCCAACAAACAAATTTACAACGTTTGTGACTATAATTTTATTTAAAACACCATATAAAACTTATATAATTTTCGCTTCTTTGGTTGAGTTTGTCGAAGCCCCAATTCCAAATAAAAAATCATGATGCCATTCTTCGTTAAAGCTTTCAATACGTTTTCAAACCTTTATCGATGGAATAAGACACTTTTATTTTCCGGGAATGAAGTCTCATAACCCTAGTCACTGAACCTGTCTAAGTGATATCTTTCTGAATTTCAGTATGTTTTATTTGATGGTTCTTGTTCAATGGGTAAAACAATCTCACCGGTTTTTAAAGCTGCCAGGATATTGCAACGATAGTTGGTGTTTGGCTTACCGGGTTTGGAACGCAATATAACGGAATACCATAAGCCACGTCGGGCATTTCCGTATTTCTTAATCTCCTTTACATAGAGAGTGCCTTCCAGGTGAAGACAATCTCTTACAAGGTTATTGACCCTAAAATCTTTTTCTTCCTGTGTCTCCGTGTTTTGAGTACCAAGGACTGCTAATGTGATGCTATACCAATCAAATACACTGTTTAATGAGATGGTTTTATACCATTCGTTTTGATTGCTCCCCGGACCTACAAATAATTTCTGACCTTTAAATATTTTGAAATCTTTGTCTGTAAATAAAGTGTCACCAACGAGTTTATAGACTGCTTTATCGAATTTAGAAACAGTGTCTGCTTGGGTAATCTCATGGCTGATTATCGTTGTTATTTTTTTTCCTCTGGGTTTTGTAATCGTGTCATTTTGAGCTATTACAATACAGGGTAACGCGCAAAAGAAAAAGAATAACACAAATAATGTAGATTTCATAGTAGTAATTTTTAGAATAAAACGATCTATTAAAATCCGTTTTACAAATATACTTAAATAAGTAAAATGAGGTATAAGGGATTAATAGGGTCAGCCACAATTTCCAGAAAGACAGCTGACCCCATTTATCTCATTTACAGGAAAACAACGTTATTCTTAGCAGTGATTTTCTCACAATAGTGGCATTGTAGTTTCAGATCTTCTTTGTCGATGACTGTGAAGCTGGTAGTGATGGGTTGGTGATTGGTGATGCAATTGGGGTTAAAGCATTTTACGATTGCCAGGATTTTATCTGGAATGGCGAATTTGCGTTTAACGACTACACAGAAGTCTTTGATCTCGATCAGGGTTGCAGAGGGAGCTACCAGAGAGATCATGTCGATCTCCCAATCGGCAAAATAACGGTTGCTGACTTTGATGATGCCTTTGCCATCTTTGAGCTTTTCGCTTTCAAGGTTGACACCGACAAAGATTTGTTCTTTTTCATTATTGAGTTCCAGGAGCCGGATTACCTGGAAGACACGGTTAGAGGGGATATGATCGATTACCGTTCCGTTTTCAAGGGCCGATACTTTTAATTCTCTTGATACTTTTTCCATCTCTTTGGTTTTTTTTATTTGGGCGAACTCAGTTCGCCCCTACAATTTCTTTAATAAACTTATTACACTGCTCCGAGGATTGATGCAAGGATGGCCTGGCGAACATAGACACCGTTTTGGGCCTGCTGGAAATAATAGGCCTGTGGGGTGTCGTCAACATCTGTATCGATTTCATTCACGCGGGGCAGGGGATGCAAGACTTTCATGTTGGGTTTGCAATTGGCCATGAGTGATTTGGAGAGGATGCAGGAGTCTTTGACTTTTTCGTATTCCATGGGATCAGAAAAACGTTCACGTTGAACACGTGTCATATAAAGGATATCAACCTTGGGCATCACATCTTCAAGATCGGTATATTGATGGTACTCAAGATTATTATCCTTGATGTGTTTTTTTACTGAACTGGGTAACTTAAGTGATTCTGGAGAAACCAGATGAAACGTGGTATTGAATTGGGACAAAGCCGATGTCAATGAGTGAACAGTGCGTCCATATTTAAGGTCACCAACGAAAGCAACATTCAGATTATCGAGGGTCCCCTGTGTCTTCCGGATTGAAAAGAGATCGAGCAGACACTGCGTAGGGTGTTGATTTGCACCATCACCGGCATTGATAATAGGCACTTTGGAGACTTCTGATGCATAACGTGCTGCACCTTCTCTGGGATGGCGCATCACAATGACATCAGCATATCCACCAACCATCAGAATGGTGTCTTTCAATGTCTCACCCTTTGATACGCTGGATGAAGAGGCATCGCTGAAACCGATTACTTTGGCTCCGAGACGGCTTGTGGCGCTCTCAAAGCTCAAACGGGTTCTGGTTGATGGCTCAAAGAAGAGTGTGGCTACCACATATCCCTCCAGGATATTCTGACGGGGTTGTTTTTCGAACTTCTCTGCCAGGTCAAGGATCCTGAGCTGTTCTTCTTTGGTGAAGTCACTGATCGAAACAAGACTCTTATTTTTCATTACTTATGTTGTTTTCAATGCATAAAAAAAGAGAATAGTGATAGATCACTATTCTCTTTGAATTGATTTAATATTCGTCCCAGCTTTTTATCATTAAGTCAGGAAGCTTGTATTTATGAAATGCCGTTATGAAAGCAGAGGCTAAACGGGCATTCGTAATGAGCGGTATATTGAGATCGACAGCAAGACGACGGATGGTGTAGTCATTATCCAGCTCCTTCTTTGAAAGGTTCTTGGGGATATTGATGACCAGATCAATCTTCTTCTTTTTAAGGTAGGTGAGCACGTTCGGTTCCTCTTCGGCATCGGGCCAATGCAACATAGTCGTTGGTACATCATTGTCTTCAAAGAAGAGATGTGTGCCTTTGGTTGCATAGAGGTGATATCCCATTGCTACTAAGTCTTTGGCGCTTTCGATCAATTCAATCTTCGAACGGGTTGGCCCTGAGGAGATGAGGATTCCTTTTTCAGGAATCTTGTATCCCACGCTGAGCATGGCTTTGAGAATGGCTTCGTAATAATCTTCACCGATACAACCTACCTCACCTGTCGAAACCATGTCTACCCCCAGAACGGGATCGGCCATGTGGAGACGTGAGAAGGAGAACTGTGAAGCTTTTACGCCGATATAATCAAGGTCGAAGATAGACTTGTTGGGTTTGCTGACTGGTAGATCCAACATGATACGTGTTGCTATCTCGATCAGATTGGTCTTTAGAATCTTTGAGACGAAAGGAAAAGAACGTGAAGCACGCAGATTACACTCAATAACCTTGATGTCGTTGCCACGGGCAAGGAACTGGATGTTGAATGGTCCGCTGATGTTAAGTTCTTTGGCAATCTTCGAACTGACTCTTTTGATTCTTCGAACTGTCTCTACATACAGATTTTGAGGAGGGAAGACGATGGTTGCATCGCCTGAGTGAACTCCTGCAAACTCTACGTGTTCGGAGATGGCATAGATGATTATTTCACCATCTTTGGCTACTGCATCAACTTCTACCTCTTTCGCGTTCTCAATGAACTTTGAAACGACAACAGGATAATCTTTGGAAACAAGCGCTGCCAGTTTCAGGAATGCTGAAAGTTCATCGCTGTTTGAAACGATATTCATTGCAGCACCTGCAAGGACATAGGATGGACGGACCAATAGGGGATAACCGACCTGGTCTGCAAAGCCATAGATCTCATCGATAGTTATAAGCTCTCTCCATTCGGGCTGATCAATTTTCAGATCATCAAGCATTTGTGAGAACTTGTGTCTGTCCTCTGCACGGTCTATTGAAAGTGCAGAAGTACCCAGGATATGAACATTCTGCTTGTGCAGACGCATTGCAAGATTGTTTGGAATCTGTCCACCGGTGGAGATAATGACGCCCTTTGGGTTTTCAAGGTCGATGATATCAAGGACACGTTCGAACGATAACTCATCAAAATAGAGCCGGTCGCATACATCATAATCGGTACTTACCGTTTCGGGATTGTAATTGATCATGATGGCCCGGTATCCTTCTTTGCGGATGGCGTTCAAAGCATTTACCCCGCACCAGTCAAACTCTACCGAGCTGCCAATACGGTATGCGCCGGAACCAAGTACAATGACTGATTTACGATCGCCAACATATTTAACGTCGTCTTCAATGGCATTGTAAGTCAGATACAGATAGTTGGTCTGGGCAGGATATTCCGCTGCCAGTGTATCAATCTGTTTCACATATGGTCTGATACCTTTTGATTTCCTGTATTCACGCAGGCTGAGGATAGAGGCCTCACCCTTCATATTTGCTTTAAGTACCAAACGGGAAAGCTGATAATCGGAGAAACCAAGCTTCTTGACATTGAGTAAAAGCTCGTCAGGAACCTGATCAAACTGATTGTAACCGCTTATCTCCTCACCATGATCAAAGATATTTCTTAACCTGTGAAGGAACCAACGGTCGATCTTGGTCTGTTCGTAGATCTGCTCAATAGACCAGCCTTCGTTAAAAGCTTTGGCTATTGCGAAGATGCGTATATCAGTAGGATGATTTAATTCATGAGAGACATCTTCGAACTCGATGTCTTTGTTGCCGATGAAACCATGCATGCCCAAACCAATCATGCGAAGGCCTTTCTGAATGGCTTCTTCGAATGTACGGCCTATCGCCATGACCTCACCAACCGACTTCATACTTGAACCTATTTCACGGTCTACACCGATAAACTTGTTGAGGTCCCAGCGTGGAAGTTTACAGACCACATAGTCAAGCGCAGGTTCAAAGAATGCTGAAGTCTCCTTCGTGATTTCATTTCGGATTTCGTGAAGACCATAACCAAGTCCCAGACGGGCAGCAACGAGTGCAAGCGGGTATCCTGTGGCTTTGGATGCCAAAGCTGATGAACGGGATAAACGTGCATTGACTTCGATTACACGGTAATCTTCTGAGAAGGGGTCGAGGGCAAACTGAACGTTGCACTCACCGACAATCCCAACGTGACGTACGATTTCGATGGAGATCCTGCGCAGTTTGTGATATTCGGCATTGGTCAGTGTCTGTGAAGGAGCTACAACAATACTCTCGCCGGTATGTATACCAAGCGGGTCGAAGTTTTCCATGTTACAGACCGTGATGCAGTTGTCATAACAGTCACGAACCACTTCATATTCTACTTCTTTCCAGCCTTTTAAAGATTCCTCAACGAGGATCTGGTTGGAGTATGAGAATGCTTTGCTGCCCAATACTTCAAGTTCCTTGTCTGTTACGCAAAAACCTGAACCCTGGCCACCCAGCGTATAGGCGGCACGGACAATGATGGGATAACCCAATACACCGGCAGCATCAATTGCTTCTTTAATTGAAGTACAGGCAATGCTTCGTGGAGTACTGACATTGATCTCCCCAAGCTTTCCAACAAAGATCTCGCGGTCTTCGGTGTCTATGATAGCCTGAACAGGCGTACCCAGAACCCTGACATTGTTCTTTTCAAATATTCCTCCCTTGTAAAGAGCGATACCGCAATTGAGTGCAGTCTGTCCACCAAATGAAAGTAAAACGCCATCGGGTTTCTCTTTCTTTATGACCTCTTCAACAAAATAGGGGGTCACGGGTAAGAAGTAAATCTTATCTGCGATGTTTTCTGAAGTCTGAACGGTTGCAATATTGGGATTGATCAATATTGTGAAGATGCCTTCTTCACGAAGGGCTTTAAGCGCCTGTGAGCCTGAGTAGTCGAACTCTCCTGCCTCGCCTATTTTGAGGGCGCCTGATCCTAAAATCAATACTTTTTTTATTTGTCTTTCCATTTCTTTACCAGTGTTAAAAATTCATCAAATAGAAAGGCCGTATCGGTTGGTCCGCTCGAAGCTTCGGGATGAAACTGTGTTGAGAAGAAAGGTTTTGATATATGTCGGATGCCTTCGCTGGTTCCGTCGTTGAGGTTGACGAAGTTTTCTTCCCAGCCTGGAGTAAGGCATTTGTTGTCAACTGCAAATCCATGGTTTTGTGATGTGATATAGGCTTTCTTGGTTCCACATTTCAGCACAGGCTGATTGTGACTGCGGTGACCAAACTTGAGCTTGTAGGTGTCGGCTCCTGATGCCAGAGACATCAACTGATGGCCGAGACAGATTCCAAAGATAGGTCTGTCACCTTCGAGTTCATTTTTTATGTTTTGGATGGTGATATCACAGCGTTTGGGGTCTCCGGGGCCGTTTGAGATAAACAGACCGTCGAAGTCTTCCTTGCTGAAATCATAATCCCAGGGAACACGGATTACTGTGGTATCGCCGTCTTTGATGAGGTAGCGGATAATGTTGAACTTCACGCCGCAATCGACAAGCAGGATTCTGTATTTTCCTGTGCCATACTCAACACGTTCTTTGATACTCACCTGGGCTACAAGGTTATCCAGATCGGGATTGTAGAAGGGGACATCTACATCGTTCACGATAATCTTGCCCAACAAGGTGCCTTTCTCTCTGATTTTTTTTGTGATTGCCCGGGTGTCGAGTCCAAAGATACCGGGTACCTTGTGCTCTATCAACCAATCTCCAAGACTCTTTGAGGCATTCCAGTGATTGTAATTCAAAGAGTATTGTGCGATGGCCAATCCCGTCACATGAATCTTTTCTGATTCAAAATACTTTAGTAATTGGTCCTGTTCCAAACCGGTATCGGGGACACCGTAATTGCCTACCAGCGGGTAGGTGAGAACCAGAATCTGTCCTTCGTAGGAAGGGTCTGTCAGACTTTCGGGGTAGCCGGTCATGGCAGTGTTAAAAACCACTTCTCCCGAAACGGAACCTTCGTAACCAAACGAATAGCCCTCCATGATGGTCCCGTCTTCAAAGACTAGTTTTGCTTTCTTAAATTGCATCATCAATAATTAACTCAGTTATTCAACCCTAAATATAATACCTTTTATTGTTTTTGTAATCCTGTAAGCGCAACGAGTGTGTTTAGTTTATTTAAATCATAAAAAAGGCGACTATAAAAGCCGCCTTTTTAAAAATAGTTATTTCAGATTATGTTTTTGAACAAAATCGTCAATGATTCCCTGTAAATTGGGTAAGCCAATTTCCTGGAGATCATAACTAACTTTTACCGTCGGCTTATTAATCTTAACAATGCGGCTAAGATCGATCGGTGTGGCAATAACAACAACATCACATGGTGTATTGTTTATTGTCGTTTCGAGATCTTTTACCTGCTCATCACCATAGCCCATTGCAGGTAACAAAGTGCCGATATTGGGATAGAGACGGAAGGTTTCGCTTAGCTTACCTACAGTGAATGGACGAGGATCAACAAGTTCGGCAGCACCAAATTTCTTAGCGGCTACCACACCTGCACCAATCTTCATCTCACCATGTGTCAGTGTTGGACCATCTTCAACAACCAATACCCGTTTGCCACGAATCAATTCGGGCTTGTCGACTGTTACCGGTGAGGCACAGTCAACAACGATTGCAGTTGGATTGATACAGGCCAGATTTTCACGGACTGTATTGATGTTGTCCAGTGATGCAGAATCGATTTTGTTGATGACGAGAACGTCTGAAATACGGGCTACAACTTCTCCCGGATAATATGATACTTCAGCCCCCGGACGCAATGGATCGGCAACACCAATCATCAGGTCGGGTTTATAGAAGGGGAAGTCATTATTTCCACCATCCCATAAAACGACATCACAACCACTTGGGTCTTTCTCTGCAGCGCGGAGAATTGCTTCGTAGTCAACACCGGCGTAGATTACGTTACCACGAACAACGTGTGGCTCATATTCTTCCATCTCTTCGATGGTGCACTTGTGTTTTGCAAGGTCTTCGACTGTTGCAAAGCGTTGTACCTTTTGAGCATTGAGGTCACCATAAGGCATTGGGTGACGGATCACCACTACCTTAAGGCCTTTAGCCATCAATAATTCAACAATTCGGCGTGAGGTTTGACTCTTGCCGCATCCGGTACGGGTAGCTCCAATTGCGATAAGCGGTTTGGTGCTTTTGATCATGGTGTCTTTGGGTCCCAGAAGCATGAAATTGGCTCCTGCTGCATTAACCTTAGCACTAATGTTCATTACGCGTTTGTAAGGAACATCGCTGTAAGAGAATACACAGACATCAACGTTTTTTGTTTGAATAAGCTGAACAAGATCTTGCTCAGCTACAATAGGAATGCCATTGGGGTATAGGTCTTGTCCGGCCAGTTCTTTCGGATAAGCTCTACCATCAATGTCGGGGATCTGTGCAGCGGTAAACGCAACAACGTTGTATTCTGCTTTTCCACGGAAAAAGGTATTAAAGTTGTGGAAGTCTCTGCCAGCAGCCCCGATAATCACTACGTTTTGTTTCATACGAATGAATTAAGGGTAATATATTAGGATTGAGTGAGTGATAAATT
>JGI24140J50213_10001415_pt1 | contig 10494 bp, 9 predicted proteins | sample BarGraIncu00222A_FD_50213 | JGI IMG/M metagenome (IMG submission 50213) | reverse complement strand
TAAATTGCGTATCCGCATGGGTGAAGGTGCCAACCAGGTTGGGCTATCTCGTTTGCATATTGCTGATTCTGTCGATGAAAGCTTAAAGCGACTCAGTCTCCAGCATATCGATCTGTTATACATCCACGGCGTCGATCCAATCACTCCTTTGGAAGAAACCATGCGCGGTTTGGAAGATATAGTCAGAGCCGGTAAAGTACGCTATCTGGGTATCAGCAATCACCCTGCCTGGATGGTGGTAAAGGCAAATAGTATTGCAGATAAAATGGGTTGGACCAAATTCTGTGCATTGCAAAATTATTACACCATAGCCAGTAGGGATGTCGAACGCGAAATTGTTCCAATGGCTGTCAGCGAGGGCCTTGGATTGATGCCCTGGAGCCCGCTTGCAGGGGGATTCCTTTCAGGGAAATACACACGCAACAATGAGAAAGCCGGAGACAGTCGAAGAGACAATTTTGATTTCCCTCCTATTAACAAGGAAAAGGCTTATGATATCATTGATGTAATGGCTGAAATTGGAAGTCAACATGGTGGCTCAGTAGCTCAGGTGGCTTTGGCCTGGTTGCTTAAAAAACCTCATGTCACCAGTGTTATTGTTGGGGCTAAAAAGCACGAACAATTGCTGGATAATATTGCTGCTACAAAACTAGCACTCACTGATGCTGAAATGGATCGACTCGACACGATTTCAAATCTGACTCCGGAATACCCTGGTTGGATGGTTGAAAGACAATTAACCGGTAGAATGCCATCAAAAGAATAGGATGGCGGNAGTAAAATCATATGATGTAATCATTATCGGAGCAGGGCCTGCGGGTCTTTTTGCAGCACTTACCAGTTCGCAGAATGGGTTGAAGGTTTGTCTGCTTGAGAAAAACAAGACTCCCGGCTTAAAACTTCTTATTTCAGGGACCGGACAGTGTAATGTCACACATGCCGGTCCCATTGGTGATTTCCTGGATCATTATGGTGATAAGAAACGGTTTGTCAGATCAGCATTGTATGGTTTTTCGAATAGTGATCTTGTTTCATTTTTTGTAGAGCGGGGTTTGCCACTAATAGAAGTCAATGCAGGGAAGATCTTTCCGGAATCTTTAAAAAGCAGGGATGTTTTGAGGGTCTTGGTGAATGAATGTCTGAGCCGAAAAGTAGTCATCAACTATAATTCCAGTGTAACAAAGATTTCTAAAGGGATAGACGGATTTGATATACATACAACTTCAGGTCAATATCTGGCTCAAAATGTGATAATTGCAACCGGAGGGAAATCTTATCCATCAACCGGTTCAAGCGGAGACGGATACATGCTTGCACAGGGTCTCGGACATACTATTTCAGAGGTAGCCCCTTCCCTATCAGCGGTATATATCAACGATTTTCTTTATTCATCGTGCGCAGGTATTTCTTTGGACCAGGCTACAATTCAGTTATACAGGAACGGGAAGAAACTTAAACAAACCAGGGGTGATGTTCTTTTTACGCATAAAGGGCTTTCAGGACCCGGCATCATTGATTTCAGCCGTTTTATTCTCACGGGAGATATTTTAAAAATTGCACTGGTTGATTTCAAGAACATTGAGGAATTTGAAAAGAATTTCCTGTTAGAGGTATCGGTTAATGGGAAGAAATTATTGAAAAACCTATTGACACAGTATGCTATTCCTGAACGATTGATTTTAGCCATCTTTGATTTACAAGGGATTTCACTTGACATAAAGTCGGCTGATCTGAATAAAAAGACCCGGAAAATACTGGTAGAAAGTTTGATGGAACTGCCATTTGTTGTCGATAGATTAGGTGGATTTAAAGAGGCCATGGCTACACGGGGTGGAATCTCGCTGGCAGAAGTGAATCCCAATACACTGGAATCACGGCGGGTAAAAGGGCTTTACTTTGCCGGAGAAGTGCTGGATGTGGATGGCGATACTGGAGGATATAATATCCAGTTTGCTTGTTCATCAGGAGTTTTAGCAGGTAATAATATCAAAAAATAGTATTGTAGATAGTTAATCAATAACCTTAAAAAACATATTTCCGTCGGCAAAAAAAGCCTGCCGGTCTATTAGAATTGTTCCTTCCCATACCCTCAATTAATTTTGCTCTAAAATAATTGAAGGCATGAAAACCAAGATAATAGTAGCCATACTTCTTCTGATCATACAGGCATTTAATATCAACCCCATCTATTGTCAGAACACAAAATGGACCGTTCAAAAGTGTATTGATTATGCACTTCAAAAGAATATACAGGTTCAACAAACTCTTTTGACTACTGAGGCAAATAAAGTAAACTTCGATGCACTTAAAGCCAGCCGTTTTCCGATTGTGGATGCCTCAGCAAGTCAGAACTTCGGATGGTCAGATAAACAAAACCAATTAACGAACAACTATACATTCAACGGCACCAATAACACAAACTATTCAATAGGTTCCAGCGTAACGCTTTATCAGGGGCTTAAGCTCAAACAAAGCCTGAAACAATCAGACATCAACTATAAAGCCGGCCAGTTTGATTCGGAAACCATGAAGGAGAATATCAGCCTGAATATCATGGATGCTTTCCTGCAGATCTTGTTTGCCCAGGAACAGGTTAAAAATGCTCAGAATCAAATAGCCCTGACCGAAAAACAATTGACGCTGGCTGATGAGCGTTTGACATTGGGTGTTATTGCCAACTCTGATTATCTGCTCGTAAAATCACAACTAGCCACAGAAAAACAAACACTAGCCGCTGCAAACGGTCTACTTGCAACCGACAGGGTAACGCTGATGCAGTTCATGGAGTTACCCATTACCAATAACTTCGAATTAGAGCAACCCGATCTGACAAACGTGATCAACAAATACAAAAATACGTTGCCCGATAGTGTTTATCAGATTGCTCTTGCTATTAAACCACAGATTAAAAGCGCTGCACTCAATTCGGAAAGCGCTGCATTGGGTGTGGATATAGCCAAAGCAGATTATATGCCAAAAGTTGGATTGAACGCGGGGGTATCTACAAATTATCTCAACTCACTACAAGGTTCTGACTATCCCTTTCAACTCACCCACAACTTCAATCCTTCAATTGGTATTAGCCTCTCGGTCCCGATCTATCATAATGATCAGATTAAATCCAGAATAGAGCTGGCAAAAATCAGCACACAAAATGCCGGGCTCAACGAACAGAACACCAAAAACCTTTTGAGGAAAGCAATTGAGTCGGCTTGCACCAATATGGTCACCGCTCAGAATGAATATGATGCAAGTAAGGAACAGTACTTGTCGGCACAAGAATCTTATTCTGTTGCATCCGAGAAGTATACGCAGGAAATTTTGAATTCGGTCGACTTCCTGGTTCAAAAGACCAACTTCACGACTGCTGAGAGCAGTTTCCTGCAGGCTAAATACAATCTGATCTTTAGCTATCAAACGCTCGATTTTTACTTAGGTATCCCCTTTAACTTTTAATGAATAAGCTAAAATAATTCGTCATGAACAGAAAAATCAGTATCCCGATATTATCAATCGTTCTAATCATTTCGATTGTCTCTTTTGGACTAAAATCTTGTCAGAGTTCAAAAGACGAGATCAGTTTTCAGACCACTCCAGTTATTAAAGGCAACTTATCTAATACCGTTACCGCAACAGGTACCATTCAAGCCATTAAGACTGTTGCTGTTGGAACCCAGGTTTCAGGAGTAATCTCAAAGTTATTTGTCGATTTTAATTCTGTCGTTAAAAAAGGGCAGGTACTTGCGCAGCTCGATCAAACCCCTCTGCTTGCTAGTCTTGATCAAAGCAAGTCTCAAGTCGAATCAGCCAAAGCAGATCTCGATTACAAAAAGACTACTTACGATCGTTTTAAAGCGCTTTATGAAAAAAAACTGATTGCAAAGGGCGATTATGATCAGGCGGTTTCCAATTACGAACAGTCAAAAGCAGCCCTTGATAACGCAAACTCATTGAACGACAAGAACAAGATCAATCTTAACTATGCCACTATCTATTCTCCTATTAACGGTGTGGTACTGAACAGAGCCGTTGACGAAGGGCAAACTGTTGCTGCCAGCTTTAGTACTCCCACTTTGTTTTCGATTGCTAATGATCTCACTCAGATGCAGGTTGAGGCAGCCGTAGATGAGGCTGATATTGGACAGGTTAAATTAGATGAACGTGTAGAATTCACGGTTGATGCATACCCAGATCTCAAGTTTACAGGAACAGTCACCCAGATCAGGTTACAGCCGGTTGTCACATCTAATGTGGTCACTTACACAGTCATCATTCAGGCACCAAATCCCGAAAAGAAACTGATGCCGGGAATGACAGCCAGTGCAAACATATTTGTGGAAGAAGCCAGTGACCTGTTGGTTGTGAATAATAAGGCTTTGCTTTTTACCCCCGACAGTAAATTACTGGAAGAATACGTGAAAAAATATCCCCAGAAAGATAAAGCAAAAATTGATCAGATATTGAGTGTTAAGGCAAAAGGACCACGCAGTGATGCAAAGAAACCTTCAATACTTTGGGTAAAAAGAGGCAATGAAATTAGTCCTACCAAGGTTGTCACCGGTATGACCGATGATATAAATACCGAAATCAAATCAGGAGTCAACACTGGAGATACAATTATCTTCGCCATGGAATCTGCAAGTATTGCAAAGTCAACAACACCCGACGCAGCAAGAAGTCCGTTTATGCCTACACGTCCTGGAACACGTCCTCCTGCTAAAAAGTAAAGCCATGAACAAAACAATCATTGAGGTAAGAAATCTCAGGAAAGATTTTCACGTTGGCGAGGTAACTGTGCGGGCCTTGAAAGGTGTTAACCTGTCGATAACTGAAGGAGAATTTATAGCCATAATGGGAGCAAGCGGATCAGGAAAATCTACCATGCTCAATATCCTGGGTTGCCTTGAGAAGCCTAACTCAGGTGACTACATACTCGACGGTGTTGACATGGGTAAGCTCAATAAAGATGAACTGGCTGCCTTACGCAACCAAAAGCTTGGTTTTGTCTTTCAATCATATAACCTCTTACCCCGAACTTCTGCATTGGAAAATGTCGAACTTCCTCTTTATTATAACAATAAAATAAAAGCAAAAGAGAGAAGTGAAAGAGCTAAAGATGCGCTCGCCGCTGTAGGTCTATCGGATAGAATGGACCATATGCCCAATCAATTATCGGGTGGACAACAACAAAGGGTAGCTATTGCCAGATCACTGGTCAACGATCCTGTGGTCATCCTGGCAGATGAAGCAACCGGGAATCTGGACACCAGGACTTCCTTCGAAATAATGGCATTATTGCAGGAGTTAAATTCAAAAGGAAAGACCATTGTTTTTGTTACCCATGAAATGGATATTGCCCGGTTTACCTCACGCAATATTGTATTCCGCGATGGTCATATTCTCAGAACTGATCTGGTAACCGACAGATTCAATGCAGTTGAGATGCTCAGAAATCTGCCTTTAAATGATGATATAGAATCCAGTTAAAAAATAAAACAATGAATATCTCGAATCTTTTGAAAGTAGCATTTCATGCCTTGAAGAGAAACAAAGTGAGGGCATTTTTAACAATGTTGGGAATCATTATCGGCGTTGGTTCAGTCATCGCCATGCTGGCAATCGGACAGGGATCAAAGAAAAGCATCCAGGATCAGATTTCCAGTATGGGTACAAACCTGGTGTTCGTAATGCCTGGATCGCAACAACGGGGGGGGATTCAGCTGGGCACTACCTCGGCAGTCAGCCTGTCTGCAAAAGATCTGGATGCCATTAAATCTGACTGTCCATCTATCAACGATATCTCGCCGGAAGTCAGGGCAAACGGACAAGCTGTCTTTAGTCACAAAAACTGGCCCACCAGTATGTTTGGAGGCAACACTGAATACCCGACTATCAAAAAAATTGAGGTTTCTGATGGACGGTTTTTTACAGATAAAGAAGTAAAAAGCGCTGCCAAGGTCTGTCTTATAGGCCAAACAGTAATTGACAATATTTTTGGCAAAGACGTCAATCCCATTGGATTAACCATTCGTTACAAGAACATCCCTTTTAAAATAATTGGTGTTTTAAAACCCAGAGGTCTCAACACTTTTGGTCAGGATCAGGATGACCTTTTGCTGGCGCCCTACACCACTGTTCAGGAAAGAGTACTGGCCACGATCTACTTCCAAAGTATCCAAACTTCTGCCATTGATGAAACAAAAACAAAAGATGCCGCCAATGAAATGGAACAAGCATTAAGAAAGTCTCACAAAATCAACGCAAAGGATCCAAATGATTTCACTATCAGATCACAAGATGAATTGGTCAGCACTTTTAGTTCAATCAGCAATGTTTTGACAATCTTATTGGGTGCCATTGCCAGTATTTCATTGCTGGTAGGTGGAATAGGGATTATGAATATCATGTATGTTTCTGTAACAGAAAGAACCCGTGAGATTGGATTACGTATGTCTGTTGGAGGAAGAGGCAAAGATATCCTGATGCAGTTCCTGATTGAATCGGTTTTGTTAAGTGTGATCGGGGGAGTTATTGGCATCTGTTTAGGAATAGGAGCCTCAGATCTGATCGCCGCTATCATGAAATGGCCAGTAGTGGTACTGCCTACTTCTGTAGTGCTCTCCTTTCTGGTTTGCACTGTCATAGGGGTATTTTTTGGTTTTTACCCTGCCAGAAAAGCCGCCAGTTTAAATCCGATTGATGCTCTGCGTTATGAATAATATTTAATACTTTTGAATAATTCAATAATTATCATGAAAAGGCTCATTTCAAATAAACGAAGATTAACAATATTAACCCATGTGCTGGTCTGGATGTTTTTCATTATCATTCCATGGCTCGTCTTTAACCTGAACTGGAAAGAAAACAGTGACGAGATCGGAAAGTATTATTATCGTAGCGTTGTTTATGGTGGGTACTTTTATCTGATCTTTTTGTGGGTCGTCCCCCGGTTCTTCTTCAAACAGAGAAAATACTTCTTCATTCTGTTTACAATTGTTCTGATCACGGTTTTTTATTTTGTCCTCGATTTTAGCAATAGTCCAAAGTTCCCTGATTCGCAAAGAGAAACTGTTTTTAGACAAGAAATAACTTTGCTTGCTGCAAAAGAGAAAATTCCCAGACTTCCTTATAAAAAGATACATCTCTACGACTACATTCTTACATTTATATTTATTACAGGATTCTCAGTTGGGATAAGAGTATTAGATAAGTATTCAGATAATGAAAAGCTACGCAAAGATCTGGAACGGGAGAAATTGCAATCAGAACTGTTGTTTTTAAAATACCAGGTAAGTCCTCATTTTTTTTTCAACACCCTGAATAACATCTATTCATTGATAGAAATTCATACCGGGGACGCACAAAAAGCGGTCTTAAGACTTTCCAAAATGATGCGTTATCTCTTATACGATACTCAGCCCGAGAAAGCATTGATCAGTACTGAAATAGATTTTTTGTCAAACTATATCGACCTGATGCGACTCAGGCTAACAGATCATGTTACTTTGAATATTTTATTTCCCAAAATAACCGACGACTTTCTGGTCCCTCCACTCTTGTTTATACCTTTTGTCGAAAATGCTTTCAAACATGGGATCAGCAATCGGGAACCCTGTTTTATTAATATTTCTATGAGTATAGAAAATCAAAACATTGAATTAAGAGTCCAGAATAGTATAGCAAACGTTACATTCAATGAAGCTGAAATCAAAACTGGCATCGGTTTAGAGAATGTTAAAAAGAGACTAAAACTTCTTTATAACGATAAATATTCACTAACAATAACCAAAACTGCAAATCTTCATGATGTGATACTTAAAATAAATAATTCCCAATCAACTATAAAATGATACGGACCATTGCCATCGATGATGAACCTCTAGCGCTTAAATTGATTTCAGGATATATTTCCAAAACCCCTTTCCTTGAACTGATCAACACATTTGATAACCCCTTGAGTGTTTTTGAGTTTCTCGATACCGAATCTGTAGATTTAATCTTTTCCGACATCCAGATGCCTGATCTGTCTGGAACTGACTTTGTACGCCAGCTGGTTAATGGACCTAAAATAATATTCACTACAGCTTACGACCATTATGCCCTGGAAGGATTTAAACTAAATGCAGTTGATTATTTGTTGAAACCTTTCAGTTATGAAGAATTTCTCATTGCGGCCCAAAAGGCACAGAAAATAATAGAACTTGAACGAAAAGCCCTTCCACAGATCGAGGCCAACAATGAATTTCTCTTTTTGAAATCGGAATACAAAATCAGGAGAATTAATTTCAACGACATCTTATATATAGAGGGATTAAAGGATTACATCAAAGTGTATGTAAAGAATGAAGAAAAGCCGATACTCTCCATCAGTACTTTGAAAATGGTTGAATCTAAACTTCCTTTGCAACATTTTATGAGGGTTCACAGGTCTTTTATTGTAAATCTGGATAAAATTGACACCATCGAACGCAGCCGGATCGTCTTTGGCAAAGTCTATATTCCGATCAGTGATCAATATAAAGAAGGTTTTCAGGAATTCCTTGATCGCAATTTTTTATAGTCTCTTTCTATATTCGTTTAACCTATTTAACCCCACTTATTAACAATTTCACAAGGTCACCTTTCATGCCAAAGTAGGTCGACTCTGAAATTTGTTAACAAATTATTCTGTGAAATCTAAATAAAAAAACATAATAGCCTACTTTTGTTAGATAGAATGCTATTATTGTAAAATAAATAACGCAGATTATGAAGATCACAATTGTTGGCACCGGTTATGTAGGATTGGTAACAGGAACCTGTTTTGCAGAAGTAGGTATTGATGTGACATGTGTTGACATCGATCAGGTTAAAATTGAAAACCTCAAAAAAGGGATTTCACCCATTTATGAACCGGGACTCGATGCCATGATTGAACGGAATGTTTCAAAAAACCGGTTATCCTTTACTACCGATCTCTCGACTTGTTTTGAAGACACCGAAGTGATATTCAGCGCAGTAGGCACTCCTCCCGATGATGATGGCAGCGCTGACATGAAATATGTACTCGAAGTTGCCCGCGCTGTCGGTCAACACATGAAAGCCTATATTTTGATCGTCACCAAAAGCACTGTTCCTGTTGGCACTGCAAAACGTGTACGTGATACGATCCAGGAAGAACTCGACAAACGTGGTGTAAATATCCCTTTCGATGTAGCTTCCAATCCCGAGTTTCTCAAAGAAGGTGATGCCATCAACGACTTTATGAAACCCGATCGTATTGTGGTCGGTGTTGAATCTGAAAAGGCCGAAGACATCATGCGCCGTCTTTACAAACCTTTTACCCTGAATGGTCACCCTGTTATCTTCATGGATGTCCCCTCAGCCGAAATGACCAAGTATGCCGCCAATGCCATGCTGGCTACCAAGATCAGTTTCATGAACGACATTGCCAATCTCTGCGAGATCATAGGCGCCGATGTCAACATGGTGCGCAAGGGTATTGGCTCCGACAGTCGCATCGGTCACAAATTCATCTATCCGGGCATCGGTTATGGTGGATCATGTTTTCCCAAAGATGTAAAGGCGCTTATCAGGACCGCCGAAATGGTGGGCTACCCACTTAGGGTATTGAAAGCCGTCGAAGATGTCAATGATGACCAGAAGTCAGTCCTGTTCAATAAATTCTCAGCCTTCTTTAATGGAGATATAAAAGGCAAAACAGTCGCCCTATGGGGGCTTTCGTTCAAACCCCAGACCGATGATATGCGTGAAGCTCCGTCATTGGTGCTGATCGAAAAACTTTTGAATGCAGGCTGTAAGGTGCGTGCTTATGACCCTGTATCCATGCCTGAAACCCAACGCCGTATCGGTGACAAGATTTCATATGCCAAAGATGCTTACGATACTCTGGTCGATGCCGATTGCCTGTTTCTGATAACCGAGTGGACCGAGTTTCGTTTCCCCAGCTGGAACGTCGTAAAAAAACTGCTCAGAACACCGGTTGTATTCGATGGACGCAATATTTACGATCAGGCCGATTTAAGCGCAGCAGGATTAAAACACCTTGGAATCGGTTTTAAACAATTGACATAAAACTGTTGATTTATTATTTTAAACCTGACTGGTTGATTTCTCAGTCAGGCTTATTATTTTTGTAAAATATTAAGCCCGTAAATGATGAAGAAAAAAATACTGGTTACCGGAGGTGCAGGCTTCCTGGGTTCACATCTTTGTGAACGCTTACTCAATGATGGACACGAAGTTGCCTGTCTCGACAACTACTTTACAGGGCAAAAACAAAATGTCGTTCATCTTTTGAAGAACCCCTATTTCGAATTGATTCGTCATGATGTAACGATGCCTTTCTTTATAGAAGTCGACGAAATTTACAACCTGGCATGTCCTGCCTCACCCATCCACTATCAGTATAACCCCATCAAGACGATCAAGACCTCTGTGATGGGTGCCATCAATATGCTGGGTCTGGCCAAACGAATAAAAGCCAAGATCTTA
>JGI24140J50213_10001413_pt1 | contig 10514 bp, 12 predicted proteins | sample BarGraIncu00222A_FD_50213 | JGI IMG/M metagenome (IMG submission 50213) | reverse complement strand
GCGGATGACCTCGATCTCGACCTCGGCGGGTCCGGGCAGGGCGAGCACGAAGCTCGAGCCGGAATCCGGCACGGAGGCGACATCGAGCTCGCCGTCCATCGCCCGGGCCAGCTCCCGGGCGATCGGCAGGCCCAGGCCTGTTCCGGTGATCCGCGAATGTCCGGGCAACCGGTAGAACCGCTCGAAGATCCGGGGCCGGTCCTCGACCGCGATCCCCGCCCCGTCGTCCCGGACCGCGATCAGGGCCACCCGGCCGTCGAACCAGCCGGCAATCTCGACGGTGCCGCCATCGGGCGTGAACTTGAGGGCGTTGCCGGCCAGGTTGGTCAGGATCTGTTCGACCCGGCGGCGATCGCCGACGGCCGCCCGGATCCGGGGTGGCAGGTCGGTCCGCAGCGCCACCTGGCGCTTGAGGCCGATCGGCCGAAGCGCGTCCAGGACTCGCCGGGCCACGTCGGCGACCGAGAACGGCGCCAGCTCGAGGCCCAGGTTGCCGGCTTCGATCCGGCTCATCTCGAGCAGGTCCGCGACGAGGTTGCCCATCGTCTCGACGATCTCCCGGCTCCGATCTAGGAACTCGGTCCGGATCGCGGGATCCTCGACCCGTCCGTCGGCGATCAGCTCGAGGTAGCCGGCCAGGCCGGTGAGCGGCGTGCGCAGGTCGTGGGCGACCGTCGAGACGTAGCGCTCGCGCTCCCGGTCACGAGCCTGCAGGTCGGCCCATTCGCGTGCAACCGCCACCTGGTCGCTGACCAGGGCGAGGGCCACGGCGGCGTGCCGGGCGAGCTGCCGGGGCAGCCGTTCGGCCACCCCCTCGACGCCGGCCGGATCGGGCAGGTCGAAGCCGAGGACCACCCGCCCGCTGCTCGGGATCTCGATCCAGGCGTAGTGGTGGACGTCGTCCGGCGTTGCCCTGGGGCCGTCGGGCGATGGCGCGCCGCGGGCGATCGAGACCGCAGCCGGCCCACTCGCGGCCCGTTCGGCCCGGGAGCCCGGACCGCGTGCGTCGAGCCAGGCCGCCAGGGCAAGCGCCTCGCCCGGGTCTTCGCCGTCGATCGCGGCGACGGCGATCCGGCGCTCGCCGGTGACCGCCAGGACGGCGGCGCGGCGGGCTCCGACGGTCTCCGCGAGGAGGCCCAGCAGGCCGGCCAGGCGGGCTTCGGCGGCCAGGTCGGCGACCAGGATGTCGAGTGAGCGAGCGAGCAGGGTCGTCTCGCGCCAGCTCATCTGGTCGTCCAGGCGGCGCGGCGAAACCCGTCGTTCGGTGAACGGGGGCGGGGCCCCGATCGCCGGGCCGGCCGGCTGGCGGCGGGCGGACTGTTCAGTCATTGGCCTGATCGTCGCAGCAGGATCGAGCGGCTGGGATCACCCGAACGTCCTGATTCGGCTGGAACAGGCCGGCAGTGCCGGGACCGCTCAGGTCGGACGGCCGGCTCCCCGAACCGGACGGCCAAGAGGACGGCCAAGCGCCCGTCGGACGACATCCACCACCTCGTCGACGTACTCGTCGGACTCGCCGCGCTCGGCCGCGGTCCGGACGCAACCTCGGACATGATCCTCGAGAATCATGATCCCGACCGAGTCCAGCGCGGCGCGCAGCGCCGCCGTCTGCTGGAGGATGTCGACGCAGTACTCCTCGCGCTCGATCATCCGGGCGATGCCGCGAACCTGGCCCTCGATCCGGCTCAGGCGCCGGACGAGCTTCGACTTGTCCTTGGAATAGCTGTGGCGGAAATGATCGGCCTCGGGCGCCGGCGCGCTGGTCCGGTTCGGGCCGGGTCGTGTCGTGCTTGGCATCGTGAAATCGATGATACCCCCCAGGGGTATCCCGTGCCAACCGCGCAAGCCTCGTTCGCCGATCCGCCAGAGTCGGCTAGACTGACCTCCGATGGATCACCGCGACGATGCACCGGATGCCCCGAGCATGACCGACGCCGGGCCGGCCTTCGCGCACGTCAGCGAGGCCGAGTTTGCCCGGATCCTCGACTACTACCAGGTCCGCTGGGAGTACGAGCCGCACACCTTCCCGATCCTGTGGAACCTGGCCGGCGATCTCCTCGAGAGCTTCTCACCTGATTTCTTCCTGCCCGACATGGACCTCTACATCGAGCTCACCACGCTCCGCCAGAAGCTCGTCCGCAAGAAGAACCGCAAGCTGCGCCGGCTGCGCGAGCTCTACCCCGAGCTGCGGATCAAACTCTTCTATGCCCGCGACTTTCGGGCGCTGATGCTCAAGTACGGCCGGCTCGAGCTGGCCGATGAGCTGAGCGGCACGCCCGGCCACGTCACCCCGACCCGCTCGGCCGCCTCGATGCTGGCCGGTCCGTTCGGGCTCGAGCGGGTCCAGCCAGTGACTGCCGCCGCCGCGCCCGCCATCGACGGATCGGATGCCCCGGGATCATCGCCGGACCCGACCACGATCCGGACGGGACACCACCGCCGGCGTCGCCGCGGGGCCGGCCGGACCGCCCTGGCTGAGCAGGCGGGCACGAGCGCATGAACGCGCGGGTCGACCTGCAATCCGACCTGGCCGAGGTCCTCGTCTCCGAGGAGCAGATCCAGGCCAAGGTCCGCGAGCTCGGCGCCCGGATCAGCGCCGACTACGCCGGCCGGCAGCTGACCCTCGTCAGCGTGCTCAAGGGCTCCCTCCCGTTCATGGCCGACCTGATGCGGGCGATCACGATCCCGGTCCGGATCGACCTGATGGAGGTGTCGTCGTACGGTGGCACGTCGACCGAGTCATCCGGCCTCGTCCGGATCCTCAAGGACCTCTCGGCGAGCATCGCCGATGAAGAGGTCCTGCTGGTCGAGGACATCATCGACACCGGCCTGACCCTGAACTACCTGGTGCGCTACCTGCGCGGCAAGAGCCCAGCCTCGCTCCGGATCTGCACCCTTCTCGACAAGCCGGCCCGGCGCCTGGTGGAGATCCCGGTCGACTACACCGGCTTCACGATCGACGACCGGTTCGTGGTGGGCTACGGCCTCGACTTCGGCGAGTTCTACCGGAACCTGCGCTACGTCGGCGTCCTCCGGCCGGAGGTCTACTCGAGCACGCCCGCCGGTGACCCGGAGTCCGAGGGCGGAGCCGATGTCTGAGCCGGGGGCTGCCCGGTGACGATGCATCGACGGCCGCTCGGCCAGGGTCGCCTGCTGGCGGCCGGCGGCGCGGTGGCCATCCTGATCGCGTCGTTCCTGGCCTGGTACACCGCCGGCGGGGACGCCGGCGGGCTCAATCCGATCGCCTGCTCGGCCTTCGACGGCCGCTGTGGCACGGCCGGTGGGCTGATCGACTTCATCGTTGCCTTGCTCGTCCTGGCCCTGGTTGCGCTGCCCTACGCCAGCGGCGATCGGCCGGTCGCAGTCGATCGCGGGTTGAGCTTCCTGCTGCTGACGGTGGCTGGCTGGCTGGCTCTCCTGTATGCCCTCGCTTCCTTCGTCACCCAGGGCGACCTGGCCGGTCTCCGGCCGGATCGGGCCCCGGGCAGCTGGCTGGCCCTGGTCGGCCTGATCGTGCTGTCGCGGGCCACCTACCTGATCAGTCGGGGCGGAGACCGGATCTGATTCCGGGCGCGCGCAGGTGATGGCCGGGGCGATGCCGTATATTGGGGACAGGCGCGTCGATTGCAGAACTGCTGTTGGGTGCCCCTTGGGTGGTTGTGGAGCGCTTCGGCGCCCGCCGCCGAGAGGCGCGCTCACAGCGGGAAAACGTCGAGCCGGTCGGATTTGACCGCCTCTGCCGCAGCCGTGTGCGCCCCCCTTGTGAGGTCAGGCCAGTCGGCGTGGACTACCAGGTTCGGACGGCTCGCATCACGGATGTCGACCGGCTCGTCGCGCTCTTCGCGCCGGCGGTTGACCCGGGAGGCGGACCGCTCGTTGCCCCCGATCTCCTGCGGCAGCTCATCTATCTGCCCCAGGCCAGCGTGCTCGTCGCCGAACGGCGCCGGGAGGTCATTGGCGGCGCGATCCTGGCGCTCCGGCCGTCGGTCCGGTCTGGCGGTTACATCGGCACCATCGATCTGTTCGTGGTCGATCCGACGGGGGACGCATCCAGCGTCACCAACGATCTGCTCGAGGAGATCCTCCGTTCCGCGCGCAACAAGGGCTGCACCGTCGTCGAGGCGGCGCGGCCAGACGATCTCGGCGAGCGAGCCCGCTGGGAAGATCGCGGCTTCAGTCAAGGCGGCTCGCTCATGACCCGGTCTGTGGCGGCCCGTAAGGCTCCCGCGCGCCAGGTTCGAATCTGATCTTCGCCGAGCTGCACGCACTGCGCCGGCAATTGGCACCAGGGACATAGGAGTCAACGTGGGCAAGAACGTCGCCGTCTTCGTGGACGTCGCGAACATCTTTTATGCGGCCAAGGCGGCCGGCGTCGATATCGATTACGTGACGCTGTTGAAGTCGGCCATCGCGGGGCGCGATTTCGTGCGCGCCTACGCCTACACGGGCCTCGACCCGGACAACGAGAACCAGCGCAACTTCCATTCGTTCCTCGCCCGTCACTCCTACAAGGTCGTGAGCAAGGACATCCGCAAGTACGGCGACGGGAAGGTCAAGGCCAACCTGGACATCGAGCTCGTGGTCGACCTGATGAAGACGGCCCGCAACCTGGACGTCGCGATCATCGTGTCGGGCGATGGTGACTTTGCCCCGGCTATTCGGGCAGTCCAGGAGATGGGTGTCCGCTGCGAGGTGATCAGCTTCCGGGGCAACACCAGCTCCGACCTGATCGAGGTCGCCGACCTGTTCACCGACATCACCCAGATCGCCAAGGTCGAGAAGGGCTCATCGCGCTCCGGCCGCCGGGTTGCCGGCGACGACGAGGACCTGTCGATGACCGAGGTGCCCGACAAGCAGACCGAGGGAACCGGTGTCGGCCGGGGCCGCGGATCGCGCGGTGGCCGGAGCCGGACCGGAGCCGGCGAGCCTGAGCCGGTGGCTGCCGCTCCACGGGCCGCACGCCCAGCCGCCCGAGGTGGCCGTCGGCCCCTCGAGGCGATCGCCGTCGAGGCCAGCAACGCCGCCGAATTTGCGGCCGCCAGCGCGGCGTCGAGCGTCGGCGGTGGCCTGGTCGCCCTGCCCGGCGAGAAGCTGTCGAAGGCTGCGACCGCCGCGGCCGCCGCCCGGGTGGCACCGCCGGTTGTCGTGCCGGCGGACCTCGACGAGGAGCAGGACATCGACGTCGACGATGACGAGGTCGTGGCCGCGCGGCCAATCGAAGGCGAAACCGAGAGCGAGGAGGGCCAGCGCCGTCGTCGGCGCCGTGGTGGCCGAGGTCGCGGCCGGGGCCGCGGGCGGGCCGAAGGCGAGGCCGTTGCCGGCGTCGCGCCCGCGCCACGGGAGGTCGTGGCCCGTCCCGCCAGCGTGGCTGCGGACGTGGACCTGGACGAGGAGGACGAGGAGGATCTGCCGGTCGCTCCCCGGCCACCCCGTTCGGCTGCGTTCGGCTCGTTCTGGGACAGCCAGATCGGGATGGACCGTCCACCGGCGGCCAACCTGTCGGCGATCGACGTCGACGACGAGGACGAGCCGGCGATCCCGGAGTACCTGATCGCGGAGCAGCGTCGGGGTAACCGGCCGGTCAGCCGTGATGGGCGCCGGCCCGGCGGAGGTGGCGCTCCCAACCGGGGTGGCCGCGGTGGCGGCTACTCGGCCGCCGTCGATCGCGAGCGTTACGGACGCGGTGGCGGCGGAGGTGGCATCAACCGCTATCCGGACGTTTCGGCACGCCGGCCCGAGGAGCGTCCCCGGACCGACGACCGGGTGGCTCCCGCGCCGCGCCAGGATCGGCCGCGCAGCGGCGATGAGCCCTGGAGCGAGGTGCCACCGGAGCTCGAGGCGATGCTCCGGGCGCAGATCGCCGCCAAGCCGGGCCGTCCGGCTGAGGGTCGCCGGCCCGACGCTCGTCCGGCCGCCGAGCCGGTCAGGGCGCAGGCCCCGGCCGACGCGCCCGACACTGGGGCCGGCCCGGTCCGTCGTTCTCGCCCGCCGCGGGCGGCCGGCGGAGCCCCGCTGGGCGCCGCCGCGATCGCCGACTCGGCAGTCGCCGATGCGCCTGTCCCGAAGCGCAGGACCACCAGCCGCAAGGCGGCGGAACCGGCCCATCCGGTCGAAGCCGCCTCGCCGGTGACCCCGGCCGAGGCGCCGGCAGCGCGCAAGCGGACGTCGACCCGGACCGCGGCCGTCGCCGCACCGGCGGAGGAGGCTCCCGCGGCTGCCGCTCCGGCCAGGCGCCGGCCGTCGACCCGGGCGGCCGCGCCCGACGCCGCGGCAACGTCGGATGGTCCGGCGGCTCCGGCCGAGGCTGCCCCGAAGCGGCGGGTGACCCGAAAGGTCGCCGGTTGACCCGGGCCGGCTAGCCAGGCGCATGGTGGCCGGTGCCGAGCGGCAGTGGCTGACCCGGGCCCAGCCCGGCACGCTGGCCGCCGCGGGGGCACTGGTCCGCGGGGCCGCGCCCCACGCGGTCTTGATCGTCGGTCCAGCGTCGGTCGGCAAGACGACCCTGGCCGACGACCTGGCCGCGGGCCTGCTCTGCCTGGCGGCGGACCCGGCTGTCCGACCCTGTCGCGCCTGTCGGGGCTGCCGGCTCGTGGCCGGCGGCAACCATCCCGACCTGCATCGCCTTGGGCCCGACGGCCCGGGCGGGCAGGTGGTGATCGGCGATGCCGGCCGGCCGGCCAGCCGCGGGGTTCGCAATCTCGTGGCGGAGCTGGCCTACCTGCCCGTCGAGGGCGGTCACCGGGTCGCCATCGTCGAGCACGCTGAGCGGATGAACGAGGACGCCCAGAACGCCCTGCTCAAGACCCTCGAGGAGCCNCCCGGCGGGGTCACCCTGATCCTGTGCGCCGACGAGGAGGACCGGCTGCTGCCGACCGTCCGGTCGCGCTGCGTCCGGCTGCGGGTCGCGCCGCTGGGCGCTCGCGCGATCGAGGAGCTGCTGGCCGATCGGGGTGTCGCCGATGCCCTCACGGCCGCTCGCCTGGCCCGGATCTCGGGCGGCCGCCCTGGCCTGGCCCTGGCCTATGCCCGGCTGCCCGAGGCGGTCACCATCCACGATGAGATAGCCCGGACCCTGCTCGACCTGCTGGCGGCGTCGCGGGCGGACCGGCTCGTTGCCGGACGCGAGCTGATCGAGCGGGCCGCCGCCCTCGAGGCGGCCCTTCGACCGGCCGTTGTCGCGCCTGCTCCTGTGGCGCGGATGTCGCGGGGATCCGCCCGGAGGGCGAGCGTGCCGGATGTGCCGGACGGGCCGGCACCAGCCGAGAGCCTGGACGCCGCTGCCGAGGGGGCCCAACCGGGCAAGCGGCCACCGGCCGAGCGACGCCGGGCACTGCTCGTGCTCCTGGGGATCTGGCGCGACGTGGCCCTGGACCTGGCGATCGCGGGCCTGGGCGGCCGGCGCGAGGTTCGTGATCCGGCCCTCCTCGACGATCTCGTCGCCGCCGCGGCCGGCGTCCCGTCCGCGGAGATTGGCTCGTTCCTGGCGCGCCTCGATCGGGTGGTCGAGCTGGTCGAGGGCAACACCGGGCCGGAGCTGGCGCTCGACGTCCTCGTCCTGGCCTGGCCGCGGGCCGTTCGCGTCGCCGCCTGAGCCTGGCCTGGTGACCAGCCCGGTGCCGCCGGTCCGGCTCGATGCGACCGTTCAAGGCCGGGTCCAGGGCGTCGGCTACCGGATGTTCGCGGCCCAGCGGGCGCTCGCCCTGGGCCTCGTCGGCTGGGTCTCCAACGAGCCGGACGGCCGAGTCCGCTGCCTGGTTGAGGGCCCGCGGGCCGACCTTGAGACGTACCTCGCGGCGCTCCAGCTCGGACCCCTCGGGGCCCGGGTCGACCGGGTCGACGCCGCCTGGACCGCCGCGCTGGGCTCGTTCAGCCGGTTCGAGATCCGGAGCGGCTGGACATCGGGCGACTGATCAGGGCAGGCCGCTGATCAGGCCGCCGTCGACGGCGCTGAACGTGCCGGTCTGGTAGCTGGCGAGGTCCGACGCAAGGTAGCCGACGAGCGCCGCCAGCTCCTCGGGCCGGCCGTAGCGCCCCATCGGGATCCCGGCCAGGTGGCCCGCCTTGACCGATTCCATCGACTGGCCGGTCGCCTCCGAGCGGCCTCGATCGAGGCTCTCGACCCGGGCTGTCTCGAGCCGCCCCGGCAGCACGCCGTTGATCGTCACGCCGTCGACGGCCACGACTCGCGCCGTGGTCTTGAGCCAGGCCGCCAGGGCCCCCCGGCCGGCGTTCGAGTAGACGAGATCGGGGATCGGCTGGCGGACGCCCGAGGACAGGATGGCCACGATCCGGCCCCAGCCGGCGGAGCGCATCGCCGGCAGGAGCGCCGTCGCCAGCTCGATCGGCGTGGTCGCGAGCAGCTGGAACGCCCGGGCCCAGCCGGCTGCGTCGGTCCTGGTCGGATCGGTCGGCGGCGGTCCGCCGGCGTTGAGGACCAGGATGTCCACCCGGCCGAGCGCCGCTGTCGCCTCAGCCGCGATTCGGCCGGCCGTGCCCGGTTCGGTTGCGTCGCCGACCAGGCTGACCACCTCGACGCCGTGGCGCTCCCGGATATCGTCGGCAACGGCCGCCAGCCCGTCCGCGCCGCGCGACCAGATCGCCAGGCGGCACCCTTCCGCCGCCAGCCGGTCGGCCGACGCCCGGCCGAGCCCCGATGAGGCTCCGCCAACCAGTGCTGCCCGCCCCCGGATCCCCAGGTCCATCCCATCCTCCAATGCATTGGTCGCGACCCATCGTGCCACGGACGCACCAGGCCGGTGCGCCCGTTGGTCCGATTGCCGGGTGTGACCCGGACGAGTCGGCCATGGCCCCGGCTCGCTCGAGCGTCCATCGTGATCGTGATGGAATCGCGTTTGGATCTCGCCGAGAACCTGCCGGTGCTGTATCGGGCTGCCCTGGACGCCGTTGATGAGCTCAGCCATCTCGGGCTGCGCGGCGATGCCAGCAAGCTCCGCGATCGGGCCGTGCGCGCCTACAGCCGCTCGTGGGACGAGGCCTGCCGGCGCACCCTGGAGGAGGTCCAGCTCAAGGCCCGGGCGGCCAGCGTATCGGTCGCCGCGCGGACCGGTCGCCCGCTGCCGGGAGCCGGCCTGCCCGGCTGAGCCCGGCGACCATCGCTGGTCGTATTCCGCTACGCTCAGCTGATGGACCCGGACACCGTCGGTGCGCTGCTCCAGGCCGCGATCGAGGCCGTCGACGGCCTGGCCGACCTGGGTGAGTCGATCGAGGACGAGTGGTCGTACGTCAACGACCTGCGCCAGGCGTGGACCGATCGCCTGGTCGAGGCCGCCGACGGGCCGGCCGGAGCGCATTCGGCTGGGCCCGCCCTGGTCGAGGCGATCCAGCTGGCCATCGATGAGGCCGGCCGGATCAGCGACCCCCACCGGGCGATCGACTGGCTCTCGACCCTGCCCCAGGTCGTCCTCCTCGCGGCCGGGTTCGAGGCCTGACCGTGCGCTTCCAGGACGCGGCCCGCGACGGCCGGGCGGTGGTGTACGCGACGATCCAGGCCGACCCCCTGGTGGCCCGCGTCGCCGAGCTGCTGGCGGCCGCGTCGCGGGCCGAGCGGATCCTGGCCCGGGCGGTGATGAACGGCGAATCCACGGACGCCGAGCGCTGGCGTCGGATCTTCCCGACACTCTTCGGACCTGGGCCGGACGCTGCCGGGCGCGAGCGGGCGGAGGCGGTCCTGGCCGGATCGCTGGCGGTGGCCGACAAGGGCGAGCAGGTCCGCAGCCAGTTCCGGGGCGCGATCGTGGAGGAGCTGACGGCCCGCCTGCTTGCCCGGCGCACGCCTGCCGCCGCGGTCCGGCGCGAACGGCGGATCCTGTTCGATGGCGTACCGGCCGAGATCCATCCCTACGACGTGACCGTGGAAGTGGCCGGGTCGGCCCGGGCGTATGACTGCAAGTGGGGCGCCCGCGGGATCAACGCCGATGTCCTCCATCAGCTCGACGACGCGCGAAGCCACGCCCTCGACGAGGACGGATCGCTGGCGGTGGCCCTGGTCGTCTTTGACGCCGAGCGCTCCTGCCGCGTCAGGCTGGATGCCCAGACCGCGCCGCACGGCGCCACCCGCCTGGTCGCCCTCGAGCAGCTCGACTCGCTGGGCGGGCCGGGCGAGGCCGGCCGGTGACCCACGATCCGGCCACCGACCGCTATGCCCCGCCGAGCGAGACGGAGCGGCGCACCTCGGCCACCTATCGGGTCCGCTTTGACGAGGCCGGACCGGATGGCATCGCCCGGGCCTCGGCCTACCTCCGCTACGCCCAGGACCTGGCCTGGCTCCATTCCGAGCGGCGCGGGTTCGGCCGGTCGTGGTACCAGGACCGCGGGCTGGCCTGGGTCGTCCGGGCGGTCGACCTGGCCATCGAGGCGCCCCTGCCGACGGGTGCCGTGCTGGTCGCCACGACCGAGGTGACCGGCGGCCGGCGGGTCATGGCCCGCCGCCGCTGTGACCTGCGGGCCGAGGCCGACGGCTCGCCGGTCGCGACCGTGGTGACCGACTGGGTGAT
>JGI24140J50213_10001410_pt1 | contig 10526 bp, 7 predicted proteins | sample BarGraIncu00222A_FD_50213 | JGI IMG/M metagenome (IMG submission 50213) | reverse complement strand
TACCGGTAGTGGGTAAAAAATTGTTTTTTGTTGCTATGGTATCATAAATAGAATATCCAAACGGATCATGCGTTTCAATATTAATTTGTCTGATTATTTTTCCTTCATATGCACTATATGGCTTCTGAATCAACTTCTTATAAACCCTTACTTTATTTTTACTTTGTGTTGTACCCAACTCAAATGTTTTATTGTCCCAATAATCATAGTATTGAAATCCCCCTGCAAGGATAGCAATTTTGCCCAACTGCATATTTTTTCCAAATAAAATCCCATAACCAATCACATTATCGAGATATTTTCTGCCAACTCCAAAATTCAAGTCGACCCGCAGTTTGAAAAAATCAAAAGGCTTACGATTACGTATTTCAAATGGATTACCATAATCAAATTGGGTATTGATCATCAAACTATTGGTCCCGGACCCAAAACCAGGATTTGAGGGACCCGTTACACTATGTACCCCGGAATACAAGGAGACATTAAGCGGATTTTGCTCATAAACTTCTTTCTTGGTTATCCTGAAAGATTTTCCTTGTAAAAGTCTGTTTACACCTCTCATAGGATCTATTACTCCGGCCAGGATCTCACGAAATACTCTTTCAGTTCCTCGTGTTCGATCATCCAGGATATTTGAACTCAACCTATACATTATTTCCCCTAAAAATGCCCCACTGGTGGGTGTATTGATAACATCGTTGTAAGAAGGACGTGTGTTTTCTCCAAAATATTCCCACAATAAACTTCCACCTAAAGAAAAGCCAAATGATTGGAAATAGGTATATCCTTGTGACCGACCTGCATTAAAGGTTAATGCCCCTGAATAGGGATGGCCTACAAAATTTATCCCGAACCTGTCGTTGTCCCATTCCCATCCATTTTTAATATTATATTTCCAAGTCTTGATCCCTATACGGGCATAATCCGCATTTAAAATAAACCTGTCAAAAGACCATGTGAAAGCAAGAATTGCTGGAACTTCAATTATGGGTTTCCATAATGGATATCTTTTATTATAAGCTGAATCATCTCTTAACAAATCTCCATATTTATTTTGAAGTGTAGTATCAACAATGTCGTTATTTGCAGGCTCATTGTCCTTTGAATCCTTGAGAATTTCTTTTTTCCGGTCTTTAATATCTTTTAACTGTGTCTTTGCGGGACCCTGACCTGGTATAATTGTGTCTGCTTTTATTGGTTGTTGCGCATAAAGATAGCAGGAAGACAAAAGAAAAAAGACTATGATGTAAATTGTTTTCATTGGAAACTTTCTTTAAATTATATAATAATAAATTATGGACAAGTTGTTTTTTTGCTTTTTGTATTCCTGATTTCGAAATTTGCAATTCAATTACAAATCTAAAGTCATACACACACATAAGTGTTACATAATGATTTAAATATATTACATGATTCACACATTTAAAAACGGATTTTAAGGATGAATTCATGTAAATGTAATCTCAGGATTATCTAAAAACAACAATAGCCGGTTTGCCAATTTCAAAATCCCTTAAACCGAAATCAGAAGTACTAAATGAGTTAATTTTAAATATATCCTGACCATTTCCAGGAATTAAAGGATAAAATGATATGGAAAATTGAAAAGTATTAATAATTAAATTTTCATTTTTAATGAGTACACCTATTCCTATCTGTGAATAAATTTTGCTGTTTCTGAATCCTTTTTTCCCATCACCCAACACACCAAGAGAGCATATAAGATAAGGACCAAAATGAAATCCAAGAACATCCCAAGGTGAATATGTTTGTGTTTGAAATGAAAATAATATTCGTTTACTGCCCGACAAAGCAGAACTATTAAATCCATTAAGCCCATAACTATCTTTTAATGTTAAACTATCATTATAATAGCGGTTTAAGCCAATTGTCACCTCCGGTTTTAAAAATTGTCTGAATTTCCATCTTCCAATTTCAAATAATCCGGTAAAATAATTAACCCCTGCTGTTATAACACCTTGATCAACTTTACCGGCACTGATAAATGTTCCAAATTCAAAGTCAGTACTCAGATAACCCCATTGATTATAATTCCCATATGAGAACCGCATCCCATAATAGGGTCTAACAATATTATTTTTTATCTGATATCCTGCAGTCAGACTATAGACTCTTCCAACAGGTACATCCTCGATGACACCATACTTATAGATAAACTTATCCTGTACATATCTTCTTGAAGAAATCCCAATCCCAGCCAGATAAAAATCCTCATTTGAATAAACATGTAATGGATCATAGATTTCTGTTGGTCTTTTATAATATCTGATACGCAGAAAACGTGTAGCAATAATCAAATTAGTTGTCCGTTCATCTAAACTGTTGCCTTTAAAAATCCGAAACGCTTTAGCTACCCAGTAATCCTGAGTGTCAAATTTTAAGTTTAGAGGAACATAGCCACTATCTACAACTTTTAATGAATCTTGTTTGAATTGAGTTGCAAGAAATGCGCCAGCTGCCCATTTAGCCAATGGAGAATAAAAAGGACGTTCAATGGCCAAACTTCTTGTAAAGTTTTGGTAACCATCTATTTCATAATGTAGTGTTGTGCTGATATATGTATTTCGGAGATTGGGTATCGTGTAACTAGTACTAAAGGTATTGATACTATTACTAAAATTTCTGGCAAAAACATTCTGATATTCATGGCCCAAACCCAAAAAATTTCTATCTGTTAAATTAATAGAGTTACGTGATGAAGAGAATATTGCTCTGGGAACAATACTCCATTTATCCAGTTCGCGAATGTAAATATCAACAGAGTCTGATTTTTCCGAAGTAGATAATACAGTAAACGTAACATCAGTTACATATCCCCTACTTCGGACCAGTCGTTCAGATTCTTTAACGAGCAAAGAATCGAATACCTGGTTACGATGTATAAGTAAGAGATTTCGAATAGTAATACTTTGAGTTTTAATATGCAATTTATTACCTGTAAAGGGTAAAAAATTGTTTTTTGTTGCTATAGTATCATAAATAGAATATCCAAACGGATCATGCGTTTCAATATTAATTTGTCTGATTATTTTTCCTTCATATGCACTATACGGTTTTTGAATCAACTTCTTATAAATCCTTACTATATTTTTGCTTTGTGGTGTTATAATAGCAATAGGTCTAAAAAAAAGGCCAAACATAAACTTAGTCAGCTTCTTCTTACCGGAATAATTTTCAAGGTTTTTATATAGTTGAGTTGAATCTTTTTTGACAGAAATATCTTGAGCAAATGCAAATTCACTTATGAAAGCTAATACCAAAAAAAGAACGAATATTTTCTTGAAGCTCATTTGCATTTGCCATTAACTACTCCCACAAATAACACCAAAAGTTATACTTTAATCTTTTTAGTTGGAATGATAAACAATGGAATTGTAGTATCGTGTAATACTTTAGTGACAACACTTCCCATAACAATGTTTTCCAACCATTTCTTACTGTGGGATCCCATTACAATAATATCGACATGCAAGTCTTTTGCAGCCTTCAAAATAGCTTCAGCAAAATCTCCATCTCTTACCTCAGTTTGAATTGTTTCATCTCCAAGGTGTTGTTTGAATTTGTTGAGAAATTGTTCNGAAGCATTTTTTAGTCCTTCTTTGCTATCGAGTTGCATTGGAATCATTTCTGTATGACCAGCAAACCCCATTATCGGAGAATAGTCCATATTAGAATAATAAACAGGATCTAATATCACATGTAATAATATTACCTCGGCTCCCATTGTTTTAGCCAACAAATTACCTATTTCTGCGACTCTTTTAGCAGTTGGATCATAATCCAATGCAATCATTATTCTTTTCATTTCTTTCGTTTTCATCTGTATGTTTTTAATATGAATTAGTGTTATAAAATGGAATAAATTTCATTTCTAAATGATATTTTTTAATTTTCTTATTCCGGCTTTTTCTTATCAACCTCTGACTTTGTTTGATCTGGTTGTTTGCTATTATTGTTTGATGACTTTACAACTTTCTGTTGTCTTTTTCCATTTCCAGATGGTCTGGCATTTTGAACAGGAACAGATCTTCCACTATTGTTCTGTGGGGTTACAGTACTTTGTTGTTGAGGCCTGCCGCCATTTGTCGTTTGATTCACCATAGGTTTTGGACCATTATTGATATTTTGTTGATTCGCTGTTCTTTGTGGTTGTTGCCTCCTGACATTTGTTGATGGATTTAAATTTTGAGGCACTATAGGTCTTGGATTACTTTGCTGTGGATTCACTGTTCTTTGAGGTTGTTGTCTTTCATCAGGAAGGGATGGGTTTACATTTTGAGGAACAGTAGGTTTAGGATTATTTTCCTGTGGAGTAATAATTCGTTGTGGCTGTTGTCCTCTGATTGGACTTGAAGTATTTACATTTTGAGGAACAGAAGGTCTTGTATTGGGTATCTGTTGATTATTGGTTTGCTGTGGTTGCTGTCTTCTGTCAGGAGTTGAAGGATTTGTATTTTGTGGAACCCCTTGTCTTTGATTATTAAGCTGCGGAATAACATTATTTTGTTGACTCACTTGCCTGTTATTATCGTTTTGATTTACATTCCGGGGTTGATTTATCTGTTTCCTTTCAGAAGGTCTTTGAACATCTTTTATATCAATAATTTTTGAGGGCGTAGGTCTGACTCCTTTGTCATTATTTCTATTTATCTGGGGTCTGAAAATATGCAACTGCCCATTTATCATTGATTGTCCGGGTCTGTCATTTTCCTGAACAGCAACAGATTTCAAAGTTCTTCCTGTAACTCTTTGAACATCTTCACGTGATGGTCCAGATACATAAGTAACATTTCGTCTGTTATCAACATATGTCTGATTGATCACTGTAGAATTTAAAATAATCCTGTTGCGATCTGTTTGATTGGCATAATACTGACTAATATCGGGCCTGTCAATATCCCCATTTCTGACAAATGTCCAATGATCATTTAGTCTGTTGTATGGTCTGCCGAAACTAAGACTTACACTTAAACCAGATTCCATAGGTGACCAACCATAATATCCATCTGCACTTCTCCAGGTCACCCAAGCAGGACCCCATTCAGTATCCGGCACCCAAAACCATCCATAATTATTATCGTAATTCCAACGTCCGTAATGAAATGGCGCCCATCCCCAGTCGTAATCCGACATCCAGGTCCATCCATAGTCCGTCATCACCCAATGACCATTTGTTGAATACGGCTCAAAATCATTTCCAACATCCGGAATCCAGACATATCCATAATTGGAATAGTCAACCCATTGACCGTAAGGGCTTAATTCATCATAGAAAACTTGTAAACTAACATTTTCCTGCTGTGCTTTTACCTGTTTTGGAAAAGCTATACCTATTACTATCAATGTCAGAGTTAAGGCTAATATTTTAATGTAAGATTTCATGAGGGTGATATTTAAAACTTTAAATCATAAAAGTCAGGCTTGAATCAAATAATTCCCAAAAAGTAATCATATGATTTTTCTGGAGTAACAAAGTTAAAGTCAGATATAAATACAATTGTTACATAACTTTTAAAAATAGTTACATCATTCACACCTTACTATTCGTTCAGAAACTATTTAAAAGCGCATTAATAGCTTTTTTACCAAACCAGATCGCAACATTATTTAAATTCTCTCCATGTAAAAATGAGAGGGAGAGCTTTTATAAAAAAAGAAAACGTATTAATGAAATATACCTGAAAATAGACACCTGAATATATACAAACAGCTGAATCCAATATTATCCATACCCCAAATGCTACCATAATAGCATTCCGAGCCCACAGTTCTTTTTTCCGGAAAGGGTATTGAGCAATAAATGCCAGCAAAATATAACAACATGCAATTGTCCCTCCTAATGGTCCCCAAATAAATGCCTTGAATGGTTCTGCCTCAACAGGAATAACATTGCTCAACCAGAAAACGTGCGCAAGAACTTTATTATAAGGCATAAAAAATGGATTATTCCCATACACGGCAAAAACAATCCCAAATAATGCAAATAGTAAACTGCTGTAGAACAACCATCGTTGCCAAAACATAAACGATTTCATCAGAAAATATTTTTAAATTAGCAGTTATAAGCGAACCATCAGCAGCTTAAAATATAGTGTGCCGAATTCCAAAACATTGCCCGGAAACTGCATAAATCTTTTAAGAACCCACTTTAACTTATATTTTTACTATCTGATCCTAAATACTTTAATTATTTTGATAGTTCGGATAATCTGTATAACCCTTTTCATCAGCAGAATAAAACAGATCCATTTTGAGATCATGTGATAAAGGCCAGTTGTTCTTAAATCGTTCAACAAGATCAGGATTGTTAATAAATGGACGCCCAAATGTTACGAGATCACTTAGTCCCCTTTGGATATCTGCTTCTGCTCTTTGCTTATCATAGCCACCAGAGAGGATTAGGATGTTTTTAAAATTGTTTCGTATGATTTTCTTAATTTCAATTGGTACCTCTGGAGCACCCATTGAAGAATGATCAACAAGATGAATATATGCTATTCCTATCTTATTAAGTTGCGCTGACAAGTAATTATATGTATCATTGATTTCAGGATAATGCGGCATATCGCTAGCAACTCCATAGGGAGATAAACGAATGCCCGTTTTCCCCTTGCCAATTGACGCTGCAACAGCAGTTACTATTTCCAAGACATACCTGGATCTATTTTCAATATCTCCACCATAGTTATCTTTTCGGATATTGCTTATAGGTGACAGGAATTGCTCAAGCAGATAACCGTTTGCCGAATGCAACTCCACGCCGTCAAATCCTGCATCTATGGCATTTTTAGCTGCTGCAACATATTCAGCTTTTGTGAGGATCAGGTCTTCATCAGTCATTTCTTTGGGAACCGGATAATCTTGCAACTGTTTCGTATCGGTCCACATCTGTCCTGCCGCTTTTACTGCTGACGGTGCAAGGATTTGAGCTCCATCAGGCATATTGAGAGGATGGCTGATCCTCCCGGTATGCATTAATTGGACAATTATTTTTCCTCCGGCCTTATGTATGGTTGAAGTAATCATTTTCCACCCTTCAACTTGTTGTTTACTAAAAATCCCCGGAATACGGGCATAACCCAACCCATTGGGCGATGGAGAAGTTCCCTCTGTGATAATTAAACCGGCACCTGAGCGTTGCCTGTAATATTTAGTCATCAATTCATTTGGCACATTCCCAATTGCCCTGCACCTTGTCATAGGAGCCATTACAACACGATTTTTAACCTCTACTGATCCAACCTTTTCAGGAGTAAATAATTTATTTGTTTCCATTTTTTTCTTATTTAAAAAATGTATTATCAATAACACGGGAGTGTATAGTTTTCCCTTGTTTTATAAGTTAACTCCCAATCCTTTTGCAACCGTCATTCCTAATTGACTATCGACTCTCAAGAAATGACTCAACTGCCGGTTAATAATTTCATCTTTTTTCTCTCCACAAATGCCATTCATGGAATTTACAATATTACTTACCAGGTTTTTTCTGTCTTGCTCACTCATTGCATTGCGATACAATATGCCCGGCTGTGTATAATGGTCATCATCATTTTCGTTGCGATCATACCAATCTGCAATGTTTGAGTCCAACTGCATTGCCGGTTCTTTGAAACTTTCATCAGCAACAATATCATCAAAACTATTAGGACGGTAATTTGGATTTGCTTCTCCATTATCACCTACCTGCATAAAACCGTCACGCTGATAATTTTCAACACTGTAATGACATTTGTTTACAGGAATTTGTTCATAATTCACACCTAACCGATAACGTTGGGCATCGGGATAAGAAAGCAAACGACCTTGTAGCACTTTATCAGGTGAATAACCAATTCCGTCAATAACATGAGACGGAGCAAATGCAGACTGCTCTACATCACGAAAATAATTTTCCGGAATTTTATTCAGTTCCATTATTCCCACATCTATCAATGGATAATCTTTGTGGAACCAAACTTTTGTAAGGTCAAATGGATTCCATTTAAATGTTTTTGCCTGGTCTTCAGTCATTATCTGAATTTTTAAAGCCCATTTGGGGAAATCTTTTTTCGCAATGGCTTCCACTAAATCCCGTTGTGCATGGTCAAGATCAATACCCTTCATTTCATTGGCTTCTTTTTCATTGAAATTTCTGATTCTCTGTATTGTTTTGAAATGAAATTTCACCCAAACCCGTTCATTTTTTTTATTAATGAGAGAAAAAGTGTGGCTTCCAAAACCATCCATATATCGATATGAAAATGGAGTCCCACGGTCGCTCATCAGTATTATTACCTGATGCAAACTTTCCGGATTCAAACTATAAAAATCCCACATCATAGTAGGGCTTTTACAATTTGTTTTGGGGTCACGCTTTTGTGTGTGAATAAAGTGAGAAAACTTTTTCGGGTCTTTAATAAAGAATACAGGCGTATTGTTGCCTACTAAATCCCAGTTACCATCTTCAGTGTAAAATTTAAGGGCAAAACCACGAGGGTCTCTTTCACTATCTGCACCTCCTTTTTCACCCCCAACGATTGAGAAACGGGCAAACATTTTAGTTTGCTTGCCGATTTTAGAAAAAATTTTCGCCTTGGTGTACTGGGTAATGTCATGAGTAACAGTGAAGGTGCCGAATGCTCCCGTTCCTTTTGCATGAACTACTCTTTCAGGAATACGTTCCCGATTAAAGTGTGCCATGTCTTCGTGCAGAAAATAGTCTTGCAACAGGATTGGTCCGCGATTGCCAATCGTCATAGAGTTTTCAAACTCGGAATAAGGTCTGCCACTTGCAGTAGTTAGCTTTTTCTTTTCCATGTTATATTTTTTTCTATTTCAAAATTTAAAATATTCACTTTTTTAAGAATACCATCGACTACATTTGATAAGATGCATTCGTGCAAATGAAATAATCATGATTTGTTATCATGATTTTGAATCAACTTACCGAAGTTTCAGTTTGAGTAATCAGATAATTCTCGATGGCCATTTGCTCAATTTGTGCACGTTGTTTTTCTGCCCAATCGACATGACCTTCTTCCATTTTAAGTATCCTGGTCAGCAGGTCAACAGTGCCTTGATCATCTACCTCACGTGCAAGTTTGATAGCCTCATTATATTCACGTACAACTTCAAGTTCATTGTTATAATCGTTATTTATCATTTCAAAAACAGTTTTACCAATCTTTATCCTTTTAAGTTTAGATACAGTTGGTGCACCATCGAAAAAAATGATTCGCTCTATTAGCCACTGAGCATGATACATTTCATCTAATGCCTGTTTCCTGATAGCCATATGAAGTTTACTATAGCCCCAGTTTGCACACATTTCAGAATGTACTACATACTGGTTTATGACAGTAAGTTCATCTTCTAAAAGTGAATTCAATACTATAAGTAATTCTTTATTCCCTTTCATTACTGCTCTTTTTATGTTTATATGTATTAATATTTTGAGTGAACCAAGTTAAGCACCTTTAATCTGCTTGGTGTTATATAATTATTGAAAAAAATTATATAATTCCCACACTTCCTTGTGGTTTACACTTCTTAGACTCTAGATGATTGAACAAGGTATGAGATAACCCAATAGCTCATTTAAAATGTGCGAATAAATGCTATCTGCTGCCGTAATTCTTTTATGTACTATTTGGCTGAGGATTGAGAAATATTAAGTATAATAATTCTAATTCATCTTAAAGTGTGTGAATGTTGTCCTATAGTAAACATTGGGATAATCTGAAATGATTTTCACATAGAAATGAATCCCGATCAGTAGGAAAAGTTGGGGAGTAAAAAATAAAGTGTTTTTTGGGCATTATTCTCATTGAATCAGGTTTAAATGCTTTGATGACTTACGAACCACTCACAGGCTATTCCCTGATCATTGGTAGATACTCTACCCCTTACGCCTGCCATACGCCTACCCTTCGCGTACCTTTCCCGTTGCCCTTAGAACGCGAAACCTACGCGAAGGGTACGCGTATGGTAGGCGAAACGTACGCGAAACCCCTAATGTATGTACAGTGCATATGGGTGAATTCTATTCTATATCCCCTCATTATGCTGTCAGGTTCTTTTGAGTGTCCTTTTATTAAATTGGCATAGAGTGATCCTTTAATCCCTCCCCAACTATTCCGACTGATCCATGAATCCGGTTATTCTTAGTCCTGAATTTCTTTAGTACTATTATTCTTTACAGCATATCCCATGTACATAATTTGAGTACTGCTGCTCTCAACCATAAGAAATTTATTGCCAAATTCCTCATAAGTCAGTTCTCCAATAGCTCTTTTATGGAGATAATGAAGCATTTTCAAGTATGAGATATTTGGTTGTAATCCCCGGTGTTCTTTCCAATCCAATTGGTTTTCTTGCAATAAAGATCTAATCTCATCAGGTTTGATAAACATTTCCCAAACATGAAGATTAGGAGGCATAATAGCCCATCGTTTCCACTCCTGTAATATTTTGATAGCACTTATTTTGCTCATAAATGTGCGGTTAAAAGTGTCATATATAAATAT
>JGI24140J50213_10001409_pt1 | contig 10532 bp, 8 predicted proteins | sample BarGraIncu00222A_FD_50213 | JGI IMG/M metagenome (IMG submission 50213) | reverse complement strand
GTCATATGACGCATAATGGAATACGTTTGTTGTTGCCACCGCGAAGAGCAGACAGAAGTACGCCGCTGTTACGGTCATGCGCTGGACCAAAACGCGGAACAGAAGGTAGATACCCGCGGCGAAATAAAACGCGCCGGAAATGCAGGATGCTGCCTGGAAGGGAAACTCGAACCCGGAGATCGGCGTCATCGATCTGGTTTTGGCAATCGCCCAGGCCCCGAGGAAAAATGGCGTCTGCATGATGGCCGTACCGACCGGGTACTTATTGACAAACCCGTCGCCGTGCGCCGTGAGCCCAGCCCAACCCCAATCTGAAAAGGGGTAATCGGCGTGGATAGCTGCTATAAACGCAGGATTGTTGAAGAACTTGAAGAAGATGTCGCCGTGAATGAATATCGCCGGCAAATACAGGTAGTATCCAAACCCATCCGAACGGATGGGTGGCCAATTATATCCGTGTTTGTAGACGTAGAAATCTATGAGCAGGGCGGTAGTAAAGCACACCAACACCAGTGGAACTGAACTGAAGACCGCCTTCTTACCCTTCAACCCGCACACTCCAAGTGAACTCCGGCAGAACCGCTAGACTATAGCAGACGGCGGGGCCCCCGGAAGAAGCCATCGGCAAGCTGTGCAGTTGTTCCCGGCGTTTCCAGCCGGCTTAAGCCGACTTTACCGTCTATTTTGTCTATTTTTGATGCGGCAGCACGAAACCGCAGGGATGGAAACGGTCCCTCGTGGCCGTGTTGGAAATGACGCAACTGATGTGGTGGACGACGCCCGCTCCCGGCATCGAGGTGCCATAGAGTGGTTCGTCGAAGACGAATCACATGAGGGGAGCCGTCCACATGCAGATTACCACGATCGGTTTGGATATCGCCAAGAACGTATTCCAGGTTCACGGCATTGACGCGACCGAGAAGGTCGTCGTCAGGAAGCAACTTCGGCGTGGCCAGTTGGTAAAGTTCGTCGAGGCTGTGGCGCCGTGCCTTGTCGGCACGGCTGTGGCGCCGTGCCTTGTCGGCATGGAAGCCTGTGCCACGGCGCACCATTGGGCGCGTGAGCTGACGGCCGAGCGCGATTCAAATGCAGGTGCGGCCACGCCGGAACGATGGCCTATCGGGCCTGACTACGCTTACTCTTTCGGCGTTAAGGCCAAGCTCCTCAGGCCGAGGCCGAGCTGCCGATGGTCAGCATTTATGCCGAGATCAACGGGGCGCGTCGGATGCGCGATATTGAGGCGCAGCATGTTGTCTCCGGCGTGGAGCGATCCGGCCGGGCACGTAACCTCTGCGTGCTGCTGATTCTTCGTTACGACAAACTGTCCACAAGCATGACCGTTGGCGACGACGGACACTACCTGCTTGCGGTCCGGCTCTGTGGAAAGCGAGTCGGCATCGACGGCGAGGGCAAGCGGCGGTGGCGGCAAAGGGTCGAGCGTGAAAAAGAGGAATGCGCTCTTGGCGTCGGTCCAGCGACCCCAGCTTTCCGGAGCGGAAAAGCCGTCGGCCAGGAATTGGTTGCCCTCCGCCCCTTTGGCAAAATGGTAGGTACGACCGAGCTGGAGGGTTGGGTCGGGGGTGAACGGGGCAGTGTCGCGGGTGAACTGTACAGGGTCGCAGCGGCCGAACCCTACAAGGACGAGGCGTTTCGGCGAAATATCTGGTTCGGGGACCCCATGCTCAGTCAGGAAGTGTCGTCCCTCGCGAAGGTTAACACCGATATCGCGGCATGTCGTCATGGGTCTCCACTTCGGCGGAAAATTGCCAGAATAGCCATTCAGCGTGCTTATGCCGAGTGTGGCCGCAGCCACGATCGCATCGACTTGAGAATCCCAATCATCTTCGAGTTTCGGGGGGGCCGCAGCGATTGCGAGGACGGCATGAGGGGGGAGCTTTTTCGGTAGACGCGCTTCAAGTGCATCGAAGCGCGCGCGCCAGACTGAAGGGAGCAATGCGTCATGATGGATGAGGGAGCATTCTGCCACGACGAAAGCGGACAGTGCAACGGCAAGGAGCGCGCGCGGAAGACAGTACGCTCGCGCAGCCGTGAGATCGTCGATCAGCATGCCGAGCAGCGCCGCCAGCGGCAGCATCATGACGAGGATGATTCGCGCTACCGCGCGGATAGCCGAAAATCCCGGGATCGGGAAGATCAGCCTATAGAGCGAGTACCCACCCACATCGATGGTGACGACGAACAGGATCGCGACGGCCGCGAGCATCGGCGTGGCAAGCGGCTGGCGCGTCCGTCCACGCTTCGAGAAAAGGAGCCACGCGAGCGCGATGATCGCCGACATGCCGGGAAACATCTTGTGTTCCCACACTATCGGATAAGCGAATGTGGATTCGAGGTTGGGCCATAACTTGGAGGGGCCGGCCAGCAGGTAGGAGCCGGGTCGGGGCAGCATGTCGGCCACCTCCGCCCAAGAGCGTGTGAACCCGTACATCGACTGCACGTCGAGATAGGGGATCCCGACGATGGCGAGAACGACCGAAGCGACGGCGAGCAGAATCCCCGAGGTGACAAGTTCGGCAACACCAGCGGAACGAAGCGCGGCCGATAGGGGCAGCGCCAGGCGGCTCCGCGCGACCAGCCAGAGTGCAGCGGCGTAGGCCGCGAGGAGGAGGAGCAGAAAGAGCCCGATATAAATGCTGGCTGCCAGCTGCAGGGCGACGAACAGCACGCACGCGGCACCGCCTCGCAGGCTCCGGCGCGTGAGCAAGCGGTCAAACATCAAGACCGCGGGCGGCACCCAGAGCCGATAAACAAGCTGGGCGTGACCGAATTGGGCCGCCATCGGNAGGGGAAAAGTGAACAGGAAGGCGCCGGCGGCGGCCCCCCAGGTCCGAAGACCGAGCTTGCGGAGGCTTACGAAGGCGGCGACGTAGGTGAGCGCGAAGCCAGCGACGAACCAAGCCTGGAAGGAAGCGAGCGGGCCTATGCCGAGGGAACGGGCGAGCACATAGATCAAGCCATCGCCCCAGTGCGTGTCAGAGAAGTTGGTCACGCGCGGCCACGGGTAGAAGAATGGCGCATCGAGAAAATTCGCTGGTCCGCCCTGCAGGGCGGTGAGCAGCGTCCGATAGAAGAACTCAAGCATGGAAAAGTTAAAGCGTGGGTCGACGAGATCGCCGCCGGGCAACTCTCGCCCAGTGGCATATGGATGGAGAACGAGCCCAACGCCAAGCGCGAGAAAGAGAGTGGCCGCGATCAGATCCGTCAACCGGGACGAGCCACGGCGCGCCGCCATTTGATCTGTAGATGACAGGGGCATTTCACTCATCCGCCATGTCCCACCCGCGTACGACGAGGATGAACTCTGCCAGGCACCGTTGCGGCAGGCAAAGCCCGCCCAGGGCCGCCCCTGAGACCATTTCGGCCTAAATTTAAGGGGCGGCGATAGGGGCGTCCCTCCAGGAGGAAACGACGGGAACAGCTTACCGGAGGAGATTGTATTTTAGGATGCACCAGATTGCGCGAAAGCCGTCCATCCATCCGACTTTCTTCCCCTGTTCGTAGGTCCGCCCATAGTAGGAGATCCCAACCTCGCAGACGCGGCAGCGCGACTTCGCCACCTTTGCAGTGATCTCCGGCTCGAAACCGAAGCGGTTCTCTTCGATGTCGATAGCTTGGAGGATCTCGCGGCGGAAGACCTTGTAGCAGGCCTCCATATCCGTGAGGTTGAGGTTGGTTAACATGTTGGAAAGCAGGGTCAGCACGCCATTGCCGACCCTGTGCCAGAAAAAGAGCACCCGGTGCGGCCCGCTGCCGAGGAAGCGCGATCCAAAGACGACGTCTGCCTTGTTCTCAAGGATGGGCTTGAGGAGGTTCGTGTACTCGGCCGGGTCGTATTCGAGGTCGGCGTCCTGGATCAGCACAATCTCGCCGCGAGCGGTACGAATCCCGGTGCGGAGCGCGGCACCCTTGCCCTGGTTGACTTCATGGTAGAGGACTCGATCGACGATGGTTTCGATCTCGTTGCGCAGGAGTTCGCGCGTTCCGTCCGTCGAGCAATCGTCAACGACGATGATCTCCTTGTCGGTGGGCGGTGCAGCGAGTACTGCCGCCACGACGGTTGCGATCGTCGTGCGCTCGTTGTAGCAGGGGATTATCACGGAAAGGAGCACCACGTTATCCACATAGGCCGTGCGAGGGGTAGAAGAAAAGCCGTTGGCTGGAACTGCGTTGCCTGCCGGTCCCGCGTCCTAGCCGCAAGATGCATCAATTTAGTTATGCTGCCAAGCGCAGCTGGCTCGCCTCCTCCATTTCCCTAATGGCGGTAGTCGCACTGGCATTCAATGCTCGTCTCGAATGGCAATCGAGTAGAATAAGAGCGTTCCCCTCTCGTCATCGCGACAGCCGCAATATAGCAGAATGCAATAGTCTCTCAACCGCGCTGGTACAAAAAATCCGTCAGGTCAATGTCCATCGGATTGCGCCAATGGGCACACGGGTTCTGATCAATGAGACTGGGTATAACTGGTCGTTCCAGTCTAGGGGTGGCTCGATAAACTGCGTGATCCCGACCCCATACGGAAGGGTGCCATCAATCGCGGACTTCACGAGAGCGGGGCTAAGAAACGCCAGACTCAAGGTCATGCGTATCGATCGCTCACTGCAGTACTAACGCCGCGTGTCACGCGATGTAGTTTTCAGCCTCGGCCGCGTCAAGCTCGAGACGAACATCCAGCATCGGAACGCCAACCACGCATCGGTTCACAGGGCTTTCGACGACGCGCAAGGTCAGCGCCTCTTCCATCCAATGAAGATGGATGTGACTCTGTTGCGTGCCCTCGATGATGGACGGCGCCAGTAGGTATTCGCCTGTCGGCAAATAGGGCATCTGAAAGCGAAAATAAGCGGTCATTGTTTCGCCTTCGCCCGAGTGGCGGTCAGTGGCGCACGAAACTGTAAACGTGTTTTCTCCAAATACGTGCTGGCCCAGCGTATTACGGAGCATAAAGCCAACGATCGGCCCGGAAAGCGGTCGCTGAGCGCTTGCCCAGACACGCAGTTCTAGTTCTTCGCCGCCATGGATCCTCGTCGCGGCGGAGCCATCTAGGTGGAAAAAGGCGGCGTTTTCAATCTTCGCCCCTCCATGGCCATGCCAGGGCGCATCGCCATTGAAAGGTGACAACTCCATCGGATTCTTGCTGCGCCAGCGATCATCTTCGACGACGGGCATAGTCCCGGCCGGCATCCTGCCGCCGATTTCCCGTGCCAACGGCCCGCTGCCAATCACCAGCCGCGTCTCGCGCATCGCTACATCCGCAAGCCCATCCAGTTGCGGAAGAGAATTAACTTGAACAAATAACGAATCGAGCAAGCGATCGATTGGATCCTGATTGGTGCGCTCGAACAATGCGGCTTCGATCGCATAACCTCCAGCCGCTAAAGGTGGCATACGGAAGTGAAATGTCGCCTTCATACGGCGCCCCTGCTCCAGCTGTGCCGGTGTGCCATGCTTCGCCTGAGCTGTATTGTCGCTAAAGATCACCTGCCCCAGGCGATTCCGTACCGCAAATGCCACGACCGGCTGTTTGAGGCTACGCGTAGCCCGAATATCGACGCATAGTCGAACTTCATCACCGGGCTCCACCATCGACGCGCGCTCCTCGTTCGGAGTCGATAGCATCGCGCATTCGATCATTGGCGGATCCACCCTGATCCAATCGGAATCGAGATCGAAGTCGAAAGGTTTAAGTTGCGTGCTGCCTTCCTCGCGCGCAGCAGGCAACGGCACGGGTGTAAAATCCCTGCCGCCTATTTGAAACGCGCTGTTGGGATAGGCGGCTTGCGACAAGAACCTATGATAGCGGCGGCAGACCTCCGTGGCGCTGCCGCCAGCCCGCATATTCCCCTGATCAAGCCAGATGGCCCTGTCGCACAAGGACAAAACTGCGCTGGCATCGTGCGAGACGAATAGGATCGTCCCCCGCTTACGAAAGCCATTAAGGAAGCGCATGCAGCGCTGCTGGAAGCCCGCGTCGCCGACGCCGAGAATCTCATCAATCACAAGAATATCGGCATCAACATGGGCGCAGACGGAAAACGCCAGGCGTGCATACATGCCACTCGAATATTGGCGGACCGGCTGATCGATAAAGGCGCCGATTTCCGCGAAGGCTTCGATGGAGGGGAACCGCTTTTCGATTTCCGTCTCGCTCAGGCCGAGCACTGCCGCGCTGAGATAGACATTTTCCCGCCCGGTGAATTCCGGATTGAACCCGGCACCCAGTTCGAGCAGCGCCGCAACTCGGCCTCTAACCTCGAGTTCCCCCGTGGTGGGCTGGACGGTACCGCAGACCAATTGGAGAAGCGTCGATTTCCCCGAACCGTTGCGACCGACAATGCCGATCGTTTCACCGCGCCTCACCTCCAAATAAAAATTGTCGAGCGCCCAAAAATCCTTCCCAAACGATTTCTTACGGAACACAAGTTCCTTCAAACGGTCTTCCGGCCGACGATACAACCGATAGACCTTCCCGAGACCCTGCGCCCGAATCACAATCTCAGATGACATCAGCGAATCCGGCTCGCAGCTTCATGAAGACACGGTAGGAGATCCAGCTGAACAGACAGGCGAATGTCGCATAGACCGCGAGTCCGAACCAGTTCGGCCACAGGCCCTGAAACAAGGCGCTCCGTACCCCCTCGAGAATGAAGGTGAGAGGGTTGGCATAGAGAACACCTTGCGCCATTTTCGGGGCCGCCGATACTGGAAAGAAAACCGGCGTAAGAAACATGAAAGCGGGCGTGAGCACGAGGATGATATGTCGTATGTCGCGCAAGTAGACGGATAACGATGACAGCAGCCAGACAAAGCCGACCGCGATCAGGGACAGAAGCGCGAGAAAGACTGGAATGATAACCACGCTGATCGGCGGCAGCCCCTTATCGAACAGATAGAATGCCGAAAGAAGCACAATGCCGATGGCCATACGAAACAGTGCGCCTCCGAGCACTACCCAAGCCAAGATTTCCAACGGAAATACCATCTTCTTGACGTAGCTTACGTTTTCAAACATAAGCGAAGGTGCTCGATTGATGCACTCGAAGAAAAAACTAAATACGATCAATCCCGAAAAATAGATCAGCGCAATTTCCGCAGGACTTGAGATTGACGACTGCCAATTCGGTCGGATCATCACTCCGAAGGCCACAGTATAAAGTGTCAGCATAAAAAGCTGTGCGATCACCGCCCAGGTCTTACCTAGGGCGGAACCGCGAAAACCCAGCTCGATGTCGCGATGTACGAGCCGGCGGAGCAAACTGCGCTGGCGCCACGCAATCAGGAATGGTGCGAGCGGTCCAGCATGACCATCACCAAAGTTCGGCCCGCTTTCGATGCGGATCACCCTGGCAGGCGACCGTTTGGGCGACCTCGCCGAGATGGGCCGTGATTTGGTCATCGTATCCATGATCGGTCTTATACCAAGGCCACGGGCCCTGAGCTATGGCGCGGACGGTACAGGATTTTGACCCGCCAGTGCGTCCGCGGGCCGGGGCGGTCGGACGATCAAACGGCGGATTTCCTCGAATACATCTGAGGGAGCGATGTCGGCGAGGCATCTCAGATCATGAGGACAGTCCGCGACTGAATTGCCGAAGACTCCGCACAGCGAACAGGCGGTACGGCGAATTAGGACGGATACATGGGGGCCTCGTGGCATCCATTCGAGTGGGCTATGCTTGGCAGAGAATACGGACACCACAGGAACACCGAGCTGGGCGGCGGAATGACCAATCCCGGTGTCGTTGGAAACGACACAGGCCGCGGTCCGCATCAGCGAACCGCTCTGCTCCCAACTCAGCAGGCCGCAGCGATTGACATAGCGATCCGCAGGCAGCGCACGGATCATTGTATTGACACTATGGCGCTGCGCCCTCGAGCCGACGAATTCCACGATCGCATCCAGCCGCTCGACGCACAGGATTGCTAGTTGGCGAACATGGCCCGCGGGCCAATCGCGCACCCGTTCGTTGGAATGCGGTGCGATGACCACCCGCGGATTCATGACCCTAACTCCTGGGTCTTATAGGGATTTTTCATGCGAAGCCCGGCAACACACGCAAGCATGTACATCAGCTCCTGCTGATGTGGGCCGTGCCATTCGCCGCGTTTCATAAAGCGGCAGCCCGTGAAGGAGAACGGGCGAACAAAGCGATGCCGACGAGAAAATATACCAATTTCAATCTTCTTTGAGTCCTTGAGGTAAAAGTTGAACCTGACGGGGCGGCTTCGCCGAAGCACGTGAGGTTGCCATTCCTTTACGATTTTGGTGCCGTGATCGGTACTAACTTTGATCCCCACGCTGAAATTCCAGCCAGAGGGGGCCATATCAACCTCGACGCGATAGGATCCGGGTTCGAGGTCGATTTCGGGGCAGCAAATAAGGCACTCGGACGCACGGCTGAAATAGGAGGGGCCTTTATAGGCGATTGCAAAATCTTCGAGAGCGCCGATATTCGATTTGAATCGTCCGGGGCCGATGACGTGCCATTGCTTTGAAACGGTGGGATTGACGAAAGGCAATGCGATGTCAAGAAAAGGAAATTGTTGTTGATTGCCAAATCCGGCGCGTTGATCAGATTCGATCTTGGTCAGAAGGTCACGGGTGTCCGAGTCAACGCGGAGATCGATCGCAAGGTCAAACTTTCTGCCCGCCAATATCGCAGCGAACTCTTTGTGCATCTGTCTACGCTGCTTGGAGATAGGCGCCCCCGACTCGGAAAAGAAATTAAAGGTTAGGATGTCATCGTAAATTTCTAGGCCAGCGGCTGCCGGTGCATTCCATTGCCCGCAGACCAAGGTTAGCGACGCGGACGGAAACTGTCGGCGCAGTTCCAACATCGCTGGCTTCGCAAGAATGAAGTCGCCACGATGGTCGAGCTTCATCACCAAGATATTCTGAACTTGGCCCGGCTTCGAACGTATAAACAGCGTCGGCCCATCGGCTGCATCCGACGTACGCACAATAGGCAGACGATCTGCGTGTTTCGACTTCGGTTGGATATCCTCGAGCACGGCGTCAGCGTAATCTGGCCGATGGATTCGTTCCAGCACGACTATGGTGTCATAGCAGCCCGCCGGCGTGTTTTCCGGCGGTATGCTGTAGTCGAAATCAACGTCATTATCCTCGAGATAGCGGACTCGGTAGACATGCGGGTCCAACGCTTCCTCGATTTCTAAGAGGAGCGACGCCGCAGTATAAAACCGCTTATGGGAGACATTGAACCGCGACGGCAGGGATAACTTGCGTTCAAACAAGAACTGATGCGGCACCGCAATGACAAGAAAGCCGCCCACCCGCAGCACACGAAACCATTCGGCGATGGCACGGCGGTAGTCCGCGATACGTTCCAGCGCATGGCTGGAAAAAACCGCGTCCTGGCTTTCATCGGGAAAAGGCAAAGTTTTGCCGTCGTATCCCAAGTAATCCAAGTCGACACTGACGGCATGAGGCAATATCGGAGTCACACCGTTGGCATGTCCCTTCTCGCCAACATCCAGAATGTGTTTGCCGGAGAGAAATCGGGCAAAGAAGCTATTTTCGGTGAGTCGCTTGAAACTTGTTTGTGCTTCCACTCCGGTATGCCTGCCCAATTCCACTGCTAGCCTTTTTGCACTCACTAACCGGCCCTCCTGCCTATCAGCCTACAACCGGCAACGCCGTCTTGCGCTGGGAGGCGCAAGGCCAGTCAGCGATCAGACGCAGATTCTGCAAGCACTTTATCTGCGTACGACGGTCTGCTGATTTTCTCAACGACGCAAATCAGCTTATAGCTTCCGACCGCGTGTATTCCAGGCGGAATGGCGTAGTCGAAATTTCTGTCGTTGTCTTCCAGCATTCGAACGCGGAAAGAAAATGGATCAATCGCATCTTCGATTTCGCGAAGGAGTCTGGCGCCCGTATAATATCTCTTGTGGTCGCCGTTATGATTGGACGGCAATCGCCCTTTGCGCTCGTAGAGGCACCAATGCGGGACGATAATTATTAGGTATCCTTCCGTTCTCAGGACGCGAAACCACTCTCTGATGGCGCCCTTGTAGTCATCAATGTGCTCGAGCGTATGGCTGCTGAAGACGCAATCCTGTGATTCGTCGGGAAACGGCAGTGTCTTTCCGTCGTAGCCGGGATAGTCGAAATCAACGCCGATTGCCTGAGGAACGATTGGCGTGACATCGGGAAGATAGCCCCTGTATCCGATGTCTAAAATGCTTTCGTTGGACAGATAGGTTTCGTAAAAGCTGTCGGTAAGCCATCTCGCAAACGATNTGCGAGCTTCCTCGCCAACGGACTTCGCCCACGAAATATCCGGCTTGGTAACGCGCGCTCGATCNTCCATATTTACTGCCCGAACCCCGCCACGGATTTATAATTTCAAGTATATCGAGCCCACTTTAAATGGCTAGCCATGGGTCGTAAAGATGGCCGGATTCGGAAGGGGCGGCCGCGCCGTCTTGTTCATCTCGAACGCAAGCTCGGTCGCCGGTATACTCGCGAGCCCCTCCCAGGGATATCGCG
>JGI24140J50213_10001408_pt1 | contig 10544 bp, 10 predicted proteins | sample BarGraIncu00222A_FD_50213 | JGI IMG/M metagenome (IMG submission 50213) | reverse complement strand
ATCTTGTTTGTGATCAGGTTCTGATAAACCGTTATTTAGCGGGTGATCATATTTGTCTCGAAGAATTGATTGATCGTCATAAAAACAGGGTGTATGCATACATTCTGATGGTAGTTAAAGATCGTCACTTAGCCGATGATATCTTTCAGGAGACTTTTATCAAGGTAATCAATACTTTGCGTTCAGGGCTTTATAAAGAAGAAGGCAAGTTTATTCAGTGGGTAATGCGTATTGCACATAATCTTGTGATCGATTACTTCCGAAAACTTAATCGTATTCCCTTTGTAGATACCCAATCTGATGAGCACGAAGATATTTTTGATAATCTTCGGATGACTGAAGAGTCAGCTGAAGATAAAATGATCAATGAACAAATCTATGACGATGTCCGTAGATTAATTAATTTACTTCCACCAGAACAAAAAGAAGTGTTATTAATGCGTCATTATTCGGATATGAGTTTTAAAGATATTGCTGAACTAACAGATGTAAGTATCAATACTGCACTTGGAAGAATGCGTTATGCTTTGATTAATTTAAGAAAAATGATCAAAGAAAAAGATATTACCCTTACTTTTTAATCAAATATTCTAAAAATATCTAAAATAAAATGCAATAATTTGAACATAGGTGACGTTTTAAATTAAAAATCTATAAGAAACTATAGCCTATGATCAATAATGATACACCTGAAGAGACAAATGATTTTAAAGACTTAAAGATTGCAGGCCATTTTACTTTTACAACATTAAAACATGGTCCATCAAAGTTTTTAATTAATAGGTTAGTAAATTATTCACTGGCCTTACAAGTTATTAATACCAGTAAAGCAGGTATTTTTTACTACATTCTTAATTAAAAAACATTGGTTAAAGAAAGGGCTGATCTGAAAAGAGTCAGCCCTTTTAAATTTAATAGGTATCCCGGATTAATAATTGTTTATTTTGAAAATGACCAGAGAAGAAAAGTTTAAAAAATTTATAGACTATTTTTCGGTAAATATGCCTGTTGCAAATACAGAGTTATCGTATGGATCACCATATGAATTACTTGTTGCAGTAATACTATCGGCGCAATGTACAGACAAAAGGGTAAATATGATAACCCCGAATTTTTTTAAACAATTTCCAGATCCCGATACTTTGGCAAATGCTCAAATAGAAGATGTATACGGGTTGATAAAATCTTGTACATATCCGAATAATAAGGCTAAGAATCTTGTTGGGATGGCCAAAGGACTCATTGATCTATTTGGGGGAGAAATGCCTTCAGATGTTGAAGATCTTCAAAAACTTCCGGGAATTGGTCGTAAGACGGCAAATGTTATAGCCTCAGTAGTTTTCAATAAACCTGCATTAGCTGTCGATACACATGTCTTTAGAGTTGCAGCAAGAATTGGTTTATCTGTAAATGCCAAAACACCGTTGGAAACCGAGCGCCAACTATTAAAATATATTCCCGGGGAGCTTATTCCAATTGCGCATCATTGGCTGATATTGCATGGCCGCTATGTATGTGAAGCCAGAAAACCTAAGTGCTCTGTTTGTGGATTGAAAGATTTTTGTGATTATTACAATAATAACCTATTAAATATTGACAAAATTTAATTAAGATTGTAATAAATATTTAAACTATAACGCCATAAGGTTGTTTAAACAGAATATTTTAAACACTAAATAATATTTTACATGACAACATTAGCAGAAGGCACTCCCGCTCCAGATTTCACATCTGTAGATCAGGCAGGAAATACAATTACATTGAGCAAATTAAAAGGACAAAAAATAATTCTTTATTTTTACCCCAAAGATGATACCCCTGGATGTACTGCTGAAGCATGCAGTCTCAGAGATAATTACACCCTGCTTAAAGAAAAGGGATACCTCATTTTTGGAGTAAGTCCTGATAAAGCTGTATCACACAACAAATTTATTGACAAATACAAATTACCTTTCCAACTTATCCCTGATACTGATAAAACAATATTAAATGCGTATGGGGTATGGGGTCCAAAAAAAATGCTGGGAAAATCATATGAAGGTGTAATTCGCACAACATTTGTTATAGATGAAAAAGGGATAATACAAAAGATCATAACAAAAGTAGACACAAAAGATCATGCCGGACAGTTAGTTAGAGAACTTGCGCTTTAATGATACATTATTGCTAAAAATATTGTATCTTTGATTCAGACACATTATTAAGGTATCATACTCTGAATCAGAAAATAATTAAAAAAGTAATGAGCAACGTTAACTTAGAAAAACTTAAAGCGCTGCAACTCACGCTCGATAAACTCGAGAAGACTTACGGCAAGGGGACAGTTATGAAACTGGGTGATTCTCCTGTAGAAGAAGTTCCCGTTATATCTTCGGGATCAATTGCCCTCGACGTTGCACTTGGCGTCGGTGGTTTTCCAAGGGGCCGGGTAATTGAAATTTATGGTCCTGAATCATCTGGTAAAACAACATTGGCTATTCATGCGATAGCTGAGGCTCAGAAAGCTGGTGGTATCGCCGCTTTTATTGATGCAGAACATGCTTTCGACAGAAGTTATGCTCAAAAATTGGGAGTTGATATCGATAATCTTTTCGTTTCGCAACCCGATAATGGTGAACAAGCGCTTGAAATAGCTGATAATCTTATCCGTTCAGGTGCCATTGATATTATTGTCATTGACTCAGTTGCAGCACTAACTCCAAAGAGTGAAATTGAAGGAGAAATGGGCGATTCTAAAATGGGACTTCAGGCACGATTAATGTCTCAGGCACTGAGAAAACTCACCGGAACTATTAGTAAAACAGGCAGCTGTTGTATTTTTATTAACCAGTTAAGGGAGAAAATAGGTGTTATGTTTGGAAATCCTGAAACAACCACCGGTGGTAATGCGCTTAAGTTTTATGCATCCATAAGGCTTGATATCCGCAAGATTAGCCAAATCAAAGATGGTGATAACCCAACTGGTAACCGTGTTCGGGTAAAAGTGGTCAAGAATAAAATTGCGCCACCTTTCCGTCAGGCCGAATTTGATCTTATATTTGGAGAAGGCATCTCAAAAATTGGCGAAATCATAGATATTGGAGTCGACAAAAATATTATAAAGAAAAGTGGTTCATGGTTTAGTTATGGTGACACTAAACTCGGACAGGGTAGGGATGCTGTTAAAAAGCTTCTCGCAGATAACCCTGAATTGGCTGATGAACTGAGTGTGATTATACGTGAATCGCTCAAGGAAAAATCGAATTAATTACGTTAATTTATAAAACAAAAAAGAGGAAGTCATAATTGACTTCCTCTTTTTTGTTTTATGACAAATATCTACAATTTCAGGGGTTTAATTATAATGTTTAATTATTTCAGATAGATCATTATGAAACTCGGCAGTAGCTTCTATCATTCTAGGATAGCAGAGACCTAATCTGTATACTAAATCAGGATCTGTATTTCCATCTCGCAAAGCAGAAGCCATTTTTTCAACTTCTCTGGCTAATTCCATAAGGGTAGGAGCAGAGAAATTTGATACAACTCCTTTTAAACTGTGTGCATTAAATGCTAATCCTTTATAGTCTAGCTCAGCCATATTTTGTTCCATTTTTTCAATCCTTTGTGGGTATTCTTCGAAGAAAATATTGATAATTTCTACAACAACTTCCCGGTCAAAGACCTTAAAAGTATCTATAAACAGCTGTTTGTTGATCATAATAATAAAAGTTAAGGTTTCTTATTCCGATCTAAATTTACACAATTTATTGCATGTAACAGTTTCCATTTATTTATTTTTTTCAGATGAATTTTCATCCATAGATTTACGTTTTTGGGCTTCTTCAATATCCTTCTTTAATGCTGTTAATTCGCACCCGTTACAGTCTGAAGAACAACCTGAACAACCACTAACAGGTTGTTTTATTTTCTTTACAACCTTAAACAAAATAAAAATGATAGCTGCCAGTATGATGAGAATAGCAATTATTGTCTGAAGTAACTGTTGATTTACCTGCATAACTTAAAACTTTAAAACATTTTGAATTGGAGGAAAGGTCATAGATACAGTTAAATATGCAAAATATCCATTTATGATACAGAAAAGAATAGACCATATCCACGCCGGAATAAGTGTTTCCTTTTTTAGATTAGCTGCATCGCCGGCTGCTGATGGATTCTGTATACTTATTTTCAATAGAATAAACCCAGATATGAATGCATCTGTCAATAATAGTGATGCAAGAAAGATCATCCAGGCATTAAGAATTTTAAGGGAATCTAATTCAACAATTACCCCTCCAGCGATTAAAAACATAATCAGCCAAAAGATTCCATAAAGATTTCTCACGAAAAAAATCAGACTAATCACTGCAAATAGCAGGAGAACAATGAGTGCAAGTGTATTGTATTCGTCTTTAATAAGATAAAAAATAATAAATGCTATAATTGCTGAAAAAGGGTAACCCGCTAATGAAACCAGTAATCTTGGAATTTTACCGCGTACCTTGGTTACAGTTACCCCTGACATATCACTGAAAAGGTTAATCTTTACAACTTCTCCACTGAGGAATAGGGCCATAAAAGCATGTCCACATTCATGAATCATGGTATTTATAACTCTGAAAAACTTACCGATATAAGGAATACGCGTCAATATCATTGAAATGATAATCAATATATAAAACAGTTGTTCCTGCGTAAGTTTCATAAATATTTAAATAAAAATTCCACTCAATTGATAAAATAATAACGCAAATATGTAAGCTGCCCCCGTAGTGTAAAACATGGAAAACAGCGCCCATTTTAAAGCTCCTGATTCACGACGAATGCTGGCAATAACGGCAATACATGGAAAATAAATAAGGATAAACAACATGAAACTAAATGCAACCCTTGGAGAAAACACCTTCTGCCCGGCTTTCTTACCAGTCTGATAAGTCTGTTCCTGCATTTTTTTAATCTGGGAAGTCGAAACCTTTCCTGAATGTAAATCAGTCTGATATAGAACGCCTAAAGTACCGACTACTACTTCTTTTGCAGCCACACCAGTAATAATTGCAACACTCATTTTCCAGTCAAACCCTAAAGGCTCCATCACGGGAGTTAAAAATTGTCCGATTCTGCCAATGTATGAATTTTGTTGCCGCTCGCTTTCTTTTTCAAGATAAATTTTATTTAGTTTCTCCTCTTTGTTTTGGTTTATGACTTTTAAATTTGTGTTTTGTGTAAGATATACTTCATGAGAATATTGTTTATTAACCAATTCACTTTGGCTTTTATAATGTTGCTCTCCTTTAAATTCACGTGGAAAATATCCTAGAGCCCATATAATTATTGAAGCAGTCAAAATTATTCCACCAATTTTTTTAAGGTATTGTTCTGCCCTATGCCACATATGCTTGGACAATGTACGCATCGTTGGCATTCGATAGGGCGGGAGCTCCATTACAAAAGGAATATCTGCATTAGGGAACAATACTTTTTTGAAAAATAGTGCAGACCCAATAGCTAATAAAACACCTATCATGTAAATAGAGAACAATATTGTTCCCTGATAATAAGGAAAAAATGCACTGATGAGAAGTATATAAATTGGCAGGCGGGCACTACAAGACATGAATGGTAAAATAAGCATCGTAATCAATCTGTCTCGACGACTTTCAATAATTCGTGTTGATAAAATAGCCGGAACATTACAGCCAAAACCCATCAATAAAGGGATAAATGACTTTCCGTGAAGTCCGATTTTGTGCATAGCTTTATCCATTATGAAAACTGCTCTGGCCATATAACCGGTGTCTTCCATTAAAGAGATAAATAGATACAACAAAAGGATGTTGGGTAAAAAGGTTAATACTCCACCAACACCACCAATGATACCCTGGATGATCAGATCTTTGAGAATCCCTTCTGACATCGACTGATTGAGATGTATTGAAACAAAATCGATGAATACCTGAATCCAATTCATAGGGTAACTACCCAATTTAAAGGTTCCAAAGAAAGTCAACCACATAAAAAAGATGAAGATTGGAATTCCCCAAAGTTTATGAGTAATAATTATATCGATTATTTCACTTGTTTTCCTCTTTGTGACAGGATTTGCCTCTACCGTTTCTTTTAATGCTCCTGCAATAAATCCATATTTTGCATCCGTTATTAAGCTTTCGGCATCTTCCTTAAGTTCTTTGAAAATGTATTTGACCTCTGAATCTCTTGTTTTTAAAATCTGTTGTGCATTTGAACACATACTGATTTTAGTTTCTGCAGCCTTATCCAGTTCTAATAATTTAATAGCAAGAAACCTTGAAGATATGTTATAGTATAGAAATTCATTATCCGGGATTCGAATTTTTTCCTGTAGAGACAGAATACTTTTTTCGATTTGAGGTCCGTAATTAATGTGAATATGGCGCAACGTTGTATCGCGGTCCTCATAGACCTGAATGATTTTATCATACAAATCATCAAGACCTTTACCTTTTGATCCAACTGTTGGCACAAAAGGGATACCCAACAAATGGCCGAGTTGCTCATAGTCAAGTTTATCACCACTATTCTGATGTTCATCAAACATGTTTAAAGCACCGACTACTTTAATATCCATGTCGATCAATTGCGTCGTCAGATACAGATTGCGTTCAAGATTTGATGAATCAATTATGTTAACTACAACGTCGGGTGAACTATCGGCAATATACTCACGTACAAATAGCTCTTCCGGAGAATATGCTGTAATTGAATATGTTCCGGGAAGATCGGTTACAATAAATGAATAATCCTTATGTTTAAAGTGTGATTCTTTAGCATCAACAGTCACGCCGCTGTAGTTACCAACTCTTTCCTGAAGTCCCGTTGCATAATTAAAAATAGTTGTTTTGCCTGAATTAGGATTTCCAACAAATGCAACATTAATTACTTTTCTGGAGGCATCAGCTTTTTGATAAAGTAAATCTCCGGCAAAAGTTCCCATTGATTCCGACTGATGTGAAAGAGCTGCTTCAGACTCAGTAACAATCTCAATCATTGATGCTTCACTATTACGCAAAGTAACATTATACCCCATGATATTGTATTCGACAGGGTCTCTTAATGGAGCTTTTTTGACAATTGAAATCTCTTTTCCAATGACAAATCCCATTTCAAGAATACGTTTGCGGAATGCTCCACGGCCTCTTACTTTTGTTATTATGGCCTTTTCACCTTTGTTTAAATCGAGTAGGGTCAAAAGTTCGTTATTTAGATTAGTTTTAAATTGCTGCGAAAATAGTTAATTTTACTGGTTCTTAAGCACTAATCTTGTATTAATTATATATTTTTTTGAAATAGCTGATATCTAATAAAATTATCACATTATTCAAATGATTCCTTATCAAATATTTTTGAACTAACCGGATATATTAAAAGATGCAAAGCCTGAAGCGAAGCAATTAATTTCGGTCCCCAATGTTTTTCGAATAATGTAATACATTCATTAATGGCATTTTCTTTGGCGCCGATAGAAGGTTTCTGATATAACATTATAAAATCTTTTATATCCTGATAAACATCAGTAAGAAACTCTGCGAGACTGACTTTGACTGTGAAGTCTTTTTTTGGGGTCACATAAAACAGATCTCCGGTAGAAAATAATTTCTTTAAAGCCTGATATGTTAATTCATATTGTTCTTCAGTAACAAACCGTTCAGAAGCATCGGGATTTGAAGCCGTAACTTTTTTCAATAAACTTGTTTTCAAATAAAGTAAGGGGAGAAGACGATGTAGGACAGTTAAAAAATCATATTTATCGTATTTCTCTGAATTATCGATCAATAAACATAGTTCATTGCCTATTGTCAATACTTCTAAGACGTTTTTATTAAAAACGGGCTCGTTGGGATCAATTTCCATAGTTGCGAATATATTTTCATGCAAAGATACACTTGATTATTCAAAAGAAATAACCTGAGGTTGTTTTACTGTGAAATCTGAAAAACTTGCAGAAGGAACATCTGAAACATCAACAGAAAAACGATTCGATCGCTCAGGTTCAAGAGGATAAAATGCAAAACGCAATTGAAAGGTGTTAAACACCAGGTTTTCATTTTTAATACGTATTCCTATTCCCAAGCCCGAATACATTTGTTGATTCAGGATTGATTTGCTTTCAGATCCGATAAATCCAACATCTAAAAATCCAAAGGTAGAAAACCGGAAACCAAGTATATAAACAGGGGAGAACATAACAGATTCAAGGTTCATGGATAACTTTTGAGTTCCACTTAGCGTCTCACTTTTTAAACCTCTGATTCCATATTTATCATTAATAATGATCCGTTCAGAACCACTGAGATTTATTCCACGAACATATGTTAAGTTGATATAATGTCTGAAATGATGTGCCCCATGGGTGTAAAGTTGAGAAGCCAGACTCAGTTTTGATTTCAGAATACCATCTTCGAAAACTCCGGAATGAATATATCCACCTGATTCAATCGAATAATTTATATAACCAAAATTGTTTATTCTGTTACCGGCTGAATAATATCCATCAATATAATAACGATTATACAATTCTTCAAAAGAGTAACCACCCTGGATGCCAAATAATTTTCCATAGGGAATATCTTCTGATGAACCATAACCAAACAAAAGATTGTCGCGATAATAGGCATTGGAAGTGTATGATAGTCCACTGATCAGAATTGTTTGATTCTTAGCTCTTAAATAATCGGTTTGCGTGACTATATTTCGATAACCATATTGGATCTTATCCATGCTGATCGTTGTAACCAATCTGTTTTTATATGTAGTATCCTTTTTATGAGAATGAAAAGGCAATGCATAACCCAACCAGGTATTAAACAAATAATATTTGCTATTTATTAAAATGAAATCATTATCTCTCAACGTTTGATCGTTGTGTGAGAATGATAATCCACCAGCGACCCTGGTATCAGATGTAATAAATTTTCGGGTCAAGTCGATACCCATTGATTTATTATCGGTATAATTTGTATAATGCAATTCTCCTGACATGAAAAGTCCATCAATATTTTCAATTTTGTAATGACCTTCCACATATCTGAGCTGTTCTTTTTTCAGGGGATCAATCAGAAACATATTGCTCTGTCGGTGGCCCAAACCCCATAAATTAATATTGTAAATACCAAGTTTTGTGCTATTTATATTCATAGGCTGAAAAATGATACCTAATGAATATACATCCTGAGTCAAAATCACAATATCAACAAAATCATTATCCTGAGAATCAGATAGCAAAATAAACTTTACATCACTGATGTAAGGCAAGTCACGAATAATATGCTCATTTTCAGCAAGTAAAAATGGATTAATGACATCTCCCTCTTTTTGAAGCAGCAATTTTCTCAGAACGCTGTTTCTGGTATAGATATGTATTTTATTTGCAGCATTCTCAAACCAATTTGAATATTTTTGGGTTGAATCATTCACTGATTGTCCAAAAACATCTAAACTAATGAAATTAATACTTCTAATACGTTTCCCTTTGAATTTCAAAAAACGGATATGACTTTCCTGGGGAATTTTCACATGTTGACTGGTATCATAAGAAATTAAAACCAACCGATGGAGTTCTGTCAAAAACTTATTTTTCCAGGCCCTTTGTTGAAGATTATTATAAAATAGTTTTGTGTTTTTCTGCTCGATAGAAATGGTGTCTTCTTTTTCAACAGGAGGTTTGATCTGAGCGTACAAATTAGACATGGAAAAGCAGGCCAGAAAAAAGAGGCATAGCGTCACTTTATACAGATAATGAGGTAATTCATGCTTTTTCATACCCTGGCAAACAGATCGTACAAACCGGATCTGTTATAACAAAGATACATTATTCAAGAATATTACAATAAGGTTAGAAAAGATGCTGAGAGCGAAATGGTAACAAACGGAGATGATACTAATCAAATTAATTTCGAACAGTATTAAACAAAATGGATATGCGATATTCACAATCTCGTAACATTCTATTTGATAATCTATTGAGATTTATTATTTTAAATTGAATACTAGTTATCTATCTATTAATTCAGTACAAAAAGCATGATTAATTTTCGCACTAAATGATTAAACAAGAATAATTTTATTTTATTTTGAAAGATTTTTTTCATCCATTTTTCAATGATTTCGACAATATCATTTAACAATTTTTAGAATATAAAGGAAACGACCAGGGTTAATTGGTAGGTTATTAGTAGCTCTGGAGTATTTAACCGGAGTTTATTTTGTATCAGCTAAACGAATCAAACCCCAATAAGATACCAGTCAAATACCAATAAGCAACCAATTATCCCCGGTCGTTTCCATAATTATTGAAGCGATATCAAAAAATAGTCAAGACAATGTCCGGAAATCATCTAATTTTTTGCAAACCAGTCATTTTCCGTATTCGAATTTGAGTGTTCAAATCGCTATACTTCTAAATTTTGACAAGTCATGAAAAAGTGTGTATATTGCAGCTAAAAAGTGTACCACTTCTGCAGCTAAAAAGTGTACCACTTATGATAACGTAAAAGTAAAAAAATAATCATTTCTTCAACCATAAT
>JGI24140J50213_10001407_pt1 | contig 10547 bp, 8 predicted proteins | sample BarGraIncu00222A_FD_50213 | JGI IMG/M metagenome (IMG submission 50213) | reverse complement strand
TGGCGCAAGGCGCTGCCGGTCTCTTCATCGCGCTGGTCGCCACCAGCGCTTGCCGGATCGAGGCCGGCCTCAATCTCGCCGGCGACGGCAACGACACCGTGACGTTCAACAACGTGCAACCTGCCGCGATCAAGCCGGCGCCAAAGGGCTTCGATCAGACCTCGCTGATGCTGATGGGCGCGGTGGCGCGAAGCCTGCAAATTGCCGGGGCGCTTGAATCGATGCTCGATATCAGCGTGCGTTACTCCAACGAGCGCGTCGCGTTCGAAAAGAAAATCTCCAAGTTCCAGGCCGTGCAACACAATCTCGCAAGGCTCGCCGGAGAGACCGCGGCGGCGATGACCGCGGCCAGTTCGGCGGCGGACACAATCGCCAATGCCGGCGCATTCGACGATGCGGTCTTCCTGGAAGCAACGGCAGCCAAAATCCGCTGCGCCGAGGCCGCCGAAAAGGGNGCTGCGATCGCCCATCAGGTTCATGGCGCNATCGGCTACACGCTCGAACACATACTGCATCGCTACACCATGCGCGCGCTGGCATGGCGCGACGATTTCGGCAATGAGAGCTACTGGGCGGTGGAACTCGGCAAGCGCGTCGCCGCGCGCGGCGCCGATGAATTGTGGCCGCTGGTCGCATCGCGCTGACNTCNGGGATATTCGGGTACACATGAATAGAGATCTGACATGACCNCAGCCCTCCGTTTCGATCCTATCCGCCTGCCGGCCGAATGCGAAAAGCTGCGCAAGGAAGTCCGCGGCTTTCTCGCTGAAGAAATCGCAGCGGGCACCTTCGATCCGCACAATCCGCAAGGCGGCGACACCGACGTTCCCGGTTTCAGCAAACGGGTCGGCGAGCGCGGCTGGATCGGCATGACCTGGCCAAAGAAATATGGCGGCCACGAGCGCAGCTTTCTGGAGCGCTATGTGGTCACCGAGGAAATGCGCGTCGCCAATGCGCCGACGCGGCGGTTTTTCGTGGCCGATCGCCAGAGCGGCCCGGTGTTGCTGAAATATGCGCCCGAGCATATCAAGATGGACATCCTGCCGCGCATCTGCCGCGGCGAAGTGTGCTTCTCGATCGGCATGAGCGAGCCCAATTCCGGCTCGGATCTGTTCGCCGCCAAGACCAAGGCGACGAAAACCGACGGCGGCTGGCTGATCAACGGCACCAAGATCTGGACCTCGGCCGCGCAAGTTGCCAATTACATGCTGGCGATCTTCCGCACCTCGCCGCCGACCAAGGAAAACCGCCGGCACGGCCTGACACAGTTTCTCGTCGACATGAAAACGCCGGGCATCAAGGTCAACCCGATCGCGCAATTGACCGGCAAGGCCGAATTCAACGAGGTCGTATTCCAGGACGCCTTTGTGGCGGACGATCACATGCTCGGCGAAATCGACGGCGCCTGGAAGCAGGCCACCAGCGAGCTCGCCTACGAACGCAGCGGGCCGGAACGATTTCTCGAGACCTATTATGTGCTGACCGAACTGGTTCGCGCGCTTGGCGAGGAGCCCGACAACCGCGGTGCCGAAGGGATCGGACGGCTGGTCGCGCAGCTGCACACCATGCGCCGCATGTCGGTGTCGGTCGCGGGCATGCTGCATGCCGGCAAGGAGCCGGTGGTCGAGGCCTCCATCGTCAAGGATATCGGCACGATCTGGGAACAGCAATTGCCGCAGCGGGTGCGCGAACTGGCGGCTTTCGTCGAACCGGATGCCAGCAATCACGAAATTCTCGACACGGTATTGCCGTTCGCCATGAAGGTCGCGCCCAAGCTTACCATTCAGGGCGGCACCACCGAGGTGCTGCGCGGCATCATCGCGCGCGGGCTCGGACTGCGCTAAAGCGCGCGGGCCTCGATTCACACCAATACTGGAGACCACATCATGGGAAAATTCACGGATATCGGCGTCGAGAAAGCCGGCCACGTCACCACCATCGAGATCCAGCGGCCGCCGCTGAATTTTTTCGATGTCTCGCTGATCAATCAGATCGCCGATGCGCTGACCGACATCGACAATGATCCGGAAGCCCGTGCGGTGGTGCTCGCTGCCCAAGGCAAGGCGTTCTGCGCCGGCGCCAATTTTGGCGATCCGGCGCGGCAGGAAGCCGAGGCCAAGGAAAAAACCGACCCGGTCTCGCATCTTCCGATCAACCACCTCTATGTGCAGGCGGTGCGGATTTTCCGCAACAAGAAGCCGATCGTCGCCGCGGTTCACGGTGCTGCGATCGGCGGCGGGTTGGGGCTTGCGGTGGCGGCGGATTTTCGCGTCACCTGCCCTGAGGCGCGCTTCGCCGCCAATTTCACCAAGCTCGGCTTTCATCCCGGCTTCGGACTGACGACGACGCTTCCCGAACTGGTCGGCAAGAACAACGCCGAATTGATTTTCTATACCAGCCGCCGGATCACCGGTGAGGATGCGACCCGAATGGGCCTCGCCAATGTCTGCGTGCCGCAGGATCAGGTGCGCGCCGCCGCCATGAAGCTTGCCTCCGAGATCGCCGAATGCTCGCCGCTCGGTCTGCTCTCGACCCGCGCCACGATGCGCGCGGGCCTTGCCGAGCGTGTGATGGCCGCCACCAACCATGAACTCGCCGAACAGACCCGGCTGCGTTCGACCGAGGATTTCAAGGAAGGCATCAAGGCCACCGAAGAACGCCGCGTCGCCAATTTTAGAGGGCGGTGAGGCTTCTCGGTCGTCCCGGCGACGGCCGGGACGACTGCTGCAAAGTCATTCCCTTTTCGGCACCACCAGCGCGTCGACGATGGTGGCGCCCTGGCCTTCGGGATGGACCATGACCGGGTTGAGTTCGATTTCCGAGATCTGTTCGCGGTATCGCGCCGCGAGCAGCGATATTTGAAAGATCAATTGCGACAGCGCCGGAATGTCTGACTTCGCGGCGCCGCGGAATCCGCTCAGCAATGGCGCTGCCTTGAGTTCGGCCAGCATGGCGGTGGCCTCCGCCGCACTCACCGGCGCAGGACGATAGACCACATCCCTGAACAATTCCGTCGTGATGCCGCCGAGGCCGACCATGACCATCGGGCCGAATGTGGCATCCTGCAGGGTGCCGACGATGATCTCGACGCCCTTTTTCGCCATCGGACCGACCAGAACCCCCTGAATGGGAGCATTGGGCCGATGACGATGCGCGTTGTCCAGCAGCATCTGGTAGGCCGCGAACGCCTCGCCCTTGGTCGCAATATTGACGCGCACGCCGCCGACTTCGCTCTTGTGCGGGATGTCGCGCGACTGGATCTTCATGACCAGAGGAAGGCCGACGCGCGCAATCGCGGCATCGAGTTCGCTTTTTTCCGTCACCAGCACTTCGTCGGGCAACGCAATACCGGCATCGCGCAGCAGCGATTTACTGTCGGCTTCGGAAAGTGTTGCGGATTTGAGATAGGCGGAGATATCCCGCAGTGCCGACGCTGGAATTTCGACAGGCGGCGCCAGCCTGAATTTGGCGCGCTGGACTATGTGGCGCATGGCGACACCGACATGCGTCAACCCCGACAGCACCACGACGCCGGATGCCGCAAGCTCGACCCGCGTGAACTGGGATGGCAGCGTATAGGAGTAGAACACGATCGGCTTGTTCTGCGCTGCTATCACCGGCTTCAGTTCCGACTGCTTGAATGGCATCCTGCTGTCGCTGGACAGCGACAGCACCACCAGAACGGCGTCCACCTCGTCGGAAACGCTGAGCAAATCGATGCTCTTCTGCAACCCGCCGCTGTGTACGCCTTGCGCGGTGACATCGATCGGGTTGCGCGCCGACCCATAGGATGGAATCAGCGCGCGGATTTCGGCCTGGATCGGCGCCGACAGTTCCGGCACCTGCAAGCCCTGCATCGAGACGGTGTCCGCGCCCCAGATGCCGGCGCCGCCCGACACCGTGAGAACGGCAACGCGATCGCCCTTGGGCATCGGGTTGGTGGTCAACACCGCGGCAATGGTGACCGCTTCATCGAGATCGTTGGAAACGATGAAGCCGTATTTGGCGAACACCGCATCATAGGCCGCGGACCAGCCGGCCATGCTCGCGGTATGCGACGCCGCCGCGCGCTCGCCCGCGCCCGAGCGGCCGACCTTGGTGACAATGACGGCTTTGCCGGCCTCGGCGGCGCGCCGGGCCGCGGCGAGAAACTTCCCGACATCGCGAATGCCTTCGATGAACAGCAGGATCACGTCGGTCGAGGAATCCTGCACCATGTAATCGAGGAATTCGCCGGCGCCGAGGTCGGATTCATTGCCGGTGCTGACGACGTAACTGAGCGCGATGCCGAGCGCCCTGGCGCGGTGATAGATCGCAAAGCCGATGCCGCCGCTCTGGGCTACGATGCCGATCCGCCGTGTGGTCGCGATCAGCCGCGGCGCATCCGGCTTGACGTCGACGGTCGGGCTGAAGGTGGCGGCGACGCGCTGCGCTTCGCTGTAGAATCCTTCGGCATTGGGACCGGAAATCCGCATGCCGGTCGTGGCGGCGAGATCGGCGATCGCGACCTGCATGGCGGTGCTGTCGCCGCCCTCCTCGGCAAATCCCGACGAGATGATCACCGCGTTCCTGACGCCGACGGCGGCGCACTCCTTGAGCGCGCCGAGAACCGCGCGCGCCGGAATGAGGACGATGGCAAGATCGATCGGCTGCCCGACCGCGGCGATCGACGGATAGCATGTCAGCCCGTCGATATCGCCGTAATTGGGATTGACCGGGTAGAGCTTGCCTGGAAATTCGTTCTGGCGCAGCATCGACAACAGCCGGCCCGGGATCTTCTCCGGATCGCGCGACGCGCCGATCAGGGCGATGCTCTCAGCCGCGAAGAACGTATCGAGCGGGTGTTTCTGCATCGTTCACGCAGCGAGACGGAAAGTGACGCCGCCCAGAGAAAACGAGTCGCCCGACACCGCGTGGCCTTTTGCCTTCGCGGCATCGCGGACGGCGGCAATATCGGCGACCCGAAACGTCAGGCCGCTCATGATGTCGCTGGCGCCTTTGACGAAGCGGAAGCTGCAATTGGGAAGCTTCAGTTCGGGCTCGCCGCCTTGACTTTTGGTGACGGCAATTCCGACGATCCGTCCCCAATNTTCGGCCAATCCTTGCGGATCGGGGCTTTGCATTTCGACGCCGATCAGGGCTTGCGTCACCTCCTTCCGAATCGATTTCTGCCAGTCCGGCCCGGCCGGCGGATAGGGGCCGAGAATGTCGTCGCCGCCCTCGGTGTGATTGAATTCGATGAACGCCGCGCGGCAATCGCGCGGATGCAGTTGCACGCCATGATAGGGAGCATGATCGATGACATTGGCGACGCGGACGCCGATTTTTTCGGCATGCCGCCCGCGTTCATCCGGATCGTCGCAGCAGAAGATCGCCATGTAGCCGCCGCGGCCGCCGGTCTTGTCGAGAAAGCGCCCTGCCGCGGTGCCCGGCTGAAACGGCGCCACCACTTCCAGGAGGATGGTGTCGACCGGCAGCAGCGCGTTCTCCAGGCCATATTTGGCGACGTTGCCGTCGCGATAGCAGACGTGGAGCCCCATGATGCCGGCGATGTCGCCGATCACCGGCTCGAGATGCGGCGCCACCAGGCAGATTTGCCGCAGCCTCATATAGCCGGTCATCCCCATGACCTCGGTCGCCTTGCTGACCTCGGTCATCTCAATGACCCTGGAAGGCGGGCTTGCGCTTTTCGACGAACGCTTTGGCGGCTTCCTTGTGATCGGCGGTCTCGCCGGCGCGCGAGTGATGCATCGCCTCGGCGTCGAAACAGGCCTCCAGCGACAGGTGCTCGGCGTTGTTGATGTTCCGCTTGATGTAGCCCAGCGTCACCGAGGGGCCTTGCGCCAGCGACATCGCAAGCTCATGCGCTGCGGCCTCGACCTCGGCGTCGGGCACGACGCGGGTCACGATGCCGAGCGCGAGCGCTTCCTGCGCCGTCAGCACCGGCGATGTCAGATAAAGCTCCCGCGCCCTGGCGCTGCCGAGCAAATGGGTCAGGAAATAAGTGCCGCCATAGTCGCCAGACAGGCCGACCTTGGCGAATGCCGTGGTGATCTTGGCGGAAGCGCCGGCGACGCGGAGATCGCAGGCCAGCGCAATCGAAAGGCCGGCGCCGGCCGCCGCGCCATCCACCTGCGCCACCACCGGCTTCGGCATCTCGTGCAGAATGCGCGAGACCTCCATGCCGCGGCGAAGATTGGCCAGCTTGGCTTCGAACGGCAACGGCGCCCGCCCCTCCGCCATCGATTTCACATCGCCGCCGACACAGAATGTGCCGCCGGCGCCTTTGAGCAGAACGGCGCGAACCTCGTGATCTTCAGCCGCACGCCGCGCCGCTTCGACCAGCCCCAGCGTCATGTCCGCATTGAGCGCGTTGCGCCGATCGGGACGGTTCATGGTGATGGTAAGCAGGCCGGCATCGAGCTGCTGAAGGACCATTTCATTTGCGCTCATGGATTGTCGCTTTCGTTGTTATTGGTTTTCATCCGTCATTTCTTCACCAGCGGGCAGCGCGACAGTTCGAGCGACTGGAACGCCTCATCGCCGGGAACCGTCGCCAGCAGCTTGTAATCGTCCCAGCGCCCCTTGGATTCCGAGGGTTTCTTGACCTCGAACAGATACATGTCGTGCACCATGCGGCCGTCGTCGCGAATCCTGCCGTTCCTGGCGAACATGTCGTTGATCGGGGTGTCCTTCATGATCTTCATGACGGCAGCCGAGTCGGTGGTGCCGGCGGCCTTCACCGCCTGGAGATAATGCATGATCGACGAATAGACGCCGGCCTGCGCCGAAGTCGGCACTCGCTTCATGCGGGCCATGAAGCGCTTGGAGAATGCGCGGGTTTCGTCGTTCAGGTCCCAATAGAATGCTTCAGCGAGCAACAGGCCCTGCGCGGTCTCAAGACCGACACTGTCGACATCNGTAACGAATACAAGCAGCGGCGACAGCTTCTGGCCGCCCTTCATCAATCCGAATTCGGCCGCCTGCTTGATCGCGTTGATGGCGTCGCCGCCGGCATTGGCGAGCCCGATCACCTTGGCCTGCGAGGCCTGCGCCTGCAGCAGATATGACGAGAAATCCGAAGTATTGAGCGGGTGCCTGACGCTGCCCAGCACCTTGCCGCCGGACTTTCGTACGACATTGGTGGTGTCCTTTTCCAGATCCTGTCCGAAGGCATAGTCGGCGGTCAGGAAGAACCAGGTGTCCAATCCGCTTTTCACCGCGGCGAGACCCGTCACATTGGCCTGTGCGAAGGTATCGAACACATAATGCACGGTGTAGGGACCGCAGGCCTCGTTGCTCAGGCGGATCGATCCGGGACCGTTGAACATGACGATCTTGTTACGCGCTTTGGCGATCTCTCCGGCCGCCAGCGCGGTCGCCGACGCCGCAACGTCGAAGATCATCTCGACGCCCTGATTGTCGAACATGTCGCGGGCGATGTTGGCGGAAAGATCGGCCTTGTTGAGATGATCAGCGACGACGATCTCGATCTTGCGGCCAAGCACTTCGCCGCCAAAATCCTCCGCCGCCATTTTGGCGGCGATCTCGCTGCCGGGCCCGGTGATGTCGGCATAAAGGCCGGACATGTCGAGAATGCCGCCGAGTTTCAACGGCGGCTTGCTTTGCGCCAGAGCTGCGGTGGCGACGATGGCCAGCCATAAACCGAGAACGCTGGAAAAGATTCGTTTCATGGAGGCTCCCTGGCAGCGGGCCGCATTGGCTTGCGGCTTCACTTCTGTTCGCGCAATCATGCCGCAAGCGCTGCGCAGCGGCAAGCTGCGCAAAACAGCGCCAATCCGCGTTTTTCCGCTAAGCGGAATGAGTCATAATGAGAATGTTCGATCATGCTGTCATTGGCGATCCCGATTGAATTTCCACGTCCGTGCGGCGCTTGTGCGCCGTGACGGGATTGGTTGGAGCGTTTTACCAAGGTAACACCGCCGCGTATGGCGCGGCGGCTCGGTCCTTGACGCTGGGCATACGGCGTCGTGATTTTGCTGGGATACCCGTCATCATGCAGCCGCCTTGTGCTCCACGCATATTCCGCAAAGCGGAAGGTGCGAACCGGGCCGGAATATGCTAGATTTGGAGCATGTCGAAATCGAAGCGATCAGGTTCAAAGGCCAAGAAAAAGGGTGGGTTTGTCATTGGCCGCGACAACTTCGGCAAAATTAGCGCCGTCGAGGGTATCCGACTGACGCCAATCATGAAAAAGAGGGCGAGCGACGCAGAGCGCAAGGGATTGTCTGCCGAGGAATATCGCCAGACCATAGTCCGATCTTATCGTAAGGCCTGAGCGCGTCGGGCATGTATGACGCGATCGATGATCCGTACACTTACGAGAATTCAATGGTTCTCGTAAACAAGCTCGATCTGCGTGATCAGGACGATCTGGACGATCTGGACGCTTTCGAGACTGAAATCTCCAACGCGCGATCGGGTGAGCCATTGCCCGAGGGCGAGCTTGATTTTGAGCACTACTGCGCCGTCCACCATCACCTGTTTCAAGATGTCTATGCCTGGGCGGGCCGAGTGCGCACAGTGCGTATATCGAAGCAGGGCAACCCGTTTTGTTATCCCGAGCATATCGAGGCCCAAGCCCGGAAGTTGTTTGCGGAACTGAAAGCGAATAGCTTTCTCGAAAACCTTGAACCTGATGAGTTCTCAAATCAAGCGGCGCATTTCCTCTCCGGGTTGAATGCGATTCACGCCTACCGGGAAGGAAACGGGCGAGCCCAACTGACCTTCCTTGCGATGCTGGCCGACAATGCTGGCCATCCGCTCGATCTTGAAGCGCTTGATCCCCCCGTCATGCTCGACGCGATGATCGAGAGCTTCGAGGGCGACGAGAAAAAGCTGGTTCGCGCGATCAGGGAGCTTATCGCCAAATGAGAATTGCCGCGCTGGCGCTATGCGGCTTCACACTCGTTGTTACCGCCGGTCCGGCGATCGCGGCGGGATGCGCCTTCGAGGCACAGGGTGAGGGTCGCGTCGCCGCGGTGATCGATGCGCGCACCTTTCGGCTAGAGGACGGCCGCGAGGTCCGCCTCGCCGGTATCGAGCCGGTCTATTCCGAAAAACCGGCGGACCGAACCTCGGCATTGGCCGCGATCGTGACCGGCCACGAGGTCACGTTGGCCGGAGAGGACGACACCCCCGACCGGTACGGCCGTCAGCCTGCCTTCGTGTATCTCGATCACTCCGACACATTGGTGCAGGGCCTGCTGCTGGCGCAGGGCGACGCGCTGGTTTCGGCTACCGTGACCAGCAAGGACTGCGCCTCGGTGCTCGCGGCAGCCGAAGCGGAGGCCCGGCTGGCCAAGCGCGGAACCTGGGCCGATTCCTCGGTCATAAAAAACGCGGAAAGTGCGGACGATATTTTGGCCGGGATAGGGCGTTTTATGGTCGTCGAGGGCAAGGTTCTGTCGGTGCGGCAGGCCGGGGCAACGACGTACCTGAATTTCGGGCGGAACTGGACACGAGGCTTTGCTGTGACTATTTCAAGGCGCATGATAGCGGCGTTCGAGGCCGCCGGAATTGTGCCTAAGTCCCTCGAAAATCGAAAGATTCGGGTCCGTGGCTGGGTCGAGGCACGCGGCGGCCCACGGATCGAGGCGCTCCGGGTGGGGCAGATTGAGTTGCTTGGCGAGAATTGATTCGCAAGGCAAATACGAGGCTGACGTGGCAGAGTGCGCGGGACGGCGCGAAACCTGGACCAGCAGGCGCCTTTGGGTTGCGCCAGTGTTGTTGTGCGCCGCGTTTGCGCTTGGCGCCTGTGGCGATATCGGCCGGTTTCAGACCGCGGCCCCGACATCAGGCCCCACGACCACCAGCAAGCCGGCGCGGATAGTCACGCAAAGTCCTGCCGCCGAGCGCGAGCATGAACGAATTCTGTCCTCCTATGGCGGCTCCTATGACGATCCGGCGCTGGAAGCCCTGATCGGCAAGACGGTCGACCGGCTGGTCGCTGCATCCGAACGTCCGGATCAGGCCTACAAGGTGACGATCCTCAATTCGGGAGCGGTGAATGCGTTTGCGCTGCCGACCGGCCAACTCTACGTGACGCGCGGCCTGATCGCGCTGGCCTGCGACACCTCGGAATTGTCCTCGGTGCTGAGCCACGAGATGGCGCATGTGCTGGCAAAACACGCATCGATCCGCGAAGACCAGGCGCGCCAGGCCGCCGTCGTGACCCGCGTCGTCACCGACATGGGCAGCGATCCCGACCTTACCGCCCTTGCGCTCGCCAAGACCAAGCTGACGATGGCGAGCTTTTCCCGCTCCCAGGAGTTCGAGGCCGACAGTATCGGCGTCGGTATTTCGGCCCGCGCCCATTTCGACCCCTATGGCGCCTCGCGCTTCCTGACGGCGATGGAACGCAACGCCGAGATGAAAGCAGGCAAGACCTCGGTCGACCCGCGCGCGCAGGACTTTCTGTCGTCGCATCCGGCAACGCCGGAGCGGGTGCAGAGCGCGCAGGCCAGCGCGAGACAGTACTCCTCGCCGGAGGGCGGCGAACGCGATCGCGAAACCTACCTCGCCGC
>JGI24140J50213_10001406_pt1 | contig 10557 bp, 9 predicted proteins | sample BarGraIncu00222A_FD_50213 | JGI IMG/M metagenome (IMG submission 50213) | reverse complement strand
AGCGTGCGGTTGTCGAGCACGGCCTTGGGGCCGTGACGGAACCCGAGTGCGGAGTTGGAGTAGGCGATCACCCCTCCCGCCGTGAGCTCAAGCAGCTTCAGTGCTGACTCACGGGCTAGCCCCCTGAGGGGCCCGCTGCCCAGGTAGACGACCCGCTCGTATCCTCGCTGTGCCAGTGCCCCTGCGGCCGAGCTTTGTGCGGTCAGAGCCTGTTCGGTCGCCGCCGCCAGCCGCCCTGCCAGTGCGTCGTCGGCGGTCGAGCTCTTCATCGTGAGCCAGGTCGCGAGGGTCATGCATGTAAAGCTCGACGTCATCGCGAAGCCAACGTCGTTGGCACCCTCGGGCATGAGCAGGACCAGGGAGCGTTCGGCGCCGACGTGGCGGCGGTAGAGCTCACCGGCGGAGTTGCAGGTGACAACCAGGTGGTAGACCTCGGTCAGACACTGCTTGGCGAGCTCCGTGGCCGCGACGCTCTCTGGGCTGTCGCCGGAGCGGGCGAACGAGACCAGCAGCGTCGGCCGGTCTTCGGCGAACCACTCGCGGGGGTTGGAGACGATGTCGGTGGTCGAGACTGCTTCGACGCGCCGCCCAAGATCTCGGCTCAAGGCGGGGGCGAGGACCTGCCCGGCGAATGCCGACGTGCCGGCGCCGGTCAGGACGATGCGCAGGTCAGGTCGCTGGAGAAGGGGCCGAAGGAATGCCTCCGTCTCCTTGCGGCGGGACGCGCAGGTGGCGCCCACTTCCCGCCACAGGTCCGGCTGCTGGAAGATCTCGCGGGCGGTGTGGGTGGCACCCAGCTCATCGAACTTCTCAAGGCTAAAGCCAACAGAGGCAGCAATCACAACGAGCTCCTTAGCGAGGGGTTGCACGCCTGGGTGTAGGTGCGCAGCACGTCACGGACACGGTCGACAACAAGGGCGGTGGGCTCCGGCGCTAGCTCGCCACGTCGGACACGGGGGTACTGGTCGGGCAGGTACTGGCTCAGCAGGGGCAGTGGAATGTCGACCGCGGCAAGGTTGGCCAGCAGCCGGGACTGCGCCTGCTGAACCTGGCGGTCGGGCCAGTAGTAGCGCATGCGGTCGCTGTAGCTGTAGCGACGGGCCAGGCGCTGGGCCTGCGCGTCACCCTCGTAGTAGCCCTGCCACCAGCGTGGTTCGGCCAACATCCGTTGTTCCAGCACTGCTAGCAGGTTCGAGCGATCATCGGCCCCCACCAGCTCGTCTTCGATGGCGGCCAGCGCGAACAGCGCCTCACGCAAAGCGAACGTCAGGCCGGGCCCGACCTTAAGAACAGCCCAGTGATCGCCAACGAGCTGGGTCAGCCGCTCAACGCTCTGGTAGTCCGTGGAGTGCGCCTCGAAGACCAGATGCGGAAAGTCATCCAGGACACCCCGCAGCTCCTCGGTCCGGTCCCGGTCATAGTCGACCACCGCAGCATGGTCGAACTCGACACCGGGCTGCACGACCAGACCGATCACCCGCTCCCAGGCTGTCCCGAGCCCGGCATCCTCGAACACCTTGCGGTGGCAGTCGATCGTGGCGCGGGCGGCGCTCGCTGATGTCGGTGCCAGNGCATCGATGGTCTCGTGTGCGCCGCCGGGAACGGGGACCTCCGTGCCGACGACGTAGAGCAGGTGGCTGACACCGTGCTCGCGGACGGCGGTGTCCTCGGCCACTGCTGCCAGCCTGGCCGCGCGCTGGGCAACGATGTCGTCGGTCAGGGGTGAGGGATCACCTGCGCACGACATGCTGCAGTCGAGGTGAATCTTCGTGAAGCCCGCCGCGACGTAGGCCCGGACCAGGTCGGCGGAGCGCTCCATCGCTGCGTCGGGGCCAAGGTGACGCCACGTGTTGGGGCCGAGATGATCGCCTCCCAAGACCACCGACGTGCGCGCAAGACCCTGGCGGTCGGCAATCGTGTACACGAGGTCGCGGAAGTCTGCCGGCATCATCCCGGTGTAGCCGCCGAACTGGTCGACCTGGTTGGAGGTCGCCTCCACCAGAAGGCCAGCGCCTGTCTCCAGCGCCTGAGCCACCCCGGCCTGCAGAACCAACGGGTTGGCCGTGCACAGCGAGGGCACGCCGAGCGCCTGGCCCGCCTTGTGCGCGGCGATGGTGTCTACGAGAAAGTTGTTCACGATGCTCCGTTGTGTCGAAAATCAAGATGAGCTGCTTGCTTGTGTGACGTCCGGGCCTAGTCCCCTCGGTCGCCCGCGATCGCCTGGCGAGCCAGCAGGCCAGCGCCCAGACAGGCGGCATTCTGGCCGAGAGCAGCGGCGACGATCCGGGGTTTGCGCTGCCAGACGAGGAGTTCTCCAAGTCGGCGGCGCAGTGGTTGCAGCAGGACCTCGCCGGCGTCGGAGAGTCCGCCGCCGATGACGATCAGCTCCGGTGCCAGGAGTGAGGTGTAGGTGGCTAAAGCGCGGGCCAGGGCATCGATGGCCTCGTCCCAGACGATCCCGGCGGCGTGGTCGCCCGCAGCCATCAGTTTCACCACCTCATGGGCTCCGGCCGCCGAGCCACCGGTCGCCCGGTTGTAGCGTTTCGCGATGGCCGCGCCGGAGGCGATCGTTTCCAGGCACCCGTGCGCCCCGCAGGCGCAGGGGTCGCCGGAACCGACGTCAATGTGGCCTATCTCGCCGGCGTACTTGTTCTCGATGAGTGTTCCGGCGACGTACATCGCTCCGGAGATCCCAGTTCCGATCGGCAGGAACAGCACGTCGTCGGTTCCGCGGGCCGCGCCCAGGGTTCGTTCGGCGAAGCCGCCTGCTCGTACGTCGTGGCCGAAGCCCACTGGCAGTCCGCTGCGTTCGACGACGAGTTCCCGGAACGGCACATTACGCCATCCGATGTTCTCGGAGTAGAGCGCCATTCCGGCTCGATCGTCCACGAGGCCCGGCACGACCAGCCCGACCGCGACGGCGCCCCCGGAGCGCTGAAGGAGAGTGTCCACAGCCCCCAGCACGGCCCCGATCACGGCGTCCGGCCCATCGCTGCGCGGGGTAGGCCAGCGGTGAAAGCCCACCACCTGGCTGTGCCCATCCAGGACCGCACCCTTCATCGAGGAGCCGCCGACATCGAGGGCGACCACTGGCCCGTCAGCTGTTGCCCCGCTCATGGGGAAAGCCTTCGCAGGGTGGCCGGCCTGGATGCCGCGCTCCCGGCAGCTACGGCAATGAAGACCGCGTGGTTCGTGGCAGCGCTCATCTCATTTCACGCTCCCGGTGAGCAGCCCGCTCACGATGTAGCGGTTNAGCATGACCGCGATCAGGGCTGGTACTGCCATGGCGAACACGCCCGCCGCGCTAAGCAGGCTGAAGGGAACGGTGTGCCTGCCCTGCAGCGATGCGATGACCACAGTCAGTGGTTGAGTCGAGAGGTCACTGGACAAGACCAGCGGGAACAGGAACTGACCCCACGCGAAGAGGAAGGTGATGACGGCGGTGGAGATGATCCCCGGCCGCGCCAACGGGAGGACCACTAGCCAAAGGACCTTCATGCGGCTAGCCCCGTCCACCTGTGCTGCCTCCTCAATGGCTATCGGCAGGCTCGACATGTAGTTGTACATGATCCAGGTGGCCAGTGGCAGGAACCCGGACACGTAGACCAAGATGATCCCGGTGTAGGTGTTGACGAGTCCGAAGGCCGTCATGATTCGATACAGGGGGATCAGCGTCGTGTACGCAGGAAAGGCCATGGTGGCCAGCACCGAGTAGAAGAGGACCGTGCGTCCCCGGAACTTCATCCGGGCGAAGGCGTAGGCGGCCAGCGTGGACAGCAGCACGGTGACGACCGTGGCCACCCCGCACTCGATGGAGATGTTCACCATCGAGCGTCGGACAGCGTCCGGCAGCGCCCCTGTTCCGCTGATCAGCGACACGTAGTTGCTCAGGCTGGGCGTGGGCGGCAGATAGTTCGCTGGTTTCGCGCTGATCTGGGCATCGGTCTGGAGGCTGATGTTCATGACCCAGTACAGCGGCACCAGTGACCACACCAGCAGGAACAGCACGCCCATCCGGCGGACCCAGTGACTGTTTCGTTGCATCAGAACTCCACCGGCCGATAGACGAGTTTCAGCACGCCCAGCGAGACGACGAGGGTCACCGCGGTGATCAGCAGGGACAGCGCGTAGCCCTCACCGAAGTCCAGGTTCTGAAAGCTGATGAAATAGGTCTGCATGGTCAGTGACGCCCCAGTCTGGGCTGCTCCGTTGAGAACGTAGGGCTGGTCGAACACGTTCAGGGTGACGATCACGGCCTGCACCATCGCGATCGTGATACCCGGTCGGGCCAGCGGCAGCGTGATCCACCGGAAGGATGACCACGACGAGCAGCCATCGAGTTTCGCGGCCTCGTACAGTTCGCCGGGGATGTTCTGGAGCGACGCCAAGACCAGCAGCACGGATAGTGGCGTGATCTGCCAGACCTGCACCAACTCGATGGCGAGGATGGTCAGGAGATGGTTCTGACCGAGGAACACCTGATAGTGGTCGATCAGGTGCACCGAGGTGAGCAGGCTGTTAAGCAGCCCGGTGTTGCTGTCCCAGATACTGCTCCACACGATGCCTTCCACCACCCCGGGCAGAGCCCAGGGCAGGATCAGCACCGCGATCAGGATGGACCGCCCGGCGAACTTGTGTTGGAGCGTGACCGCCATCCCGATGGCCAGAACAGTGGAGAGCGTCACCCCGATGAGCACATACAGCGCGGTGTTGCTCATACTGGAACGGACCGCTTCGTCGCTGAACAGACGCCGGAAATTGTCCAGCCCGGTGAATCTGGTCGGCGGGTTCAACTCCTGTACCCGGAAGAAGGATGCGACGATCGTGTACCCCGCCGGCACCAACGCGAGCCCGACGATGAAGAGGGTCAGCGGTGTCACCAGGGCGTAGGGCAGCAGGTCGACCCGGCGACGGGGCCGCAGTCTGTTGGTTACCCGTGGCCCGTCACCGCCACCAAGAACAGCCTTCGAACCAATGGCCCCGGTTCCGAGGGTCATTGCCCTGCCCGACGCCGCGGGTCGATCCGGCTCATGAGCCGTTCGACAGTGTGTTCGCAGTGTCCGCGATCGCCTTGACCGCGTCGGCCACGCTCATCGAGCCGGTCGCCGCGGCGTGAAGGTTGGTGTACACGGCGTGGGAGAACTCCGGGTACCAGGCGGGCGCACCTTCGGGGAAGACCGGCTTGCTGGTCTTCAGCATGTTACTGAGCTGAGCGCCTTCCGTGAGCTTTCCCTTGGTCGTCAGCAGGGCGAGGCCGGTCAACCGGGACGGGATGAAGAAGCCAGGCATGACCTTGTCGGGTCCGCTGGCGCCGGCGAAGTCTGCCTGGTTCTGCGCCGAGGTGAACCACTCGATGAACTTCGCCGCTGCGGCGGGGTATTTCGCCTGTCGGGGGATACCGATTCCGTCCGGGTTGCTCAGGTTCGCAGCGACGCCGCTCACGCCGGGTGTGGGCAGGTACGTCACCTGGTTGACCACGCTGGAGGAGGCCGGCAGGTCGTAGAGGCTGCCGACGTTTCCGGAGTAGTCAGAGAAGGTGCTGGCCACTGTTCCCTTTGCCATCAGGGTCTGCTGGCCCTGACTGTCACTGACGTTGATGTTTCCCGGCGGCACGAGACCGGACTTGAGGGCGTCGGTCATCCACTGTGCCGCCTTGTAGCCTGCCGAGTCGGGGGTGGCGAACTGGGGCTTTCCCTTGCCATCCAGGATCGTGCCACCTAATGCGGCGGTCGTCTGGTACCAGTAGGTGGAAAGTCCCTCAGCTGCGGCGAACGGGATGTTGAGGGGGTACTGGCTGACACCTTTTGCCTTGACCTGCTGAAGGTCCTTCGTATAGTCGCCGATCGTGGTCGGCAGGGTGGTGATACCGACCTTGGCGAACAGCTGCTTGTTGACCGTGGTGACCATGAACGATGCGTCGTAAGGAATGCCGATCACGTGGGTGTTCGACGTAAAGGAGCTGAGCTGTGGCATGTCAGGTGCCAACGCCTTGGTGTCGACGTACTTCTCCATCGGGTAGAACCAGTCGAGCTTGCCCAGCTGGCCNACGCGGGACCAGTCCACGTCTGTGGCGTCGGCGAAGTAGGTCTTGGCCGTGGCGGCTGCCGAGATCTTGGTCTGCAGGCTGTCCCAGTCGACGTTCGTCCACTTCACGGTGATGCCCGTGCTCTTGGTGAAGGCGGCCAGTGCCGCAGGCGGAGGAGGCTCGATGGCCAGGGCCACAGTTATCGTGACGCCCTTGGTCTGCGTAGAGGCGGCGCTCCCGCTCCCGCTTCCGCTTCCGGAACACCCTGCGACGATCAGGCTGAGACAGGCGACGCCGGCGACCAGCACGGCGCCTTTCATGTGGTTCCGCATCGATGTCATCTGTTCGGACCTTCCTCAGTGGTACTGGTGCTGGGACGCGATCAAGTGCGATGCGCAGATCGCGCGACACTCACTAGCTCGCGGCAAGAATTGCACATTGTGCGCATCCGGTCAATGATTATCGCGACAAAATCGGATCTCAATGCGTGCTGTGGATCAAAATGCGCAATAAATGTGTCCTCGGTGTGTGAATCGCGCAGCGCAAATGAGCATTTCGTGCTAGGTTGGCGATGTGCAACGCAAACAGAGGTTGAATCAGATCGTCTCCACGATCGTCGAGAGGGGCACCGTCGACGTCGTCACGCTCGCCGAGCAGTTCGGTGTCTCCCAGGCAACGATCCGGCGTGACCTCGAGGTGCTCGAGAAGCAGCGACTGGTGAGTCGCACGCACGGCGGCGCGACGACCCATGCGGCGTTCAACGATCTGCCCCTCGGCTACAAGACAGCGCAGGATCTCACCGAGAAACGGCGCATCGCCCAGCAGGCCCTCGAGTTTTTGGACGGAGCCCGTGTCATCGGGATGACCGGCGGCACGACCGTGACGGAGTTCGCCCGGCTACTGCTGGACAGAGACGGTCTGACCGTTGTCACCAATGCGCTCAACATTGCCAGTGATCTGGTGGCCAACCCCGGGTTGAGGGTTTTCGCCGCAGGGGGAGAAGTGCGGAGCAGCAGCCACGAGTCCGTCGGTCCCAATGCCGAGGCATTCCTGTCGGGCTACAACATCGACGTCGCGTTCCTGGGAGTCGATGGAGTGGATGCCGTAGCCGGCTGTACGAACTACGACCCGGTCGGAGCGCGGGTGAACGCCATCCTGCAGAAGCGCGGACGAATGAACGTGGTGCTCGCCGACGCCACCAAGATCTCAAGAGTGGCCCTTGCACAGGTGTGCGCGATGTCAGAGGTCGACGTGCTCATCACGGACAGTCGTGCCCCGCAGGCAGCGCTGGACCAGATCCGTCGACAAGGCTGCCGCGTCGTCTGCGTGTGATCCCCGACGGCGCTGTCAGCCACCCTGATCCGAACATCCGTGAGTTTCGCTCACTAAATGGCCGACTTATGCGCACTTCGGACCCACAGTTGTTCATATGATGCTTGACATGCAATAGTGCTCGCATGGTCAAAGTAGCGTTCATCGGAGCCGGCAGTGTCGAGTTCACCCGCAATGTCGTCACAGACTTGTGCAGCTTCGGCGAGCTACACGGCGATCTTGAGCTGTCGCTGCACGATATCGACGCAGAGCGACTCGGTTATGCCGATGCGCTGGCCAAGCGGATCAATTCCCAAAGTGGCGCCGGTGCCAACGTCGTCTCAAGCATCGACCGGCTAACGGCCATCGAGGGCGCGGACTACGTGGTGAACGAGATCCAGGTCGGCGGCTACCACGCGACCCGCACGGACTTCGACATCCCGGCCAAGTACGGCATCCGCCAGACCATCGCGGACACGATCGGCATCGGCGGGATCTTCCGCGGTCTGCGCACGATCCCGGTACTGGCTCAGATCGGCGAAGACCTGGCCAAGGTGGCGCCCGACGCATACCTGCTCAACTACAGCAACCCCATGGCGATGCTCCCCTGGGCGGTCTACGCGGGTAGCCCATTTGACCGGGTGGTGGGGCTGTGCCATTCGGTGCGTGATACGCACCGCTTCCTTGCCGGACTCGTGGACCTCCCTGTCTCAGAGGTCGACTTCGTGACCGCAGGCTTTAACCACCAGGCATTCGTGCTGAAGTTCGCTCACCAGGGCAAGGACGTTTATCCGCAACTGCGCGAAGTCGTCGAGTCCGACCCTGAGCTGCAACGTCGCGTTCGCGTCGAGATCTTCCGACGGTTCGGCTATTTCCCCACTGAGTCCAGCGAACACAGCGCTGAGTACGTGCCGTGGTTCATGGGTCACGACAAGGAGATCGACCGGTTCCGGATCCCCGTCGGCGAGTACCTGCGACGGTCCGAGGAAAACATCGACGAGTATGAGAAAACCCTGCGCACGCTGCAGTCCGACAGGGCGTTGGAGCTGGCACCAACCTCGGAGATGGCATCGGAGTTCATCCACGCCCGCGAGACCGGACGACTCGCCCAGCTGTATGTCAACGTGCGCAACTCCGGTCTGATCTCCAATCTTCCAGAAGAGTGTTGCGTCGAGGTCCCTGCCGTTGTCGACGCCGACGGTCTGCACCCGCAAGTAGTCGGTGCACTGCCACCGCAGCTCGCCGCGCTCAACCGAACCTTCCTCAACGTCGTCGAGCTGACCGTCAAGGCGGTGCTGGAGGGAGACCGCAACCACGTCTACCAGGCCGCTCTGCTCGATCCGAACACCGCTGGCACGCTGACGACCGAGCAGACCACACGGATGTGCGACGAACTACTGGCCGCGCACGGTGACCTCATTCCCGAGGCTCTCCGGCTCTGACACGTTCATCACCGACAGCGCCATCAGCGGGACACAACTCACCCCGTTCCCCGATCGCGGCATCGAGGTCATGGTCGCCTGATGCCACGCACACTGATCCACTCCGCCCGCGTCGTCACCGGCGGGCTTGTTCGCCCAAACGGCTGGGTGCTGTTCGATGGCGACACCATCGCCGCCACAGGCGATGGCCGACCCCCGGCTGCCGACCTGACACCCGCATCGACAACGCAGATCGTGGACGGACGGGGCCGCTTCCTGACCCCCGGATTCATCGACATCCACTGCCACGGTGGCGGCGGCGCGACGTTCAGCGATGGCGCACTGGCGATCGCGGCCGCCCTTGCCCTTCATCGGGCACACGGCACGACACGCAGTGTGCTGTCCCTGGGGACTGCGACGATCGAGGATCTGGAAAGCCAACTGGACACCGTCGCCGCCATCAGCGCGCGCGACCCGCTCGTTCTGGGCTCACACCTCGAAGGGCCATTCCTCAGCAGGAGCCACAAGGGAGCCCACGACGCCACCTTGCTGCGCATGCCCGACCCGAACTCCCTGAGCAGACTGCTCGAGGCCAGCGCCGGCTCGATCCGCCAGATAACGTTGGCCCCCGAGCTGCCGGGTGGGATGAAGGCGGTGACCCGGTTCGTCGAGGCCGGTGTGGCGGTGGCGATCGGTCACACCGATGTCGGCTACCAGGGCGCGTGTGCCGCGTTCGGCGCCGGCGCCACGATCTTGACGCATGCCTTCAATGGCATGAACGGTATGCACCACCGGGCGCCAGGTCCGGTGCTGGCTGCCGTCCGCTGCGCCGGGGTCACACTTGAGATCATCAACGACGGCGTACACGTCCACCCCCAGATGGTCGCCCTCGCCTGTGACGAGGCGCCCGGGCGGGTGGCGCTCATCACGGACGCGATGGCCGCCGCATGCTCGCCCGACGGGGAGTACATGCTCGGAGAACTTCGCGTCCTGGTGCGTGACCGAGTTGCCAGGCTCGTCGATGGCGACTCGATTGCCGGTTCGACGCTGACCTTGGATGTGGCACTGCGCCGGGCCGTCGAATCCGTGCGACTACCGGTCCAGACTGCGGTCGCCGCACTCACGCAGGTGCCCGCACGGGTCATCGGTCGAAGCCATGACCTGGGCCGGCTCGCTGTCGGGTACGCGGCAGACGCCGTGCTGCTGGACGAGACGCTCCACGTCACTGCGGTGTGGGCGGGCGGGCGCCGCCTCCACCCCGCGTCGCCAGGCCACTAGCCGCCGGCGCAGTGACGGCATACCCGGCGGAGAGGTCGGGCACGTCTTCGGTGCCTGCCCTCCGGTTCCGCGACCACCCCGTATCGAGTCGATGCACCAGCTCGGTACGGCCGTGGGACGCAAGGGCGACTGGCGCAGCCTCGAATCGGCCGCCACGGGCACCGTTTGGAACTACTGGTCAAGCAACGACAGCGTGCTCCGCTGGCTGTAGACGCTCGCCGAGATCGGCGAAGCCGCTGCAGGCTTGACAGACTTCAGGTCAAGCTTCCCACGGACTAAGGACCGCAACGTATAGCCGCTTCGTCAGCAGGCACTCAGTGTGCATCTCAAGGTGGTGATCACAGCCGTCTCGCTCGAGTCCGGTGAGTGGGTGCGGCGTTTCGCTTCTACTGCGTCTTTTCGCCGCCTATCGCCCACCGTGGGGCAGGCATCACAGCGCCTACTAAGTCCCGCGAGTCACGGGTGTTCGGAACTCCCGTTCATACTTCCTCGGTGCTGGCACCCCACCCGCCAGCACCCGGT
>JGI24140J50213_10001404_pt1 | contig 10560 bp, 8 predicted proteins | sample BarGraIncu00222A_FD_50213 | JGI IMG/M metagenome (IMG submission 50213) | reverse complement strand
GCCCAGGGTCAGTCTCCAGGTTCCCCCGCCGGAGGGATTGTCGCCGGAGGGNTTGTCGCCGGAGGGATTGTCGCCGGAGGGATTGCCCGACGCCTGGGTGATGGCGTCCACCGACACCCCGGTATGGATGGACACATCCCAGGCGGAGCGCGGGTTGACGAGCTTGTCGACCAACCGATCGACAAGGCTCGCGGTTCCTTGGCGGAGTGACCAGAAAACCGGCGCCGACCCTGCCGGGCGAGGTAGGCGACCGAGACTGCGCATGAGGCTGCCGGTCTGGTGGGAGGCGGCGATGAGGGCGGGGAAGGTGGCGGCGGCGCTGAGTTCGTCGACGCCTCCGGCGTTGATCCCACCGATGAGCGGGTCCACCAACCGTTCCACCACCGGGCGGCCGAGGCGTTCGCCGATGATGTCGGCCACCGATCGGTCACCACTCACCGGGGCAGCGCCAAGATGGGGCATCACCAGATCCTTGGTCACCCGAAGTGACTCGCCCGGGCTCAGGAGACCCGACCGGGCTAGCGGCCACCACCTGGTCGGGACACCGAGATTGAGAGCGGCGGGCATTGGGCGGAGCCGGCCCCGGGCCAGGATCGACGCCCCGGTCGTGCCCACCGGGACGAGTTCGTCGCGCACCCCGATCTGTTCGCAGAGTTCGGTGGCCTCGGGTCGACGGGCCAGGAAGGCGTCGGCGGCCAGGTCGACGGTTCGCCCTGCGAACTCGGCGGAGTCCAGCTTGCCTCCGACCCGGTTGCCAGCTTCGAGGACATGCACGATGGGAGGACCGGCCCCGGTGGCTATGTCGGACGAGGTCACCAACTCCCAGGCGGCCGAGAGGCCGGCAATGCCTCCGCCCACCACGGCGATGACCGGGCGGCGGGGAGCGGTCACCTGGGTGTCGACGCGGGAGCGGCGCGGATCACGTTGGCGAGGATGTCGAGGAACTCGGGGTCATCGTTGAGCGAAGGCGTGCGGGCGAACGTCACCCCCAACGAGCGGGCCACACCGGCGGCTTCGACATCGAGATCAAAGAGGACTTCGAGATGGTCGGAGACGAACCCAACCGGACAGACCACTACCGACGTGGTCCCGTCGGCGGCCACCCGTCGGATTTCGGCCAAGAGGTCGGGACCCATCCAAGGATCCGCCGTTCGTCCTGCACTCTGCCACGCCACTCCCCAATCGAGATCGTCGATGATGTCGAGACCGAGGAGGCAGGCGATGTCGGTGGCTGACTCGTGGACTTGATCGGGGTACGGGTCGCCTTCGGCGGTCACTCTGGCCGGGAGGCTGTGGGCGGTGAAGAAGACCGACGTCTTCTGGCGCTGGGACGGTGTCAGTGCGGCTAGGACGGTGCTGGTCCTGGAGGCCAACAGATCGGCGAACCCCGGTGCCCGGTGCCACGACGGGATGCCCACGAACTGCGAGGGAGGAGCGGTTGCCGCTGCCGCTTGGCCCGCCCGGCGCAGGTACTCGCCGGAGCCGAGGGACGACTGGTGCGGAGTGAGGACGACTCCGATGATCTGTTCCACGTGAGCGGCAGCAAGGGCCGCTATGCCGTCCTCAATGTGGGGTGAGGTGTGTTTGGCGCCGTAGCCGACGACGTACTCACCGGGGGCCATCGCTTCGAGAGCGACGGCCAATCCATCCACCTGGCGTTGGGTGCGATGGGCCAACGGCGATATCCCGCCCAAGGCGTCATAGCGCTTCACGAGATCGGCGAGGAGCTCGGGGGTCGGGTGCCGGCCTCTTCGGATAGAGGTGTAAAAGGGTTCGATCTCCTCGGGCGTGCCGGGGGTACCGTGAGCCATGACCAGCACGCCGGTGAGTGGGGCGTGCCCTTCTGGCGGTCTGGACGGCTGGGACGGGTTCATGTCGGCGTTTCCACCCCAGCGAGGCCTTCGGCGTGGACCAGCCTGACCACCTCTTCGAGGATGGTCGGGTCGGTTTCGGGCAACACGCCATGGCCCAGGTTGAAGATGTACCCGGGTGTCGTTCCGGCCCGAAGCAGTACCTCCCGGGTTTCTGCCGCGGCCACCGGCCAGGTGGACAGACAGAGGGCCGGGTCGAGGTTTCCCTGGAGTGCGATGCCGGGCCCGACCCGACGACGGGCGTCGTCGAGTGGCACCCGCCAGTCCACACCCACCACGCCGCTGCCGGCNGTGGCCATGAGGGGGAGGAGCTCTCCTGTTCCCACACCGAAAAGGATGGTCGGGGTTCCGGGATGGGATACCGCCAACTCGGCGAAGAGCCGACGGGTGGCGGGCAGTACCAACTCCTCATAGTGGCGAGGAGTGAGGATCCCAGCCCAGCTGTCGAAGACCTGGACGGCATCCGCCCCGGCATCGAGCTGCGAACGCAATGAGGCCAGGGCCAGGTCGGTCAACCGGTCGATCAGTGTGTGCCAGAGCCCGGGCTCCCCATGCATGAGTGCCTTGACCCGGGTGAAGTTTCGGGAAGGACCGCCCTCCACCAGATAGCTGGCCACCGTAAAGGGACCGCCAGCGAATCCGATCAGCGGAACCGGCAGCTCTTCGGCCAGGATGCGGACGGCCTCGATGACGTACGGCGTATCGATCTCGGGTTCGAGGGGTCGAAGCCGTTGCAAGTCGTCTTTGGAGGTGAACGGTCGGGACACCACCGGGCCGACACCCGGGACCACGTCGACGCCGAACCCGATGGCGGCGGCGGGAACCACGATGTCGGAGAAGAAGATGGCGGCATCGGTGTTGTAGCGGGTGACCGGTTGCCGGGTCAGCTTGGCTACCAGTTCGGGTTGGGCAATGGCATCGAGGATGCTGCCCGCGCCCCGCTCTGCCCGATACTCGGGAAGCGAACGACCGGCCTGACGCATGAACCAGACGGGTACATGGGGGACGCTCTGGCTCCGACACGCCCGGATGAATGCCGAGCCGTCATGGCGGCCGGAACGAGGTGGAGGCACCATCGGACGCTACTGCCGAGCCTACGGTGCGAACGAGTCGGGTTTGGTACGTGCGGCGTCACGTGCCTTGCGGGCCGGGGTGACNGNCCACCAGGGTTGTGACGGCCCACCCTCTGCGAAGTCGATGATGGCGGCGAACACGTCCCGGACGCACGGGTCATGGCGTACCCCGTCGAGCTGGCACAGCTCTTCGTAGAGCTGGTCGCCATCCAGGCCGATGGGGTTGTGCGCCTGGTTGATGCCCAATCTGAGCAGGTCCCCGGCGGTGGCCGGACCGACATTTGGAATTGTCTGAAGCAACGCAGCCGGGTCGATACAGCCTGCAGCCTTGCCTGCAGCCTTGCCTGCAGCTTGGAGGTATTGCCGGTTGACGCCATGGTCGCAAGTCTAGGTTCCCGGGCAGTCCGACCCTGATGGAGATGTTGCCGGTCGCGCCGGTTGGAACGGGCGCATACAATCAAGGGTTCCCCTGAGCCGGATGGGGAGGGCAGAACGGAGGTGCCGGTGGGGGTCAAACGCGAGCTACACGCCGAACAGGAGTTCGTCGATATGGCCTACGCGCGTCTCGACGCCATGCGGGATGACGCCAATTCCATGCTTGGAGGGGTTCTCGACCTGGGGAAGGGTGGAACCTTCCAGTCCCGGACTGAGCGGGACGTGATTGTCCGCACCAGCATGGCCCGACTGGAACAACTTGACATCGGTGATCAGGCGCTCACCTTCGGGCGGATCGACCGGGTCCTGCCGGACGGGTCAGGCGATGCGGGGATGGCCAACGGCGGTGCCGACAGTGGTGCCAATGGCGGTAGCAGTGGCTCTGGCCGCGGGTCAACGGCTGCAGGCTCTTCCAATGGGAACGGCAGCGGGACCATCCTTACCGGGGCGGTACACAACGGGGCAGTGAACACCGAGGTGTTCCACATTGGGCGGTTGGCGATTCACAGCGCCGACCTCGATCCTCTGGTGGTGGACTGGCGCGCCCCGGTCGCCGAGCCCTTCTACCGGGCCACCGGGCGCGATCCGCAAGGTCTGGTCCTTCGCCGGCACCTGGCTCTCGACGGCCGTCGGGTGGTCGGTGTCGAAGACGAACGGTTCCCGATCGGGGGTCTGAACGGAGAGCCGTCGCGACCCAACTTGGGCTCTTCCGACGAAAACGCTGGCGAGTTGATTTTGGGTGATGTCCCGATCGGGGGGCCCGCCGCGCTGCTGGCCGCGCTCGACCGAGCCCGTTCTGGTCAAATGACGGACATCGTCTCCACCATCCAGCGCGAACAGGACGAAATCATCCGCTCACCCCTGTCAGGGGTGATGGTCGTCCAGGGTGGTCCCGGCACTGGGAAGACAGCCGTCGCCCTCCACCGGGCGGCCTATCTCCTCTACACCCACCGGTTTCCGTTGGAGCGACAGGGGGTGCTGGTCGTTGGGCCCAATCCTCTGTTCCTCCGCTACATCGAACAGGTACTTCCATCTCTAGGGGAGACGGGAGTGACGCTCTCCACCATCTCGGGTCTGGTCCCGGAGATTCGGGTCAGAGGCAGCGAACCCACCGCGGTGGCTCTCTTGAAGGGCGANGCCCGAATGGCCAAGGTCGTAAGGAGGGCGGTTCGGACCCGACAACGACCGCTGGCGGCCGACCTGACCATTCCCTACGGCGCTCTGTTGCTCCGACTGTCCGTCGCCGACACCAGGGAAATCGTCATCATGGCCCGCCGGCGGCCGGGAACCCACAATGCGCGGCGGCGCCTGGTGTCACGGGCCCTGGTNCAGATTTTGGCCGATCGCGCCCGCCAGACNCAACAGACATTGGGGGCGGGCACNTCGGCGGCGATCACGGCGTTTCCCGGTTACGAAGACCCCTCCGAGCTGTCCGAGGAGGAGTTCGACCTNGATGACTTCTCGCGCAAGGTCCACCGCGTCCCGGAGTTCGTGGCGGCACTCGACCGGATCTGGCCTCGGCTCTCACCCAACGAACTCCTCCATGATCTGTTCGGGGCTCCACCCCTGGTGGCGACGGCAGGGAAAAACATCCTGTCCGCCGAAGAACAGGCGCTGCTTCGGCGTCCCCGCTCTGCCTCCTTCGAGGCGGTGACCTGGACGGCCGCCGATGCCGCGCTGGTCGATGAGGCCCGGCATCTGCTCGGTCCCCGCAACGGCTCGGTGGACGACAGTGGCCATAGCTACGGCCACATCGTGGTGGACGAAGTACAGGATCTGTCGCCGATGCAGTTGCGTATGGTCGCCCGACGATCCTTGTCGGGCTCGATGACCGTNGTGGGCGACATCGCCCAGGCCACCGCGCCGTGGGCGCCGCGCAACTGGACGGATATCACCGAGCACCTCCCCAGCCGCCGTCAGGCCCGGATGGTCGAGTTGACGGTCAGCTACCGGACCCCGGCGGAAGTGCTCGAGGTTGCCTCCCGGGTGCTGGCTGTCGCCGCGCCTGAACTGCAGCCGCCCCGGCCCGTGCGTCGAACGGGGAAGCCGCCCCGGATGGTCCCGGTCGTCGGACCCGACGGAACCACCAGTGGCGTGACCGAGCTCATGTTGGCCGAGCGGGTGGCCACAGAAGCCGCCGCCGAGGTGGCGTCAATAGCTCCCGGACGGGCGGCGGTCATTGCTCCCGAAGCTTTGATTCCGGCCTTGGCCTCGGCGCTGGTAGACGTTGGTTTTCCGACAGTCGATCCACAGAACATGCGGAAAGGCGGCCTCTCTGAGCCCCTGGTGCTGCTGGCCGCCGACGCCGTGAACGGTCTCGAGTTCGACTCGGTGGTGGTGGTCGAGCCGGGNATCATCGCCGGCGANACGGCCAGGGGNCTGCGCACCTTGTATGTGGCCCTGACCCGTCCGACCCAGAAATTGATGGTGATCCACCGGNCCCCTCTACCTGCGGCGTTGACCAGCACCAGCTGACACATAATCGACANGGGGTCGTAACCGGACCGTGCCTGAACCGTGCCTGGCTAGGTGAAATGGGCTGGTTNGCCTTTGGCGCCTGCCATCGACTAGAAATACGCCGTGACTCAGGCCCTCGCCATCGAGCCGGCGACCAATCCACGCCAACGCCACCGTCCCGATCGGCCACCGATGTTGGCCATCGGGGTCATGATCTGGCTCGGCTCAGAAGTGATGTTTTTCAGTGGTCTGTTCGCGGCGTTCTTCACCATCCGGGCCCATGCCTCGGTGTGGCCGCCGGCCGGGACCAAGCTTGACACGATCCAAGCCGGGATCTTCACGGTCGTTCTGGTGGCGTCGAGCTTTACCATGCAGAAGTCGGTCTGGGACCANGAGCGGGGCAATCGGCGGAGCGCCAAGAAGTTCATCGTGGTCACACTGATCATGGGGACCCTGTTTGTGGCCAACCAGTTTTNTGAGTGGATCACCCTGTCGCATGACGCCGCTACCAACCCGACCCACACCGCCTTCGCCTCGCTCTTCTACATCATGAGNGGCCTCCACGGACTCCATGTGACCCTGGGTCTGGTGGCCATGATCTTCCTCCTCGGTCGCCTGAAGGGTCCCAAGGGTGACCCGGGCGAGACGGCGGTGTTCCAGGGAGTCAGTTACTACTGGCACTTCGTGGACATTGTCTGGGTCGGCCTCTTCGTCTGTCTCTTCCTCCTCAAATAGGTGTCAAGCGGAATGGGTCGAATGTTCAGGGGTCGATATGCCATACCGGCTGCGCTACTGGCCAGCGTCGGTATTTTCGGGTTGATGGCGTTCTCGCCGTCGGCGGCCCAGGCTGATTCGACCACTCCAACTACTGTGGCGTCCGCCGACGGGGGCTATCCCTACCCCACACCGACATCACCCACATCGACGACATCGCCCACATCGTCGGCTCCATCCGGCTACGGCACTGCCAACATCACTCTTCCGGAATCGTTCATTGCGCCCGGCCAGGCGCTCTTTGATGCCAGTTGCGCTTCCTGCCACGGTGCAGATGCTGCCGGTACCTCGCGGGCCCCGAACCTGCAGGGGCTGGGCGCGGGGACTGTAGATTTTTGGGTGTCCACCGGCCGCATGCCCCTGGCCATCTCCAGTGTCCAGGCCGCCCAGAAGCCGTCCCGCTTCAATCGGTCGCAGACCCTCCAGATCGCCGCCTTTGTGCAGTCGAGAGCGCCTGGAACCGGGATGCCGGTCCCGATCGTCAACCTGAGCGCCGCCAATCTCGAGGCCGGCGGCAGTCTCTTCACCCTTAACTGCGCGGCATGCCACACCATCACCGGTGCCGGCGACGCCTTGGCTGGAGGCTCCTTCGCCCCGAGCCTCCACCTGGCCACCCCCACCCAGATCATCGAGGCCATCCGGTCAGGCCCGGGCAACATGCCCCGGTTCAGCGAGGGCAATCTCACTCCCACCGAAGTTCATGACATCGCCGCCTACGTGCACGGGGTTATTCAGCATCCCGATGACCGGGGCGGTTTTGGACTCGGAGGGATCGGTCCGGTGGGCGAAGGGTTTGTCGGCCTGCTCGTTGGGGTCGGCCTGTTGATGCTGGTCTGCTTTTGGATTGGAGAACGTACGTGAGCGACGAGTCGCCCAAGGCACCTTCACTTACGTCGGTCTCCCTCGAAGACCCTCACCTGCAGCCCTACGCCAAGCATCCGGGCCGGGCCGAGGCGCTTGCTGCCGCGGCCATGGTCATCGGCTTCCTCGGTTTCATCGGCTTTGGCATCACCTATTGGATAAGCGATCAGACCCAGTGGCAAGCGGCCACCCTCGGTGGCGGCATGCTGGCCTTGGGCGCCGGCGTCATTGCCTGGGGTAAGTACCTGATGGCTCAGGGGCCGTTCGTCGAGGAGCGTCACGAATTCCACTCCACCGAGGCTGAGCGCGATGCCATGACCGCCGCCATCGTCGAGCGAGGTGGCATGGTGGTCCAGCGCCGCAAGGTGCTCGGTGGATTGTTTGCTCTGGGCTCCACCGCCATGGGTGTGGTGATTGCCTTTCCGCTCATACGATCGCTGGGTCCGAAACCGGCCGCCTCCCGTCAGGCCACCAATACCGACGCCTCCCTCTTCGCTACGAACTGGAAGAAGAATTCGCAGTTGGTGACGGCCGAAGGTCGGATCGTCAAGGTGGCCGACCTCGATGTTGGTGGCGTATTGACGGTGTTCCCCAAGGGCCACGAAGGATCCTCCCCGGATCAGACGATCCTCATCCGCCTGGCCCAGATCGGTCCCAACGACCCCCCGTTCCAACTCGAATCGCCGGGGCGGACTGATTGGGGCGTGCAGGGGTACGTGGCGTATTCAAAGATGTGCACGCACCTCGGGTGCCCTGTCGGTCTCTACCAAAAGCTGACTCAACAGTTGGTCTGCCCCTGTCATCAGTCGATCTTCAATGTTGCCTCGGGATGCGTTCCCGAGTTCGGCCCCGCCCCCCGACCGTTGCCGCAGTTGCCGCTGAAGGTTGACGCTTTCGGCAATCTGCAGTCCCAGAGCGGATACCACCAGGCCATCGGCCCTGGTTTTTGGGAGCGTCCATGATCGATAGCTCACTCCGATGGGTCGACGACCGCCTGGGTATCGCCAAGGGCGGCCGGACATTCCTCGACAAGATCTTCCCCGACCACTGGTCTTTCATGTTGGGGGAAATCGCCCTGTATTCGTTTGTGGTGCTGCTCGGAACCGGTGTGTTCCTGTCGCTGTACTACATTCCCTCCGCCCACGAGATCGTCTATCACGGCGGCTATCTCCCGCTCCAGGGCCAAAAGGTATCCGAGGCCTATGCCACGTCGGTCGGGCTTTCCTTCGACGTGAAGTCCGGCCTGTTGATGCGCCAGGCCCACCATTGGTCCGCCGACATCTTCTTGGGCTCGATCGCGGTGCATATGGCTCGGGTGTTCTTCACCGGTGCGTTCCGCAAGCCTCGCGAGTTCAACTGGATCGTGGGCGTGACCATGCTGTTGCTGGGCATCGTCAATGGGTTCCTGGGCTACTCCCTCCCCGACGACCTGGTATCCGGTACCGGTATCCGGATCGCCTATTCGATCGTCGAGTCGGTACCATTGGTCGGCTCCTACCTGGGCTTCTTCCTGTTTGGAGGCAACTATCCGGGCAATGGAATCATCATTCCCAGGTTCTACCTCCTGCATGTCCTCATCGTCCCGGCGCTCATCGTCGGGCTCCTGGCTGCCCATCTCGGCCTCCTGGTCAAACAGAAGCACACCCAGTTCAAGGGCAGAGGGAAGACTGAGCACAACGTGGTCGGGTCGCCGATGTTCCCGACGTTCATGGCCAAGACCACCGGCTTTCTCTTTATGACGACAGCGGTCACCTTCATATTGGCCGGTTTCGCCCAGATCAACCCGATCTGGCAGTTCGGGCAGTACGAGCCGTTCCAGATCTCCTACGCCGTCCAACCCGACTGGTACATGGGTTGGCTCGACGGAACACTGCGAATCATGCCGAGTTGGGAGTTCGTCGGTTGGGGCCACACCATCCCATTAGAGGTTCTGCTTCCCGCGGTGGTCTTCCCCGGCATCATCTTCAATATCTTCTTCGCCTGGCCGTTCATCGAGTCGAGGCATACCAGGGACCTCGCCTATCACAACCTTCTCGATCGGCCTCGAGATCGTCCAAAGCGGACTGGCGCCGGCGCCATGATGCTGATGCTGATGTTCATGATCTTCGCCGCATCGTCCACCGACGTGTTGGCCAACTTCTTCCAGATCCGACTGAACTCTGTGTTGTGGTTCTTCCGGATTGCGGTGCCGTTGATACCGGTGATCACCTACTTCGTCACCGTCAAGATCTGCGAAGAGATGCGTGGGGCTGAGGGCATCGGAAAGCGAAAGCCTCCCAATGTGGTCCATCGGTCCGCCAGCGGTGAGTTCTCGACCGTACCCGCCGAGGCTCGCCCGGGAGACGGTCACGAGGAGCTCGAAGCGGTTCCGGTCCCGGCCTTCATCGACATGGTGCCGGCCGACCTGGCCACTGGGCCGGGCATTCGCCGGGTCATGCGCTGATCTGATCTGATCTGATCTGGAGTCGGGCCCAACGGCGGCCGATGGTTTCTGTATGGTCGGAGTTGTCATCACCGGGATCGCTGGCACTCTTAGTTCGCTCCACGTCGCGGCGAATTGGATTTGTCCCGACCACCTCAATTCGGAACATGACCGACACACAGAGTGGCATCTTGCAAGATAGAGAAGCCCCATTCGCTGAGACGTGGAGCGGAACAGGTATGCGACCTCTCGGCGACGTCACTGAGAGTGACGGTCACCGGAGACGACTTCGACCCCACCTGCCCACCCACCCGCTTGGCGAACAAACCCGGCGCCCGCAAAGAATTTAGGGCGGTACCCGTCGGAGAGCGGGTGGCTCGGGCGATGATAGGGGTATGAGTAGCTCGCCAGCTGTCGTGCCCGATCGGGGCTCGGAGTTGTTGGCCCTCTACGACCGAGGCTTGTCCCAGGTCATGGCTATCTGTTGCGCCGGTGCAGCGACCCGGCCACGGCTGAGGATCTCATCGCCGAAACCTTCCTGGCCGCTGTCGCGGTGGTTCACAACGAGGTCCAGACCGAACTGAGTATCCCATGGCTGATCGGGGTGGCCCGTCACAAACTCGTCGACCACTGGCGGCGACAAGAACGCCAACAGCGCATGTTGGTA
>JGI24140J50213_10001403_pt1 | contig 10569 bp, 7 predicted proteins | sample BarGraIncu00222A_FD_50213 | JGI IMG/M metagenome (IMG submission 50213) | reverse complement strand
CAATCCGAAGCGCGAATTGCTGCCGGGCATGTATGTCCGGGTGCGCATCGATCAGGGCATCGACAGCGATGCCATCGCGGTGCCGCAGCAGGCAATCCAGCGCAACGGCGGCGGCGCCAGCGAAGTGTTCGTCGTCAAGGACGACAACCGCATCGCGGTGCAGCCGGTGCGCACCGGCTCGGTGCAGGATGGCGTCTGGTTCGTCACCGACGGGCTGAAAGCCGGCGACAAGGTCGTGGTCGAAGGCTTCCAGAAATTTGCGGCCGGCGACCGGGTCAAGTCGCAATCCTGGACCAAGGCGGCGGATGCGTTGGTGGAAAGCCAACGCGCGCAAGCGGTGCGGTAACGCGTCATGCCGAATTTCTTCATCGACAGGCCGATCTTCGCCTGGGTCGTCGCGCTGTTCATTTGCTTGATCGGCGCTATCTCGATTCCGCTGCTGCCGGTCGCGCAATATCCGATCATAGCGCCGCCATCGATCTCGATCTCGACCAGCTATCCCGGCGCCTCACCGGAAAACCTCTACAATAGCGTCACGCGCCTGATCGAGGAGGAACTCAACGGTGCCTCCGGCATCCTGAATTTCGAGTCGACCAGCGACTCGCTTGGCCAGGTCGAGATCATCGCGAACTTCGTTCCCGGCACTGACACCGGAGCGGCCTCCGTCGAGGTGCAGAACCGAATCAAGCGCGTGGAAGCGCGCCTGCCGCGCGCGGTGATCCAGCAGGGCATCTTGATCGAGGAGGCCTCCAGCGCGGTGTTGCAGATCATCACGCTGAACTCGACCGATGGCAGCCTCGATGAAGTCGGCCTTGGCGACTTCATGATCCGCAACGTGCTCGGCGAAATCCGCCGCATTCCCGGTGTCGGCCGCGCCACGCTCTATTCGACCGAGCGTTCGCTCCGCGTCTGGATCGATCCCGCCAGGCTGGTCGGCTATGGACTGACGGCCGACGACGTCAACAAGGCGATCACAGCCCAGAACGCACAGGTGGCCTCCGGCAGCGTCGGTGCCGAACCGAGCACGGCGGACCAGCGCGTCTCGGCGCTGGTCCTGGTCAAGGGCCAGCTCTCCTCCCCGGATGAATTCGGCGCCATCATTCTGCGCGCCAACGCGGACGGCTCGACCGTGCGCTTGCGCGACGTCGCGCGGATCGAGATCGGTGGCCTCAGCTATCAGTTGAACACGCGGCTGAACGGCAAGACGACCGCGGGCCTCTCGGTGTTGTTGTCGCCGACCGGCAACGCACTGGCGACCGCAAGCGCGGTCGAAGCCAAGATGAAGGAGCTGTCGCGCTTCTTCCCGGCCAATATCAGCTACGAAATTCCCTACAACATCACGCCGGTGGTGAAGGCCTCGATCGAGAAGGTGCTCTCAACCCTGGTTGAGGCCGTGGTGCTGGTGTTCGTGGTGATGTTCCTGTTCCTGCAGAACATCCGCTACACCATCATTCCGACCATCGTCGTGCCGGTGGCGCTGTTGGGGNCCTGCACCACNCTGCTGCTCGCCGGCTACTCCATCAACATGCTCAGCATGTTCGGCATGGTGCTCGCGGTCGGCATCCTCGTCGACGATGCCATCGTTGTGGTCGAGAACGTCGAGCGCATCATGGCCGAGGAGGGGCTGCCGCCCAGGGAAGCGACCCGCAAGGCGATGTCGCAGATATCGGGTGCCATCATCGGCATCACGCTGGTGCTGATGGCAGTGTTCGTGCCGATGGCGTTCTTCCCGGGTTCCGTCGGCATCATCTACCGCCAGTTCTCCGTGACCATGGTGGCCGCGATCGGCTTCTCTGCGTTCCTGGCGTTGTCGTTGGCGCCGGCCTTGTGCGCGACGCTCTTGAAGCCGGTCAAGGCCGGACACGGCCATGCGCGCAGAGGTCCGTTCGGCTGGTTTAACCGCACGCTCGAAGGCGGCAAGGAAGGTTATTCGGCGACCGTCGGCGTCCTGCTCAAGCGCACCGGGCGACTGATGCTAGTCTATGCCGCGCTGCTGGTCGGCCTGTCCTGGGCTTTCATCAACTTGCCCGGCAGCTTCCTGCCCGTCGATGACCAGGGCTTTGTCACCACCGACGTGCAGACGCCTTCCGACTCCTCTTACGCGCGCACCGAAGCTGTGGTCGGCAAGGTGGAAAAATATCTCGCTCAGCGCCGGGGCGTCGACAACGTGACCTTTCTCACCGGCTTCAGCTTCTCCGGCCAGGGCATGAATACGGCACAGGCCTTCATCACGCTGAAGGACTGGTCGGAGCGCGGACGTGCGGATTCTGCGGCGGCGATTGTCGCCGACATCAACCGCGATCTATCCTCTATCCGCGATGCGAAGATATCCGCGCTGCAGCCACCGCCGATCGACAATCTCGGCAACTCCTCGGGCTTTTCCTTCCGCCTGCAGGACCGTGGCCAGAAGGGCTATCCGGCCCTGATGCGGGCGGCTGACCAGTTGATCGCGGAAGCGAACGCGAGCCCCGTGCTGCAAAAGGCCTATATCGAGGGCCTGCCCGAGGCGCCGCAGGTCAATCTCATGATCGATCGCGAGAAAGCCGGCGCCTTCGGCGTCACCTTTGAGGACATCAACAACACGATCTCGACCAATCTCGGCTCGAACTACATCAACGACTTCCCCAACCGCGGCCGCATGCAGCGCGTGATTGTGCAGGCGGACGGTCCCGACCGCATGAAGACAGAGGACATCCTCAACTACAACGTCAAGAACAGTCGCGGCCAGCTCGTGCCGTTCTCCGCCTTCGCGAAAATCGAATGGTCGCGCGGGCCGACCCAGATTGCGGGCTTCAATTACTATCCGGCGGTACGCGTCTCGGGCGAAGCCAGGCCCGGCTATACCTCAGGCGATGCCATCGCTGAGATGGAGCGGCTCGCCGGCAAGCTGCCGCGCGGGTTCGGCTATGAGTGGACCGGGCAGTCGCTGCAAGAAAAGTTGTCGGGCTCGCAGGCGCCGTTCCTGCTCGGCTTGTCGGTATTCGTGGTCTTCCTCTGCCTTGCCGCGCTCTACGAAAGCTGGACCATTCCCCTGGCGGTGCTGCTCACCGTACCGCTCGGCATCACCGGTGCGGTGGTGGCAGCAATGCTGCGGGGGTTGCCCAACGACGTCTATTTCACCGTCGGCCTGATCACCATCATCGGCCTTGCCGCAAAGGACGCGATCCTGATCATCGAGTTCGCCAAGGATCTGCGCAAAGAGGGCAAGCCGCTGGTCGAAGCAACCATCGAAGCCTGCCGCCTGCGCTTCCGTCCGATCCTGATGACCGGCCTCGCCTTCATCTGCGGCGTGGTGCCAATGGTGATCGCGCATGGTGCCGGCGGCGCCAGCCAGCAATCGCTTGGCACCACCGTGATGGGCGGCATGATTGCCGTCGTCGTGCTCGCGCTCTTGATGGTGCCGGTGTTCTTTGTCTTTGTGCAGCGCCTGCTGGCAGGGGATCGGGAGCCGGCGGAGAAGGCGGGTTTCGAGATACATGGTCCGCCAGCGCCGGTGCGACCGTCGTAACCCGTCCTTGCAGGGCTTGAGCCGGCAATATCCCTTTTTGGCAGTAAGGGAAATCCGCGCGCGAATAATTTGTTTGCCGTGATCGGCAAACTTCAACGGGTGTCGGGGGTCCGCCTTGCTGTTGCCAGCGGCAGCAGGAAGCGGGCAGCGTAGGAAACTTGCCAGATGATTTTGACAACGGCCGATTTCCAAACCAAAAGAGGCAGAAGATCCTATAATTAATCATCGAGCGCGGCGGACCTGAGAAGATTATGGTTCGCCAACGCGCGGCTTGCAGGCTTGCGGACACGGAGCCACATAGCGTCAAAGTCAATTCACGGGACTGCAAGACAAGCTGTCTGTGCGTCGCGGTGAGATTCCCGAATTATCTTCCAATGATCAGATGCTGCTGTGCGAAATTATCGTTAGAACTGCAAAGCATCTGATCGGTCTTGAACGAAAGAAAGCACCTTAGATCGTCGCCATCAGCACGTTGCAATCGCCGCACGTCAGCCGCGCTCCGGGTTTGAGGGCGATTTTCGTCGGTGACGAATTGCGCCGCGTAGGCCGTCATGCTTAGGCTTCTTTTTAAACCTGACTTTCGGTGTCGGACGACCGACCGTAAGGCTGCGATAGGTGATGGTGATGATCTCGTCGACAAGTGCGGGCGGTGGTTCACGGCGCTGTAGGTGCGGGCGCACTGCCGCCAAGGGCGCGTCGGCTAGGACGAATTGGGACAGCCTTAAGCTTGTCGCGTCGACGCCACCCCAAGTCCGTCCCGCGAACCTTTCCAGACAAGATTCGAAGCGTCGTGCCTGATCAGCGACGCCTAGCGTAAGGGGCTCGGGCCAATCGCCCGTGACAAAATCGTGCCGACTGTAGAGCAACAGCAGGCGAGCATCGTCCAGGTTTCGGCGGACCCAAGCCGGCATGTGCAGCGCCGCCGCCAGCCCGTCCCCGCGTTCGATGGCGGCAACGAACCCCTCTTGATACGCCAAGGTGGTCGCTAGCCAGAGTTCGCCGAGCAATAGATCGCGTGAGGCGAAGCGGTAGTAGAACGAGCCCTTCGGTGCTTTTAGGCGGTCGGTCACCGAGGCCACCGTCACCTGCCCGGGTCCGCCTTCTCGCGCTAGCTCGCGCGCGGCGACGAGAAAGTGTGCGCGTTCGAAATGAGCATGTCCCATAGTTATAGTCTAATAGGTCTAGACCAAAAGGTCAACATCGAGTAGGATGGGAGATAGGGTATTCAAAAACGGAGGCAGACGATGACCGCGAACGCCCCGGCGGATATCACGATGACGAGTGTCGCTCGGGTGAAACGGTTGCTCACCGCCGCGAGGGATACGATGGTAAAGGTGGCCGATTGCTGGGCCGCAACGCCTTCCGAGGATGGAGGAGTCAACGTCCGGGTTGTCGGACCCATTCCTGGAGTGCCCGGCGAGGAGGGTTGGACCATTTGGTTTGCGACGCGGCTCAGCTCGCGCAAGGCGGCGGATATTCGACGCTCCGGCCTGCTCACAGCTTGGCTATCAGCATCATCCCGACCGCGCCTATGTTGCGCTTATCGGCAGAGCCGTGCTCATCGAGGACCGATACGAAATTCGACGCCGGTGGCTCGAGAAGTGGCGTCTCTTCTTTCCGGGTGGTCCGGATGATCCCGATACGATTTTCGTCAGGATGAATGTTGACCGTATCGAACTTTGTGTGCGCGGTGTCACGCCGGAGCCCTTCGGTTCACGCCCCTCGGTGCTCGAGCGCGGTGATGACCGCAGTTGGAAAGTCGCGTCCGATTGAGCGCCAGCGTGGCTCCGCGGTACCCTTCTCCACAAGGGGAGAAGGGAAGAGTAGCGAACCCTACTTCCCCAGCGGCTTGAGCATCTTCACCAGCTCGGCGTGGACGAATTCATTGCCGCAGACCACATTGCCAGTCTTGAGCGGGTCGTCGTCGCCTGCGATGCCGCTGACGATGCCGCCGGCTTCGCGCACGATAATCTGGCCCGCGGCCAGATCCCATGGCTTGAGACCGCGCTCCCAATAGCCGTCGAAGCGGCCCGCGGCGATGAAAGCCATGTCGAGCGCGGCCGAGCCGAACCGGCGCAGGCCCGCGACCTTCGCTTGTATCGCGGTCATCTCGGCGCGTGACAGATCGAGGTCGCCGCGTCCGATATGCGGCAGCCCGCACGCGATCACGCATTCGTCGAGCTTGCGGCGGCCGGCGACGCGCAGCCGCTGGTCGTTGAGGAAGGCGCCCTTGCCGCGCTCGGCGATGTAGAGGTCGTCATTGGCCGGATTGTAGATCAGGCCGGCAATGATGGTGCCCTCGCGCTGCAGGCCGATCGAAACCGCGAATTGCGGGATGCCGTGCAGGAAGTTGGTGGTGCCGTCGAGCGGATCGACGATCCAGGTGTGGCTCTTGTCCTCGCCTTCGCGGGTGCCGCCCTCTTCGCCGATGAAGCCGTAACCCGGGCGCGCCTTGGTGAGGTCGGTGTACAGCATCTCCTCGGCGCGCCGGTCGGCCATGGTGACGAAATTGGCGGGGCCTTTCAGCGAGACCTGGAGATTCTCGACCTCGCCGAGATCGCGCTTGAGGCTGCGGCCGGCGCGGCGCGCGGCTTTGACCATGACGTTGATGAGGGCTGAATGCAGCATGATCCCGGCTTGCGATTGTCGTTTCGACGGTGAAAAAGCGCTCCCTCTCCCCGCCGCGGAGAGGTGATACGGCGGCCCGATGGCAAAATCGGGCCTTGGTAAATCGAGCCTTGGCAAATCGAGCCTTGGCAAATTAAGCCTTGGCAAATTAAGCCTTGGACTGGGTGCCCTGCGGTTGGGGTGGCGTCAAGGCGCATCATTTGCTGCCGAGCCATTTACGCGCGGCCGCCTCGGCCTTGGCGCGGTCCTCCGGACTGAGGTCCGAGAACGCCTCGTCGAGTATGGGGTCGCCCTTGCCAACACCTTTGGCGACAAGATGCCATTTGAGGCCCTCGATCTTGTCCATCGGGGTGCCCTGTCCGCTCAACAGCACATGCGCGAGGCGGTTTTGTGCGATCGCACTGTTCTGGCGGGCGGCCTTGCGCAGCAATGCCACCGCGGCGGGTTGGTTCTTTGGCGTGCCGGTGCCGTTATAGAGCGCGATGGCGTATTCGACTTCGGCGTCGACATGGTCGGCGAGCGATGCCGTCTGCAGCAGCCGCACCGCCTTTTCCAGGTCTTTCGGAACGCCGTTGCCTTCCTTGTAGAAGGTCGCAAGCGCGTATTGGGCTTCCGGGTTGCCGGCATCGGCGGCGATACGCAGCAATTCCGCCGCGCGGTTGACGTCCTGCGGCAAGGTCTGGCCGTCGAGATAGAGCAGCGCCAGATTGTAGGCCGCCTTCGGCTCGCCGAGCTTGGCCGAGGACGCCAGCAATTTGACTGCTTCCTCGCGGTTGACCGCACCGCCGCGGCCCGCGAGGCGAAGCATCGCCAGCGCGAGCATGCCCTCGCGGTCACCCCCGTCGGCGGCGCGCTGGTACCATTCCACTGCCTTGGTAGCGTCGCGCTTGACGCCCATCCCATTAGCGTAGAGTTCGCCCAGCATCGTCATCGCCTTCGGATCGCTTTTCTCCTGCACGCGCTGGGTCGCAAGATCGAAGGCGGTCTTGTATTGCCCGAGTTGATAGGCGGCGTACACCAGGTCGACATTGGGATTGTCGGGCACGGGGGCAGGGGTCACGGTCACGGTCGGCGTGGCCGCCGGTTTGGGCGCCGCGGGCTTCCTCGAGACCGCATGTGGTTTTGCTTTCGGCTTCGCTGCCGGTTGGCTCGCAGGCTGAGGTTGCGCGCTGGGAGGCGCCAGCGAAACCTGCGCCGCGGCAGTGCCTGCCGCCAGCACCAGGCAGCTTGCCAGCATCGAGAAGACCGATAGGGAGCGCGGGATCTTCATTTCCGGCGTTATCCCAGCTCGGCTCTGGCTTTTCCGCAACTTTCGGCGTGCGCCTGCCGGATCGCCTGCTCGACCTCGATCAGGGCTGCCGCCGCGCCGCGCGGATCGGCCCAGATGAAATCGCCGACCAGGACGAAATCCGCGCCGGCTGCGGCAAATTCGTAAGCTTCCTCGCGCGACGTCGCAAAGCCGACGCAGGGCGGCTCAAACAGCTCGGCCCACCATTGCAGGCGCTCGGCGATCGCCTCGACCGACGGCCGCTGGCCCTTCGCATCGGGCTCGCCGAACAACACGTAATCCGCACCGGCTTCGCCCGCGGCCATCGAATCGTGCCGGGTCGAGAGGCCGCCGACGCCAATGATGCGGTCGGGTTTCAAGGTCGGCAGCGCATCTTCCATGGCTGCCACGCCGGTCAGGTGGGCGCCGTCGGCGCCGGCACGGGCGACCAGTTCGACATGACCGTCGAGCAAAAGCGCCGCCCCGCTGTCCTGTACGGCCGGCGCCAGTGCCTTGACGCGCGAGATCATCGTGCGCTGGTCGGTCGGCTTGAGCCGCACCAGCACCGCCGCGACATCGGCGCCGGCGAGTAAGCCCGGCAGGCCTGCCGTTAACGGCGACGGATCGTCCACAACCGGCGTTGCCAGATAGAGACGCGGCACGGGGCGCGGCGGAGGTTTAGTGGCCATGATGTCGGCTTGATGCCCCCGGACTGCGGCCAAAAAAGGGGTAGGACGATGCTTGCTGCGACATCGTCATGCGACTTTCGGATCAAGCTCGCCCTTGGTGTATCGCTTCGCCATCTCGGCGGTGGTCAGCACTTTCCCGAACTTGCTGGCCTGACCTGCGGTATTGAATTCCTGCAGCCGCTGCTTGCAAAGCTTGGCCATCGCTTCCATCGCCGGCTTGAGATATTTGCGCGGATCGAACTCGCTGGGATCCTCGCTGAGCACCTTGCGGATCTGGCCGGTCATCGCCATCCGGTTGTCGGTGTCGATGTTGATCTTGCGAACGCCATTCTTGATGCCGCGCTGGATCTCGGCGACCGGCACGCCCCAGGTCGGTTTCATCTTGCCGCCATTGGCATTGATGATGTCCTGCAGGTCCTGCGGCACCGACGATGAGCCATGCATCACCAGGTGCGTATTGGGCAGCTTGCGGTGAATTTCCTCGATCACGTTCATGGCCAGGATGTTGCCGTCCGGCTTGCGGGTGAATTTGTAGGCGCCGTGCGAGGTGCCCATCGCGATCGCCAGCGCATCGACCTTGGTCTCCTTGACGAACTTGACGGCCTCGTCGGGATTGGTGAGCAACTGGTCGTGCGAGAGCTTGCCTTCGGCGCCGTGGCCGTCTTCCTTGTCGCCCATGCCGGTCTCGAGCGAACCCAGCACGCCGAGCTCGCCCTCCACCGAAATGCCGCCGAGATGGGCCATGTCGGTGACGGTTTTGGTGACGCCGACATTGTAGTCCCAGTCGGCGGCGGTCTTGCCGTCCGCCTTCAGCGAACCGTCCATCATCACCGAGGTGAAGCCGGCCTGGATCGCGGTCATGCAGGTGTCGGGTCCATTGCCGTGATCGAGGTGCACGCAGACCGGAATCTGCGGATAGATCTCGGTGACCGCGTCCATCATGTGCTTGAGCATGATGTCATTGGCGTAGGACCGCGCGCCGCGCGAGGCCTGGATGATGACCGGCGCATCGAGGCTTGAGGCGGCGTCCATGATCGCGAGCGCCTGTTCCATGTTGTTGATGTTGAAGGCCGGCACGCCGTAATCGTGTTCCGCCGCGTGGTCGAGCAATTGACGCAACGTGATACGAGCCATGTTATTCTCCGCGTTGGGGCATCGGCTTAGTCTAGCGTAGCTTCAAAACCTCGACACCCGGCAAGGGTTTGCCTTCCATCCATTCAAGAAACGCGCCGCCCGCGGTCGAAACATAGCTGAAATCGCCGGCGACGCCGGCCTGGTTCAGCGCCGCCACCGTGTCGCCGCCGCCGGCCACCGAAATCAGCTTTTTCGCCCTGGTCCGGGCGGCCGCATGCTTGGCCGCCAGCATGGTGCCGCGATCGAACGGCGTCATCTCGAAGGCGCCGAGCGGGCCGTTCCAGACCAATGTCGCGGCGTCGTCGATCGCGGCATGAATTCGCGCGATCGATTGCGGTCCGACGTCGAGGATCATGCCCTCGGGCGGGATCGCATCGAGGCCATAGGCATGGGACGGCGAATTGGCCGCGAAATGAAACGCCACCACGGCGTCTACGGGGAGGATGATGGCGCAATTGGCGGCGTTCGCCTTGTCGATGATCCGCAGCGCGGTGGCGGCGAGGTCTTTCTCCGCCAGCGACTTGCCGATGCCGACGCCCTGCGCATGCAGGAAGGTATTGGCCATGCCGCCGCCGATCACCAGCGCATCGACCTTGGCGACGAGATTTTCCAGAAGATCGATCTTGGTCGAGACCTTGGCGCCGCCGATGATCGCGATCACCGGCTTGGTCGGCGCTTCCAGCGCTTTGCCGAGTGCGTCGAGTTCGGCCTGCATGGTGCGCCCGGCATAGGCCGGCAGCTTGTGGCCGAGGCCCTCGGTCGAAGCATGCGCCCGGTGCGCCGCCGAGAACGCGTCATTGACCCAGATATCGCCGAGCTTTGCCAGTTCGGCGACGAAGGCCGGATCGTTTTTTTCTTCCTCTTTGTGGAAGCGGGTATTTTCCAGGCACAGGATGTCGCCGTCCTTCATGCCGGCAATCGCCTTTGCCGCGACCTCACCTACGCACTCATCGGCAAACGCCACCGGCTTCTTGATCACCAGCGCCAGTGCTGCGGCGACGGGCTTCAGCGAGTCTTTCGGGTCGCGCCCCTTCGGCCGGCCGAAATGCGCGAGCAGGATCACCTTGCCGCCCTTGTCGGATATCTCGGTGATGGTGGGTGAAATACGTTCGAGCCGGGTGGCGTCGGTGACGTGTCCATTCTCCATGGGCACGTTGAGATCGACGCGCAGCAGCACGCGCTTGCCCTTCACATCGACGTCATCGAGGGTGCGGAATGATTTGGGCATTTCAGACTCTTTTCCCGGGCGCTGCGCAGCGCGAAGCGTTGCGCTGCCGAACCGGGACCCATGTTACCGGTCTCGGCGTGTATGGGNCCCGGCTCTGCGGAGCAGCGTACTGGAC
>JGI24140J50213_10001402_pt1 | contig 10571 bp, 7 predicted proteins | sample BarGraIncu00222A_FD_50213 | JGI IMG/M metagenome (IMG submission 50213) | reverse complement strand
GCCCAGGCCAGACAGCAGGCTGGCGAGGTTGCCCGCGCTGAAGGCCCGGATCCGGAACAGGTCGAGGTGGAACATCGGGTGCGGCACGCGCGTCTCGATGACACAGAAGATCGCAAGCACGACGGCCCCGCCGATGAGCGCGCTGAACACCCACGGGTTGGTCCATCCCATGATGTGACCCGCATATGGCTGGATCCCGTACGTGATGGCGACCAGGATCGAGATCAGGCCGACCCCGAAGGTGAGGTTGCCCCACCAGTCGATTCGGCCGTGGTGGCGCACCCCGTTGTCATGGAGCTTGAGGTAGGCCCACACAGTGCCGAAGAGGCTGACCGGCACGGACACTAGGAACACCAGGTGCCAGTTGATTGGTGCGAGTATCCCCCCGATGACCAGACCCAGGAAGGCCCCGGCGATGGCCGCGACCATGTTGAGCCCGAGGGCCAGGCCGCGCTGGTCGGCAGGGAACGCGTCGGTGATGATCGCATTCGAGTTGCCCATCAGCAGGGCGCCCCCGACGCCCTGAAAGATCCGCATGATGATCAGCCACAGGACCCCTGGGGTGCCGGTCAGCCAGGTCGCGGTCAGCAGGACCGAGAAGAGGGTGAAGATGGCGAACCCGGCGTTGTACATCCGGACCCGCCCGTACATGTCGCCAAGGCGTCCAAAACTGACGACGAGCACCGCGGTGACCACGAGGTAGCCCATAATCAGCCACAGGAGGTAACTTGAGTTGCCCGGCGCCAGGGGATCGATCTTCAGGCCGCGAAAGATGTCCGGCAGCGCGATCAGCAGGATCGAGGAGTTGATCGTCGCGATGAGCACGCCCAGAGTCGTGTTCGACAGAACGATCCACTTGTAATTGGGTGCGGTGGTTTTGTTCATTTGTGTCAAGCGTACTAACTAATCGGGCACGGTGCCACCAAATCCGTGTCCGGCAGCCCGCATACAGCACCCACCGCGCCAAGAATCCGCGCAGCCACCTCCCGATCCCCTCATGGCAGGGGACGGTTCCAGCCGCGCTTGTCCGCAGATGACGGTCGAGCCGTGCACCTCGAACACTGGCTTCGGGCGCCTCCTCAGGGGCGACCAGGGCAATCTAGAGGTGCTGGCCGGTGCGGATGTTCTCGTGCGCTGAGCCCTGGGCCAACGTCAGTCGGTTGGCGAAAGTCAGGCGCCCCCCGAATCTCGCCGCGAGACTGGGCGCCATTTCTAAAGTGACGGACATGACGTGGTTGCAAGCGTCTTCAAAGCCTGCTGGATCGAGGGCTTCGGCCAGCACGTCGGTCTCGATCAACACTTGTTGCCCCACGTGAAAGACGCGCGTGTACTGGATCTCGGCGTTGACAAGGTTGAGCTCGACCAGTAGCTCGGGGGTTGCGTCCACGTCGGCCACGGCCACCGAGAACACCTGAACCACTGGGGTCTCATGCCCGATCACCCGAACGAAGTAGAGGCAGTTGCGAAACCAGACCCGGTAGTCACCATCATGATCGGCAACCGGCGTATGACCCCCGCTGTACCTCCTCAGGATGGACTCGACGTACGCGCGGGCCTGATCTGTTCTCATCGTCATTCCGATCTGAGGGAGACGCGCGTTGGACTAGACGTCTGGCACAGAAAGACTAGGGGTGATGCGCTGTTTTGTCCGTTCGAACAGGAGTCGGCACCAGGGCCTGGCGGAACCTGAAGGTCGAACTCTGCCACCCTGTCCGGAGGTCCGGACAGTCAGCGGCGTGTACCGGGGGCAGAGGTGTGCAGCAAGGGCTGGGTCGGCGTTGCCTTGGGCCCGCACGCCACCGCAGCATATTCTTGGTCCCACCATCCGTGCTCTGCCGGCGGCAGCCGAGGCCGACGGCAACATTGACGTGGTTGCCTGAGATATCCCGATCGGACTTCCGGACGCCGGCCACCGGCTGGGCGATGAGCTCATCGAAAAGGCAGTCGGCCCCGCTGGCAGTCCGTGTTCATGACACCTGTTCGCCAGGCCTGCTGGCCGCAGATCACCTCAGCGCCGTCTTTGTCATCCAGAAGCTGGCTGGTCGGGGAGTCTCCGCTCAAGCCACTTTGCTGCGAGCCAAGATCTTCGAGATTGACGCCTGGATCCAGGGCTGCGCTTACACAGCGATCGAGGTCAATCCCGAGCTCTGTTTTGCCGCCATGGCTGGCGGGCCTGTGCCGACATGGGCGAAGACATGGGCTGGAGCCGAGCAGCGCCGTCACTCGTTGACGCCGCCGGTAGCCGACTGCCCAGCGAACTCGGCCTGGCGGGCGAGATGGCCGCGGTGGACGACGTCCCGGACGCGGCCGCGCCAGCGTGGACCGCACGTCAGTTGCCTACGGTCAGGGCAAGTCCATCCCACAGGACCGACAGGTCTTCAGTGACGGCATCAGGTGCGCGATCTGGGCATAGCCCACGCTGAGCGTGATCCGTTCCCGGTGACCCCCTGTCGGCCCCTTCCCGGCAGGACCTTGGACCCTGTGGCGTCGCGCACCGGATGAGTCACGCTGAAACCGGAGGGATCGACATGCCCACACCACGACAACCCGTGGCCGCGACCAGGTTCGATCTAGTGGTGGCCGCTAACCGCCTGCCGGTTGACGCCGTCGACGATGGCTTTGGCGGGACGCTCTGGCGACGCAGTCCCGGCGGACTGGTGACCGCCTTGGAACCGGTCATGCGGGACCGGGACGCAGCGTGGGTGGGGTGGGCTGGTGTTCCGGGCCAAGCCCCCGAGCCGTTCTACCAAAACCGGCTGTGGCTGCGGCCGGTGAGTCTGTCAGCCGAAGAGATCGAGCAGTACTACGAAGGTTTCAGCAATGAGACTCTGTGGCCGATCTACCACGATGTCATCGTCCAGGCGTCGTTTCACCGCAGATGGTGGAACACCTACCGAACGGTCAACCGTCGCTTTGCCATGGCCATCGTCGAGGCCGCCGCCCCGGGCGCGACCGTCTGGGTGCACGACTACCAGCTTCAGCTGGTTCCAGCATTGGTCCGCACGGTGCGCCCTGATGTGCGCATCGGCTGGTTCGACCACATCCCGTTCCCACCGGTCGAGCTCTTCGCACAGCTGCCATGGCGCCGGGAGCTGGTCGAGGGGCTGCTGGGCGCGGACTTCCTTGGCTTTCAGCGCGCCGCCGACGCCGAGAACTTCCTGCGCGCCTGCCGGCGGCTGCTTGCTCTGACCACCAGGGGCGACACCGTCTCGTTCACGCCACCGGGAATTGACCCGTCGGCCCGGCGGACGGTGCGGGCAGGGGCGATACCGATCTCGGTGGACTTCAAAGGGCTCGATACCCTGGCGCGAACCCCGCAGGTCATTGCCCGGGCGGCCGAGATTCGTTCGTGTTTAGGCAACCCGAAGATCCTTGTGCTGGGTGTTGACCGGCTGGACTACACCAAGGGGTTCCGGTCCCGTCTGAGGGCCTATGAAGAACTTCTGCGCGAAAAGGTGATCTCGGCACCCCACGTCACGCTCATGCTGGTGGCTCTGCCCAGCCGTGAGCACATCGACGCCTACCGCCAGCTGCGTGAGGAGGTCGAGGCCACGATCGGCCGAATCAATGGACAGTACTCCGCGGTGGGGTCGGCCGCGGTGTACTACCTTCACCAGTCCTACCCCCGGGCCGAGATGGCTGCGATGTTTCTGGCGGCCGACGTTATGCTCGTCACGCCGCTGCGTGATGGGATGAACCTGGTTGCCAAGGAGTACGTCAGCTGCCGCCACGACCTGAACGGCGCGTTGGTGCTCTCGGAGTTCGCCGGCGCCTGGCACGAGCTGCACGAGGCCTTCACGTGCAACCCACACGACATCGAGGGCCTCAAACAGGCCATCATGGGTGCGATCAACTCTCCCCGGGACGAGCGGGCGCGCCGGATGAAGGCCCTGCGCAAACGCGTCGCCGATCACGACGTGCAGCGCTGGGCGAACTGCTATCTGGAGTCACTGGCTTCGGCGCCGTCTAAGCCGCGCAGCAGCGCGTCCAACCGCCGGCAACGTCGTGAGATTCAGCGTGCTCGCAGTGTGAGGCTGCAAGCGCTGGACCACGCGTCCGAGCAGGTAAGCTACTGACGCAGACGGACAGCAGCCTCATTTCGCAGCGCATCCTTGAAGCTCGCCAAAAGCGCGCCAGTTTCGCGGGCGCGAACGTGCCCTTTCGGACCGCTCAACGTCCGGCATTCCGCCAGGCCAGGGCAGGCCAGAGATAACAAGCCCGCGGACGCGAGGAAAGACCGCCACGCGCGCAGATGCCTCACAGATACCCGTCAACCTGTGCGATGGTGCCTTGGCGCGGAAGTCACCGCCCCAGGGTTGCACGTTGCCGAAGGCGAGTCCCGGCGGCAAGAAGTCGCCTGGGCACCCGACCCTCAGGCTCGAACCAGCGCTGTACCGTGCGGTGCGCAGCCATGAGGTGGGTCCCACGCCAGCCAGAGGTCGTCGGCAGCAGCCATGACGTCAGATGCTTCATACTTCCCTGATGGCGACCCGACCCATGACCCGTCCGTGTAACCAGGTGCTGACAGGCCGCCGGCGAACCGGCCGCCAAAGCGCGGGGATGTGGGCATCCTGCCCGAGCCCTCTGGTGGCGTCACGGCCCCCAACGGCCCGGGCGTGCAGGCCCCAGCTCCGGTCAAGCACGCACCCACGCGCCCAGCCGCTGCCTGGTTCGCCACCGCCTTGGCGCTCGCCTCCTGGTGCTACTCCTCATCTTGATCCTGCAGAATCAGGACGTCGTCCAGGTGCACTACCTCGGTTTCGCCGGATCAATCTCCCTCGGCACGGCATCTCTCATCGCGGCAGTTGCAGGCGCAGCAGTGGTCACCATCGCGGGCGTCATCCGGCTCACGCAGCTGCGACTCAGTTCCCATCGGAAGCGGCATGCGAAAGCCGAGCGTGAAGAAGAGAACCCTCGACCAACGTACGGCGCGACACCGACGAGCATGTCCAGCTCACGTCGGGTTCGTTTCTCCTGCGCTCCCGTCTGCGAAGCCCGGTCCGGTTGTCGGTCGAGGTCAGGGCCTGGTTGCTTCAAGCACGGCCCAGAGAACCTGACCGCCGTCGTAGGTTGGCAGCGCCCCGAACGAGCGGGAGAGACCGTTGACCGCGCTGAGCCCTCGCCCACGCAAGTCAAGGCTTGGGGACGGTTGGCCCGGCAGGGCGGGGCCGTGGTCGGCAACGGTCAGGCGGAGGGCTCCTCGGTTCCATACGGCTGAGATGTCGATCTCGGTGCCTGCATGGGTTGACGAGCTGACCACCAGCTCGCTGATGACAAGGCTCGCCGGGGGGATGACCTGGCTCAGTCGCCAGTCCACCAGGGTACGAGTGAGGAATTCCCGGCAGGCCCGTGGTGCCGTGGGGTGTGCGGCCAGGCGAAGGGACTGGACCATGAGGTGAGGGGTCTTAAGGACCGCCGCTACTGCTGCCGGCAGCGACTCGGTCACGATGAGGTACCCGCCCAGCGGATGTGCGCGCAGGGCCTGCCGAACGACCGAGTCCGGGCAGGCCACGGCCACCGGTATCCCGGGCCAGTCCTGAACATGTCGCCCTGCAGTAGCCACCACCCCAACGGCGACGGGTTCGGCCTCCGTGAGTGTCTTCGTCAGGTCACAGACCACGCCTCGGGGTCCGCCGGCCAATGCCAGCTGGATCGCACGGTCCAACTCGTCGGCGACATCACTGAGCCGGCCGGCCACCTCAAGAACCGTGACCTGGGCGGCGGCACATCTCCTCACCCGCACCCGGGGACCGGTGGCTTGACCGCGGGGTGACTGCGCCGCCATGTCCGCAGACTCAGGTGGCGCATTGCGGGTCGGGAAGGGCACGATGTGGTGGTCGAGCTTTGCGCGACGGTTCCGCGCATTGCTTCGGTGATGCGCCATGGGCGGACTCGATTCGGTGGTCCTGAAAGGTAAGGACACGAGCCACCAAGGTTCGGGAGCAGCACGAGGATCAGCCAACGTCACCAAAGGTCTGGGGAGACGTAGAGCCCAACGCTACCCCGAGCCTCGCCCGGTGAGTCACCGCGGCGCTCTGGTACGTAGTCCCGGCCATGAGTCACCAGGATTCCCACGCTCACCCGCAGCCAACGTGTCCAGGTTCGCGCTTGGCAGACAGGACCAGACTGCCACGTCTTCACGCGCTGGCACGCCCCATGGCCTGCCGCGGTTCACTGCTGGTACTGCCATCTCGTGCCGGGCCTGGTAAGCCCCGTGGACGAGGAAGGGGTCTTCACCTGCACCCAGTCCATGGGAGGAGTTATTCGACGACAACGCGTCGTTGGCCCTGCCTGGCTACCTGGCCGGGAAGTTGCGGCTGGACAGTTGCGAACCCTCGACGGCTGCACGACGCACTCGTTGATGGCCCCGATCGTCTATGCGCCGGCTGCAGTGACGATCGCGTCCGTCAGGAAGCCCGCCAGCAGGCCCAGAAGGAGCCCGTAGGCGAGCAGGTCTGGGCGTCGTGTCTTGACGGCAACGCCGACCAGCGTGGTGACGACATAGAGAATCGATCCGGCCGCCAGAGTCAGAAACAGTACGCTGACGACCTCGCTGGTGAACTGGTGGCCTAAGAGAGTCCCCACGAAGGTGGGGCCACCGCCGATAGCGCCCATCGCCAGCAGGAATCCCCAGCTCGGCCGGCGCACACCGCCATCAGGGTTGAGGTCGCCAGCCAGGGGCGCGACGATCCCAAAGCCCTCGGTGGCATTGTGGAGCCCGAAGCCAATGACCAGCAGCAGCGCCAGAGACAGCTCGCCGCTGGCGGCGGACTGGCCTATGGCCAGGCCCTCCGCAAAGTTGTGCAGGCCGATGCCCACGGCGATGAGCAGCGACAGCCGGCGAGCGGTCGACCAGCTGGCTAACCGGCTCACACGTCGAGTCCCAACTTCGCCAACGCTCATGGCCCCCGGGCCGCGCCGGCTCTGACTTCCCGCCGACGTCTGTGCCGGTGAGAGCTGCCGGCCCATCCAGCTCTCGTAATAGACCATCGACAACAACCCGGTGGCCAAGCCCGCCGCGAAGAGCACGCCGTAGCCCAGGGCTGCCCCCAGTCCACCTGTGCCCACGTGAACCGAGGTCAGGGCGCCCTCGACGGGCGCCCAGGCGTGCGAGAGCACGTCCCAGACGAGAAACAACAGCACGCCTATCGCGGCCCCGTTCAACAACGCCCGCAGTGTGGGCATGGGATTGCGCAGCCTACCGATCGGCAAACCCAAAAGGATGGTCACGCCGGCGATGAAGCCAAGCAGCAGGGTCGACATTAAGCTCACGGACTACCTCGACTTCATAGAGCGGACGGAACGGACCCCACAGAACCAAAGTAAGGCTACCCTTAGTAACCGTCAAGGTTGCCGAGGTGCCCCCCGGTTGTCATTCACCCCAGCGCGTCGCCTCCTGGAGCGCGATCGCGGTGTGGAGCTTCCCTCTCTCGTCGGCCAAGAAGGGCCTCCAGAGTCGGTGAGGAAGCCCCCCGACCTGCGGCCTTAGCCAGGGATGAAGGGCAGGAGGGCCGTCCGTATCGGCGACCGGGTCGGGCGACGCCGGGCAATCCTGACAGAACCCGAACACGACCTGCACCTGATTGGCAGGTGCTGAACGTACAGTCGAACCGTGTTTGGTGCCTCTCCTGCGACTCCGCCCGTGATGAACATCCCACCTGGCGGGCAGACGTGAGCTCCCCCGGGGCCGCGCGCGGACTCATCATGGTGATCGAGGACGAGTCAGCCATTGCAGACGTCATCAGGATGAACCTGGTCAAGGCCGGCTACGGCGTGCACGTCGAGCGAGATGGAGCCTGCGCACTGGCAGCGATTCGTGCCCTGAAGCCAGCAGCCGTGATCCTGGACATCGGACTTCCGGGAATGGACGGGATTGAGGTGTGCCGACGACTGCGGTCTGAGAACGACTGGACTCCGGTGCTCTTCGTGACCGCGCGCGACGACGAGATCGACAGGATCGTCGGGCTCGAGCTCGGTGCCGATCACTATGTGACCAAGCCCTTCTCACCTCGTGAGCTGGTTGCCCGCGTGACCAGCGTGCTGCGCCGTTCGCAGGGCACCGCTAACGACTCACCCCACCTGAGGGTGGGCAATGTCAGTCTGGACCCGGCCCAGAGACGCGCCTTCGTCGGCGAGAACGAGGTCGAGTTGACAGCGACCGAGTTCGACCTGCTCGGCTACCTGATGCGCCGCCCGGGACGAGTCTTCAGCCGCGAGCAGCTGATCAGTGAGGTATGGGGCTACTCCGTCACCGGCAGCGTCCGCACCGTTGATGTGCACATTGCCCAGGTGCGGTCCAAGCTGGGTGCGGCGAGCCCGATCCGAACGGTGCGCGGGGTCGGCTATGCGGTGGAGCGCCCCGCCTCACACACGGGTCACCCATCGGATGGCCGACAGTGACCCGACGGGGGACGTTGGCTCAACACATCTCACTGCTTGCTTCAGCGGTAGCGGTGATCACGGCGCTGATGGCCGGTGGTCTGGCGATCGGGCTCATCACCGCCAGCAACGCTGACAATGCCCGGCACACGCTGTCTCAGCTGGCGAACGCGGCGCAGGCCACCGCCGACCTGGGCGCCAGCCCGGAGGCGTCACAGCGACGAGCCCGCCGAATCCTGCAGGCGCTCAAGGTCCAGTCCGTGACGGTGTCCGCCACCGGGACGCTTGTCGGAGCAACCGCCTTGGGCGGGGCCAGTATCAGCCACGCCGATATCAGCCAGCTGCTCAAGGGCGGCGCGGTCTCACGACAGGGCACAGTGCTCGGCCAGCGGGTCCTGGTCGAAGGGCGTCCCACCCGGGTGGGAGCAATCGTGCTGCTTCAGCGCCGAGCCGACGCCACGGCATTCGGCGACGCGCTGATCGGCAGGGTACTGATCGCCCTGCTGGTCGGGGTGTTGATCGCGATGGGGCTGGGCGTGTGGCTCGCGCAGCGGATCTCACGGCCCCTGCGGCGCACAGCCGGGGTCGCGCATGCGCTGGCGCAGGGACGTCGCGATGTCACGATCACCCCCCAGGGTCCGGCTGAGGTCGCCGAGGTTGGCTCGGCGGTCAACACTCTGGCCTCGGCCCTGTCACACTCCGAGGCCAGGCAGCGGGAGTTCTTGATGTCGGTGTCACATGATCTGCGCACTCCGCTGACAGCGATCGCAGGCTATGCGGAGTCTCTGGCAGGCGGGGTGGTGCCGCCCGAGGAGGCGGCCTCGGTCGGCGCGGTCATGCTGAAAGAGGCCCACCGACTGAACCGGATGGTGGCGGACTTGCTCGATCTGGCACGGATGGGCGCCGAAGAGTTCCGGGTCGATCTCGGGCCGGTGGACGTGACCGAGCTCGCGCGGGCAGCCGCTCACGTATGGCTTCATCGCTGCCAGGCCGCGGACGTCCAGTTTCGGCTCGACGCCCCGCAGGCACCCCTGTGGTGCCGGACGGACCCATCCCGGGTCCGGCAGATCCTTGACGGACTGTTCGAGAACGCTCTGCGGGTGACGCCGGCGGGAGCGCCGATCGTCCTGTTGGTCCGGGCCGACGTCGAGCATCAGAGGGTCCTGCTCGAGGTTCGCGACGGCGGTCCTGGTCTGAGCGATGAGGATCTGGCCGTAGCCTTCGAACGGTCCGTGTTGTACGAGCGTTATCGGGGAGTCCGCCAGGTCGGCACGGGTTTGGGGCTAGCGATCGTTGACGGACTGACCCGCCGCCTGGGGGGGAGTGTGGAAGCGGGCCACTCCGTTGAGGGAGGGGCCCGCTTCACCGTTGCCTTGCCAGCCGGCCCACCGATCGTCGGCTGAGCCCGGGCTACTTCACGTCGATGACACGCAGCGCGGTCAGCCCGGTTCTGCCGATGCCCCCGACGAAGACCGCGTCCCCGCTGCGAACATCAGCGATCGACGCGGCGGTCTTAGGCACCGCGCTCTGAGAGCCTGCGGCCCTGGGTGCCCGAGTGAACACCTTGGTGCGCGGGCTGATGACGTAGGTTGCGACGACGTTATCGGCGGCCCGAACGGTGATCGAGGTTGGCGACACCGCGGTTACCCGACCCCGAATGGCGTCATGGGTCGTGAACGTCTTGGTCACCTTGTTCTCGGTGACCCAGGTGGCATGCACGGCCCGGCGGACCCGGTTGGCCCCTGGGTGCTTCACGGCCTTGGTCGCCGAGGGGGTGGCCACTATGTCGGATGCGGCGGCGGTCGATGTGGGGGGCGGGGTGGGGCTGGGCGCGGCGCTCGCAGCGTAGGCGGCCGTTCCGGCTCCGCCGATGACAGCGGCTGTTGCGCCGATGACGGCGATTCTCTTCCACATGATGTGCTCCTTGGATTGATTGCGCGGGCAGGTGGTCTACGTCAACCACAGTGGTGCGCCCGGATGTTTACCCGGCCAAGGAATTGTCAGGATCGTGTTCGGGTCCTCGTGACCTCGCTGTCGCTGCGCGGGCTGTAGCCTCGCTAGACGGTATGTAGGTGCCTGCTGATCTTGCGGGCCGGGGCCCCGCTCACACAGTCTCGTGGGTTACCGAGCAGAGCCCTGCTTGGCAGTGCCTACATGTGTGGGAGGCCCCGGTGTTTACCGAGCGTACGAGT
>JGI24140J50213_10001401_pt1 | contig 10574 bp, 15 predicted proteins | sample BarGraIncu00222A_FD_50213 | JGI IMG/M metagenome (IMG submission 50213) | reverse complement strand
CGGCAAGAGTCAAAAAAGAGGCCCCTGCATTTCGCAAGGGCCTTTCGATCGCGGCGATTTTTAGCACGCGACTAGTTGGAGCGTGACTGACAATGGGCGCCGTAGGGACATTGCCTTCCGGCGATCTTCCTAGTTTCCATTATACATCCGTCCCGAGTTGGTCGTAACGCCCAAGCGGTCTATTCCATGACCGTTATACCGATTTGTTTCGCTACGGTCCCAGTAGCGGTGCTGTGATTGGCTCGCCGGGATGCGGTTCATCGATGAACGAAACGCGGTGCTTGCGGCTGCACGGGAGGAATGGCCGCCGCTCTTCGCCGTCGCAAACGGGCTGGATAGCACTAAGACCGTAGCCAGCGTGATCATTGAAATTTTCATTGTCATTTGTCATTTCCTTTTCTTGTTGGTGTTGTGGTGAACGATTCAAATCACGCAGAAAGGTTATGTTCCGTGGCTGGCACCCCAACCGATCGAGAGAAGCGCTAAAATTTTTTTTAGTATTTGCTGCTTTGCAACCAAGGATTGGCCGCCCCAATCACAGAAATTTTTTCAACGTCGATTTTATCAATAAATCCAACAGCACAGACAGCGTTCCAGTCGGCGGCGCCACGTTCACGTTACCTGCGACGTAATCGATTTGCGTATCGGAACGGATCATCTTCGAAGGCACAGGAGATGACCATGAGCACGCCTACCCGACCCAACTCGATCGCCGCCAGCATGATTCCGTGGATGCTCAATCTGGCAACCCGGCTGCTGGCGCGCATTCTCAACATGCCGGAGCCGCTGGTGCACAACACAGGCGTCTTCGTGTTCGTGCATGTGCAGGCGGTCGAGACCAGCATCGGCAACCGCCTGCTACGTCAGCTCCGGTCCTGGCGCCGATCGGCGTCCCGATCCATCACCCGTCCACCCTCACCTCAAGGAGACCTGTCATGATCCAGCCATCTCAGTTGCTGCGCCGCGCCATCCAGGCTGACGCCATTTTCAGCGGCGTCTCGGCCGTGCTGCTCACCTTCGGCGCCGCCGAACTCGCGCCGTGGCTCGCCCTGCCCGAAGCGCTGCTGCGCGAGACCGGCCTGTTTCTGATCGCCTACACGGCGCTGGTCGGTTGGCTCGGCACGCGACAAGCCATGCCGAAGCCGCTGGTGCTGATCGTGATCGCAGGCAACGCCGCGTGGACCATCGCCAGCATCGCGCTGTTGTTCTCGAGCGCCGTGACGCCGAACCTCTTGGGCGAAGCCTTTGTCGCGATGCAGGCCATCGCCGTCGGCGCCCTCGGTGAATTGCAATATATCGGATTTCGGCGGAGCGGCGGCGCAGTGGCGGCTTGAGCGCACGCCGATCGTCTCGACAAAAGGTTGCCAAGGCTTCGAAAGCCCAAGGCTTCGAAAGCCCAAGGTTACGAGAGCCAAGGATTCGCGGCAACGCCTTCGCGGCGGCCGATCTTGTTCAACTCAAGGCCAGTGCCAAGATCATTCCCGCCAGCGTCAAAACAAGCCCGGCGGCCAGCATCGGCACCAGGCTGCTGCCGGAATAAGGATTGGCTGACCTCTTGTCAGTCACGACGTTGGTTCGGTGGTGCATGGGACGGCTCCTCTTCCGTGACGCCAAAACCTTTCGCCGACGCCGGGCATGACGCCGTTCGCATTTGCGACCCCGAGTTCCAGGCTCGCCGCGATCCGCCGTGCGCGTTCGACGAAATACGCAGCAGCCTGCGGTGGACAAAGCTCGCCCGCGGCGGCCTCGAATAGCTCAAGCCAGCGATCAAAATGGCAGGCATCGACCGGCAGCGGCATGTGCTTGACCATTGGCGTGCCATGATACCGGCCCGACATCAGGGTCACCGATGACCAGAACGCGCACATTTGCTGAAGATGAGGCTCCCAATTTTGGATCCGGGCGTCAAAGATCGGCGCCAGCGCCGGGTCGCTGCGGACTTTGGCATAGAAGCCGCGCACCAGACGCTCGATCATGGCCTCGGTGATGCCGGTCGCTGCGGTGATCTCGGCCGTGATCTTTTCGCGCCGTTCTGCCGCTGTCATGGCAGGCCTCCAGTAAATAGGTATTTCAAATACCTATTTAGGTCTATAGTGGCCAATCGTAAAGTTCTATTTTCGAGAGGGCTCCTATGCGCCTGACGTCGTTCACGGATTTTGCGATGCGGGCCTTGATGCGGCTTGCCGGCGAGCCGACGCGCTCATTCGCGACCAGCGAAATCGCGGCCGAGTTCGGCATCTCTCGCAATCATCTGGCCAAGGTGGTGCGGGATCTCGCCGATGGCGGCTTTATCTCGACCCAGCGCGGCGTGGGCGGCGGCTTCACGCTGGCCCGGCCGCCGCAATCGATCACGCTCGGCGAGATCGTGCGCACGCTGGAGGGAGGACATCCGCTGGTCGAATGTTTTCGCGACGACGGCGGAAGCTGCGTATTGACGCCGCGCTGCCGCCTAAAGGCAAAGCTGGCCAGCGCGCGCGAGGCCTTCATGCGCGAACTCGACGCCACCACGCTGGCGGAATGCGCCTATCCGCCGCGAGCGAAAAAGGGCTCTGGGCCGGCCGCCTCGGCGTGAAACGCAGGTGCCGGCGTCCTCTGGCTGGCAACAATTGAGCTTTTCAGCGTGCCATTTGAACGGTGCTTACCATTCAGATTCTTGAGATTCTTGCTGTTGAGATTCTTGGCGTTAAGATTCTTGCCATTGAGATGCGTGTCGTTGACAGCGCCGTTCAACCTGACGCCGTTCGACTGGCCGTTCTGCTTTGCCTGCAGCTTTCTTTCCTGCAGCTTTTGCTGCCGCTTCTCCCTGGCCTGCGTCGCCTGTTTTTCGGCCTTTTTCAAAGCCTTCTTCTCGGCCTTGGCCTTCAGGCGCAGCCGTTCCGCCCTCGCCTCGGCGCGCTTCTTCTTGCGTTTCTTCTCGCAGGCGTCGCATTTGCAGCCGATCGGCTTCAGATACGCCTTGAAGTAGTCGGTGCCGTAATCGTAGTTGATCTCTTCGCCNGGCTCGATCTTCTTGATCGCGCGGATCACGACCTTGCGCTTGCGGGGGTTGACGTCGGATTCGGCGTTCGGTTTGCAGGCATGATTGATATAGCGCGCGATGTTCTTGCGCACCGAGCCGTCGATGGTCCAGCGTCCGTTGAGCTCGAACAGGTATTTGTTCTCGACCGCGTCGTCCTTCTTCTTCCGGCAATCCAGTAGCGGCCCAAAATAGCGGACTATTTTGGCGCCCTTCTTGATCGGTTTGGTGGCGAAGAGGCCAAGCCCGGTGCGGGAACGGCCGACACGATAGGGTTTATTCGATGAAATGGCNGGCATGATCGATGAGAACTGACACCAGGGAAGGNGACGGATCGCGAAGCCGCAGTTCTAAAACGATTCCGGCGAAATGTCAGGTCTTTCGCGCATCGGCTGCGAACCTTCCCCAGATTGCGTCAATCGGACCGATATGAAGATTTCCTCTCACGCGCAGGCCGCTGCAACAACAGGCACCGACTACGGCTCTTGGGGCCGGGTAACGGTCGACGTGAGCATGGCTTCCAGCAGGGTTTCGACGTCGGTGCCTTTCGGGATCCGGCGAAGCACGTCGGAGAGCCGGTCGTCGAGCAGCAGCATGGTGAAGCCGTGGACCAGCGACCACGCCCGCACGATCGCGGCAGCCTGATCGAGCGACAGCGACTGTTCGGAAATCTGCTCATGCCGGCTGGCGCCGATCGCACCGGCGAATCCTGCGAACGAGGCATTGGCGGCCTCATGCAGCGACGGCCGCTTCATATCGAGACGGTCGGCACGGAACATCAGCCCGTACATGCCGGGATGCGCCTGCGCAAAGGCGACATAGGCCTTGGCGCGGCCCATTGCCTTTTCCGTCAGAGAGGTGCCGGCCGCGGCGGCAGCCGTCATCGCGGCGCTGAATTGCCGGTAACCGACTGCGGCGAGTTCGCTGACGAGGCCGGTCAGGTCGCCGAAATGATGGGTCGGTGCGGCGTGCGAGACGCCGGCCTCGCGCGCCACCGCGCGCAGCGTCAGTCCCGCCAGCCCGTCGCGCTCCAGCACCCGTTCGGCCGCCTCGAGCAACGCGCCGCGCAACGCGCCGTGATGGTACGGCGCGGCTTCCCCTGCCCCGGAAGGCCGCGATGCGCCTCGTTTCCGCGCTGTCCGTGCCGGCGCAACATTATTATTCGCATCGGACCGGGTCCGGACTCGGGTGGTGGCGGGCTTTCTTGTCATTTCGGTCTTATAGGCCGGTATTTTTACACTGTAAAGATTTCGCTTGACGACCGCTGTGGCCGGCAGTATCAATATCTTTACGGTGTAAAGATAAATCCATGGAGCGACCGATGCAGCAGCCAATCACGACCCCTGCGGCCCGCACCAATCTGGCGCCGATTCCGATGGAATGCGACGCGCCGTTTCTGAAAGTGGTCGGCGAACTCCCGCGTGAACTCAACGGCACGCTCTATCGCAACGGCCCCAATCCGCAATTCGAGGCGCCCGGCGCGCACTGGTTTGTCGGCGACGGCATGCTGCACGCCTTCCATCTCGAAAACGGCCGCGCCAGCTACCGCAACCGCTGGGTCCGCACCCCGAAATGGCAGGCCGAGCACGACGCCGGCCGCGCGCTGTTCGGCGGATTCGGCCGAAAATTGCCCGATGCGCCCACCTCGATCACGCAGGATGGCGGCGTCGCCAACACCAACATCATTTTTCACGGCGGACGCCTGCTCGCGCTGGAAGAAGGCCACCTGCCGACCGAGATCGAGCCCGGGACGCTGAACCGGCGGGGCTATTGCGACTATGACGGCCGCATCGCGGGACCGTTCACCGCGCATCCGAAGATCGATCCGGTCAGCGGCGAGATGGTGTTCTTCGGCTACAATGCCGCTGGACCGCTGACGCCGGCGCTGTCCTTCGGATCCGTCAATGCATCCGGTGTGGTGACGCGGTTCGATCGCTTCGAGGCGCCCTATGCCAGCATGGTGCACGACTTCATCGTCACCGAACGTCATCTGTTGTTTCCGATCCTGCCCATTGCCGGCAGTATGGAGCGCGCGATACGCGGCCGGATGCCCTATGCCTGGGAGCCGGACAAGGGCGCCTATGTCGGCGTCATGAAACGCAATGGCGCAGCCAAGGACATCGTCTGGTTTCGCGCCGAGAGCTGTTACGTCTTCCACGTCATGAATGCGCGGGAAGAAGGCGACCGCATTGTCGCCGACGTCATGCAGTTCGAGGAAGCCCCCCTGTTCAACCATCCCGACGGCTCGCCGACCGACCCCAAGAAGTCGCGCGCCCGGCTATGCCGCTGGACCTTCGATCTGGCTTCCAATACCGACCGTTTCACGCAAACCTATCTCGACGATATCACCGGCGAATTTCCGCGCATCGACGATCGCCGCGCGGGCCTTGCCAATCGCCACGGCTGGTATGCCTGCGCCAACCCCGGTCTGCCGATGTTCGGCGCGCTGTCGGGCGTGGTGCATGTCGATGGCAACGGATCGCGGCTTGGCCAGTATCTGCTGCCCGCCGGCGATACCATCTCCGAACCGGTGTTCGTCGCCCGCGGCGACGATGCCGCCGAGGGCGACGGCTGGCTGCTGGCCGCGGTCTGGCGCGCCGGCGAGAACCGCAGCGATCTCGCGGTTTTCAATGCCACCGATGTCGACGCCGGCCCCGTGGCGCTGGTGCAACTGGGGCATCGGGTGCCCGACGGCTTTCACGGCAACTGGGTTGCGGCGGCGTGAGCCTAAGCGACTTGGCGGCAGGCGTGCGAGGCTGGTGCTGTCTATTGTGTGGCATGAACTCACGTTTGTCATTCCGGGCTCGCGCTTCGCGCGCCCCGGAATGACGTGGCGCCTCTCCTCACCTTATTTTGACACTGTAAAGATTTCACTTGACGCCTCTCCTGCCCGGGCCTAAACACATCTTTACGACGTAAAGATTAGCTCCGCGAGGCTGCCGATGATGATCTTTCTGATCCTCGCCCCGTACGCCGCCTTCACCCTGCTGATGCTGGTGGGTTCGGCCGTGCCGAGCCTGTTTACGGCCGCGGCGATCTGCCTGATGGTGATCGGGTATGACGTGTTTCGCGGCCGCGCGGTCAAGCTGCTCGGCGCCGGCTCCGCGATGCTGTTCGCGTCACTCGGCGGCTACCTCATTTTGATCGATCCCGGCCTCAGCCCTTCGGCGGTGAAGCTGGCGGTCGACTGCGGCATGCTCGCGATTGCGCTGCTGTCGCTGGCGATCCGCTTCCCGTTCACGCTGCAATATGCCCGCGAGGTCGTCGATGCCCAAACGGCCGGCCTGCCCGGCTTCCTGACGGCGAACTACATCATCACGCCGGTGTGGAGCGCCGCTTTCCTGTTGATGTTGATGGCCAACGCGCTGATGATCTATCTGCCGGGCCTGCCGATCTGGTCGGGATTGGCAATCGCCTTCGCTGCCCGCAACACCGCGCTTTATTTCACCAAATGGTACCCGAGATACCGGCGCGCAAAATTCGCTAGCTCCGCCACCGCGCCGTCCGGCTGCTGACGAACGCTTCGAAATTCAACGAAGCCGAGTTGCAGCGAAACCGGAAGTTCAACGAACTTTGAGGACAAGACGATGAAAGACGTGTTCGCCAAACTCGCCGTCGACTTCTTCTCCACCATCCTGTTTATCGCCGTCTACCTGATCACCGACAACGTGCTGCTGGCGACCGGCTTGGCGATCGCAGGCGCCGTGGCGCAAGTGATCTACGCCCATCTCAAGGGCCAGCAACTCGGCTTCATGACCTATGCCAGCCTGGCGCTGGTGATCGTGCTCGGCAGCGCCACACTGTTGACCAGCGATCCGCGTTTCGTGCTGGCCAAACCTGCGATCGCGCATTTTGCGATTGGCACGATCATGCTCAAGCGCGGCTGGCTGCTGCGCTACATGCCCCCGATCGTGGCCGAGACCATTCCGGAATACGTCACTTTGGCGGGCTACGCCTGGGCCGCGCTGATGTTTGCGCTCGGCGCCGGCACCATCGCGATCGCGATGACCGGCGACATTAAATTGTGGGCGATCTATGTGTCTGTCGTGGCGATGGGTGCGAAAATCGCGGCCTTTGCCGTGCAATATGTCGCGTTTCGCATGCTGGTCAGAAGCCGGCTTCGCTCCATCAACGCCTGACTTCGCTGGAAAATGGAAGTCGGTTGGGCTTGGGCGGCGAGATGCGCTATACAGCCCCCTTGAGCTGCCCGAATTCCAGAACCATTCCGGTTTTGCGAACAGAATGTGAGGAGACCAAGATGGCCGTGGACGGAAACTGGAATATCGTCATGAGCACCCCGATGGGCGATCGCAACGCGACGCTGACACTGAAGAATTCCGGCGGCGCACTGACGGGCACCCAGGCCGCCGAAGGCAATTCGACCGAGATTTTCGACGGCACGGCCAACGGCGACGACGTCGCCTGGAAAGTCTCCATCACCAATCCGATGCCGCTGACGCTCGAATTCTCCGGCAAGGTCGCCGGCGACAGCATCTCCGGCGAAATGGGCATCGGCCCGATGGGCAGTTTTCCGTTCAAGGGAACGCGGGCGTAACTCAATTAGCTTCCGTGTCCCGGACGCGGTGCAGCGTTCTTTACGCTGCTCCGCAGAGCCGGGGCCCACGTCGAGAGCGATGGACCCCGGATCAGCAGCGCACCACGCCCAACGGCGTGCTGCGCAGCATCCGGGGAACGATCCCTCACCCCAGGTTCAATTCCCTAAAGAAGTCATTGCCCTTGTCATCGATGATGATGAAGGCCGGGAAATCCTCGACCTCGATGCGCCAGATCGCTTCCATGCCGAGTTCGGGATATTCCACCACCTCGACCTTCTTGATGCAGTGCTCGGCGAGGTTCGCCGCCGCCCCCCCGATGGAGCCGAGATAGAAGCCGCCGTGCTTCTTGCAGGCCTCGCGCACCGCGACCGCGCGGTTGCCCTTGGCCAGCATCACCATCGATCCGCCCGCCGCCTGGAACTGGTCGACGAAACTGTCCATCCTTCCCGCCGTGGTCGGGCCGAACGCGCCGGAAGCATAACCTTCCGGGGTTTTCGCCGGACCGGCGTAGTAGATCGGATGGTTCTTGAAATAATCCGGCAACGGCTCGCCCCGCTCCAGCCGCTCGCGCAATTTGGCATGCGCGGAATCCCGCGCCACGATCATGGTGCCTGATAGCGACAGCCGGGTCTTGATCGGATGCTTTGAAAGCGTTGAGAGAATATCTTTCATCGGCCGATTGAGATCGATCTTGACCACCTCGCCGCCGAGCGCCTGCTCCACAACTGGCAGATATTGCGCGGGGTTGTGCTCGAGTTCCTCGAGATAGACGCCGTCCCTGGTGATCTTGCCGAGCACCTGGCGATCCGCCGAGCACGAGACGCCAAGTCCGATCGGCAATGACGCGCCGTGGCGCGGCAACCGGATCACGCGCACATCGTGGCAGAAATATTTGCCGCCGAACTGCGCGCCGACGCCGAGCGACTGCGTCATTTTCAAAATCTCCTGCTCCATCTCAAGATCGCGGAAGGCATTGCCGTCGGCCGAGCCGTGGGTCGGGAGCGCGTCGAGATAGCGCGCGGACGCCAGCTTCACCGTCTTCATGCAAAGTTCGGCCGAGGTGCCGCCGATCACGATCGCAAGGTGATAGGGCGGGCACGCCGCGGTGCCCAGCGTCAGCACCTTCTCCTTCAAAAATGCCAGCATGCGGTCGCGGGTCAAGACCGAGGGCGTTGCCTGGAACAGGAAGCTCTTGTTGGCGGACCCGCCGCCCTTGGCCATGAACATGAACTTGTAGGCCAAGTCTGATTCTAATGAGCCGCCCTCGGCGTAGATCTCGCACTGCGCCGGCATGTTGTTGGCGGTGTTCTTTTCCTCATACATCGACAAGGGTGCGACCTGCGAATAGCGCAGATTGCGCCGCAGATAAGCGTCGCGCGCGCCTTCGCTTAAGGCTGCCTCGTCGTCGCCATCGGTGAGAACGCGCGAGCCTTTCTTGCCCATGATGATGGCGGTTCCGGTGTCCTGGCACATCGGCAACACGCCGCCGGCGGCGATATTGGCGTTCTTGAGGAAATCGAAGGCGACGAACTTGTCGTTGTCGCTGGCTTCCTTGTCATCGAGGATGCTGCGCAATTGCTTCAGATGCCCCGGCCGCAAATAATGGTTGATGTCGCCGAACGCGGCCTCCGACAACGCCCGCAGCGCCTCGCGCGACACCACCAGCATGTCCTTGCCCAGCACGTTCTCGACCCGTACGCCTTCGGTGGTGATCTTCTTGTACGGCGTGGTGTCCGCGCCCAAGGGAAACAGCGTCGTGTGCTTGTAGGGCGGAACCGGTTTCGGATTGGGGATGGCGGTGGGGGCGTTCATGGGGATGCTCGCAAGTTCGGGAGCCGGAAACGTCCGCTTCGAGACGCCGGCGGTTGAACCGTTCTAAGCACTTTTAGGACAAAAGGAAGGTTCTGGATGTCATGCCGGCCAAGCTGATGCCGCGCCTCTCGGCCTGCTTTTCCACATTCGCCGCGAGCAACGGTTTCGGCTACGAATCGTCCGGGACAAGCAAAAAGCCGCTCTTGCGCTAACCGTTGACGGACGCTTCAATACGCGCAAGGGGGCATTCACCATGGCATTGACACCTGAATTTCGCAGATCGACCTTGCTCGCCGCCATGCTGGCGCTGCTGGCCGCGGTGGCGCTGACCGTATCGGGCGCATCGCCGGCGCATGCCGACCGCTGTGATGATCTTGCCGGCCAACTCAAGGGCCAGATCGACGGTCTCAAGGTCGGCATTACCGCTGCCCGCGTCATCTATCTGTCGCATCCGCTGGCCAAAGAGCTCTCCCTCGGCTGTGCGGGTCGCAAATTCAGCAACGAATTGTATGCCAAGGCCAACGGCCGCAAGCCGAAGCCTGAATTCCTCGATTTCGTTGCCGGCGCTGCCGCCCTCATCTTTAGTTTGCCGAAAGATGAAATGCTGAAGGGGGTTTCACGGTGCATGTCGCGGATGGGCATTTTTCGCGGCGACGATGTCTCGATACGTTACCGCCGCCTCGACATGAACTGCACGCGAACGAAGACCGACGCCGCGATTGCGATCTCGCGCGGCAAGGACCAGTGAGGCGGAGCCCTACGCCGGCAAGATCGCTGCAATTTTGAGGGATATTCGAGCTTCCCGTTCACCATGGAGGCGGGATCGGTCAGAATAGCGCGCGGTTTATGGTTTGGATTCATAAAGCCTTGGTCTTCGCCCCGTCACAGTCCGGCGCACCAACCAGGGATCTTTTGCAATGAGCATTTCGGCGATCACGACGTCGGCCTCTATCCCGAAGTCGACCCCGGTGACGGCCACCGATACCAGCGCGGCCAAAACCCCGGATCCGCAAAATGGCAACAACGCCGACGATGCCACCGAGGCCCAGCCGGCGGTGGTGGCCGCCCTTCCCCCGGGTCAGGGCACGCGGATCGACCAGATCGCCTGAGGATTGAAGCAGGCAGCTCACTTGCCACGACCATAGCTGTCTTCGCCCGCCACCGAGTCTCGCCTCCGGCGAGCCCGACGA
>JGI24140J50213_10001400_pt1 | contig 10575 bp, 9 predicted proteins | sample BarGraIncu00222A_FD_50213 | JGI IMG/M metagenome (IMG submission 50213) | reverse complement strand
AGTCGGCGCGCAGCGACGACCGCCGCAGTCGAAGCGAAGCACGCCGCCCGGCCGCGCCTTTGCTCGCTCGCCGCGCCGAGGCTGTGCTCGCCCGGATACCCGATGTCGAAACGCAGTGACTGTCGCCGCAATGCTTGACCGCCGCCGATTCATCGCACCTGCCATCGCGCTTGCGCTGGCGATCGCCCTGCCGTTCTTCCTCGGCAACTACCACGTCTTCCAGATGACGCTGGTGCTCGTCTACGCGATCGCCTTGCTCGGGCTCAACATGCTGACCGGCTTCAATGGGCAGATCTCGCTCGGCCACGGCGCGTTCTATGCGATCGGCGCCTACACCGCGGCCATCCTGATGGACAAGGCGGGGATGCCGTACTGGGCGACGATTCCGATCGCCGGGGTGGTCTGCGGCATCGCCGGATTCCTGTTCGGGTTGCCGGCGCTGCGGCTCGAAGGGCTCTACCTCGCGCTCGCGACCTTCGCGCTCGGCGTCGCGATGCCGCAGATCCTCAAGCACAAGAGCCTCGAGACGTGGACGGGCGGCGCCCAGGGCATCGTCATCGTCAAGCCGGATCCGCCGGCGTGGGCGTCGGTGTCGCAAGACCAGTGGCTCTATTTCTTCACGCTGGCCTGGGTCGTCGTCCTGTTCGTGCTCGGCTGGAACCTGCTGCGCGGCCGGATTGGCCAGGCCATGGTCGCGATCAGGGATCAGCCCATTGCGGCTGAGGCCATGGGTGTCAATACTGCGCTGGTGAAATCGCTCACCTTCGGCGTCTCCGCCCTGTACACAGGCGTGGCCGGCGCGCTCGGAGCGATCGCGATCCAGTTCGTCGCGCCCGATTCCTTCACCATCTTCCTGTCGATCACGTTCGTCGTCGGCGTCGTCGTCGGCGGCCTCGCATCGATCTCGGGCGCGTTCTTCGGCGCCCTCTTCATCCAGTTCGTCCCCAACGTCGCCGACCAGATCTCGAAGGCGGCGCCCTGGGCGATCTACGGCGTCATCCTGATCGCCTTCATGTACGTGATGCCGACCGGCGTTGCCGGATTCATCCGGATCGTGCGCGACAAATTCTTCCGGGCGCGGCAACCCTGAGCCGCGATGCAGGACGCGCCCGCAGAGGCGCACGAATCGTCAATCAACCGATGGAGCGAGACATGACAAGCCCTCTTTTTCGCATCGCCCGCTGGGCCACGGCCGGGGCGCTGGCCGTCGGCCTGCTCGGCGCCTCCGGCGCGTTCGCGCAAGCCGCCAAGTACGGACCCGGCGCGTCCGCCACCGAGATCAAGCTCGGCCAGACGATGCCTTACAGCGGCCCGGCATCGGCCTACGGGACGATCGGCAGGGTCGAGCAGGCCTACTTCAAGATGATCAACGACAACGGCGGCGTCAACGGCCGCAAGATCAACCTGATCAGTCTCGACGACGGCTACAGCCCGCCGAAGGCGGTCGAGCAGGTGCGCCGCCTGGTCGAGCAGGACGAGGTGCTGGCGCTGTTCCAGACCCTCGGCACGCCGAGCAACTCGGCAATCCACAAGTACGTCAACGCGAAGAAGGTGCCGCATCTTCTGCTCGCGACCGGCGCATCGAAGTGGGGCGATCCGAAGAACTTCCCCTGGACGATGGGCTTCAACCTGAGCTACCAGTCCGAGGGCCAGATCTACGCCAAATGGCTGCTGAAGAACAAGCCCAACGCGAAGATCGCGGTTCTCTACCAGAACGACGACTTCGGCAAGGACCTGCTCAAGGGCGTCAAGGACGGCCTCGGCGCGGCCGCCGCCAAGATGATCGTGAAGGAAGCGACCTACGAGGTCACCGATCCGACCATCGACTCGCAGATCCTGACGCTGCAGGGCTCGGGCGCCGACACCTTCATCGACATCACGACGCCGAAGTTCGGTGCGCAGGCGGTGCGCAAGGCCTTCGACTCGGGCTGGAAGCCGCTGCACATCCTCAACAACGTCAGCTCCTCGATCGGCTCGGTGCTGGTGCCGGCCGGCGTCGAGAAGGCCGTCGGCGCGATGACGGTCAGCTACTACAAGGACCAGAACGATCCACAGTGGAAGGACGACCCGGCGGTGCTCGAATGGCGCGCTTTCATGGGCCGCTATTACCGTGACGGCGATCCGAAGGACCAGAGCAACCTCTACGGCTATCTAGCAGCGCAGGTCATGGTGCAGATCCTGAAGCAGTGCGGCAACGATCTGACCCGCGAAAACGTGATGCGGCAGGCGGCGAATCTGAAGAATTTCAAGTTGCCGCTGCTGCTGCCGGGCATGGCGCTCAACACCAGCCCCAGCGATTTCTATCCGGTCGAGCAGGCGCAGCTCGAGACCTTCACCGGGACGCAATGGAAGCTCTTCGGCGACCTGATGAGCACGGACCCACGCTGAACCGGGGCGCAGACCTGCAGGCGGCCTCCTGGGCGCGGATGCGCGCCACGCCTGCAGGCCGCGCGTGCCTGGACGGGTCGGCCTTGTCACGAAACCGTCGCGGGAAGGCTTCTACACTCGACGCATGACTTCCCGCGTCGCCGCGGCCGCCGTGGCGATGCCGCCGCTTCTCAACCGCGAACGCGAGATCCTCGAGTTCAACCGGCGCGTTCTGGCCCAGGCCCGTCGCGTCGACGTGCCGCTCCTGGAACGGCTGCGCTATGTCTGCATCGTCTCGTCGAATCTCGACGAGTTCTTCGAGGTCCGCGTCGCCGACAGCCTCGAGGCGGCACGCCGCCCCGGCACGGGCGTGACGGTCGCCGACATCGACGCGCTGGCGGCTTCGGTGCACGCCCTCATCGACGAGCAGTACGCGCTCTTCAACGGCGATGTCATGCCGGCGCTGGCGCGGCACGACATCCGCATCCTCAGCCACACCGACCGCGGCAAGGCCGAACAGCGCTGGGTGGCGCGCTTCTTCGAGACCCAGGTGCGGCCGCTCCTCGTGCCGGTGGGGCTCGACCCGGCGCACCCGTTTCCGCAGGTCGCGAACAAGTCGCTCAACTTCATCGCCCGGCTCGCCGGCAAGGATGCCTTCGGTCGCCGCAACACCATTGCCATCGTCAAGGTGCCGCGCGTCCTGCCGCGGGTGATCAGGCTGCCCGGCCGCGGAAAGCGGCAGCATTTCGTGCTGCTGACCAGCGTGATCCGGGCCCACCTCGGCGAGCTGTTTCCGGGCCGCGACGTCGAGGCGTTCTCGCAATTCCGGATCACCCGCGACTCCGACCTCGACGTCGATCTGGATGTCGTCAACCTGCGCCAGGCGCTGCGCTCGGGCCTGACGACGCGGCACTTCGGACAGGCGGTGCGTCTCGAGGTCGTCAACACCTGCCCGGCCGAGCTCTCGGAATTCCTGCTGCGCCAGTTCGGCCTCGCCGAGTCGGCGTTCTACAAGGTCAACGGGCCCGTCAACCTGGTTCGCATGAACGAGCTGATCGACCTCGCCGACGCGCCCGCGCTGCGCTTCGCGCCCTTCGAGCCGGCGTGGCCGGCGAGCTTGCCGCGACAGCAATCGATGTTCGACCGCCTGCGCGGTGGCGACCTGATGCTGCATCAGCCGTTCGAATCGTTCGAGCCGGTCGTCCAGTTCCTGCGCGAGGCGGTCGCCGATCCGGACGTGCTNGCCATCAAGCAGACGATCTACCGCACCGGCAGCGAATCGCCGCTGATGCACCTGCTGATCGATGCGGCGCGGCGNGGCAAGGAAGTGATGGCCGTGGTCGAGCTGAAGGCGCGGTTCGACGAAGAGGCGAACATCAACTGGGCGGAACGGCTCGAGGCCGTCGGTGCGCAGGTCGTCTACGGCATCGTCGGCCTGAAGACGCATGCCAAGCTGCTCCTGGTGACGCGCCGCGAGGAAGGACGCCTGAAGCGCTATGCGCATCTCTCGACCGGCAACTACAACCCCAGCACGGCGCGCCTGTACACCGACCTCGGCTACTTCACCGCCGCGGCCGATCTGACGGCCGATGCCGATGCCGTCTTCCAGCAGCTGGCAAGCCTCGGCCGCACCAGGCCGCTCAAGGCGATGCTGCAGGCGCCGTTCACCCTGCACAAGCAGATGCTCGCGCACGTCGGCCGGGTCGCTGAAGCGGCAGGCGCGGGACGGCAGGCACGCATCGTCGTGAAGATCAACGCGCTGACCGATGTCTCGCTGATCGAGGCGCTGGTCGCCGCGTCCCGTGCCGGCGCCAGCATCGATCTCGTCGTGCGCGGCGCCTGCCTGCTGCCGCCGGGCGTCCCCGGCGCCACCGAGCGGATTCGCGTGCGCTCGATCGTCGGCCGCTTCCTCGAGCACTCGCGCATCGCCTATTTCCGCTGGGGCGAGGGCGAGGGCGACGAAGCGCTGTTTCTCTCGAGCGCCGACTGGATGGGCCGCAACATGGTCGGCCGCATCGAGGTCGCCTGGCCAGTGCGCGACCCCAGGCTGCGCCAGCGCATCATCGACGAATGCTTGGTCCCCTACCTGCTCGACGAGCGGGACGCGTGGACGCTCGATGCCGACGGCCACTACCACCCTGTCGCCGGCGGCGCCGAGTCGGCCCAGCAGGCGTTGATCCGCCGCTACGCAGGGCACAGCTGATGGATCTCGTGCTTTGGCGCCACGCCGACGCCGTCGACGGGATCGGCGACCACGACCTCGCCCGAAGCCTCAGCGCCAAAGGCGAGCGCCAGGCCGAGCGCATGGCGGCGTGGCTCAATCGCCGTCTCGCAGACTCGACGCGCATCCTCGTCAGCCCGGCACTGCGTTGCCAGCAGACGGCCGGCGCGCTCGGCCGGCCGTTTCGCACCGTCGACGAACTCGCTCCAGGTGCCGACGCCGCCGCGATCCTTCGCGTGGCACGCTGGCCCGAGACGAACCAGCCGGTTCTCATCGTCGGCCACCAGCCGACGCTCGGCATGGCGGCCTCGCTGGCCCTCACCGGCGTTGCACAGCCCTGGTCGGTGAAAAAGGGCGCCGTCTGGTGGCTGCGCCATCGCTCCGACGACTCCGACAACGCCGTGCTGCTTCAGGCAGTGCAGTCGCCCGATGGCCTCTGATACGCCGGGGCGATCCCGAGCGCGTTCGAACACGCCGCGGGAAGCCTTCTTCAAGTGATCGTCAGAACCGGCTGGAGCAAGCCCGACTTCGACCACGCGTCGACTTCTTCGCGCAGCAGATGCAATGCGCGCGGATGCGCCTCTGCCCAGGCCGTCGTGAGACCAATGCTCGACTGCGTGCCGCTGGCCTGCAGCGAGATCGCGGCCGCAGCGACGTCGTCGCGCGCGTGACAGACGATCACGGCCAGCCGGAGGCAGAGCAGATGCAGCGCGAACGACGGCTCCTGCAGGCGTGGCTCGAGCTTGCGCAAGCCGCCGCGCTGGCCGAGCACGAGGTCGCCGATGCGCCGCAGCTGGCTCTGCGAGAAGCCAGCCGCGTCGACGTGCGACAGCACATAGGCGCTGTGCCGGTGGTGGTCGTGGTGCGAGATCATCATGCCGGCTTCGTGCAGCGCGGCCGCCCAGCGCAGCTCGTGGCGGGCTTCGGCGCTCGCTGTCGGTTGCGCGCCGGCCAGCAGCGCCGCGGCCAGCCCGGCGACGCGGCCGGCCTGGTCCTGATCGACCAGGAAGCGGCGCTGCAGCTCGCGCACGGACGCCTCGCGGATGTCCTCGCCGCCGGCCGCGGCGGCGCGCTCGGCCGCGTGGCGCGCCGCGAGATCGAAGATCACGCCCTGGCGCAGCGCGCCGCGCGCCGGCTTCAGCTCGGCGATGCCGAAGCTGGCCGCGAGCGTGTAGAGGATCGAGAGACCGCCGCCGATGACGGCGCGGCGGTCGTCCTTCAGGCCGGGCAGCGTCAGGCGGTCGATGCNCCCGGCCTCGAGGCAGCGCTCGATCAGCCATTGCAGGCCCGCCGGCGTGATGCGGCCATCGCTGATCCCGCTGGCCGCCAGCACCTGGGAGACCGCACCCACGGTGCCCGACGCACCGAGCGCCTCGCGCCAATGCGACGCCGCGAACGGCTCGAGACCTTCCTCGAGCTCGGCGCCGGCGGCGATCTGCGCGTCGCGAAACGCACGTTGCGTGAACCGGCCGTCGCCGAAATATTTCATGGACAGGCTGACGCTGCCGACCTGGAACGACTCGGCGCGCAGCGGCTGCGCGGCGTGGCCGAGGATCATCTCGGTCGAGCGTCCGCCGATGTCGACGACCAGGCGCGGCACGGTCGACGGCTGCAGCCGCGCTACGCCGGCGTAGATGAGGCGTGCCTCCTCGCGGCCCGAGATGATCTCGATGGGACGGGCGAGCACGGTCTGCGCGCGCGCCAGGAAGGCATCGCGGTTGCGCGCCTCGCGCAGCGTCTGCGTCGCCACGGCGCGCACCTGGGCCGAGCCGAAGCCTTCGAGGCGCCGCGCAAAGCGGGCCAGGCAGTCGAGCCCGCGCACGGCGGCGTCGTCGCTCAGATAGCCGGACGCATCGAGACCTGCGCCGAGGCGAACGGTCTCCTTCAGGTAGTCGATGCGCCGGTAGCGCTCGCCGTTCAGCTGTGCGATCTCGAGCCGAAAGCTGTTCGAGCCCATGTCGATCGCGGCCAGCTGACCCGGCCAGCGCTCGTCGTCGTGTCGCGATTGCGGCTCCATGCGGGCATTGTCGATGCGGGCCGACGGCGACCTGGCGTGCTGGTTTTCAGCCGCCTTCCTAGAATGCCCTCCCGCCTCGACCACGGACTCACGCGATGCTGCGCACCGATCTCGACAACGTTCCCCCTTCCTCGACGACATCGCGCGGGGTCGCGCGGTCGGTGCAGCCGCTCACGGCGGCGATGGTCACGACAAGCACCGAGGGCCTCGAGGCGGGCGAGGTGACGATCGATTCCGGCGGCTTCGCCATGCCGGCGTATCGGGCCATGCCGGCCGGCGGGGCGGGCTTGCCCGTCGTCATCGTCGTCTCCGAGATCTTCGGCGTGCACGAGCACATCGCCGACGTCGCGCGGCGCTTCGCCAGGCTGGGCTATCTGGCGATCGCGCCGGAGCTGTTCGTGCGCCAGGGCGACGCGAAAGCGCCGATGGACATCCCGACCTTGTTCGCGACCATCGTTCTCAAGACGCCGCATGCGCAGGTAATGGCCGACATCGACGCCTGCGTCGCCTGGGCCGGACAGCATGGCGGCGACCTGTCGAAGCTCGGCATCACCGGCTTTTGCTGGGGCGGACTCATCACCTGGCTGTACAGCGCGCACAGCGCCGCGGTCAAGGCCGGAGTCGCCTGGTACGGGCGCCTCACCGGCGTCAAGAGCGATCGGCAGAGTTCGTATCCGATCGACGAGGCGCCGTCGCTGCAGGCGCCGGTGTTGGGCCTCTACGGCGGCATCGACGCCGGCATTCCGCTCGCCACGGTCGATGCCATGAAGACGGCGCTGGCAACGGGCAGCGCCGCCGCCCGGCGCTCGGAGATCGTCGTCTATCCGGCTGCGAACCATGCGTTCTTCGCCGACTACCGGCCGAACTACGACAAGGCGGCTGCCGACGACGGCTGGCGTCGCTGCCTCGACTGGCTGCGCGCCCACGGGGTCGCATGACGCGTCATCGGGCTTGCGCATGACGCGTCATCGGGCTCGCGCATGACGCTCCATCGGACTCGCGCATGACGCGTCATCGGGCTCGCGCATGACGCTCGGCTGGATCGTTCTCGCCACGCTGGCCGGAGGCGTGCTCTCGGTCGCCGTCGCGGCCAGCCTCACCGTCTCGCTGTTGTCGCGAATCGTCCAGCAACTCGTCAGCCTGTCGACCGGCGTGCTGCTCGCCACGGCGCTGCTCGACATCCTGCCCGAGGCATTCGAGACCAAGGGCGTGCGCCCGCAGGCCCTCTTCGGCACGCTGCTCGGCGGCCTGATGTTCTTCTTCCTGCTCGAGAAGGCCGAGCTCTACCGGCACAGCCACCACCACGAAGGCGACGAGCACCATCACCATCACGGCTTCGACCGGGCCCAGGCCGGGCGCGGCGGCTGGAGCGTGATCCTCGGCGACAGCATCCACAATTTCTGCGACGGCATCATCATCGCCGCCGCCTTCCTGGCCGACACACGGATCGGCGCGATCACCTCGCTGGCCATCATCGCCCACGAGATCCCGCAAGAGGTCGGCGACTACATCGTGCTGCTCAACGCCGGCTTCTCGCGCGGCCGGGCGCTCTTCTTCAATGCGCTATCGGGGTTCGCCGCCGTGGTCGGGGGCATCGTCGGCTACTACATCGTCGGGCCGTGGCAGGCGATGTTTCCGTTCCTGCTCGTCGTCGCCTCGAGCAGCTTCATCTACGTCTCGGTCGCCGATCTGATCCCGCAACTGCAGCACCGCCTCAGCCTGCGCGAGACGGCCGCGCAGTTGCTGTGGCTGGCGGCAGGCATCGGCATCGTCGTGGTGGCGATGACGATGTTGCGCGAGCACTGACGGAGCGGGTCCTCAGCGAACGATCAGCAGCGGAATCTTGGTGTGCTTGAGGACGTCCTGGGTCTCGCTGCCGAGAAAGAGCGAGGCGAGGCCGCTGCGGCCGTGCGAGCCCATCACGAGCAGGTCGCAGCCGGTCTTCTCGGCATGCTCGACGATCGCTTCCCACGGCTGCAGGCCGTCGATCGTCTCGCCGTGGCAGACCACGCCCGCCGCGTCGCAAGCCGCGATGACGGCGCGAACGTGGTGCGCGGCCGCCCGCTCCTGGGCGTCGAAGAATTCCTGCGGCGGCGTCGGCTGCATCTCGGCGACGGCGCCATAGGGAAAAGGCTCCTTGACGCAGAGCGTGCGCACCTCGGCGCCGAGCGCCTTGGCCAGGCCGACGCCGGCCGAGACCGCGCGGGCCGTGATCTCCGAGCCGTCGGTGGGAATGAGGATTCGCTGGTACATGGATTGGGCTCCGTCAGGCGTCGACGCAATCTATCACCAGCGGGCGCATCAGCCGCGGGCGATCGGGCGGCCGGGATCGGACGACCACTCGCTCCACGAGCCCGGGTAGAGCAGCGATCCGCGCAGGCCGGCGTGCTCCATGGCCAGCAGGTTGTGGCAGGCGGTGACGCCCGAGCCGCACGAGTGCACGACATCGCCCGGCGCGCGGCCGCCGAGCAACTCGACGAACTCGCTGCGCAGTTGCTCGGCCGGCTTGAACCGGCCGTCGGCCAGATTGCCGGCGTGGAAGCGGTTGAGCGCGCCGGGGATGTGGCCGGCGACCGCATCGATCGGTTCCTTGTCGCCGCGAAAGCGCTCCGGCGAGCGCGCGTCGATCACAGCTCGCTGGCCGAGACCCGATGCCAGCGACGCGGCATCGACGCTGCCGGCGAGCGAAGGCAGGTCCGGATATGGCGCTGCCGGCACGGGCTTCGCCACATCGGTCGAGGTCTGGCCGCCGGCCGCCTGCCAGGCGGCCAGCCCGCCGTCGAGCACCGCGACCTGCGCGTGGCCGAGCCAGCGCAGCATCCACCAGAGGCGGGCCGCATACATCCCGCCCTGGCGATCGAGGGTGATGACCTGCGTCTGCGGCGTGACGCCGAGGGCGCCCGCGGTGCGCGCGACGTCGCCGCGCGAGGGCAGCGGGTGGCGGCCGTTGCGGCCGGTCTTCGGCGCGCAGAGATCGCGATCGAGATGCACGTAGAGCGAGCCCGGGATGTGCGCCTGCGCGAAGCTGCGCTCGCCCGCGGCCGTGTCGCCGAGATCGAAGCTCGCATCGAGAACGAGCGGCGGCGTCGCGCCGGCGATGAGCGAGCGCAGGGCGTCGGCGCCGATCAGCGTGTTGAAGGTCATGGCGCCATCCGCCGGCCGTACCACTCGTGGAACTGCTGCATGCCGTCTTCCATCGGGCTCTGGTACGGGCCGGCGTCGTCGTCGCCGCGTTCCATGAGGGCGCGCCGTCCGGCGTCCATGCGCAGGGCGATCTCGTCGTCCTCGGCGCAGGTTTCCCAGTACGCGGCCTGCTCGGCCTCGACGAACTCGCGCTCGAAGGCGTGGATCTCTTCCGGGTAGTAGAACTCGACCACGTTGAGCGTCTTCTGCGGCCCCTTCGGGATCAGCGTCGAGACGACGAGCACGTGCGGATACCACTCGACCATGACCGCCGGGTAGTAGGTGAGCCAGATCGCGCCGTGGCGCGGGATCGGATCGTCGAAACGGCCCTTCCTGTAGGCGAGCACGGCATCGTGCCACTTGCGATAGGCCGCCGAGCCCGGCTTCGCCAGCTCGTTCTTCGGGCCGACCGTCTGCACCGAATAGTCGTTGCCGAACTCCCAGCGCAGGTCTTCGCAGGTGACGAACTGGCCGAGCCCGGGATGGAAAGGGGCGACGTGGTAGTCCTCGAGATAGACCTCGATGAAGGTCTTCCAGTTGTAGTCGCACTCGTGCAGCTGCACGCTGTCGTAGGCGTAGCCGGTGAAGTCGAGATCGGCGTGGGGGCCGAGGCCACCGAGGTCGGCGACGACGTCGCGGCCCGACGGAGGTGCCTCGAACACCATGCCGTTCCAGCGTTGCAGCGGGTAGTTCGAGAGCGACAGGCAGGGGTCGTCGGCGAAATGCGGCGCGCCGATCAGCTGGCCCTTCAAGTCGTAGGTCCAGCGGTGCAGCGGGCAGACGATGG